>Ga0335070_10003963_pt1 | contig 17235 bp, 14 predicted proteins | sample Lox_Sample_13_FD_206722 | JGI IMG/M metagenome (GOLD analysis project Ga0335070, IMG submission 206722) | Soil microbial communities from Loxahatchee National Wildlife Refuge, Florida, United States - Lox_Sample_1.3 | ecosystem: Environmental > Terrestrial > Soil > Wetlands | place: USA...
ACATCCTGGGGAACCACCTGTTCGCCAACGCCAAGGCGCTGATGCACGCTGGCCTGTACTTCTCCGGACCTGAAGCGGAGCGCTGGTACCGCAAGGGCCTGTCCATCATCGAACGCGAGCTGCCTGAACAGGTGCTGGCCGATGGCGGCCATTTCGAACGCAGCACGATGTATCACGCCGCCGCCCTGGAAGATCTGCTGGACCTCGTCAACCTCATGGCAACGTATGGACGCAAGCCTCCGCAGGAGTGGCTCGCGGCCATCGCGCGCATGCAGGGGTGGTTGCATGCCATGTCGCACCCGGACGGCGAGATCGCATTCTTCAATGATGCCGCCTTCGGAATGGCGCCGACGGCTGCTGAACTCGATCAGTTCGCCGCGAGGCTCGGTCTGCCACCCCTGCCCGATACGCAACCCTCGTTGCTGGTGCTCGAAGCCAGCGGCTATGTCCGGGCGCAAGCCGGATCAGCGTGTCTGTTGTGTGACTGCGCGCCGGTGGGCCCCGACTACCTTCCCGGACACGCGCATGCCGACACTCTCAGTTTCGAGCTCAGTCTCGGAGCGCAGCGCTGCTTCGTGAACTCGGGCACTTCCGTCTATGGCGTCAGCGTTGAGCGACTGCGTCAACGCGGAACCGCAGCCCACAACACGCTGGTAGTCGATGGGATGGAATCGAGCGAGGTGTGGTCGGGATTCCGCGTCGCGCGCCGTGCGCGTGCGCATTTGATTGAAGCCCGCTTCACACCCGAGGAACTGATCGTCGCTGCCAGTCACGACGGCTATCGCAGGTTGCGCGGGAAGGTGGTGCACGAGCGCCGTTGGACGTTGGCAGCCGGGTGGTTACGGATCGAAGATCGACTCAGTGGTACACCCGTACGCGCCGAAGCCCGGTTTCATCTGCATCCGCAGATACAGGCGCGGGTATCCGCCGCGCGCGAAGTGATGCTAACCTCGCCTGCGGGCTTGACCGTGTCAATGACCTTCGACGGGGCTGAAGCACTGGATCTGATCGACTCAACCTGGCAGCCGCGATTCGGGATGCAGATCGCCAATCGCTGCATCGCCGTACGACTGCGTGACAAATCGCTCACCACGCGCATCAGCTGGTCGGCGGCATGAGGCTCCTGATCCTGAGCTTCTACTACCGGCCTGACCTGAGCGCCGGTTCCTTCCGGGCAACCGCGTTGGTGGAAGCCTTGCAGGCACGCGCGCCGGCCGGGACGCGCATCGACGTGCTGACGACCCTTCCCAACCGCTACAGCACCTTCACACAGGACGCCGCGGAGGTCGAACCGCTGGCTTCCGGTGAGATCCGGCGTATCCCGCTGCCGGCTCATCGCAGTGACATCCGCGGCCAGTCGCGCGCCTTCCTGCATTTCGCGCGCGAGGTCAGCGCCCACGTGCGCGATCGCCACTACGACCTGGTTTTCGCGACTTCATCGCGGCTGATGACCGCCGCACTGGGAGCCAGGATCGCGCAGCGCATGCGGGCGCGCCTGTATCTGGACATCCGCGACATCTTCGTGGACACGATCACCGAGATCCTTTCCGGGCCGGCTTCGCTGGCGGCGCGACTGTTGTTCTCGCCGATCGAGTCCTGGACGCTGCGCCGCGCCGACCGGGTCAATCTGGTGTCTCCCGGCTTCGCGCCGTATTTCCGCGAGCGCTACGGTGATCGGGACTTCGCTGCCTTCACCAACGGAATCGATGCCGAATTCCTCGCCGCCGCGCCCGCGATCGTGACACGCGCGTCGCAGACCGGCGCGACGGGCGCCTCGCAGCCGGGAATCGCGACCATCCTCTATGCCGGCAATATCGGGGAGGGGCAGGGGCTGCATGAGATCCTGCCGCCCCTGGCCGCCGCCCTGCGTGGCCGCGCACGCTTCATCGTCATCGGCGATGGCGGCCGGCGTGAGCTGCTGCAGTCCGAGATAGCCCGCTCGGGAGTGGACAGCGTCGAGTTGCGCCCGCCAGTGCCGCGCACCGAGTTGATAGCCGCCTATCACGCCGCCGACGTGCTGCTGTTGCATCTGGGCAGGCATGCGGCTTTCGAAAAGGTGTTGCCCTCCAAGCTGTTCGAGTACGCCGCCCTGGGCAAGCCGTTGCTCGCCGGGGTTGCCGGTTACGCGGCGCGCTTCGTGCGCGAGGAAATCACCAATGCCGCCGTCTTCACTCCATGTGATGCCGCGGCGGCGGTGACGGCCTTCGAGTCGCTTCGGCTGGAAGACCGGCCGCGGCCCGAGTTCGTCGCCCGCTTCCTGCGATCGAACATCGCCGCTGCGATGGCGGACGACGTGCTCGCGGTGGCGGCTCGCGCATGAGCCACCCGCCGGTGCGAGTCCTGGTCACGGGCGCTACCGGCATGGTGGGCCGGATCCTGTGCGAGCAACTGGCGCAGTCCGGGTGCATCGTGCGAGCTGCGCTCAGAACCGATGGGCCACTCCCGATGGCCATCGCCGAGAAGACCCTCATCGGCGAGATCACCGGAGCCAGCGACTGGACCGAAGCCCTGAGTGGGGTCGATTACGTCGTGCACGCTGCCGCGCGAACCCACGTTCTGCATGACACGGCGGCCAACTCGGGTCTGTACACGGAGACCAATGCGAAGTCCACCCGGCGACTGGCCGAAATGGCGGCACGGTCGGGCGTGCGACGCTTCGTGTACCTGAGCAGCATCAAGGTCAACGGCGAGGAGTCCGGTGCGAGATCGTTCCTCAGTACCGATCCGCCGGATCCGAAAGATGCCTACGGCCGGTCGAAGCTCGAGGGCGAGCAGGCGCTGCTGGACATAGCATCCGCCCACGGGATGGAGGCAGCAATCGTTCGCCCCCCGCTGGTTTACGGCCCTGGTGTGCGCGCCAACTTCCTGCGACTGATGCGTTGGGTTGATTTCCAGCGACCCCTTCCGTTGGGCGCGGTGCGCAACCGCCGCAGCCTCGTGAGCGTCTGGAACCTCGTGGAACTGCTGTTGACACTGCTGCGACACGAGGCAGCACCCGGTCGAGTCTGGATGGTCTCGGACGGCGTGGATCTCTCCACCGCACAGCTGGTGGAGCGGCTCGGCCGCGCGCTGCGGCGCTCACCCCGGCTCGTGGCCGTACCCGAGAGTGTGCTGCGGTTCAGTGCCGGCCTCTTCGGCAGGGGCGCTGAGTTTGCCCGGCTGTGTGGTTCGCTTACCGTGGATGTCGGGGAAACCCGCCGACTGCTGGGCTGGTCACCCGCCATCACCGTGGACGAAGGTCTGGCCCGCACTGCTGATTGGTATCGTTCGACAACTCCGGAGGTCCCACCGAAATGACTGGCGCGGACATCGCCATCGGCGCACTGGCCTGCGCCGGTTCCGCGGGACTCACCGCGCTCGTGCGCCGCTTCGCGCTTAAACATGGGTTTCTCGACGTTCCCAACGATCGCAGCTCACACGCGCGGGTCACACCGCGCGGCGGCGGGCTGGCGATCGTCGTGGTCAGCGCGGCCGCTGGTGTCGGCCTGCTGCTGACGCATTCGGTCTCCGGCCGGCTGGTGGTGGCGCTGCTTGGCGGTGGTGCTGCGGTTGCAGGAGTCGGATTCGTCGATGATCGCCGGCCCGTGCGACCGGTCATGCGCCTGGGCATCCACTTGTTGGCAGCTGTGTGGGCGGTGGCCTGGCTCGGCGGACTCGCCGACGTGCAGATCGGAGCGCAGGTCATCCACCTGGGTGCGGTCGGCGATGTACTCGCGGTGCTCGGTATCGTGTGGACGCTGAACCTGTTCAACTTCATGGATGGAATCGACGGGATCGCTGCCTCGGAGGCCATCTTCATCGCCGCTGCAGCCGCCATGCTGACTCCCGCGGCACTGGTCCCGGCCGCGAGCGCCGGAGTGGGGGTCTTCGCAGGAGTGTTCGCCTGCGCCTGTGCGGGCTTCCTGGTGTGGAACTGGCCACCGGCCCGCATCTTTATGGGCGATGTCGGCAGCGGCTATCTGGGCTATGTGATCGCCGTGCTCGGTCTGCAGGCCACGCACGCGAATCCCGCGGCGGTCTGGGTCTGGCTCATCCTCGGATCGCTGTTCTTCCTGGATGCGACGCTCACCCTCATCCGGCGCTCGCTGCGCCGGGAACGCGTGCATGTAGCACATCGCAGTCATGGCTATCAGTGGCTGGCCCGGCGCTGGCGCAGTCATCTGTCCGTGACGCTGCTGACATCCGGCCTGAATGTGCTGTGGCTGTTGCCTTGTGCGGTGTTGGCGAGTTCGTTCCCGACGCGGGCGCCATGGATACTGGTGCTCGCGCAGGCGCCGTTGATCGCCGGTTTGTTGGTCGCCGGCGCGGGGCGTCGCGAGAATTCCGACAGCGCTGCCGGCGGAACGCGTTCCTGACGTTCCGCGTGTTGGCGCCCCCACCCATGGGTCTGAGTCTTGCTGCGGAAGCCCCGATCGGAGGAAAACGCCCCGACGCGTACGAACTGAAGTCAACTGGGCCGTTGCTGAGCCGTTCATGAACCTCGGAAGCCGGTGACAGTGCCGCTCCCAAGTCGCTGAATTTCGTGTATAGGTCCGCGCGAATCATTTACAATCCCGCAGCGCCCGATAAGCCCAAGTACGAGGCAACGTTTCACGGGATTGTCAAGCGGTGTCGGGCGGTTAGGGGATGACTGAATGAAGGATGATCAACAGGCCGGGAGGTTCGCGTCCCTGCGCGCAGCCGCGGCCGCAGCCCTCCTGGCACTGCCACGCGGCAAGAAGCGTCTGGTCATGCTGACCGCGGACGCGATCGCGATGCCGCTGGCCTTCTGGGCCGCCCTGGTTCTCAAGTTCGATCGCTTCGACCCGGTACTCGAGCGCACGCGTGCCTACTTCCTGGTCGCGGTGGCCTCCGCCCTGATCATCTTCTCGCTGCTCGGACTGTACCGCGCCGTCATCCGGTTCATGGGCGCCCGCGCCATGCTGTCGGTGGTCACCGGCGTCACCCTGTCGGTGCTGGTGGTGATCGGTTTCGACCGGGCACTGTCCAATACCGAGATTCCCGCTTCGGCCTTTGCCATCTACTGGGCCCTGGCACTGCTTTACGCACTGGGCAGCCGCTTCTTCGTGCGCTACCTGTTCTCGCGCGCAAGCAATGGCTCGCCCGCGACGCGCGTTGCCATTTACGGAGCCGGCGATGCCGGCGCGCGTCTGTCACTGGTGCTGCTGGGCGGCCCGGACTTCGAACCGGTGGCCTTCATCGACGACAAGAAGTCGCTGCAGGGCAGCAGCATCAACGGTGTCACCGTATTTGGTCCCGAGGTGCTGCCGCAGTTGGTGCGCGAGCGGCAGATCCAGCGCGTGCTGCTGGCCATGCCTTCGGCCTCGAGACGGCGACGGCGCGAGATCCTCTCGTCACTCGAGCCGCTCGGCCTGCATGTGCAGTCGCTGCCGCACCTGTCCGATCTGATCGCCGGCAAGGCGCACATCGATGAGCTGCGGGACGTCGATGTGGGCGATCTGCTGGGGCGTGACCCGGTTCCCCCCAATCCGCGCCTGTTCGGCACCAGCGTGCGGGGCAAATGCGTGCTGGTGACCGGGGCCGGCGGGTCCATCGGTTCGGAGCTGTGCCGGCAGATGCTGCAGCTGGCGCCCAGCCGCCTGGTCCTGTTCGAGATGTCCGAGATCGCCCTCTACACCATCGAACGCGAGCTGCACGAGATCGCGACGCGCGAAAGGCTCTCGGTGGAAATCGTGCCGCTGCTCGGCAACGCGCACCATCGGCACCGCGTGCGTGAGGTGCTGAGCGCCTACGGCGTGCAGACCATCTATCACGCCGCAGCCTACAAGCACGTTCCGATCGTCGAACACAATGTCGTCGAGGGAGTTCACAACAACGTCATCAGCACCTGGTACACGGCCGAAGCCGCCATCGAGACCGGTGTGGAGACCTTCGTCCTCGTTTCCACCGACAAGGCGGTCAATCCGGCCAACGTCATGGGGGCCACCAAGAGACTGGCGGAACTCGTGCTGCAGGCGCTGCAGGAACGGACTTCGACCACCCGCTTCTGCATGGTGCGGTTCGGCAACGTGTTGGCTTCCTCCGGTTCAGTCGTGCCTCTGTTCCAGGAACAGATCCGCCGCGGCGGTCCGGTCACGGTCACTCATCCGGATGTCATCCGGTATTTCATGACGATCCCCGAGGCGGCGCAGCTCGTCATCCAGGCCGGTTCGATGGCCAAGGGTGGCGATGTGTTCGTGCTGGACATGGGCCGGCCGGTACGCATCGATGATCTCGCGCGGCGCATGATCAACCTCATGGGTCTGACCGTGCGCGATGCGAACAATCCCGACGGCGATATCGAGATCGAGTACACCGGATTGCGTGCGGCGGAGAAGCTGTTCGAGGAGCTGCTGATCGGCAGCAACGTGACCGGCACTGACCATCCCATGATCCTGCGGGCCATGGAGCATCGCCTGCCGTGGCAGCGCATGCAGCAGCTCCTGAGCGAGCTGCTGGTGGCGCTGTCCACGTTCGATTGCCACCGGGCGCTGGGGCTGCTGGCCGAATCAGTGGCCGAGTACAACCAGGGCCTGGAGATCCGCGACTACGTCTGGGCACGCAAGGCCACGGCCCTGCCGCACGCAGCCGATACCAAGATCGCCGATTTCGTCGCCAAGCGGCGCAGCACCGAAGCCGGCAGCAAGCCGGGACTGGGGCAGAGCCCGGTCTGAGGCCGCAGGGCCGCAATCGGCGGCCGTACCGAAACTTCCATCCGGCCACGGTAGACTCGCGCCGCGGGCCCCTCCCGTCCTCCCCGCAAGACCCGGTTGCGGCCGGCTGGGGTGGGGGGCGGAGCTTGCGCCAGCCCGGGCGAGCCGAGCTTGAGGGACCTGTTCCCTTGCTTTAGGCTGTCCCGGTTCTCCCTTAATACTCAAGAACTTACCTTAAATGCGCGTCACCATCTTCGGCTCGGGTTACGTCGGGCTCGTCACCGGCGCCTGTCTGGCGGATGCCGGCAATCATGTCATCTGCGTGGATGTGGACGCTGGCAAGATCGAGCGGCTGAAGCGCGGCGAGATCCCGATCCACGAGCCGGGCCTGGATGCGCTCATCAAGCGCAACGCCGAGGCCGGCCGAATCGAGTTCACCACGGATGCGGTCCGGGGCGTCGAGCACGGCCTGTTCCAGCTGATCGCCGTGGGCACCCCTCCCGATGAGGACGGCTCCGCCGACCTTCGCTACGTGCTGAGCGCCGCGCGCACCATCGGCAGTCATCTGAACCGCTACAGCATCGTCATCACCAAATCGACCGTCCCGGTGGGGACCGCCGACAAGGTGCGCCAGGAGATCCTCAACACGCTTTCCGGCCGCGGCGTACAGGTCGAGTTCGATGTCGTCTCCAACCCCGAATTCCTGAAAGAGGGCGCGGCCATCGCCGATTTCATGAAGCCCGACCGGGTGGTGATCGGCACCGACAATCCGCGCACCACGGAGCTCCTGCGGGCGCTATACGAGCCGTTCACGCGCAATCACGACCGGCTCATCGTCATGGATATCCGCTCCTCCGAGCTGACGAAGTACGCGGCCAACGCCATGCTCGCGACCAAGATCAGCTTCATGAACGAGCTGGCCAACATCGCCGAGCGTCTGGGAGCGGACATCGAGAAGGTGCGGGTGGGCATCGGCTCCGATCCGCGCATCGGCTACAGCTTCATCTATCCGGGCACCGGCTACGGCGGCTCCTGTTTTCCCAAGGACGTGCAGGCGTTGATCCGCTCGGCCCATGAGGTGGGACACGAGCCGAGCATCCTCGCGGCGGTGGAGGCTGTGAATCACCAGCAGAAACAGGTGCTCGTGCGCAAGATGACGCACCATTTCGGGGGTCAGCTGCAGGCCCGGACCATCGCGGTCTGGGGCCTGGCCTTCAAACCCAATACCGATGACATGCGGGAGGCCCCCGCGCGCGCCATCATCGACCTGTTGCTGAGGGCGGGGGCGCAGGTCCGCGCCTACGATCCGGTTGCTTCGGAGGAGGCCGCAAGGATCTACGCGGGCCAGACGGGCTTCACCCTGGCACGTAATGCCTACGAGGCCGCGGAGGGTGCCGATGCCCTGTGCATCGTCACGGAATGGCAGGAGTTCCGCAGCCCGGATTTCGACCGTTTGCGCGAAATCTTGAAGGCGCCACTCATTTTCGACGGCCGGAATCTCTATGATCCGGCCATGGTGATGCGCTTCGGATTCACGTACTACGCCATAGGCCGCGGCAAGTCGGCCGCGGTGCGCTGATGCTGACTCCCGTTATCCTGTCCGGTGGGGCAGGCACCCGCCTGTGGCCGCTGTCCCGGGAGCTGTACCCCAAACAGCTGCTGGCGTTGACAGGCGAGCGGACCATGCTCCAGCAGACCGCCCTGCGGCTGTCGGGGCTCGCTTCCGCCGCGCCAATCGTGGTCTGCAACGAGGCGCACCGTTTCCTGGTCGCCGAGCAGCTGCGGCAGCTGAAGATAGAGCCCAGCGCCGTGGTGATCGAGCCTTTCGGGCGCAATACGGCGCCGGCCATCGCACTCGCCGCACTGGCGGCCTTGAGCAAACAGGCTGGCGAGGATCCCGAGCTGCTGGTGTTACCAGCCGATCACGTGATCCGCGACGTGCCCGAATTCCAACAGGCCGTGCGCGTCGCGCTTGCGGCGGCCGAGCACGGGCAACTCGTGACTTTCGGCATCGTGCCAAGCAACCCGGAAACCGGCTACGGCTACATCCAGCGTGGCGCGGCGGCCGCGGCTACTGGCCCGGGGGCGGCCGCGGGCGCGCATCGCATTGCGCGTTTCGTCGAGAAGCCTTCCCTGCAACGCGCCGAGGAGTTCCTCAAGTCCGGCGACTATCTCTGGAACAGCGGCATGTTCATGTTCCGCGCCAGCCGCTACCTGCAGGAGCTCGAGCGCTTCGCACCGCAGATCGCCAAGGTGTGCCGCAGTGCCTTCGACAGTGCGAAATCCGACCTCGATTTCATGCGCATCGATCCGAAGACCTTCGAGAAGTGTCCGAGCGACTCGATCGACTACGCGGTGATGGAGAAGACCTCCGACGCCGTGGTCGTTCCTCTGGATGCCGGCTGGAGTGATATTGGCTCATGGTCCGCTCTGCATGAGGCTAGCGATGCCGACGGACATGGCAATGTCTCGCACGGCGATGTCATCAGCGAAGACACGCAGCGATGTTATCTCTACTCGGAGAGTCGTCTCGTGGCAACCGTCGGTCTGAGCGACCATGTTGTCGTCGAGACCAAGGATGCCGTGCTCGTTGCGCCCAAGGAGCGCGTGCAGGACGTCAAGAAGCTGGTCGCACGGCTGAAGGAAGCCGGCCGCTACGAGCATTCCCTGCATCGGGAAGTCTTCCGCCCCTGGGGCAGCTACGACAGCATCGAGAACGGCGAGCGCTTCCAGGTGAAGCGCCTGAAGGTGAAGCCCGGCGCCAGCCTGTCGCTGCAGATGCATCACCACCGCGCCGAACACTGGATCGTGGTCTCCGGCACGGCGCGCATCACGCGCGGGGAGGAGGTGTTCCTCCTCGAGGAAAACCAGTCCACATACATCCCGATCGGCGTGAAGCACCGGATCGAGAACCCCGGCATGATCCCGCTGCACATTATCGAGGTGCAGTCGGGTTCCTACCTGGGCGAGGATGACATCGTGCGCTTCGACGATGTGTACGGCCGCAAGGGGACCAGGACCTGAGCATGAGGAACCTGGATGCCTTCAAGGCATATGACATCCGCGGGCGGATTCCGGACGAGCTCAACGAAGAGCTGGCTTACGACATCGGGCGCGCCTATGGCGCGTTCGTGCAGCCGAAGCGGGTGGCGGTCGGCTACGACATCCGCCTGTCCAGCCCCCAACTCGCCGCGGCTCTGAAAAACGGGCTGCGCGATACCGGCTGCGATGTCCTCGACATCGGCCTGTGGGGCACCGAGGGCGCCTATTTCGCCGCCTTTGCCGAGCAGCTCGACGGCGGAATCATGGTCACCGCGAGCCATAATCCGCCCGATTACAACGGCATGAAGTTCGTGCGCGAGCAGGCCCGGCCCATCAGCGCCGACACCGGCCTGCAGCAGATGCGCTCACTCATCGAGGCGGGCCGGCTGCCCGCCCCGGTGGCGCGGCGCGGCGCGGAACGCCCGCTGGACCTGCGCGAGAAGTATCTACAGCACCTGTTGAGTTACGTGGACCGCGGCAGGCTGCGGCGTCTGAAGGTGGTGGTCAACGCAGGCAACGGTGGCGCGGGGCTCATCATCGATCAGATCGAGCCGCACCTGCCGTTCGAGTTCATCAAGGTCAATCACGCCCCCGACGGCACGTTTCCCAATGGCATTCCCAACCCCATGCTGCTGGAGAACCAGGCGGCGACCGCCGATGTCGTACGGCGCACGGGAGCGGATCTGGGCATCGCCTGGGACGGTGATTACGACCGCTGCTTTTTCTTCGACGAGCGCGGCCAGTTCATCGAGGGCTACTACCTTGTGGGTCTGTTGGCCCAGGTGTTCCTGAAGAGCGAGCCGGGTGCCCGCATCGTTCACGATCCGCGCCTGACCTGGAACACGCTCGATGTGGTGAAGAGTCACGGTGGCGTGCCCGTGCTGTGCAAGTCGGGTCATGCCTTCATCAAGCAGAAGATGCGCGAAGTGGACGGGGTGTACGGCGGCGAGATGAGCGCGCATCACTACTTCCGGCGCTTCTCGTACTGTGACAGCGGCATGATCCCCTGGCTGCTCGTGCTCCAGACCCTCTGCGCCAGCGGCCAGAGTCTCTCGCAGCTGGTGGGCGAGCGGATGCGCCTCTATCCGGCCAGCGGTGAGATCAACCGCCGCCTGGCCGGAGATGCGAAATCGGTGCTCGAACGGACCCGGCAGCGCTACGAAAAGCAGGCCCTCACGGTGGACTTCACCGACGGGCTGTCGATGGAGTTCACCGACTGGCGCTTCAACCTGCGTGGCTCGAACACCGAGCCGCTGGTGCGCCTGAACGTCGAGTCCAGGGGAAGCGAGTCGCTGATGAAGGACAAGACCGCCGAGCTTCTGGCTTTCCTGGATTCCTGAGGGCGGCTCGGGTCCTGACCGCGGTGAACCGCGGGTAGCGACCGCACGGGCCGACCGCGAACTGGCGCACGGGGCGCGAGGCCGGGACACTATCCCCGGGAACGCCGCTTGCGTCGCCCGCGGGCGCCGGAACCTAGCTCTGGAGGGGTCTTGCTCGAGACCAGGCCACTGAGAGTGCTGATCGCGGAGAACCATCCCGATCTCAGCGATGCCATGAGTCAGCTCATCGACACGGAACCGGGCATGCTCTGCGTCGGCCAGGTGTCGGAGGCTGGGGATGTGCTGCCCGCCGCCCGGGATCGGTCCGCCGATGTCCTGATCCTCGATCTGACCCTGCACGGCGGCAGCGGCTTGCCGCTGATCGAGCAACTCACTACTGCCATGCCGGACCTGCGCGTGATCGTGTACAGCGGAGTGGCGGACAGCGATGAGGCCGCTCGGGAGGCCAAGCGTCGCGGTGCCTCGGCCTACCTTACCAAGGGTTGTGACATCGATGTGCTGATGGAGGCGCTGCGTCTGGGTGGCTAAAAAGCCTGAACGAGAAGCGATCTGGAGGCTATCGGCGGGGAAAATCGGCCGCTCAATACCCCAGGAAGCGTTTCAGGCTCCGGGCTGCGCGCTCCCCGCTGTGGCCATCCCACCCTTCCGGCCGCCGACCTTTGGACCAGTGGCCTTCCAGCGCCTCGCGCGCCACCCGGGTCAGATCCACCGGGGAGATGAGCCTGTTGGTGCCCTCGGTGACGGTGATGGGGCGTTCGGTGTTTTCACGCAGAGTCGCGCAAGGGATGCCCAGATACGTGGTTTCCTCCTGCACTCCGCCCGAATCGGTGACGGCCAGCGCGCAACGGCTCACCAGGCTCATGAACTCGATATAACTCAGTGGTTCGGTGACCCTGATTCCCTCGGTCGCCCCGAGCCGGTCGAGCAGGCCGAATTCCTCCAGTCGCCGCCGTGTTCGGGGATGAACCGCGAATACGACCGTCATCCGGCGTGATACCTCGATCAGGGGGCCCACCAGCTGCTCCAGTCGCTGCCGATCGTCCACGTTCGAGGGTCGGTGCAGCGTGACCACCGCGAAGGGCTGCCCGCTCAGGTGCAGTCGCTCTCGGATATCGGCACGCTCGATCGGCTCCCGCAGCATCTCGAATGAATCGATCATTATGTTGCCAATCCGATCGATCTTCGCGGCGGGCACGCCCTCGGCCCTGAGGTTTTCGTCCGCATCGGGGGAAGGTGTCCACAGCAGATCGGCAATGGCATCCGTGACCAGACGGTTGATTTCCTCGGGCATGCGCCGGTCACGGCTGCGGAGTCCGGCCTCGAGGTGAACGACCGGTATCCAGAGCTTGGCCCCCACCACGGCGCACGCTGCCGTGGCGTTTACATCCCCGACGACGACGATGGCATCCGGCCGCTCCCGCTGGCACAGGGATTCGTAGGCCATCATCGTGCGGCCCATCTGTTCCGCGTGGCTGCCGCTGCCGACTTCCAGGTGGTGCGCCGGCTCGGGCAGACGCAGATCCACGAAGAAGGCATCCGACATATTGGTGTCGTAATGCTGTCCCGTATGTACGATAAGGGGGGCGCACCCGGAATCTTTCACCAAGGCGTGGTACAAGGGTGCCACCTTCATGAAATTCGGCCTGGCAGCCGCAATCAGATGGATCTTTTTCGGGCTCAAATGGCTTTTTCCTCGCTCGGACAGCGGTTAGCTTATACGATCGCCACTCGGGCCCCGTGCGGGGGCGAGGGCGTCGGCAACATTCCCTGTCGGCGGGCGGAGACATTGGCTGAACTGGACCGGGCAGGTAATTTCCCTATCCCACACTGAACTGGGGGTGACTCATGGCGCTCTGGAAAGATACGACCACTCCGTCCGGCCCGGCGCCGGCTCAGGCCATCCCGGGCGCTGGTGCCATCCCGCACCCGCGGGAGCCGGAGAAGACCAACGTGGCGCCGCTGAGCGCCGAGGCGGCCCGACGGCCGGTCGTCAAGGAATCCCAGAGGTTGGACATGAAAGAGTCCGTGATCGCCTCCGATCTGACGATCGAGGGCAAGATCGTAGGTACCGGCCACATCCGCATCGCCGGCAAGTTCAAGGGCGATGTGATCGTCGATGGCAACGTGACGCTCGATACGGGCGCGCACCTCGAAGGCCTGGTCAAGGCCAGCGTGGTCGTGGTCGGCGGTGAACTGCTGGGCAACATCGAGAACGCCAAACGGGTGGAGCTGCTGGAAGGCGGCGTGATCAGCGGGGACGTGAAGGCCGGCTCACTGACGGTGGCCGCGGGTTCCAGGATGCGCGGTCAGGTCGAATTCGGCTGGGACAACGATAACAGCCGCAAGGCCGAAACCAAGGGATACGGCACCGGTTCATGAGCGTCGCCTCTCGCCCGGTCGCGACGGGCAAGACGCGCACCTGTCCGCACTGCAAGGCGACTATCCTCGAAAGCCTGAGCATCTGCCCGGGATGCATGCACCACCTGCGCTTCGACACGGAAGCGGCGAAGCGTCAGGTGTCGGCTACGCCCGCACTGCGGGTGGAGGGAATGATCCGGCATCCCCCGCTCGAGCAGCCGCTCGAGTATTTCGTGATCATCGCCATCCGCAATGACCGTGGTGAGGAAGTCACGCGCCAGGTGGTCAACGTAGGTGCGCTGCAGGCCTCCGAGAAGAGGACCTTCACGCTCTCGGTGGAAGTCCTGCCGCCTCAGGCTCCGGTCCCAGGCAAGTCAGGCGCCACGGCAACCAAGACCGGCACGCAGCCTGCGGGCGCTACGATCAGGGCTCCAAACCCTCAACCGACGGCGTTCTCGAGTTCGGGCGCCACCGCGACAGGGGCTGCAGGCACGACCTCGTCCGGGTCAGCGGGTAGCGCCGGCTCGGGCGCGACAACGGCCGGCGGATCAGGACCGCCGGGTGCGGGACCCGGTCAGGCAGGCGCTGACCCGGGTCAAACCTCAGCGACCGGCTCGAGGCCCGCGGTCAGTTCGCCACCGAATACCACTGGCTCCTCGACGACCTCCAGGCCGCAAGGCGGCTATCCCGGCGGACTGAAACCGCCGAATCCGGGCGGACCCAAGCGCCACTGACGCGCCGGGTTTCCGCGGAAGCATTCCCCGACCGCAGCGGCGGACCTGCGCGAGTCATCGCGCGTGGGCTGTGCGACTATCGGTATATTTGTCCATATACATCGATCATCCGGATTCGAACGAGGCGCACCGTGACGTATCCATTCAACGACCGTCCCGAATCCCTCCGGCGAACCGCGCGGCGGCAACTCACCGTGTGGCTGTTGGCGATCGGACTGCTCGCGGGCGGCGGCTCGGTTCGCGCCGCGCAACCCCAGGGCGTGCTGGTGTTCGGGGCCGCATCGCTGACGAACGTGCTGGATGATCTGGCGCGGGCCTGGCAGGCCCAGTCCCACGTTTCAGTCAAAGCCTCGTACGCGGCCAGCTCGGTGCTCGCCCGGCAGATCGAAGCCGGTGCACCCGCCGATGTGTTCTTCTCGGCCGACCTCGACTGGATGGACTACCTCGAACAGCACAAGCTGCTGAAGGCTGGTTCGCGTCACGATGTGGTTGGCAACAGGCTGGTGCTGATCGCCCCCGCCGACAGCACCCTGCACGTGCAGCTGGTCCAGGGAGTCGATCTGGGCGCAGCGCTGGGGGCCGACGGCAAGCTGGCCACCGGCGACCCGGATTCCGTGCCAGTGGGCAAGTACGCGCACGCGGCGCTGGAGAAGCTCGGCGCGTGGGGCGCGGTGGCAGACAGACTCGTGCGCGCCGAGAACGTGCGTGCGGCGCTCGCTTTCGTGGCACGCGGCGAGGCGACGCTGGGCATCGTGTACCGCACCGATGCGCTGGCCGAGAATCGCGTGCGTATCGTCGCCGAGTTTCCGTCGGACAGCTACCCGCCTATCATGTATCCCATCGGGCTGACGACCCACGCAGGAGCTGATGCGGCTCGGTTCATCGAGTTCGTGCGCAGCCGCGCGGCCCGCGCCACTTTCGTCAAATACGGGTTCGAGCCATTGCACTGAGAGACGCTTCCGATGACTACGCGACCGGCCGGCGCCTGCTGTCGATCTTCAGCGGCTCGGCGGGCAATCTCATCGAGTGGTACGACTGGTACGTCTATTCGTCTTTCGCCATCTACTTCGCCCGCAGCTTCTTCCCTTCAGGCGACCGGACCGCGCAGCTCCTGAACACCGCCGGCGTGTTCGCGCTCGGCTTTCTGATACGTCCACTGGGAGGCTGGCTGCTAGGCCGGTATGCCGATCGGCACGGCCGGCGGGCCGCGCTCACCGGTTCCGTATATCTGATGTGCCTGGGCTCGCTGATGATCGCGGCAACACCCGGCTACGGACAGATCGGCATTGCCGCGCCGCTGCTGCTGCTGCTGGCGCGGCTGCTGCAGGGACTGAGTGTGGGTGGCGAGTATGGCGCCAGCGCGACTTACCTGAGCGAGATCGCCACCAGCCGCCGCCGCGGGTTCTACTCCAGCTTCCAGTATGTCACGCTCATCATGGGCCAGCTGCTCGCGCTGGGCGTTCTCGTGCTGTTGCAGAGAGTGTTCCTGACCGAGCGGCAGCTGCAGGACTGGGGCTGGCGCATTCCGTTCATCATCGGTGCGCTCTGCGCGGTCGGCACTGCGATACTCCGTCGCGGCATGGAAGAGTCCCCGGCATTCAAGGCCCCCGGCGCGGCCCGGGCAGCTGCGGATGCGGCGCGGCTCGAGGGTGCGGTTCAACCTGCAGGCGCGCCTCGCGGGACGGCCGGCGGGCCGCCGCAGCGTGGCTCCCTGCGCCGTCTGCTTGATCATCCCCGCGAGGTGCTCACCGTCGTCGGACTGACTCTGGGCGGCACGCTCAGCTTCTACACTTTCACCACCTACACACAGAAGTTCCTGGTCAACACGGCCGGCTTCGACAACCAGACCGCCGCAGCCGTATGCGCGCTCGCCATGCTCGTCTTCATGCTGCTGCAGCCACTCGTCGGGCTTCTCTCGGACTTCGTGGGCAGACGCCCGGTGCTGCTGGCGTTTGGCGTGCTGGGCACGATCTGCACCGTACCCCTGATGCGCGCCATCGCAACGGCTGCGAGCGCGACCCAGGCATTCGTCCTCATCGTGATCGCGCTGACGATCGTCAGCGGTTACACCGCCGTCAACGCCATCGTAAAAGCCGAGCTGTTTCCAACAGAAGTGCGTGCACTGGGAGTCGCGTTGCCTTACGCGATGACAGTGGCCCTGTTCGGCGGATCAGCGGAATCGGTGGCGCTGTGGACCAAATCGATCGGTCACGAGAGCGCGTTCTACTGGTACGTGTGCGCCTGCACGGCGATCTCCCTGATCGTGTACCTCCTCATGCCGGAGACACGCAGGCATTCGCGCATCCCCGCGGATTGAGCGCGCCGGCACCGACAAGGCCGGATCTGCCGAGCCTGATTCAGGGCCGGGATCGCTCAGTCCCGCTTCGACTCGATGGCTTCGATATCCGCGAGATCCTGAGCCCGCCCGGCGGCCCGCTTGTTCTTGATCAGCGCCGCGCGCCCAATCACGGGAATCTTCCTGCCCTCGAGCATCAAGCACGATCCCTCGGCAATTGCCTCATCGAACGTAATCCCATCGGCGCGATTCAACACGTCGATGCGCCGCGGAGGCAGGCCGATCTGCAGGATCTCACCAGTGTCATTTGCGAAATCCTTCGCCTGGACCTGAAGGGCCTCGAGTGGTGCTCCGAAGGCGGCCAGTGCGCGATAGACGCGTTCGGCGTTGCTGATACTGGCTTTTATCAGTACGTCCATATCCTTGGTGGCGCGCGGGTGACCGTGAAATGCGACCGCATGGCCACCCACGAGCACGAACTCCGCACCCACGTCGGCCAGCTCCAGCAGCAGATCGCGAAAATCTTCCGGAAGCTCGTTCACTTGGGGCGTTCCGGCACGAATCTCATCGGCGTCTGTTCGCGGGTATAGTCGGGAATCCCCTTTCCCGCCAAAGCCCAACACTCGCGTGTGAGCTGCTGTACCAGCGATACGGCGGCGAGCCCGGACAGCGGCATCGGATCCGGCTCCCGGTGCCCCGACGAGCCGAGAGTCAGGATCATGGTTCGGCGGCGCTGGGCAGCTCGCAGCTTGCGTCCAGATTCATCCATGGGCCTTAGGCTATCATAGGAACCAGGATTCCGTGCGCACATA
>Ga0335070_10003964_pt1 | contig 17232 bp, 18 predicted proteins | sample Lox_Sample_13_FD_206722 | JGI IMG/M metagenome (GOLD analysis project Ga0335070, IMG submission 206722) | Soil microbial communities from Loxahatchee National Wildlife Refuge, Florida, United States - Lox_Sample_1.3 | ecosystem: Environmental > Terrestrial > Soil > Wetlands | place: USA...
CGCTCCGTTTTATCCTTCCCGGCCTCGTGCCGGCCGCTCGTCCATCCTTAGCCGAAAAATTCGCTGTGTTCAGGCGGCATGTTGAACCCGCCGATTGGCGCGGCTTTCCAGTCGGCGGCTTTATCGATGAACGCCACGCCAGGCAGGTCATTAAGAATTCCATCAACATTACAACTGAACATAGCGGAAAAATTGCCGGCAATCGCCCCCATCGGAGACAATCAAAGCTTGAAATTCAGCTGTATATTAGCGCTTGTGGCGATGCTCGCGGTTTTTTGGGTAACCGGCGCCGGTGCGCAGCCCGACGTGGAAGAAGCGATCCAGGTTATTCAAGACGAATGGGCCGAGGTTTTTTACCGATTGCCGGAGGACCAGCAAGTGGAGAAATTCACCGCCTTGCTGGCCCGGGTTCGCGCCGTCAAGGAACAATATCCCAATCGCGCCGAGCCGCTGATCCTCGAGGCGATCATCCTCTGCACATACGCGGCTGCCGACTGGGGACTCAGCTCCCTGAGCCGCATCAGGGAGGCGCGGGAGTTATTGGTCAAATCGATCGACTTCGACCCCAAGGCGATGGAGGCCTCGGCCTTCATTACCCTCGGCAACCTCTATTACCGCCTGCCCGGCTGGCCGATCTCCTATGGCGACGACAATCTGGCCCGGCAATATTTGGAGGCCGCGCTCAGGCTCTATCCGAACGCGCTGGACGCCAATTACTTCCTCGGCGATTTCTGGCTGCACGAAGGCGATTACGACAAGGCGCTCGGCTATCTCGAAAAAGCCGACCAGGCACCCATTCGAGCTTCGCAAAAGCTATCGGACGGCAAAATCAAGGAGGAATTGGGCGTGGCGCTGAATGCGGCCAGGAAGCGGGAGAATACTCACTCCGATTTTTTCTCCGATCTCTTGCCTGATTCCTTCGAGTACGAGGATGAGACTCGGCAGTGAGGGTTGGACGGCTGGGCTCGTGAAAACCGGCTCAACCTGCGATCCCCTTCGGGTGCTCTAAAAAAAAGCCCACCAGGGGATGGTGGGCAAGCGCTGAAGAAGGAGGTAAGCAAAACAAAGAGGAGTCATGCTCTTCGCTGTATATTAAGCACGCAGCGTGCCATCTCTTAAAATCCGCCCGATTTAGGCGTTAGTCTCGCCGCTGGCCGGATGCGCGCCGTGAAGCTGCGCATTATTTGTGCATTCCTGCACCGAGCCGGCTCAAGCGATCGCTCGGGTCAGGTAGCCGGTAATTTCTTCGCGGTCGTGATAGAGCTGCTTGAACCCCAGCCGGCAAGGGACTTTGGCAGCGTTTAGGATTTCTTCGATGATCTTTCGGCAGCGCTTCGCTTCATCAAAGCGTTTTTTCATCGGCAGCTTGAGATTGAAGATCGCATGCCGGCAATCGCCTTCCGCGAGCCATCGCGCCACCAGCGCCGCGATGCGCGCGGGCTGCTCCACCATGTCGCAGACCAGCCAGTCGACCGGTTTGCCCGGGCGGTAGCGGAACCCGTCCGCACGCAGATGCTCGACCAGGCCCGAATCCAGCAGTTCCTTGTCCATAGGGCCGTTGTCCACCGCGGTGACGCGGATGCTGCGCCTGGCCAACTGCCAGCTCCAGCCGCCTGGCGCCGCGCCCAGATCGACCGCGCTCATGCCGGGGCGGAGGTTCTCGGGTTCGTCGCCGAGAAACGTCAGAAAGGCCTCCTCCAGCTTCAGGGCCGAGCGGCTGGGGGCGGAACGGAGAAGCTTCAACCGCGGTATGCCCATGAGCCAGGGCGAAGAGTTGCCGGGCTTCGACAGCCCCACATAAGCCGCGGTGGAGTCGAAAAAGAACAGATGCAACCGGGGTGCTGAGCGATTGCCCGTATCGCCTATCAGCCCGGCGTGTCGGGCGGCGTGCTCGAAAGGCCCGGCGAACTTGCGCACGAATACCGACAACGCCTTGGCCGCGTTGGTGTCCGCCGTTTCCAGAAAGATTTGCGAATAACCCTCGGCCAACGACCGCGCCGCCGTCAGCAGCGGGGTGATGCGGTCAGTGGGCGAGAGCCCGTTCAGCAGGGGCAGGACGAAGATCAGCTGGCGAGCGAATATCAGCTCGCTGAATCGAAGCCGCGAGTACAGCGCCGCCACCGAAGCCGGGTCGTAGGGCGTAAAAACGACAAAGCCGCTGTTCGGTTCCGCCTTCAAGTAACCGGCCACCTCCAGCGCCCCTGCCTGTTCGTGTATTTCACCCGCGCATTCCTTCTCGAACCCGGCGCGGCAGTAAAGCAGGAGGGCGTTCAACATCGGCGGTTCGGGGTTCGGGCAATGGGAGACGCCGAGCTACTCGGCCCTGTGTGGAGAGGGAATGATCTGCACGGTGACTTCCTCGGCGGCTGGCATTTTCACGCGGCGGGCGTCGACGACGTTTTTGACCGCGATGATCAGCCCCAAGCCGATGAACGCGCCCGGCGGCAGAATGGCCAGCAGAAACCCCCCGTAATCGTCGAAGACCCGGATGGTCCAATCGCGGGCGAAGTCGCCGAACATCAGGTCGGCCCTGGCCAGCAGCGTGCCGAGGCCGATCACTTCGCGCAGCGCCCCGAGCGCCACCAAGGCGAAAGTGAAGCCCAACCCCATGAACAGGCCATCCAGAAAGGCCCAATCGACCGGATTCTTCGAGGCGAAGGCCTCGGCGCGGCCGATGATGGCGCAATTGGTGACGATCAGCGGGATGAAGATGCCCAGAATCTTGTGCAGGTCGTGAAAGAAAGCGTTCATCAGCAGCTCGATGACAGTCACGTTGGCGGCGATCACCAGCACGAACACCGGCAGGCGGATCTCGCTGGTCACATGGCCCCGGATCAGCGAAACGATGGTGTTGGAAAATATCAGGGCAACAGTCGTCGCCAAGCCCAGCCCCAGGCTGTTGATCACCGAGTTGCTGACGGCCAGCAAGGGACAAAGCCCCAACAGGGCAACCAGGGCCTGATTGTTTTTCCACAGGCCGTCGAAAGCGATCTTGCGGTATTGGGACAGGTTCATGTTTTGCCTTTATGGGAATTTAGGGGCGACCCAAGCCGCCCATCTATTCTTCGATCGGCGAATCGACGCCGCTTTGCGCCGGCTCGGAGAACAGCGCCGCTCGGTTCAGGGCGAAATAGCCCAGCGTCTTGCGTACCGCCTTGACCACGGCGCGCGGGGTGATAGTTGCCCCGGTAAACTGGTCGAAAACACCGCCGTCGCGTGTTACCTTCCAGAAGCCTTCGGGCGGGTTGTCCAGCGACAGGCCGTTGAAACCGAAAATCCAATCGGATTTGTTCTCGTCGATGGGATCGCCCAGCCCCGGCGTCTCCTTGTGGGCGAGCACACGCACCCCGGCCAGCCTCCCGTCCGCCCAGATCGCCACCAGCAGCCTGATCTCGCCGTTGTACCCGTCCGGCGCGCTGGGCGAGAGCACGGCGGCGACCGACTGGCCGGCCTTGCGCGCCCGATAGACCGACACCGGCTTGCGCGTGCCGAGATCCGGGTCGTTCACTTCGATGGCGTCGGCAAGGAGGTCGTTGTCGTAGCGGTCGACGGGAATCAGCGCCCGGAGCGAATTTAGCAGGGTCTGACGCTGGTTTTCCAGGATGCGCGCTTCGGTCTTGTCATGAACCAGCGCCACCAGCCCAGTGCCAAACACGGAGAATAGGCCGAGGATGGCTGCGGCGGTCAGGACCGGTTTGGGCAGGCGGTTCATCGCGGATGTCCGTAGACCCGGGGACGGGTGTAGTAATCGATGGTGGGCGCGGCCAGATTCAGCAGCAGCACGGCGAAGGCGACGCCGTCGGGGTAACCGCCGAAGCTGCGAATGACGTAAATCAAAATGCCGATCGCCGCGCCGTAGATCAGGCGCCCGCGTGGCGTCGTGGCGGCGCTGACCGGATCGGTCGCGATGAAGAAAGCGCCGATCATGGTGGCGCCGCTGAACAGATGGAACAGCGGAGTCGGATAATAGGCTGGGTCGATCAGGAAGAACAGCATCGCGCTCAGGAACAACCCGCCCAGAAATCCGGTCGGAATTTGCCAGGCGATCACCCCCCGGTGCAGCATCCACAAGCCGCCGACCAGATACCAGAAATTAACCCACTGCCAGCCCTTGCCGGCCAACACGCCGAAGATGTCGGCCGATTGGATTTCATCCACACCCCTGGCCAAACCGAGCTGGGTCCTGACCGTGTCCAGCGGCGTGGCCTGGGCCAGGCCGTCGAAGTCCCGAACCGTTTCCTGCTGAAAAATCAGCGCCAACATGTCGGTGAAGCTCGGGGTGACGCTGACCAGATCGAGCGGCGGCAGCCAGGACGTCATGTAGCGGGGAAACGAGATCAGCAATACGGCATAGCCGACCATCGCCGGGTTGAAAGGGTTGTAGCCAATGCCGCCGTAGAGGTGCTTGGCGATCACAATGGCGAACAGGGTACCGAACACGGTGAGCCACCAGGGCGCGAGCGGCGGCAGCGACACCGCCAGCAGCACGGCGGTCAAGGCCGCACTGCAGTCGAACAGGAAAGGCGCGATGGGGCGCTTACGCAGGGCTAAAACCAAGGATTCGGCGATCACCGCGGTGATCAGGGCGATGAGGGCGTTGATCAGAATACCCGGCCCGAACTGCCAGACCAGCGCAACCACGCCCGGAATCAGGGCAATCAGCACTTGCAGCATGATTCGGCTGACGCTGTTCGGTGGCGCAAGATGGGGCGCGGGAGCGGTGGAAAAGCGCATGTTTCAGATTTGCGGAACTTCGGTCGCCTTCAAGGCTTTGGCTTTATCCATCGCCTGCTGAATTTCCGGCGCCTTGTCCAGCATGGCCTTCTTGCGACGAGCGATTTCGGCCTTTTCCAGTTTCTCCCGCTCCTTGCGCGCTTGCCTTGCCTCGAAACGCTCGCGGGCGTGATCGGCTTTGCGGCGTTCGCGTCCCTTCTCTGCAACCTTGCTCTTGGCGGCGCGGAAATACTGCACCAGCGGAATGTGGCTGGGGCAGACATAATCGCAGCAGCCGCATTCGATGCAATCCGGAAGATTGTAATCCAGCACCCGTTCCAGGTTGTCGGCGCGGCCGTACCAATAGAGCTGCTGCGGCAGCAGATTGACCGGACAGGCGTTGGCGCATTCGCCGCAGCGGATGCAGGGCATAGCCTGCTTGTCGCCGATGACCTCCTGGGGACCTGCAGCCAGAACACAGTTGGCGGATTTGAGGATGGGCAACTCGTCGGTGGGTAGAGCGAACCCCATCATCGGTCCACCCAGGATCAGCCTTTGGACCGGCGGCGTATAGCCGCCACACTGTTCGACCAGTTCGGCAATGGGCGTGCCGATGCGCGCCAGCAGGTTCTGCGGCTGGCGAATCCCTAAGCCCGTGACGGTGACGATACGGGAGATCAGCGGCTCGCCCCTAACAATGGCCTTGTAAATGGCCGCCGCCGTGCCGACGTTTTGGCAAACCACGCCGATGTCGGCGGGTATGCCTTTGGCCGGAACTTCGCGTCCGGTCAGCACCTTGATCAGCTGCTTCTCGCCGCCGGTGGGATAGACCGCCGGCACCGGCACGATTTCGATGCCGCAGTAATCGCCCCGCTGCCATTCGGCTTCCAAGGCAGCGATGGCTTCGGGCATGTCGCTTTCGATGCCGAGCAGGCAACGCTCCACCCGGAGGATATGCATGAGGATTTTCGCCCCGCCCAGCACTTCGTCGGGAAAGTTCCTCAACAGGCTGTCGTCGCAGGTGATGTAGGGCTCGCATTCGGCACCGTTCAGAATCAGCGTGTCCACTTCACGGCATTCGCCGGGACTGATCTTGACCGCGGTCGGGAAGGCCGCCCCGCCCAAGCCGACGATGCCGGCTTCGTGGATGCGCTCGCGCAGCTCCTCGGGTTTCAGTTTCCTGTAATCGGCCACGCCTTCGAATTCGGCCGATTCGTCCTCCCCATCGGCGTCGATGACGATGCACAGATCGGAAAGGCCCGAAGGATGCGGCAGCGGCCTTTCCTCGACGGCCCGCACCACGCCGGAAGTGGCGGCATGGATGGGCGGATTCATGGGGCTGTCGTCTCGCGCGATGATTTGGCCTTTCAGTACCCGTTCGCCCGGCTCGACCAACGGCTTGGCATTCAGGCCGCCGCGCCCTTGCAGGGGATAAATCAGTGCTTTCGGCAGACGCGCGGTTTGCAGCGGCGCACGGCTGGATGATTCTTTGTGGGTATCCAGGTGGACGCCGCCGGTGAATGACCAGAGCTTGAACACCTTAGTGCACCCTCCTGTGGGGAGAGGGCCATTGCCAGGTGGCCGGGGATTCCTTGATCGGCTCCATGGTGATGCAGTCCACCGGGCAGGGCGCGAGGCAGAGTTCGCAGCCGGTGCATTCGGCGGCAATCACGGTGTGCATGTGCTTGGCTGCGCCCAGGATGGCATCCACCGGGCAGGCCTGGATGCACAGGGTGCAGCCGATGCATTTCAGCTCGTCGATGAGGGCGACGCTCTTGGGTTTTTCCGGCCCGAGCTCGGCGTTCAGGGGCTTGGGTTCCACGCCCAGCAGATCGGCCAGTGCCCGCACGCCTTCTTCCCCGCCCGGCGGGCACCGGTTGATTTCCGCTTCGCCCTTGGCGATGGCTTCGGCGTAGGGCCGACAACCGGGAAAGCTGCACTGGCCGCACTGGGTCTGGGGAAGAATGGCGTCGATCTTGTCGACCAAGAGATCACCCTCGACCTTGAAACGGATCGAGGAATAGCCCAGCACCAGGCCGAATACGGCAAACACGGCGCAAACTGCGAGAAACGCTAGCATGGAAAACTCCGAATCAGCCTTTGACGAGGCCGGAGAAGCCCATGAAAGCCATGGAAATCAGGCCGGCGGTAATCAATGCGATGGAGTTGCCCTTGAAAGGCGCGGGAACATCGGCCACGTCCACCCGTTCGCGAACGGCGGCGAACAGCACCAGAACGAGGGTGAAGCCCAGAGCCGCGCCGAAACCATACAGGAAGGACTCGATGAAGCCGTGCTGGGACTGCACGTTGAGCAGGGCGACGCCGAGTACCGCACAATTGGTGGTGATCAATGGTAAAAAAATGCCCAGCACTTGGTAAAGCAAGGGGCTGGTCTTGTGCACGACGATCTCGGTGAACTGCACCACCACGGCGATGACAACGATGAAGGTGATGGTGCGAAGGTATTCCAGACCGAGTGGCAACAGCAGGTATTCGTTGGCCAGATAGCTGGTGACGGAGGAAAGCGTGAGCACGAAGGTCGTCGCCAGCCCCATGCCCATCGCGGTTTCCAGTTTCTTCGATACGCCCATGAACGGGCACAGCCCCAGAAACTTCACCAATACGAAATTATTGACCAGCGTCGTGCCGACCAGGATGAGCAGGTAGTCTTTCATTAAAACGGAATGGAACTGGCGGGCGGGGTTGACGCTGAAGTCGCAATTTTAAGGCTGTGTGACCGCTTGTCAATCGAGATTTCTGAGGTTTACGCTGGGTTATTAGGCCGGAAATAGGACGTCGGTCCGTGAAGATTGCCGTCCCGGCGATACGAACGTCGGGGCTTCGGCCCACCAAGAGGTCTATTTTACCCGCATGCCCGGTTGCGCGCCGTCATCTGGTTGCAGGAGGAAGATGTCCTTGCCGCCGGGGCCTGCTGCCAACACCATGCCTTCCGAGAGGCCGAACTTCATCTTGCGCGGGGCGAGGTTGGCGACCATGACGGTCAGCCGGCCGATCAGCCTCTCCGGCTCGTAGGCCGATTTGATACCGGCGAATACGGTGCGGGTTTCGGCGCCTAAGTCCAGTGTCAGTTTCAGCAGTTTGTCCGCGCCCTCGACATGTTCGGCATTGACGATCCTAGCGACCCGCAGGTCGACCTTGGCGAAATCCTCGATCAAGATGGTTTCGGCTAGCGCCTCGATTTCATGTTGCTGGTGTTCAGCGTGGCGGGCTTGTGAATGCGGCTCCGGCGTGGGGGCCGCTTGCAGCGATTGCTTGTTGGCTTCCAGCAGGACATCGATCTGTTTGGATTCGATGCGGGTCATGAGGTGTTGGTAAGGGTTGATGCGATGACCTTCCGGAAGATTGCTTTCAATGTCTTTCCACGAAAGGGTGACATTCAGGAACTGCTCCACTTGTTCCGCCAATTTCGGCAGTACCGGTTTCAGATACAGAGTCAGGTCGCGGAAGAAGTTGATAGCGGAACTGCAAACAACATGCAGTCTCTCTGAGTCATCATCGGAACGAGCCAATTCCCAAGGTTTGTTGTCGTTCACATAAGCATTGGCTTTGTCCGCCAGTTCCATGATCTTGCGCAGGGCACGAGCATAGTCGCGATTCTCGTAGCAATGGGCGATTTCCTCTTCAGCAAATACGAACTCTTTAACGGTTTCAGCCTGTGAATCGGTGGGACCGAGTTTTCCATCGAAACGCTTGGAGATGAATCCCGCTGACCGGCTGGCGATGTTCACAAATTTCCCCACCAGATCGCTATTCACCCGGGCGACAAAATCCTCCAGGCTAAGGTCGATGTCTTCCATCGTTCCGTTCAGCTTGCAAGCGTAGTAATACCGCAGCCATTCCGGGTTCAGCCCTTGCTGTAAATAACTCTCGGCAGTGATGAAGGTGCCGCGGGATTTGGACATCTTCTCGCCATTCACGGTGAGAAAGCCGTGGGCGAAGATCTTGGTCGGGGTGCGGAAATCGGAGTGTTCCAGCATCGCCGGCCAGAACAGGGCGTGGAAATAGAGGATGTCCTTGCCGATGAAGTGATACAGTTCGGTGGCCGAATCGCTGTTCCAGTAGTCCTCGAAATCCAATCCGGCCGCTTTGGTCGCGGCGCTCGCTTCGCTTGGCCCCAGCCGGTCGCACAGATTCTTGAAACTGCCCATGTAACCGATGGGGGCGTCCAGCCAGACGTAGAAATACTTGCCCGGCGCATCGGGGATCTCGAAACCGAAATAGGGTGCGTCGCGGGAAATGTCCCAATCCGACAATCCGCCTTGCAGCCATTCGTCCAGCTTGTTAGCGGCCTCCGCCTGCAAGTGTCCGGCGCGCGTCCAGTCTTTCAAAAAATCCACGCATTCGCCCAGCTTGAAGAAATAATGCACCGACTCCTTGCGCACCGGCGCCGCGCCGGATACCGCCGAGAACGGGTTGATCAAGTCGATGGGTGAATAGGTCGCGCCGCAGACTTCGCAGGAATCGCCATACTGGTCTTTCGCATGGCACTTGGGGCACTCGCCCTTGATGAAGCGGTCCGGCAGGAACATCTCTTTGACCGGGTCGTAATACTGCTCGATGGCGCGCGACTCGATCAGCCCCCGCTCCTTCAGACGGGCATAAATGGTGGATGCGTAAGCTCGGGTCTCTTCCGAATGGGTCGAGTAGTAGTTGTCGAACTCGATATGAAAGCCGGTGAAGTCTCGCCGATGCTCGCCATGGACGCGGGCGATCAGTTCCTCGGGACTAATGCCCTCCTTCTCCGCTCGCAGCATAATCGGCGTGCCGTGGGTGTCGTCGGCACAGACGTAACGGCACTCGTGTCCGCGCATTTTCTGGAAGCGCACCCAGATGTCGGTCTGGATATATTCGACTAGATGCCCTAAGTGAATCGGGCCGTTCGCATAGGGCAGCGCGCTAGTGACGAGGATTTTTCTTTTCGTGCTCATGAAAGAGAGTGGCGGAAACCGTGTTGCAAGGAGCGGTCAATTATCACACAGTTTCAGGGAAGTCGTAGGTCGGGTTAGGCGAAGCCGTAACCCGACAAAAGCCGGTTGATGTCGGGTTACGCGGCGCTAATGCGACCTACATTTTGATGGGTAAGTCCAGCCATGTCTCAAGAAACGCTCGAAAATCGCATCCGCCGGCACGTGCACAAACTATCGGTAGAAATCGGCGAGCGCAACGTGTTTCGCCCGCACGCGCTGCGGGCGGCGGCGGATTACATCCGGGCCGAGTGGCGCACCCAGGGTTACCCTGTCGTATCGCAAAGCTATCTAGCAGAAGGCGTGCGCAGCGAAAATCTCGAGATCACGCGCGTGGGCAGCAGAAAGCCGGGAGAAATCCTTCTCATCGGGGCACATTACGATTCGGTGATGGGCAGTCCCGGAGCCAACGACAACGGCAGCGGCATTGCGGCGCTTTTGGAAGTCAGCCGCTTCATGACGGGGGTGTCACCGGCAAGGACGGTGCGCTTCGTCGCCTTCGTCAACGAGGAACCGCCGTTTTTTTACTGGGGCAACATGGGGAGCCTGGTCTATGCCAAAGCGGCCCGCAAGCGTGGAGACGATATCGGGCTGATGATGTCGCTGGAAATGCTCGGCTGTTTCCTCGACGAACCCGGAAGTCAAACCTATCCGCCCTTGCTCAAGCATTTTTACCCGGCTCGCGGCGATTTCATCGCCTTCGTGTCCAACCTGAGGTCCTACAGCGTCTTGAAACAGGCGGTCGCAGCATTCCGCGCCCATTCGGACTTTCCTTGTGAAAGACTGGCCGCGCCGTATTTCATCCCGGGTGTGGGCTGGAGCGATCAGCTCTCGTTCTGGCGGCAGGGCTACCGGGCGATCATGGTCACCGACACGGCGTTCTTCCGCTATCCCTATTACCACACCTGGCAGGACACGGCGGACAAGCTCAACTATCCGGCCATGGCCCGTGTCGTCGACGGCTTGCAAAACGCGATCGTCGAGTTGGCGGGATAGCCGCCCTGCGGCTGCGCTCAGGGCGAGCGGTATCCCAGAATCCCCATCAACCGACTTGCATCTTTGGGGGCATGGCCGGCATCGGTGTTGTCGAAATACACATGCACCTGCCGACCTTCCGCCAGCCAGCCCTTAATCCGATCCGCCCAGCCATCGAGTTGGGCCTCCGTGTAAGCGGAGCGATAGGTTTTCTCGTGACCATGGAGCCGCACGTAGACCAGATCCGACGTCACGCCATTCCATAGCGGCCAGTTGGCGGAATCGGACTGGCAGACGGCGAAACCATGCTGCCGCAGGCAATCGGCCGCTTCGGGACCGAACCAGGAGGCGTCGCGGAATTCCAGGGCATGGCGGACTTCAGGCCAGTTCTGTAAAGCCGCCGCGAAGCCTTCGAGCAAGGGCAGGTCGAGCGTGAGGCTGCTTGGCATCTGCCAGATGACCACAGCCAGTTTGTCGGCCAGAATCATGGCGGTATCCCGCTGGCGCGCCAGGGCATCGGGCGGAAACAGTAGCTTGGAAACGTGGGTCAGATAGCGATGACCCTTGATGGCAAACTTGAAGCCGGCCGGGGTTTCCTGTTTCCAACGCTCGAAGGTCGCAGGCTGCAACCCACCGTAGAAGGTCGCGTTGACCTCAACCGCATTGAATCGCTCGGCATAATGGCGCAGCCAGTCCCTTCGCGGAAAACCGGCGAAAAATTCATCCTTCCAGCCGGCGTAGCTCCAACCGCTGGTGCCGATATAAAGGCCTTCGCGCATGGTTTGCAACGGGTGGTGAAGGCCCGCTCAGGCTCGCCTCACTGCCCGTCCGGGTGCCCCAGCTTGATGCCGATGATTTCCACCCCTACCCCGAGCAGCAGCGGAATCCAGCCAAGCAGTGCGCCTTCTGGCGCCAGAAATATTAAAACGGCGCCCAGTCCCAGCAGGCTGAGAGATAAGGTCCGTCTGGTGCGCGGGTTCCTGATGAGCGTTTTCACGAGTCAATCTCCCCGAACAGTGAAATGTTCGTCCAGCGCCTTGAGCTTCTCCATGATGCCGGTGTATTCCAGCTCCGTCATCGGCAGCATGGCCGCACCAAAAAATCCCTGGCGGCGCATTTCCTGAGCCTTGTCGGCCACGCGGTCGCGCACCGAATTCCAAAACGGATGAGCGAAGGCGTCCCAGGCCTCCGTCAGCTTGCCGTTGTGTTCGGCGAAGGCGGCGCAGCTCACCAAAGATGGGCCGTCGAAATAACTGGTGCCGGTATTGAGCGGCACCGGCATTAGCGGCATTTGATGGGAGCCTCTCATGCAGCCGGCGACGAAATGGCCCAGCGAATAGGGAGCGAGCACCTCACCGGTGGCGGGAAAGTTCATTTGCACCCGCACCAGCATGACCGGATCGTCCTTGCCGGTGTATTTGCCGGCGATGTTGTGCAGGCGGGAGGTGGCGACGGCCACGGCCTGCTCGCCGGTGGCGCGCGACCAGATGGATTCCACCACATAGCGTTCCGGATCGCGCAGCAAGGCCGCGATGTCGTAAATCTGCTCCGGGGCATTCAGTTCGATGACGCGGTCACCCTCGGTGTGGTTCACGTCCATGATGACGAACCGAAAGCCCTTGGACATGTTGGGCGACAGGATCAGGCCCGGGGTGTTCATGACATCGGCGAAAGCCAGATACAGCGGCAGATTGTATGCGCCCGGATCGGTCTTGTCGGCGGCAAAGAATAGGAAAGGCTCGTTGGGACGCTCTTCGATTTCCATCTCCGCGACCGCCGGCCCCATCCCCTTGACGTTGCCGGAAAAGGCATCCTTGAGCAAGTCCTGTCCGGCGCCATAAAGACCCTGTTCCTTGGCGACCGCCGTCCCGGCGAGGAAGGTGTCCCAGGCCAGCTTGTGAATCTGTTCGTCCCCGACACCCCGGGTATGCGTCATGAGAATGGCGATGTCGTCGCCGGTATGGCTCACGTAGCTGTCGATGATCAACCCTTTGCCGCGCTCTGCCACTTGCTCGCGCACGGTGTCCAGCAGGCGGCGGGAGGGGGCGATGTGGCCGCCGATGGAACCGATGTCTGCTTTGATCACGCTGAGGGTAATTTTCATGTCATCTCTCCTCGATCAGTGGAAAGTGAGGCCAGAAATAAACCGTCTCGCGCCCGATCGCTCGGATGGCTGATGGACCGCGGCGGGATTCGGGACCGAAAACAGCGCGAGCAGTATACTCCTCCCGAGGGGAACTAGCGGCTTCGATTCCCGAGTTCCCGTCAAAGAATGTGGCAGACAGGCCAGGTCTACCCACCTAACCGGTTTGGCGGATCGCTGCCAAGCCGTCCGATTTGATCGTCATGCATGGAGCTCAAGAGCCCCATGGAAACGATGGCGCCCACCAGGGCGAGAGCCATGTCGCTTTGGGTGTCCCATTCGTAGCCCTGGGTGCCGAGAAACGCTTCGGCGGCCTGTTCCGAGACCATCGCCACACCCCACTCGATCAATTCGTAGAAGGCGCTAATGGCCAAACAGACGCAAGCCACCAGAAACGCCAACCAAGGGCGGGATCTGACCACCGCGAAACGGACCAGGATTTCCCGCACGGCGATCGCCGGCACGAAGCCCTGGAAGAAGTGCGCCAGCTTGTCGTAATTGTTGCGGCTGTGGTGGAAATAATCCCGGAGCCAGTCGAACGCGGGAACCTCCGCATAGGTGTAATGGCCGCCGATCATCAGGATGATGCACTCGATCAGAAGCAGCCAGTAGGTCAGCGGCGTGAGCGGAAATTGTCGGCGGGTCGCTGCGAGCACGGCAAAAGTCGCGATCGCCGGTAAAACCTCCAGAAACCAGGTGAGATAATCGCGCGGCTCGATGGCCGACCAGGCAAAGGGAATCAGGAAAAGCGCCGTCCAGGTTTTGCTCATGCGTCAATATGCTCGGCGAGAAGAGGTTGAGTGGGCTAGTCTAAAGTAGACACATAGCTTAGTTCGGCTGACTCTTTAACGCGGTCATACTCCAAGTTGCTTAACAGCCGCTCTCTGCAAGGCCAAAAACCTGAAGGTAGCCGCATGAAACCGTCATTTTACGCGTTGCTTTTCGTCCCCATCCTTCTGCTTGCTGCATGTTCTGGTACCGGAGAAGAACAGAAGCCAACGGAAAAAAACAGGGCCCTCTCAAGAGCTGTCAACGAACCGTTGGAAAAAGCCCGGAAAATTGAAACGCAGTTGATGAATGAAGCCGAAATCACCAAGCGAAAAATCGACGAACAGCTTGGACAAGAAGCCAAGTAATCCTGATGTTTTCGGCCAAAGGCCAAATTTAGTGCCGACGCCCTCACTTCGTCTCGTCGCCAGAAGTCATCGCGACGCCGAGTGCGGTTCAAACATCAATCAGTTCAATCCGGGCCGTCCGTTCTCCGTCGACCACTTCCAGCAAGGCCAGACTGACCGGTAGTTTGAAGCGGCGCGGGCCGGCGCTGCCGGGATTGAGGTAAAGCACCTCGTCCCGATGGCGGATGTCAGGTCGATGGGAATGGCCGGAAATCACCACCCGAAACCCGGCAGCCGCCGGATCGAGATCCAGTTCATGAAGGTCATGGAGGACATACAGGTAAAGCCCGGCAAATTCGACCACTTCAGTTTCAGGGAGATTCTTCGCCCATTCTCCCTTATCGTTATTCCCGCGCACGGCGATCACCGGGGCGATCGTCTGGAGTTTGGCGAGCACCTCCGGCTTGCCGACATCGCCTGCATGGACGATCAGTTCGCATCCCGCCAGCAGTTCTAGGGCCTCCAGGCGAATCAGCCCGTGAGTATCGGAAATCACGCCCAGGCGTTTTGCACGACAAGTCCCCGCTTGAAACGACTCATTTATATGCGGTTTTGCGGATTGCGTCATGGCGTATCTCGATGGCGATAAAAAAGAGGTGGTGCAATTGCCGGCGCACAAATAAATGAATGGTGTCTTAGCATTATTCGATGCCGGAGTTGGTCGCAAGATTTGAATTTGCGACTGACCGATTACAGACAAACCCAGATTTTATAAGCGCTACAGAGGTAACGACCCCGAGGGATGCCTATCCCGTAGCATACGGCATTGATTCGACAGATACGAAAGAACTGTCCATATCAGGTAATTAGGCGCATGCTGTGACTTGGCGAATTTTCGCCTACCGATTAGGAAGCAGACCATGAAAGCACAGATGAAAGGCAATAGCCCGAGGAAGGAAAGCAAGGGCAAGAGTAAACGCAAGCCCGCTAAATGATGACCCGACAAACAAACGACGCATTTGTTGCCAGCAACAGATGTTCCGAGCTCGTCCTGAATTGTAGGCAACAGAGATGTCTGAAACACTAGAACTGCCCCCGTGGTGGGGCTACAGCAGAGACCACGGTTGGGTGGTCATCGATCGGACCATTCCACCGAACAAATCTGGTCTGAGCCAGGATATTTTGTACTGCCGATGCAGCGATTCCATGACGGTGATCGACAAACGAAGCCGATGGCGTGCTCCCCTTTATGTGTACGCATCGACCTATATCGGCTCTTTGGCATCTCCCGAGTCCGAGAAAGCGGCTCAGGAATACGCAACGTTTAAGTCTCGGTGGGCTGAATTTCAAGCCGAGATAAGGCGTCAGTATGACTTTAGTGAAGCCAAGCGACATCAACAGGAACAAGAGCGTATTCAATTGGAGGAAACAAAAAAAGGCCCTAAAGCTAAACGTAGAACTCATAAAGCCGATACAGGAAGCGGCAGCGAAGCTCAGGCACAGGATGCATAACCAATAGAACCGCCTTTGGGCGCCGTTTCATTTGGCTATCCCCTGAATCCGTGCGGACACAGCCATAACATATTGATATAATATGAATTATTATCTCTTTTGCGTTCACCCAAACCGTCATGCCGCAATTTCAGCTGAAACAATCGAGCCGACATTTGACTTCCCACGCGGGCCTGGCACTGATCGGACAATGCCTTGAGGCGGCGCAAGTGAATGTGCTGGATGTCCGCTTTCCCACATCGCAAGGGATGCGTACCTCGGACATCGTCAAAAGCTATACCGGTTTGCTGAGCCTGGGCAAGAGCGACTTCGAAGCGATGGAAAGCTTTCGGCAAGTTCCGTTTTTCAAACACGCGCTGAACCTGCAGAAAGTGCCCTCGAGCGTCTGGTTGCGCCAGCGCATGGAGCGGTTGGCGGCGGCTCCGGCCGATCGAGTCGGGCTTCGGGAAGAGATCGCTGATTATGGTGTCCGGATGTTGCAGCGAACCGCGGCGCCGATCACCGCGCACCAGGGGTTTGTCGGTTTGGACTTCGACACCTTCGTGATGGACAACAGTGGCACGAAGAAGGAGGCGGTGAGTCGGACATACCAGGGCGTGGACGGCTACACGCCGATTGCGGCGTATCTGGGCAACGAGGGCTGGTGTGTGGGACTGGAGCTGCGTCCCGGTAGTCAGCACAGTGCGCTGGAGACCCAGTATTTTCTGGAACGGGTGTTGCCGCGGGCGCGTGCCCTGGTGGCGGCGGAACAGGCGGTGCTGTCGCGCTCCGATAGTGGCTTCGACTCGGCCTGTCTGTTGTTTCTGCAAGATGACGAGAAGCGGGCGTGGGCTGAGGCAGACCGCCGCTTCGAGTATCTGGTGAAGTGGAATCCGCGCAAACAGCAGATAGCGGATTGGATGGCTCGGGCCGATGAGGCCCATGCCTGGGTCGAGGTGCGACCCGGTAAGCGCATCGCGTTGCTGGATTTGCAGGTCGAACGCGCCTGGCAAAAGCAGCATCGTCAGTTCCGCCTCGTCGTTCGCCTGGTTGAGCGCACCATCGACAAGAAAGGACAGGTGCTGTTGCTGCCCGATGTTCAGCTGGAAGGGTGGTGGACCAGCCTGGACGAAACACCCGAACGCATCATCGAACGCTATGGTGCCCATGCCACCCACGAACAGTTCCACAGCGAATTCAAAACCGATCTCGACCTGGAGCGTTTGCCTTCCGGCAAGTTCGACTGCAACGATCTGATCTTGCAATGCGCCCTGCTCGCCTATAACTGTCTGCGCCTGATCGGGCAGCTGGGACTGACTGGCGAGTTCAGCCCGGTACGTCATCCGGCCAAACGCCGGCGTATCCGGACGGTCTTGCAGGAAATCATGTACCGTGCCGCCTTGTTTCTCCGTAAGGCGCGGCAGTTGATCCTGGACTTCGGCCAGTATTGCCCGGCGTTCAGAGCGTTTGCCGAGATTCAGGAGCATCTCCTGGAAGCTGGGCAGTCGCCATGACGTCAACTGCAATGACCGACCCTTTCGTCTTTGCCCCGGATGATCGCGCTTGGTCAGGAATAAGCACACCCGGCTTTCGGAAAGCTGCCGTCCAGCGCGACGAAAAGTCGGCGAAAAAGATGAAAACCGCTCGGTTCGAGAGCCCATTGGTCTCATTTTCACCCGGATTCAGCGTGATTGGGGTTTTTAATTTTCGAACTGCAGGACCAAAGAATCAAACTCGGGTACTGAACACGGATTCAGGTATCCGATACCTATCGGCAAGCTATATCATCAAGAAGCACATAAATCGCTAT
>Ga0335070_10003965_pt1 | contig 17231 bp, 17 predicted proteins | sample Lox_Sample_13_FD_206722 | JGI IMG/M metagenome (GOLD analysis project Ga0335070, IMG submission 206722) | Soil microbial communities from Loxahatchee National Wildlife Refuge, Florida, United States - Lox_Sample_1.3 | ecosystem: Environmental > Terrestrial > Soil > Wetlands | place: USA...
CCAGCGCGCCATCGGCGCCGTCTGTCCGGACCAGGAAGCGCGAGCCGTCGCGATGGAAGCGCGAGACCGTCCCGAAGTGGTCCAGAGGCGCGTCGGCGAAGTCGCCCTCCAGTGTCGCGGCGCTCGCTGCCTGCATCGCCAGCGCGTGATCCGAGCCGCGCCAGCGCTCTCCTTCCTTCGCATGGCACGCCGTGCACGCGGCGCTGCCGATGTAACGCGCCGGCTCGGCTTCGGGAAGGCCAGCTGCCGGCTCGGCCTTCGTCTCGCGCGCCGCGGCCGGCGCGCCGCGCGGCTCTCCTCCGCACCCCCCGGCGAGGACCAGCGCGACGCACGCCGACGCGCGTCGCAGCGAACGAGGCGTGGCGGCGCGGCGCACGAACGCATCGTGTCATGGACGCGCGGCGAGCGGTAGGGCGCCCGCACGCGGCCACACGCACGGCTGCGGGCCTATGCGCAGCGTCCGGGAGCGGCTAAGCTGCGCCCCCGATCCGCCCCCGGCGTCCACGCGCACGGGTGCAGCGTGGAGCCAGCAGGGAGCTCTTGGCGCGCGACGACCTCATCCAGGCCACCGGCACCGTCGAGAAGATCCTCGGCGGCGGGCGCTACCAGGTCGCGCTCGACAGCGGACAGTCGGTCACCGCGCAGCTCTCCGGTCGCATGCGCCGCTTCCGCATCCGGGTGATTCCCGGCGATCGCGTGCAGGTCGGCCTCTCGCCCTACGACCCGAGCCACGGCTTCATCACGTTCCGGCTGCGCGAAGGCCAGCAGGGCCCGGCCTGAGCCGGGCCGATCGGCCGTGGCGACGCCCTCGCGCTCGGTCGTCCTGGCACTGAAGGCGATCCAGGCCGCGGACCGTCTGCGACTGCGCGCGCTCGCACTGCGCCACCCGGGTCTCGAGATCGATCCCGGCGCGAGCAGCAACTTCGCCGTGGCGCGCTTCCTGCTCGCGCCCGGAGCGCGGCTGCGCATCGGTCCCGGCGTCCTCACGGACCGCGTGAAGGGCGCGCTGGTGTTCCTGATCGAGCCCGGCGCCGAGGTCGAGCTCGGACCCGGCACCTGGCTGCGCACCGAGCTCGAGCCGGTGCGCATCGCCGCCTACCAGGGCGCGCGCATCGCCACGGGCGCCGAGTGCCTGCTGAACGGCTGCCATCTCTCGGCGAAGCGCGAGGTGCGCCTCGGCCGCCGCGTCTGGGTCGGACTCGGCAGCCGCGTCTTCGACTCCGACCAGCACGACCTCGATGACGCGCACCCGCTGCGCACGCAGCCGGTGTCGATCGGCGATCACGTCTGGATCGCCGCGGACTCGACGATCTTCCGCGGCGTCTCGATCGGCGAGCACTCCGTGGTCGGGGCGCGCTCGCTCGTCACGGCCGACGTGCCCCCGCACACGCTCGTCTACGGTCAGCCGGCGCGGCCGCGCGGCAGCGTCGGCGACCGCAGCCGGGGCCGGTGAAGGGAGGAATCGGCATCCATGTCGCTGCGCATCGCGCTCTTCGGCCAGGCTCCCTTCGGTCGCGACACGCTCGTGCGTCTGCTCGACGCGGGCCACCAGGTCGTGGGCGTCTACGCGCCGCCGGCCGGTGCGCGTCCCGACCCGCTGGCCGCCGAGGCGGAGGCGCGCGGCCTGCGGCTGATCCGGCACGCGCGCTTCCGCAGCAAGGGCGCGGCCATCCCGGAGCGCGTGGCGGAGCATCGCGCGCTCGGCGCCGACCTCAACGTGCTGGCCTTCGTGACCGTGATCCTGCCGCCCGAGATCGTGGACGCGCCGCGCCACGCCTCGCTCTGCTTCCACCCCTCGCTGCTGCCGCGCTTCCGGGGCGGCAACGCGCTGGCCTGGCAGATCCTGCTCGGCGCGAAGGAGGCGGGCGTCACGGTGTTCCGGCCGGACGCGGGCGTCGACACGGGTCCGATCGTGGTGCAGAAGGGCCCCGTGCCGATCGCGGATCACGACACCGCGGCGAGCCTCTACTTCGACAAGCTCTACGGGCTCGGCCTCGACGCGATCGTCGAGGCGGTCGCCGCGGTGGACGCGGGCAGCGCGCGCCCGCGGCCGCAGGACGAGTCGCAGGCGAGCCACCAGGGGCTCGTGACGGACGAGGTGGCGCGCCTCGACTTCGCGAAGGACGCGGCCACGCTCGATCGCTGGATCCGCGGCTGCGACCCGCAGCCCGGCGCCTGGGCGCTGCGCGGCGGCGAGAGGATCCGCCTCTTCGACTGCCGCCTCGCGACCGGAGCCTCCGGCGGCGAGCCCGGCACCGTGCTCGCCCTCGAGGGCGGCCGCGCCTGGATCGCGGCGCGGGGCGGACGCCTGTCGGTGGGCCGCGCGCGGGGTCCACAGGGCGCGAAGCAGCCGGCGGGCGAGGTGCTCGCAGCGGGCGACCGGCTCGCCTAGCTGCCATGGTCGGCGCCAGCGCGGACCTCGAGCGGCGCCTCGTGGAGAGCCTCGACGCCGCGGGGCTGAACCTGCGCGGCGTGCTCTCGCCTCTCGACTACGACGCGCGCGTTCCGCCGGCGTGGCACAGCGCAGCGCTGCTGCAGGGCGCCGCCGCGCACTCCGTGTGGCTGATCGGCAGCGGCGGCCGCGCGCTGTGGGGCGCCGCGACCGCCGGCGGCTCGCAGCCGGCGCTGCCGGATCCCCTCGATGCCCATACCGAGAGGGCGCTCGGCGACTGCCTCGCCCGGCTGTGCGGGGCCGGGGTCGCTGCCGTCGCCGCCTTCGCGCACGAGCGCCGCGGCGGAGCGCACGCGGACTTCGTGGCGCTCGGCCACGCGGCCGGACTCGGCGCCCCGAGCCGCCTTGGGCTGCTGGTCCATCCTGTGTATGGACCGTGGCTCTCGCTCCGCGCGCTGCTGATCAGCGCGCTCGGGCTTCCGCCTTCGGGGCCCCTGGCGGGCTTCGACCCCTGCCGCGGATGCCCGGCCCCGTGCGCCGCCGCCTGCCCCGCAGACGCCCTGCCTCCGGGGGGATTCAGCGTCCGGCGCTGCGCCGCGACGCGCCTGCGCGAGCCGGGCTGCGCCCTGCGCTGCGACGCGCGGCACGCCTGCGTGCTCGGGCAGGAGCACGCGTACACGCCCGCGGCCGAGTCCCACCACATGCGCAGCGGGACGCCCCGGGCGCTGCTTGAATCCCTCGCAGACTGACCTAAACTCCGCCGCCCTGCCGACCGAACGTGGGCCCCGCCGCTTGCTCGGGGATGTTCCGGCACGGCAGCCCTTCCCCTACAAGGAGTGACGAGGACCACCCCCGGCATCCTGGGGACGGGACCGCCACCAGCAGGGGAGGCGCTCTTCGGGCAGGACTGGCCCACGCGGTCCCGTCCGCTCGCCACACGAGGCACGCGCATGTTGAACCTTCAGACGATCCGCAACATCGGCATCAGCGCCCACATCGACTCGGGCAAGACCACGCTCACCGAGCGGATCCTCTACTACACGAAGCGCATCCACCGCATCCACGAGGTCAAGGGCAAGGACGAGGTGGGCGCGACCATGGACTTCATGGAGCTCGAGCGCGAGCGCGGCATCACGATCGCGTCCGCGGCGACCTTCTGCGAGTGGCGCGGCCACCACGTCAACATCATCGACACGCCGGGTCACGTCGACTTCACCATCGAGGTGGAGCGCTCGCTGCGCGTCCTCGACGGCGCGATCCTCGTGCTCTGCGGCGTGGCCGGCGTGCAGTCGCAGTCGATGACCGTCGACCGCCAGATGCGCCGCTACAAGGTCCCGCGCCTCGCCTTCGTGAACAAGCTCGACCGCTCCGGCGCGAATCCCTTCCGCGTGGTGGACCAGCTCCGCGACAAGCTGCGCCACAACGCCGTGCTGATGCAGATCCCGATCGGGCTCGAGAACGCCCACGAGGGCGTGGTCGACCTCGTGACGATGAAGGCCCTCTACTTCGACGGCGAGCACGGCGAGAACGTGCGCGTGGCGGAGATCCCGGAGGCGCTGCGCCACGACGCCGAGGCGGCGCGCGAGACCATGCTCGACGCCGTGTCGCTCTTCTCGGACGCGCTCACCGAGGCGATCCTCGAGGAGAAGGTCACCGAGGACCTGATCCACGAGGCGGTGCGCCGCGGCACGCTCTCCCAGAGCCTGACGCCGGTGTTCATCGGGTCCGCGTACAAGAACAAGGGCGTGCAGCCCCTGCTCGACGCGCTGACGCGCTACCTGCCGAGCCCGCTCGACGTCGAGAACACCGCCGTCGACCTCTCGAACGACGAGGCGCCCATCACGCTCTCGACGGATCCCAACAAGCCGCTCGTGGCGCTCGCCTTCAAGCTCGAGGAGGGCCGCTACGGCCAGCTCACCTACCTGCGCGTCTACCAGGGCCGCATCGGGCGCGGCTCCTCGATCGTGAATGCGCGGACCAAGCGGCGCCACAAGGTGGGCCGCCTCGGCCGCATGCACGCCGACCAGATGGAGGAGATCGAGGAGGCCTTCGCGGGCGACATCGTCGCCATGTTCGGCATCGAGTGCGCGTCGGGCGACACCTTCACCGACGAGTCGGTCCAGGTGGCGATGAGCTCGATGCACGTCCCCTCGCCCGTGATCTCGCTCTCGATCAAGCCGACGGACAAGAAGGCGCAGGACAACATGGGCAAGGCGCTCGGGCGCTTCGTCCGCGAGGACCCGACCTTCCACGCCGGCGTCGACCCGGAGAGCGGCGAGACCGTGATCTCGGGCATGGGCGAGCTGCACCTCGACGTCTACGTCGAGCGCATGAAGCGCGAGTACAACGTCGTCGTGGAGACCGGCGCGCCGCAGGTCGCGTACCGCGAGACGATCACGCAGCGCGCGGAGTTCCGCACCACGCACAAGAAGCAGACCGGCGGATCGGGCCAGTACGGCCGCGTCGAGGGCTACGTCGAGCCCTACCCGGATGGCGAGTTCGAGTTCGTCAACGACGTGCGCGGCGGCGCCGTGCCGGCCGAGTTCATCCCGTCGGTGGAGAAGGGCGTGCGCACCGCGCTCGAGAAGGGCACGCTGATCGGCTTCCCCGTCACCAACCTGCGCTTCGTGCTGAACGACGGCCAGGCGCACAGCGTCGACTCGTCGGACATCGCCTTCCAGGTCGCCGGCCGCAAGGCGCTGCGCGAGGTCTACCCGAAGGCGAAGCCGGTCGTGCTCGAGCCGGTGATGAAGCTCGAGGTGGAGAGCCCCGCCGAGTTCCAGGGCGCGCTGCTCAAGACCGTGATGCAGCGCCGCGGCACGGTGGTCGGGACCACGGAGGAGGGCGGCTTCTGCCGCGTCGAGGCCGAGGTGCCGCTCTCCGAGATGTTCGGCTACTCGACCGACCTGCGCTCCAGCACCCAGGGCAAGGCCGAGTTCACCATGGAGTTCTCCCGCTACCTTCGGGTTCCCGGCGAGGTCCAGAACGAGCTGATCAAGAAGTACGGGTCGCGGATCGTGAAGGTCGAAGAGGACTAGACCGCGGCCCGGGATCGAACCCCGAGACCCAGCGAGGAGCCGTCTTGCAGCGAACATTCCTGAACGCGCGAAGCCCGCTGCGCCTCCTGGAGAAGGGTCTCCACGGCGGCCTCGGGCGGGGCAACCTCGGCATCGTCCTCGCGGGCCACGGCGTCGGCAAGACGTCGTTCCTGGTCGGCGTCGCGGTCGACGAGCTGCTGCGCAAGGGCCGCGTGCTTCACATCTCGGCGGCCCACACGGTCGCCCACGTGCGCGTCCACTACGACACGGTCTTCGACGAGCTGGCGAGCTTCACGCACCTCGAGAACGAGGGAGTGATCCGCAGCGAGATCGAGCGGCGGCGCAGCATCCGCGTGTATCCGCCGAACTCGATCACGGCCGCAAAGCTGCGCGACGCGGTGAAGCTCGAGCGCGAGGCCGGCGGCGCTCCGTCGCTGCTCGTGCTCGAGGGCCTCGACCTCGCCGTCTTCGGGCGCTCCGACGTCGAGGATCTGCGCGCGCTCGCGCAGGAGCTCGACGCCGAGGTGTGGCTCGAGTCGGCCTGCAACGACGAGCGCTCCGTGCGCATTCCTCCGCAGGTGGCCGCCATCCAGGATCTGCTCTCGGTGATCCTGGCGCTCGAGCCGGGCGACGACGCCGTCCGCCTGCGCGCGCTGAAGGACCACGGCAATCCGAATCTCTCGGATCTGCACGTGGCTCTAGATCCGCGCACGCTGCTGCTGAAGCGGAGCTAGTCGGCTCTCGACAGCCTGTAGCTCGAGCGCTCTGAGGGTCGGCCGACGAGGAGTTGAGCCGGCGCAGAGCGGTGTAACGCAGGCCCCGGAAAGCCTTCGCGCCCCGCAGCCCGCACGCCGATCGGTCCGGCGAGGACCCGCGAGCACCGGCGAACCCGACGAGGCGGCCGACCCTCAGAGCGCTCCCCAGGGCAGGCCTTTGTGAAGGCTTTCATCACGAAGAGTTCGCTCGAGATTCGCTTCATGCGCATTTCTCCAGCGAATTCGTGACGTCAAGCGGAGCAGTGTGTTAAGACATGATGGCAATTCGGCGAAACCGAAGGCATGCGAAGCATGGCACGTCTCGTCGTCACGCCGCGCCGGATCGCGCTCGGATCGCTGCTGGTCCTGCTGGCCGCGCTCGGCGCCTCGGCCGAGGAGATCATCCTCCAGCCCCGCCGCAGCCCCGGCGATTCCTACGAGCTCTCGCTCTCCGCGGCGACGAGCTCCGAGCTGCTCTCGAGAGGCGACCGCGACAGGTCCCGCCAGGAGGACGTCGAGCTGCGCTACCGCGCGACGGTCGTGGTGCTCGAGACCGACGGTCGCGGCATCCCGATCCGCGAACGACACCAAGGGGTTTCGCTCACCTTCCAGCGCGCCGGGGAGTCCGGCTCGCTCTTCGGCGAGGGGACCTCGTTCGAGGTGCGCCGCGTCCAGCCGGGCGACGTGCAGATCTTCATCCAGGGTCGACGCGCCGAGCGCAAGATCGAGAAGGTCGTCGCGCGCGTGCTCGCGAGCCAGCTCGAGTACGGGATCGGTGCGCTCGTCGAGCCCGGTCGGGCCGTGCAGGTCGGCGAGACGTGGGAGCTCGACCGCGCGCGCGTGAAGCGCTTCCTGCGCGCCGAGGGCATCCGGCGCTTCGAGCTCGGCGCGCCGCCCACGGCGACGCTGTCGACGCAGTCGGGTGAGGGCGAAGGCTCACTGGTGGTCCGCTACGAGATCCCCGTCGCGTCCTTCGAGCTCGCCGTGATGCCCCCGAACACGCACGTCGCGCGCTCCGAAGGCAGCCTGCGCGGGGAGATCCGCCTCGGCTCCGACGCCGCGCGCAGCCCCGTGCAGCACGCCTCGACCTTCGATCTCTCGCTCCACGGCGCCGTGGACAAGTACGGCGTCGTGCGCCCGTCCGCGTGGAGCTACCGCAGGTCCGAGTCCCTCGATCAGCTCACGCAGCCGGCGAAGCCCGAGCTCGCCTCGCGGTAGAGCGCCCGACTCGCAGATCGCTGCGAGGGCTCCTGTAACGTCGAGGGGTCACGGGAGCCTCGCATGTCTTCGCGCCGATGGATCGCGCTCGCCGCACTCGCGCTCGGCTGCGCCACGGCGTCGCTGACACCCGAGCAGCGGCAGCGCGCGGACAGCGCGTCGCGACTGGTGGATCTGCTCCGTGCGGCCAGAACGGAAGAGGTCGCGGCCTCGCTGCACTACCCGCCTTTCTACACCGCCGGCGAGCGGGCGCGGGACGAAGCGGACGTCCAGCGATCGCTCGACTTCCTCCTCGAGCGCTTCGGCGCCATCTCGCGGTTCGAAGCGCTGAAGGTGAACCCCTCGACGCTCGACCTCGGGATCAGCGGCGGTACGCCGCAGTACCTCGCGTCTCTCGGGAACATCCAGATCGCCGACATCCCCTACGCGGTGACCTGCGCGCGTACGGGCGAGGCAGTCGTCCGAGTCACCTTCATGCAGACCTCGAACGGCTGGGAGCCCTGGAAGATCAGCTTCGGCTTCCCGGCGTCGCGCCCCGATGCGCGGGCGCAGATCGGGGAGATCGCCCGCGAGCTCGCCGAGCACATGCAGGAGCGCGAGCTGAGTCTCTGAGGTGAGGGCAGGGCGAAGCGGACTGCGGGTCGGCCGACAGTCCGCTCTCCTTGCAAGCTCAGTCCTGCTTCAGCTCCGCCAGCTTGTCCCGGTACTGGCTGCGCATGGCACTGATCTCCTGGCGCGCGAAGCCGAGCTCCTCGCCGATCTTCGCGATCTCGGCGCTCTCCACCGTCGCGATCGTGCCGTCGGCCGCCGCCACCTGGAACAGGCAGTCGAGGAGCTGCGCGCGCTGCTCGGGGGTCGAGGCGTTCTTGAACTCGCGCGTGACGACGTAGTTCTCGGTGCCGCCGAGCAGGCGCTCCTGGCTCTTGGCGATCTCGACGACCAGCGCGGCCTCGGCCTCGCTGAGCCCGGCGTTCTCGCCCACGATGCGCTCCATCTCGGCCGTCTCGCTGTCCTCGATCTTCAGGTCCGCGTTCGCGACGCGCGCCAGCACGTAGGCGAAGGCGGCGAGGTAGCGCGCCTTCGCCGCGTCGAGCCGCTCGAGGCGCGCCGCGATGCGGCGCACGGCCTCCGTCTCCGCCGACGCGCCGGCTTGTCCGCCGCCGAGCCCGAGGAAGCGCAAGATCGACATGGATCCTCCTGCCTAGCGCCGCAGCGCGAGATAGCGCTCGAACCAGCGCTTGATGCGGGGCGTGAGTCGGCTCCTCGTATAGACACCGGCGACGCGCTTGATGCCCTCGGCCTGCGTCGGATACGGATGGATGACGTTCCCGAGCGTGCCGAGCCCGAGCCCGCCGACGATCGCCAGCGTCAGCTCACTGATGATCTCGCCGGCGTGCGCGGCGACGACCGTGGCGCCGACGATCCGGTCCGTGCCCTTGCGCACGTGGACCTTCACGAAGCCCTCTTCCTCGCCGTCGAGGACCGCGCGGTTCACCTCGGAGAGAGGCACCTCGAGCGTATCGACTTCGATCCCCGCCGCGGCGGCGTCGCGCGCGTAGAGCCCCACGTGCGCGATCTCGGGATCGGTGTAGGTGCACCACGGCATCACCAGCGCCGAGAGCTTCTTGCGCCCGAAGGGACCCAGCGTGAAGAGCGCGTTCTGCACGGCGATCTTCGCGGCGGCGTCGGCCGCGTGGGTGAACTTCCAGTCCATGCAGATGTCGCCGGCAGCAAAGATGCGCGCATTGCTGGTGCGCAGGAAGTCGTCGACGTGGACGCCGCGTCTGGCGTCGTAGGCGACGCCGGCCGCCTCGAGGCCGAGCCCCTCGACGTTCGGCGCGCGCCCGACGCCGACGAGGATCTCGTCGACCAGGGCCTCCTCCTCCGCGCCGCCCGCGCGCGCGAAGCGCAGCAGCTTCGCGCCGCCCTGCCGCAGGACGCGCCGCAGCGTCGCGCCGTGGACCACGCGGATGCCCTCCTCGGCGAAGCGCCGCTCGAGGATCGCCGCGGCGTCCGCGTCCTCGCGCGGCAGGAGGTGCGGATCGGCGTGCACGATCACCACCTCCGAGCCGAGGCGCCGGAAAGCCTGCGCCAGCTCGCAGCCGATCGGACCCGCGCCGATCACGCCGAGCCGCGGCGGGCGCGCCGTCAGGTTGAAGACGGTCTCGTTGGTGAGATACCCGGCCTCGGCGAGACCCTCGATCGGCGGCGCGGCGGCGCGCGCGCCCGTCGCGATCACCGCGCGCGCGAAGCGCAGCTCGCGCCCGTCGATCTCGACGCGGTCGCGGCCCGTGAAGCGCGCCTCGCCGAGGAACACCTCGACGCCGAGCGTGTCGCGGTAGCGCAGCGCGGAGTCGTCGTGGCTGATGCGCGCGCGGATCCGGCGCATGCGCTGCATGGCGGCGGCGAACTCGGGCTGCGCGCCCGCCGCGAGGGCGAGCCCGACCTCCTTCTCCGCGCGGCGCGCCTCGGCGACGAAGCGCGACGCGCGGATCACGCCCTTGCTCGGCACGCACCCGACATTGAGGCAGTCGCCGCCGAGAAGGTGCCGCTCGCAGAGCGCCACCTTCGCGCCGAGGCCTGCGGCGATCGCGGATGTGATGAGCCCCGCCGTGCCGCCGCCGACGACGACGAGGTTGAAGCGGCCCCGAGGCTGGGGGTTGATCCAGCCGGATGGGTGCACGTTCTCGAGCAGCGTGCGGTTGGCCTCGTCCCGGGGCTCGACGGCGGGCAGCTCGGGCATGGTTCCTCCGGGTCGCGGCGCGGCTACTCGCCCGTCGCCTCGGCGAGCGCGCGGCGCGCGGCGCGCGTGACGACCGCGGTGGCGGCGACGGTGGCGACGAGCCCGACGACGAGCAGCAGCGTGCCGCCGGCGCCGCGCTCGGGCTTGACGCCCCCGGCGAGCGCCGCGAGATCGCCGACGACCTTCCCCGAGTAGACGTAGAGCAGCGTGCCCGGCAGCATGCCGATCGACGCGACGGTGTAGTCGGCGAAGCCGACGCGCGTGAGTCCCAGCGCGTAGTTCAGCACGTTGAAGGGAAAGACGGGCGAGAGGCGCAGCAGGAAGACGATCTTGCGGCCCTGCGCGCCGATGGCGCGGTCGATGGCGGCAAAGCGCGGGTTGCCCGCCATCCAGCGCTCGACGGCGCCGCGCGCGAGATAGCGCGCCACCAGGAAGGCGAGGCAGCTCCCGACCGTCGCGGCGACGAACACGTAGAGCGTTCCCCAGGTGAGGCCGAAGATCGGCCCCGCGACGAGCGTCATCAGCGAGCCGGGCACGAACGCCACCACCGCGATCGTGTAGCCCGCCATGAAGACTGCGGGCCCCCAGAAGCCGAGCCCCGCGACCCAGCGGGCGAAGGCGGGGATCGCGTCGCCCGCCGCGCGTCCCAGCAGCCAGAGCGCGGCGAGGGCGGCGATCGCGAGGACGATCTTCCCGTACGGAAAGCCCGAGGTCCGCGCCGGGAGCTGCGCCTGCGTGCCCGTCAGGTGAGCGCTCCGCCGCAGGAGGAACCCGCGCCCGCCGTGCAGCCGAAGCAGTGGGACGCCGTGGCGATGCGGCTTCCCTCTAGCGCGCCGAGATCCTCGAGTTCGAAGATGCTGCGGCGCGCGTCGCCGAGCGGGATCTCCAGCATCTGGTTGAAGTCGCAGTCGTAGAGCGTGCCGTCGTAGGCGACCGACACCAGATGGCGGCACATCAAGCCGGGGATCGTCGCCGGGTTGAAGTGGTTCACGAGCAGCGACATGTACGCCGCGTGCTTGCCGTCGCGCGCGAGCGCGTGGCCGAAGCGCCGGATCGGCATGTTGGTGAGCGTGGCGAGGCGGTGGAACTCGATGCCCCAGTCCCGGCGCAGCGCGTCGCGGTAGGTGGCCTCGAGCTCCCGCTCGTCGGGAGGCAGCGAGGGACCCTGCGGGTTGTAGACGAGGTCGAGGCCGAGGCGCGAGCCGGGCCGCCCGTAGCCGAGCGCGTTCAGGCGCTTCAGCGCCCGGATGCTCGCGTCGAAGACGCCGCGGCCGCGCTGGCGATCGACGTTCTCGGGGCCGTAGCAGGGCAGCGACGCGACGATCTTCACCTCGTGCTCGGCCAGGAACTCCGGCGTGTCCTCCTGCCCTGGCTCGAAGAGGACGGTGAGGTTGCAGCGGTCGATCACGTCGCGGCCGAGCGCGCGCGCGCCGCGCACGAGGCCGCGGAACTCGGGGCACAGCTCCGGCGCGCCGCCGGTCAGGTCGAGCGTCGTCGTGTCGGGGCTCTGCTCGAGCAGCCGCAGCACGCGCGCGGCGACCCGCGCATCGAGGGTCTCGGTGCGCTTCGGACCGGCTTCGACGTGGCAGTGGTGGCAGGCGAGGTCGCAGCGCCGGGTGATGTTGACCTGCAGCGTGCGGACGGCGGCGCGGCGCAGGGGCCCGTGGCCGCTCCGCGCGATCGCGTCGTCGAACGTCTCGTGCTGCACGAGCCCGATGGTACGCCGCCCGAACGGGTGAGGACACGAGGGTCGCGAACGCGCGATGGACCGGTCCCGGATGCTGCTATGCTGCGCCGCGGCCGCCGTCGGGCGGCCGGGTGCTCCGCCCCGCGACCCCCCAGCGGTCCCGCGGAAGGGTGCCCTGGACAGCCATCCCACCCCGGCCGACGTCGCATTGCCCTGCGGTCGGCTTCCACGCAAAGAGGCCGTGACGGCCTGCTTCGAGGAGATTCCATGAGCGACATCCGCTTCGACGGCCGCGCCGCCATCATCACGGGCGCAGGCGGCGGCCTCGGCAAGACCTACGCACTCGAGCTCGCGAAGCGCGGCGCCTGCGTCGTGGTGAACGACCTCGGCGGCCGGGCCGACGGCACCGGCGCCGGCCACTCGATGGCCGACGCCACGGTCAAGGAGATCGTCGAGGCGGGCGGCAAGGCCGTCGCGAACTACGACTCGGTGTCCACGCCCGAAGGCGGCAAGGCCATCGTGCAGTCCGCGCTCGACGCCTTCGGCCGCGTCGACATCCTGGTCAACAACGCGGGCATCCTGCGCGACAAGAGCTTCCTCAAGCTCGAGCCGAAGGACCTCGACGCCGTGCTCGACGTGCACCTGCGCGGCGCCTTCTTCGTCACCCAGCCGGCCTTCGCGGCGATGAAGGAGAAGGGCTACGGCCGCATCGTCATCGCGTCGTCCGGCGCGGGCATCTTCGGGAACTTCGGCCAGTCGAACTACGGCGCCGCGAAGATGGGCCTCGTCGGGCTCATGAACGTCCTCGCCGTCGAGGGCGCGAAGAACAACATCAAGGTCAACACGATCGCGCCGATCGCGAAGACGCGCCTCACCGAGCAGCTCCTCGGTGGGCTCGCCGACGCCCTCGACCCGAAGTTCGTGACGCCGCTCGTCACCTACCTCTGCTCGGAGCGCTGCGAGCTCACCCACGAGATCTTCGACGTGGGCGGCGGACGCTACGCCCGCATCTTCGTCGGCATGGCCAGGGGCTGGGTCGCGCCGAAGGGCCGCGTCCCGTCGGCCGAGGACATCTTCGACCACATCGACCTGATCCGGAACCGCGACGGCTACACGGTGCCGGACAGCATCGCGGACGAGACCAAGGCCGTCATCGAAGCGCTGAAGGCGCAGGGTTAGAGGAGACCGCCATGCCCATCGATCCCCAGAAGGCCCGCGGCGCGAGGCTGCCCGAAGGCGAGAGCGCGTACACCAAGGACCAGGTGATCCTGTATCACCTCGGTGTCGGGGCGGGCGTCCCGCCGACGGACCCCAAGGAGCTGGAGTACACGTACGAGAAGAACCTGAAGGTGCTGCCGAGCTTCGCGGTGATCCCGGCCTTCGGCTCGATGGGCGGCATCGCCAGCATTCCCGGCATGCAGTTCAACTTCGCGATGCTGCTGCACGGCGAGCAGGAGGTGATCCTGCACAAGCCGCTGCCGCCGGCGCAGAAGCTGAAGACCTCGGGCCACATCCCCGAGATCTACGACAAGGGCAAGGCGGCGCTGGTGATTCTCGAGGCGACCGCGCGCGACGAGAAGGGGGAGAAGCTGTTCACGAACCGCTTCTCGCTCTTCATCCGCGGCGAGGGCGGCTTCGGCGGCGACTCCGGCCCGAAGGCCGGCAACGTCGCGCCCGAGCGCAAGCCCGACGGCGTGGTGGAGCGCAAGACGCTGCCCCAGCAGGCGCTGATCTACCGCCTCTCGGGCGACAAGAACCCGCTCCACTGCGATCCGGACTTCGCCAAGATGGCCGGCTTCGACAAGCCGATCATCCACGGGCTCTGCTCGTACGGCATCGCCTGCAAGGCGGTCGTCGACGAGGTGCTCGGCGGCGACGTCGCGCGCGTCGCGCGCTACCAGGCGCGCTTCGCGGGCGTCGCGTTCCCGGGCGAGACCTACCGGGTCTCGTACTGGAAGCAGGGCAACCAGATCCTGCTCGAGGCGAAGAGCGTCGAGCGGGGCGCGCCGATCATCTCGAACGCGGTGGTGGAGCTGAGGAGCTGAGAGGATCCGGTCGAAGCTAGGGACCTGATCGAAGGACCCGCTCGACACGGTGTAGACGGCGGCGCCCGGCTCCGGGCTCGGCTGCGGCTCGCCCTCGACAGAACGTGTGTTCTGTCAACTTGGGCCGGGCTCCACCGAGGCGACACGCGGCGCTGTACCTCCGACGAAGAGCGCCCGCCTCCAGACCTCGAGCACGAACGAAGCGCACTGCTCTGCGGCAGCCGGTGCCGGCCGCCCCACCACTAAAGATCGAAACGACGGGGGCGACGGCGGCCGTGATAGACGGCCAGGATGTCGATGAAGTCCTCGCGGATCACGTAGTAGACGCCGTAGGGAAGCGGTGACGCGGTGCACGGCGCACACGGCCGTGCGCAACGACGTGCGCCTCAGGGTGTCGCGCGATCCGCGCGAAGCAGGCCTCCACAGCGCGGAGGAAGGCCTCGCCCATGCCCTCGGCGCGCGCCTCGTACCAAGCGTAGGCTTCGTCGACATCGAGCTCGGCATGGCGCCGAACCCGAACGGGAAGCGTCACCGCGAGCGCTGCCGGATGCGCTCGCGCACCTCCTCCCACGGCGAGCCGCCTGTGGGATCGGCGTCCGCTTCGGCCAGGCGTCGCTCGAGGTCCTCGCGCTGCTCATCGGTGAGCGCGAGCGCCTCGTCCTCATCCGCGATGCTGTCCCAGAGCTCCTCGACCAGCTCGAGACGCTCGGCGGCCGACAGCTTGAACAGCTCCTCCCGAAGGGCGTTGCTCATGGCCGTCGAGTCTGCCTCCGCCCCTCTGCTACGGCAAGCCAGTGCCTCTTCCTTTAGCCGCTGTCGGCCCGTGGCTGAGCTCGCTCCACTGCGACCCGGACTTCGCGAAGATGGCCGGCTTCGACAAGCCGATCATCCAAGGATCCGGTGATCCAATTCCCTCCCGATCAGATCCAGCAGGCTCGGGCGTACGAGATCAACGAATCGCGAGCCTCTCTGAAGGGCAAGACCGCCGTTCGTCTCGAGCTGAGCGAAGGTCTCGAGAGGCAGGTACAGCGGATCTACGAGCAGCATCGCGACGCCTATCTCCTTGTGGGACTGAACGGGTCGCTCGTCGAGCTCGAGCCGGTGAACTCCCGCGCCACCGCGGCGGGGGACTTCCCGTCGCGGTCCACGGCGAGGTTCATGCGGCGCATGGTGTCGGCGTCGATCGCGCCCGCGAGGCGGCGGAGCCGCGCGAGCAGCTCGGGGCGCGTGCGCGCGAGGCGCGGGCTCGCCAGCAGGATCGCGTCGTAGGGCGGGATCACGCCTTTGTCGTCATCGAGCAGCACGAGGTGCTCGGCGGCGATGCGGCCGTCCGTCGAGTAGGCGCTGATCACGTCGACCTGCCCGCTGACGAGCGCGCGCAGCATCAGCGCCGGGTCCATGCTGCGCTCCTCGCGGAAGCGCAGGCCATAGCGATCGCGCAGCGCGCGCCATTCGGCGCGCTGGAGGAACTCGTAGTCGCCGCCGATCGTGAGGCCGGGCGCCGCGGCGGCGAGATCCGAGATGCGCGCGATCCCCTTCGCCCGGGCCTCGTCGGCACGCATCGCCAATGCATAGGTGTTCTCGAAGCCGAGGGCGCAGACGACCTCTATGCCGTAGCGCTCGGCGAGGACGCGCCGCACCTCGGCCAGCACGTTCTCTCGGCGCGCCGGCAGGTCCTTGTGCTGAAGGACGGTGGCCCACAGCGTCCCCGAGTAGTCGACGTAGAGATCGAGGTCGTCGCCGCGCAGCGCATCGAAGGCGACCGTCGACCCGAGCGAGGGCAGGAGGCGCGGCGTCGCGCCCGCCGCCGCGACGCGTAACGCCAGGATCTCCGCCAGCACGTACTGCTCGGTGAAGGGCTTCGAGCCGATCGTCACCTCGGGCTCCGCGGCGCGGCGCTCCCACGCGAAGCTCGCCCCCGTCCACAGGTAGAGCAGGGCGAGCACGGCGGCGGCAAGCGCGATGCGGGGACGCTCGCGCTCGCGGACGCCGCGCTCGAGCATGCGGATCAGTCCATCGAGCAGCAGGGCGAGCCCGGCCGACGCGACGCAGCCGAGCAGAACGGCGGCGTCGTTGCGCGTCGCGAGGCCGCCGAAGATGAAGTTGCCGAGGCTCGTCGCGCCGACAGGCGTCGAGAGCGTCGCCGTGCCGACCACCCACACGGCGGACGTGCGCAGCCCCGCGACGATCACCGGCAGGGCGAGCGGCAGCTCGACGCGCCAGAGGCGCTGGCGCCGCGTCATGCCGACCGCGCGCGCGGCCTCGAGCACGGCAGGGTCGACGCCGCGGAGCCCCACCACCGTGCTGCGCAGGATCGGCAGCATCGAGTAGAGCGAGAGGGCGAGCAGGGCGGGCACGAAGCCGATGCCGCGCAGGGGAATGCCGAAGCGCGCGAGGATCAGGCCGGCGGCGGAGAGCAGGGGCACCGCGATGGCGAGCAGCGCCAGCGACGGGATCGTCTGGATCGCCGAGGCGACACCGAGGAGAGGCGCCTCGAGGCGCGGCCGCCCCGACGCGAAGATGCCGAGGGGGATCGAGACGCCGACCCCGACGAGCAGCGCGACGAGCGAGAGCTGGAGGTGCGCCGCCAGGTAGCCGGGCAGGAGCGCGAGCTGCTCCCGCACGCGGCGTCAGTCCCGGCGCGCCGCGAGCAGGCGCTCGACGGCGTCGGCCTGGCGCCGCGGCGTGCCCATCAGCTCGGCGACGCGTTCGTGGGCCGGGTGTGCGAGCAGCTCCGCCGGCGGACCCACCTGCACGAGGCGCCCCTGCTCGAGCACGGCGATGCGGTCGGCGAGCAGCAGCGCCTCGACCATGTCGTGCGTGACGAAGAGGACGGTCAGACCGAGCTCGCGGCACAGGCGCAGGAACGCCTGCTGGAGGCGATCGCGCGTCGGCGGGTCGAGCGCCGCGAAGGGCTCGTCGAGCAGCAGCAGCTCGGGCGCCGCCGCAAGCGCGCGCGCGAGCCCCACGCGCTGCGCCTGCCCGCCCGACAGCTCCGCGGGGCGCCGCTCGCGGAACTCCGCCGGGTCGAGCTCGACCTGCTCCAGCAGCGCGTCGACGCGCGCGCGGATGCGCGCGGCGTCCCAGCCGAGCAGCGCGGGCGTCACGCCGATGTTCTCCGCGACGCCGAGGTGCGGGAAGAGGCCCACCTGCTGGAAGCAGTAGCCGATGCGGCGGCGCAGGATCGGCCCCGGCAGCTCGCGCGTGTCCTGGCCGCGGATCCGCACGCTGCCGGCCGACGGCTCGATCAGGCGGTTCACCATCTTGAGCGTCGTGGTCTTGCCCGAGCCGGACCCGCCGCACAGCACGAGCCGCTCGCCGGCCTCGACGCGCAAGTCGAGGCGCTCGACGGC
>Ga0335070_10003966_pt1 | contig 17226 bp, 15 predicted proteins | sample Lox_Sample_13_FD_206722 | JGI IMG/M metagenome (GOLD analysis project Ga0335070, IMG submission 206722) | Soil microbial communities from Loxahatchee National Wildlife Refuge, Florida, United States - Lox_Sample_1.3 | ecosystem: Environmental > Terrestrial > Soil > Wetlands | place: USA...
GAGCCGAAGAAACCCAAGCAGGCGAAACCCAAGCCCGCCGCACCCGGCACGACGTTCGGGGTGATCGCCGCACTCAAGCAAGGCGAGCGCCCGGCTGGGAAGAAGCGCTAGGCGCGCTTCCGCACCCCCGCGACCCCTCCCCGCACTGGCAGGGAAAAGCAGCCCGCCTAGCGGCTCCAGCGGCGTCCGCCGCGGGCGCCTTCCTGCCCCCGCGCATCGCGCCAGCGGCCGGCGCCGCGATTGGGCTGCGTGGTCGGCCGCGAAGGCTTGCCGCGCCGGCTATCGGTGCGCGGATCGCTTTGCGGCCGCACCTTCGGCTCGAAGCCCGGTACGATGTGCGGCGCGATGCGCTGGCCGGTGAAGCCCTCGATGCGCGCGAGCAGCCCGCGCTCGCCGCGATGGGCGAACGACAGCGCCAGGCCCTTGGCGCCGGCGCGGCCGGTCCGGCCGATGCGGTGCACGTAGCTCTCCGGCTGGCGCGGCAGGTCGTAGTTGATCACGTGGCTCACGCCGGCCACATCGATGCCGCGCGCCGCCACGTCGGTGGCTACCAGTACACGGATGCGGCCCTGCTTCATGCCCGCCAGCGCGCGCGAGCGGTGGAACTGGTTCATGTCCCCGTGCAACGCGGCCACCGCATGGCCCTGGGCCTGCAAGTTGGCGGCGACGTCGTTGGCGTCGCGCTTGGTGGCGGTGAACACGATCGCCTGATTCATATCGACATCGCGCAGCAGATGGCCGAGCAGGCGATCCTTGTGGTCGCGGTCGTCCACGAGATGCAGGCGCTGCTCGATGTTGGCGTGTCCGTCCTTCGCGCCGTCCACGCTGATGAGCCGCGGCTTGCGCAGGATGCGCTTGGCCAGCCCGGCGATGGCACCGTCGAGCGTGGCGGAGAACAGCACGGTCTGCCGCGCCGACGGTGTGGCCTGGGCGATGTGCTCCACCGCTTCGACGAAGCCCATGTCCAACATCCGGTCGGCTTCGTCCAGCACCAGCAGTTCCACTCGGGACAGATCGACGCGGCGGCGCTGCAGATGGTCGGTGAGACGGCCCGGCGTGGCCACCAGAATGTCCAGCGGCTGCGCCAGCGCGCGGTTCTGGTGCAGGTAGGACACCCCGCCCACCACCGCGGCGATGCGCACATGGCGCATGAACTTGCCGTAGGTGCCGGCGGCATCGGTGACCTGCTGCGCCAGTTCTCGGGTAGGCGTGAGCACCAGGACGCGCGGCGCGCCGATCGGCCGCCTCTCGCCGTCGGCCCCCAGGCGCTGCAATGCCGGGAGCATGAACGCGGCGGTTTTGCCGGTGCCAGTCTGCGCGCAGACCATCAGGTCGTGCCCGGCCAGCACCTCGGGAACGGCCTGCGCCTGCACCGGCGTGGGCGTGGTGTAGCCCGCGGCCTCGACGGCGCGCAGGAGGGGAGCGCTCAGTCCGAGCGCGGTGAATGTCTGATCTTGCATCGGAGTCCTTCCGGCAGCTGATTGCAGCCCGCGGCGAAGTGCCGGCGGGCCAATGGGACGCAACGAACAATCAGCGAACCCCGGAAGGGATCGCCAGGACGGCCGTCAGCGCGCGAATGTCGCTAACCGGTCGGCGTCACTGCTTGAGAAGCGGCGATGAAACGGGGGTCAGAGACAGATCTGCCCGCAGCGCAACGTGTAGTGCCACCGGCTACGAGCGAGAGGTACGTATTCTACAGGGGGCAAGGTGCGGTGTCACGAGAAATGTTGCGGTGCGGGGTCCTGTCAAGCCCACTGCGGCCGCGCTGAAATGCTCGGGTGGACACTTCCGCCGCGCCAAGGCTGATGATTACCGACAAGCTTGCCAGCTACGCTGCAGCGCGAGAGGAGCGGATGCCTGTGGTGGAGCATCGCACAGGTGGACGACTGAACAACCGAGCCGAGCACTCGCATCAGCCCGCCCGTGAGCGGGAGCGACAGATGCGGCGATTCAGGTCGATGCGGCACGCGCAACGCTTCCTGTCTGTGCGTGGAGCGGTGTCGAACCATTTCCGTGCTGGTCGGCATCGGCTGCGCGCCAGACATTACCGGGACATCGTGCGCAGGCGCTTCGAAGACTGGCGGGCGATTACGCGCGCCGCCCGAAGACTCATGACGTCGCACGACGACCGGCCGAGACAGGCCCGCTCACCAGTCGTGGGCGCGCAAGGCATGCAACTTGACAATGCTAGGTTCCCAGCTCCTCATTGCCAGCCGAAACGGCTGGCATAGAACCCCTTCATCGCCTGGGTCAGTCCCATGTACGCAAGCAGGATCATAGGCAAGAGCACGAAATAGAGTGGCGGCAGCGCCTGCAGCTTGAAGTAGTGCGATAGCGGGCCCATCGGCAAGAACAGGCCTACCGCCATGATCACTCCGGTGGTGACTATCAGGGGGGTCGCCGCCCGGCTCTCGATGAACGGGATCTTCGGCGTGCGGATCATGTGCACGATCAGGGTCTGAGTCAGAAGGCCGACCACGAACCACCCCGACTGGAATAGCGTCTGTTTCTGGACCGTGTTGGCGCTGAATACGAACCACATCATCAAGTAAGTAGTAATATCGAAGATCGAGCTGATCGGGCCGAAGAAGAGCATGAAGCGCCCGACGTCGCCCGGGTTCCAGCGCTGCGGCCGCGTCAGGAGTTCTTGATCCACGTTGTCGAACGGGATAGCGATCTGCGAGATGTCGTAGAGCAGATTCTGTACGAGCAGCTGCATCGGCAGCATGGGCAGGAACGGCAGGAAGGCGCTCGCCACCAGCACCGAGAACACGTTGCCGAAATTGGAGCTGGCGGTCATCTTCAGGTACTTGAGCATGTTGGCAAAGGTCTTGCGGCCCTCGACCACACCCTCCTCGAGCACGAGCAGGCTCTTCTCCAGCAAGATGATGTCGGCCGCCTCCTTGGCGATGTCCACGCCTGAGTCCACGGAGATGCCGATGTCGGCGGTACGCAGCGCCGCCGCATCGTTGATGCCGTCCCCCATGAAACCTACGACATGGCCGTTCGCCTTCAGCAGCCGCACGATACGCTCCTTGTGCGCCGGCGTGAGCTTGGCGAATACGTCGTGACCTTCGACCGCGCTCGCGAGCTCGGTGTCGGTCATGGGCTCGACGTCGGCGCCGAGCAGGATGCCGTTCACCGGCAGTCCCACTTCCTTGCAGATCTTGGCAGTGACCAGCTCGTTGTCGCCGGTCAGCACCTTTACCGCGACGCCGTGCGCGGCAAGCGCCTTCAATGCGGGTGCGGAGGATTCCTTCGGCGGATCGAGGAATGCCACATAGCCGATCAAGGTCAGCTCCGACTCGTCGGCGACGCCATAGATGTCCTTCGCGGGCGGCATGTCCTTCACGGCGACCGCGACGACCCGCAAGCCCTCGCTGTTGAGGGAGGCCGTGACGGCCCGGATGCGAACGAGCAACTCGGCCGTCAGCGGCTCGTCGATTTCGCCGTGCCGCACGCGCGTCGTGACGGCGAGGATCTCTTCGACCGCGCCCTTGCAGATCAGCAGGTGATGCTCGTCTTGCTCGGCCACCACCACCGACATGCGCCGGCGCTGGAAGTCGAAGGGGATCTCGTCGAGCTTGCGGAAGGCGGTGGCCACCTCCAGCTCGCGGTAGACCTCGACGTGTTGGAGCACGGCCACGTCGAGCAGGTTCTTTAGCCCCGTCTGGTAGTAGCTATTAAGGTATGCGTACTCGAGCACCGCGTCCGAGGAATCACCCCAGACATCGATGTGGCGCTCCAGGAAGATCTTGTCCTGGGTTAGGGTGCCGGTCTTGTCCGTGCACAGGACGTTCATCGCACCGAAGTTCTGGATGGCGTCCAGGCGCTTCACGATCACCTTGCGCCGGGACATCATCACCGCGCCCTTGGCGAGCGTGGAGGTCACGATCATCGGCAGCATTTCCGGGGTGAGGCCGACCGCGATGGCGAGCGCAAATAGCAAGGCTTCGAGCCAATCGTGCTTGGTGATTCCATTGATCAGCAGGACCAGAGGCGCCATCACGAACATGAAGCGGATCAGGAGCCAACTCACCCGGTTGACGCCGATCTGGAACTGGGTCGGCGCGTAATCGGTCGTCACGACCCGCTGCACGAGCGCACCGAAGTAGGTCCGCTTGCCGGTGGTGAGCACGACCGCCGTGGCCGACCCCGACACCACGGTGGTGCCCATGAACAGGATGTTGTCCAGCTCCAGCGGGTTGGCGGCGTCGCGGTCGCGCTGCTCGGCGAATTTCTCCACCGGCAGCGACTCGCCGGTCATGGCCGCTTGGCTGACGAAAAGATCTTTGGCGGTCAGGACGCGGCAGTCGGCGGGGATCATGTCGCCGGCCGAAAGCACGACGACGTCGCCCGGCACCAGTAGCTTGATCGGCAGTTCGACGCGGCGCGCGGGTTTCACGTGCAGATGGACACCGTAGTAGCGCTCGAACAGGGGCGCCGCGTCCTCCGAAAGATCGCGCCGCACGACCGTCGCGGTGGTGTGCACCATCGCCTTGAGTTGCTCGGCGGCCTTGTTCGATTTGGCTTCCTGAAAGAAGCGGATCAGCGTCGCGAGCACCACCATCGAGCTGATGACGATTGTCGCCTTCAGGTCCTCGGTCACGTAGGACACCACGGCCAGCACCGACAGCAACAGGCTGAACGGCGTCTTGTAGCAATGCCACAGGTGCAACCACCAGGGCAGCGGCTTCTCGTGGTCGACTTCGTTCGGTCCGACGCGTGCGCGGACGGTCTCGGCCTGGGTTTCCGACAGCCCATCGACATGCGATCCGAGACGATCGAGGAGCGCGCCGATGTCGCTCCTGGCCGCGGCCAGGAGTTCTGCAGCAAGGGACGGCGGCACTTCGCGGCCGACCCCCGTGCGCGTCAGGCTCTCCAGCAGCGCCAGTCTGCGGAAGTGGCGGAGAATGTGGCGGGTGCGGAGAAAGCCCGCGAAGAATTCTTTCAGGAGGGTAAGCCTCATCTCTGGTTCTCCTGGGCGGCCCGCCACCCGCCCAGGCGAGGGCGGTCAGGCAGGCGGCGCCGATCTAGGGTTGTCAGGCACGCCGGGTCCCCTGTAATGGGTGGCTGTGGGTCTTGGAGCGCGAATCGGGTGGCGCAGGCGAGCACCGCAGAGCGGCCGGAACACGGCCACGAGGGGCCTGGGCGCCTTGATGCTGGACCGAGCGCATGGGGGTTGCCTCCTTCTTCAAAACAGGAGCGGGATCCCACAGCGAAGCGGTTCGAGCGGCGCCGATCCGGGGACTGGAACCGCGAAGGCTCAGCCTCGTTTGGCAGGACACGGCGGCCCCAAACAAGAGGCGACCGTGCCCGGCGGCCTGGCCGAGCTTCAGTGCTTGGTAGGTAAGCTGGCGGAAATGCCGGCAAACTCGCCGGCGGTGGACGCCGCTTCTCGCTCTCTCGGCAAGATAGCGGCAGGAGTACGCTGTGCGCTATCTGGTCGAGAGCTCTCCGGTCCCACGAACCGGACGCCTACTGTCACCCGAACAACTGCCCACAGAGAAACCCCGCTGTCGTTAACCAGCCAGAATGATGGCCCAAATGCTGGGCCGAGTAAAGCCACACGATACGCCATGAGGTTACCGCCTTCGAATGCGAAGGTCAGACTCTCCAGCCGGTTCACGCCGTTCAGGGATCAGAACTCGGTATGTACCCTGACACCAATGATGTCCACCGGGCCGCGGTCCGCGTTGTAGGCCGGGTTGGAAATATGCTGATAGTCCAGGCTGACCCATAAGTAATCGTGGAGGCGGCTGCTGTAATAGATCTCGACTGCCTGTTCCGGTCGGTAGCGAAGCCTCCCGTCACCGATGAAGCCGTCGATGCCACCCATGTTGTGATAGGCGGCATGAGAGCCCGAAATCCAGTTCCGTGCGTAGCCCAGGCCAACCGTGTCTCTCGGGCGACCCCAGCGCTTCCCTTGAACGACGGTACCGAGGGAGACAGACTGGTCCGACGAGACAAAGGAGTACACCTCCGTCTTGCCGTCCGAGACCATACCGCGGACGAAGATGCCGATGTCGTCACGCAGGCGTTGTTCGAGATTGATGCCGACACCCATCTTGACATTCGGCTTGCGCACCCAGCAAAGATCGGGCGCCGAGGTATTGCTCGAGCCGTAGTTGAAGGCGGTGCAGCTGGCCGCGTTCTTGGTGGGATCGGCTTGCAGCGCGGCGATCGCGTCGTCCCACCTGCCCATGTTTTCCCGGTTGCGATAGGCGAGCAGGCGGAGCTTGCCGGGGCGCTCGTCAATGAGAAAGCGTCGTTCCAGCTCGATTTGATCCCCATAGAAACGGAAGATATCGCTGTCCAGCAGGAGCTGGTTGGGCTCGCGCGGCGTGGCGAATCTCCCGATTCGGAACGCCCAATCGTCGTAATACAGCTCTCCCGCGACACCCCACGTGTACCCACGGGCGTCGGCCGCGAAGTCGTAAGCCGAGTGCGTCAGGAAGTTCATGCTGAAGAACTGCTGGCGCACATCTCCGGCGAAGGCGTTCTTGTCGAAGATATCGAGGATGCTGAGGTTGCCGGCCGTCAGCACGACACGGCGGCTGTCGACCGTTCCACCCAGCTGCAGCGGCGCGGACGCGACGCTGGATAGCGTGCCGCCGAGGTTTAGGCTCTGCCGCACGAATACGCGAGACACATACAGCGTCGGCGCCCGTCCGCCGGTCTTTTGCAGCTCCGCGTTCTGGATGCTGCCTCCGAGCCCATGTAGGCCCGACAGCGGAAGCTCGGAGATCACCTCTGGAGCAAGGTAGATTTCCCCGCCCTTCCACGTGCGCAACCCCAGGAACGCCGTTGCACTGAAGGTGTAGCTGTGCTCGTTCTCCGGGATCAGTGAGTTAGGCGTTCCGTTCAGGTTCGTGTACAGCGCAGGAAAGTCCCGCTTTTCGTTCCAGATGTACGTTGCTTGCCCGAAGGCGTTCCAGGGCTCCTCCCCCCCGATGGGCTCCGCGTTGCAGACGCTGGCGCAGAGCAGGATCGCGACCGCGACGGGCTGGACGAGGCGGAGCATGGGGTTCACCGGGCCGGTCGATCATGGCAGTCATCTGTGACAAGCGCATTATCTCGTGCTCCGTTCCAGCTGGGGCATGCCACCGGTACTGTCAACTCGCTCGAAGGCCAGCGCGCGAACGAGTTGACGACGCGGCTGCGCCCGTCGCATCGACTTGAGTCGGCGCATTCGTCGCTCGCGCTCTCGAGTCGGTTGATGTGAGTTCTCCGCTCGGTTGTTTACTCGGCCGCCCTTGCGGTGCTCGACCCAGGGCATGAGTTCCTCCCGCACTGCAGCGTTGCTCGCCAGCTTATCGGCGACCATCGCGCGCGGAGCGTAACTTGACATTACCGTGGCTCGTCCGGATTGAATATGCTCGAATCGGTCTCGCCGATCGCCTGGCGATCAGGCAATCCGACAAACGCCCGGACTTGGGCTACATTGAAGCGATCCCATTGGGGGAGGCCGGAAAGACCTCCCAGGCACCTTCGGCGGGCGGCTCCGCGTCCCCTTCGACGGGATGTCAACGCTGGACACAGCGCATACAACTACACAAGGAGGGGGAGCATGAAGCGGATATCCACGGGACTGGCCGCAACCGCACTATCGGCCGGCCTCAGCACCAGCGCGCAAACTGCAGGAGCCGCCATGACAGCGGCGCTATCGGATGCGGGCGCCGCAGAGAATTGGGTGCACGCCAACGGCAACTAAGCCGGGCAGCGCTACAGCACCCTCACGCAGATCAATGGCACCAACGCCAAGAATCTGAAGGTCGCGTGGATATACTCCCTGGGCGGTAGGACCGACGCCATGGCCACACCCAGCTACTTCGACGGCGTGATCTACATGCCGCAGGACAACAAGGTCTATGCCATCGACGCGCAAACCGGCAAGGCGAGATGGAAATACGAACACAAGCTTCCCGAAGACTGGGGCGGGCAATTTGCCGACTTCATGGCAGGCAAACATCGCGGGCTGGCGCTGCACGGCGACTACGTGTACTTGCTCTCGAACGACGCCAAGCTCCACGCGATAGACATGAAGACCGGCAAGGCGAAGTGGGTGAAGAGCTTCGAGGGGTTTCACGCGCCTCGCGACCATGCCAAGGCCAAGGACTCGACCGGATACCTGTGCACCGTCGGGCCGATGGCGGTCCCGGGCACTATCATCTTGCCGATGAACGGCACCGATTTCAGCGGCCGGCCCGGCTACGTTCTCGGGGTTGACCCGGATACCGGCAACCTGGAATGGAAGGCCAACATGATCCCTGGACCCGGCGAAGTGGGCTACGACACGTGGCCGGAAGGGTCGCAGGAACATGGAGGAGCGGGACCGTGGATCATCGGGTCCTATGATCCGGACCTCGAGCTGTACTTCACGGGCACGGCGAACGCCTACGAATGGAACCCGAAGAACCGCGGCGGCGGGAAGATGGACAACCTCGGCGCAGCGAGCATCGTCGCAGTGAACACCGAGACGGGGAAGGTAGCCTGGCGTTTTGGCGCTGTCCCGGGGCATTACCTGGACTTCGACGTTCCGCAAACTGCGATCCTGATCAAGCTGAACGGCAAGACGGTGATCGGGCAGCCCAACCAGACCGGGTTCATCCATTATCTTGACGCCAAGACCGGCAAGTTCCTTGAGGCGGACAAGTTCGCGGACAAGGTCAACTGGACCACGGGTATCGACAGCAGCGGCAGGCCGATGAACGTGATCGGGCTTCCCGAAGAAGGCGGAGCGAAAGTTGAGGTATGGCCAGGCCTTCTCGGTACGGTGAACATGTATCCCAATGCGTACAATCCGAAGACCGGCTTGTTCTATTCGTCCGCCTCAGACTACGGGATGATGTACGGCATCGAGCCGGTCAAGGTCATCAGCAACGTGCGACAACTCGGCGCGAGTTGGGACAACATCAACGGTCCCGAAATCGACCAGGCCTGGAACCCGGCGACTGGTAAGGAGGCCTGGCGAATCCAACGCGATAAGCCCGGCTACGCCGGCGGCATCCTCACCACGGCCGGTAATCTCACCGTCTTCACCACCCAAGGGGGGGCCGTTCCAAGTCGTCGATGCGACCACCGGCAAGGTCATCTATGGCATGGAGCTGGGGACTGCCGCGAAATCTGGGCCCAGCACATTCATGGTCAATGGCAAGCAGATGATTGTCCAGGCGGTCGGAGGCCTGCCGGGCGTCGGCCGTGATGACCAGTATCCCGGACTGAACTTCGGAAGCATGTTGATCGCGCTCGAGCTCCCGTGATCGTGGGCTGACTCATCAAGGGAGGGCACGGGGCGCAGCGCGCCTCGTGTCCGGTTCGACGTGTCCAGTTCGACTCGGGACAGGAGCATAGATGCGTCCTTCAAGGAACGCCCTGTCGACAGCAGCGGGCGTGCTTCTTATCGCTTGCACCACGGCGCGCGCTGACGACACGGCAATACCCGATACAAACCCTTTCTCCGAAGATCGGAAAGCGATCAAGGAGGGCAGGGACTGGTATCAGAACGTTTGCCACATCTGCCATGGATCGAAGGCGAACGGCGAGACGGCGCGCGGCGGTCGTGCGGCGGATCTCCGGGTGTTCAATCGAGGATTCCGGGCATTTGTCGAAACGGTCAAGAAAGGAAGAAACACGACGGGCCTTGGGTATTCCATGCCCACCTGGGGCGGCGTGCTGGATGACCAGACGATCTATCAGATAGGAGCCTACCTCGAGACGCTCGCCATCGAAGGTGCAAACTGGAAGGAGGGTAAGGCACCCGAAACACAGTGACATCTGGTTGCCTGACAGTGTGTCCGCGCGGGTCGCGCCTGGTCTGTTCGCGGCCCGCGCCTCTTCAGGATTCTCCCCAGCCGCACGCTGGACCGGCTCTCCCTACTCCAGCAAGGCCAAAGCCATCATCGCGAACGGCTGCTACGTCCGCTGCATCGAGCTGCGCGCCTTTGCGACTTGGCACGTCACTAGGGTCAGCAATACCTCGTCGCCGGCCTCGAGCGCAGCTTCGCGATGAGCTGCGGCTTCGTCAGAGTGGTTCCGACGTTCGAGCAACACATCCTCATGAGGGACGAGATGGCCCGGAGTGAGACACCTGCCACGTCAGGGAGGCGGCGCAGTCGCCGCTGTGCGACTCTCCCGTGCGGTGATCAACGGCACGTATGACTCGCGAGCGTGGGTGAGATTTGAGTAACTCGGTTGCGCACTGTGATGCACGGTCGGGTGAACGCGGGCAACGGGCGCGTTCAAGGCATCAATAGACATCAATGACTTGCGCCTCTGCGGCCGACCTGCGAACCAGAGCGTCGTGGGTTCAAATCCTGGCGGGCGCGCCGGCAAATCAGAGGCTGGTAGACATCCAGGGTTTTTTTGATATTGAGCAGTGCCCTCTCGTTGAGGCACCAACAACCGGCGCGTCGCCCGCGTGGCGTGGCAGCGCCTAGATGCGCGATGCGTCGCGTACCTCGGCGTCATCGGACGGAAGTCTGCTTCCGACCAAGGGCAGAAGTACGGCCTAGTTGCTAGAATCAGCCGTTCGATCGTGCTATCGGTTCGGAGCGGTCAATCCTGGCTCGCCGCCGCGATCTGCGCCCGCACCGCATCTCGGCGCTGCCGTTTCTCCACCACGATACGCGCGCCGCGAGTTGCACTGAACAGTTCCAGGCTCTGCATCTCCGACGCCTGCACTGGTGCCATCGCCAGGTCCAGATGGTCCTTCGTGTCGCGCAGGACGCGTCGGAGGATCCGCCGGTATTGCCAATACATCCCGGCGAAGCGCAGGTGTTTAGTCAGCAACTCCCAGGCGAACCGCGTGTAGAACGCGAACCGACCCTCCAGTGGCAGCCCAAGCCGCCGGTCGCGGCGAGCCTTGCGACGCAATAAGCCGCCTTCCAACGGGTGCAGTCCCTCGAGGCGCGGCACGGCGTGGAACAGCAGCAGCTTCATCATCATGTCGCGCGGGTCGTAACCCCATGTCCGGGCGCGACGCAGGACTGTCTCGACGTGCTCGGCCGAATAGTACAGATCCCAAGCCTTGCGGTAGATTCCCAGCAACTCCTGGTCCGACATCGTGGCGTGCCGCGTCGTCACATGTGCGACGTCGTACCGGTTTGGGTCCTGCTCCATCTCGACGCCGGTGAGGAACAGCCGCTTGTGATCGGCAGAGCCGGGTAGCGGCGTCAGGATGAAGAACTCCAGCAGGTCGATCGGCAGCTCGCGCTGGATGATGCCGATGTCGCGCTCGATCGACGCAGGCGTGTCGCCGGGGAAACCGAGGATATACCCGGCATAGGTCAGGGCGCCGGCGCGGTGCCAGGCCTGCAGCATGGCGCGGTACTCGGTGATCTGGTTCTGGGTCTTCTTGGTCTGTTTGAGCGAATCCGGGTTGATGTTCTCTAGCCCGATGAATACCCGGGTGACACCGGCCAGGCCGGCTTTCTCGATGAAGCCGGGCACCTGATGGGAGAGCGTGTCGACTTGCGCGACGATGCGGAAGCGCAGCCCCTCCTGCTGGCGCATGCGGATCAAGCGGTCGAAGATTTCTTCCCAGTTCTCGTTGCGTGCGAGGTTATCGTCGGTGATGAAGAAGTTGTGGACCCCTTGCGCGAGATTGGCGCGCACGATGCACTCGACATCGTCGGCACTGCGGCTGCGCGACTTGCGTCCTTGCACGTTGATGATCGTGCAAAAGCTGCACGAGAAGGGGCAGCCGCGGCCAGCGTCGAAGCTGGCGCGCACCCCGGAAGTACGTCGTAGCGCCTCAACCGGCAGGAACGGCGTGGGCATCCCAGTCAGGTCCGGGAGCTGGTCCATGAAGTTGTATAGGGGCTCGAGCGCGTTGCGGTCGGCGGCTTGCAGCAGCGCATCGAGCCGACCCTCCGCTTCTCCGGCGAATAGTGAGATGCCCAGGTCCATCGCCTCGCGCAGTTCCGGGGGCAGGGTCGGCAGCATCGAGATGCACCCGCTCACGTGGAACCCGCCGATGCACACCGCGATGCCGCTCGCCCGCAGCGGCCGCGCGATATCGACGGCCCGGGGGAACTGATTGGTCTGAACCCCGACCAGGGCTACCAGCCCGCGGCCTCCGGCCTGACGGATCCGCTCGATGATCCGGGCAGGTCTGATGCGTGTATTGGTTTCATCCCAGGCGGTGATCTGGATGTCTACGTCCTCGCCCAGCACACGCCGCTCCTTGCAGTCGAGCGCGAGTCCGTAGAGTGCGGCCAGCGTGTTCGCCGGGATGGACGACCGCGCCCACTGAATGACGTAGCCGTCGTCGTCGTAATGCGACGGTTTGATCAAGAAAAGCGGGAATATCCGCTGTGCAGCCCGTGATTCGCCCATCCAGGTCCTACTCGCGTTGCGTACCGGCCGGAAGGAGCCCTGGCAGGAGAAGGGCGCAACGCGCTTTGCGCGCGGGATGGCGCAGCCTAGCACGTTTGAGGAGGCTATGCCGGTGCGGTACTCGGGCGCGCACCTGCTGCTGCACCGGGGCGAGGTTTCCCGGCGGCAGGGCAGCGGCTTTGGCACCGACAAGCCGCACCTTGCGCACCGGCAGCAGCGGCAATGGTGACGGTGATCCGCAACCATGCGCGACAAGACATGCCGCGAGGTTCGCCCAGCGTGCCTCGCTAGAGCTGCTTGCGCCGCGCCCGGGTCCGGGGCGCGTCCGCGATCATCAGGATCTTCCTCAGTAGAGTTGAATAGCGCGCGTGCGCCCGGGACTGCGGGAACTTCAAGGCAATGCATTAGGAGATCGGCTAAGACCGCGGGCGCGGCCGGGTGGACCAAGTGAACGCTACTCACAGGCCTGCTTGGACGCTGACACATGGGCATTAGGGTGAGGTCAAAGCATTTCGCACAGGCAGGCAGATTCCGACGTGATCTGCACACCTCGCCGACTTGCCGGCTTGGAAAGGGCGTAGCATCCGGGTTGCACGATAAGGAACCCGCGACATGGTCCTGCAACCGAAGCAATTGTTCTCACAGATGAAGAAGCAGCCCGTCGCAGTGTGTTCGGTGTGCGGTGGATTCGGTTACAACACGCGCAACATTGGCGAGCGCTGCGGCAACCCGGAAGGCGGCCGCCGCTGCAGAGGCGTGCGCGCGCGTGCCACCGACAGTGCAAGCTGGATGCGCTCCCCATGGTGCGCGGGCACCGGACGCTGGGGCGATGCCGAATGCACCCACTGCTTCACCTTTCCGCGGTTCTACGCCGTTTCTACGCGGTTCTTGGATTAGCGGCGGCAAGATGCTTGGAAGTCAACCGCAAGAGCGACACGAGCTCTTGGCGGTTGGCCCATGACATCTGCAAGCCCGATCGTGGCGGGGCCTGTACAGGATTCGACCCCGCTACGGCCCCGCCCCGGCAAACGCTCCCCTCTGAGAGTGTAGGTTAGGGGCCCCCTCCCGTTCCCTAACACTCCCCCGGTAGCGGCGGGGAAAAGCCTACCTTTGGTCCGCTGCCGAATAGTCAATACAGTGCTTGACTATCAACACGTATGTTGATAGTCTGCGCCAATGGCGATTACCAACAGAGCCATTCGATCAGTCGACGCGGGGCCGGTGCAGCAGGAGGTCGCCGAGCAAGAGATGCTCGATCGGGTGTTTTTCGCGCTGAGCGACCCGACCAGGCGCGCGATTCTCGATCGCCTCGGCGAACGGGCGCTGCTGGTGTCCGAATTGGCTGCGCCGTTCGACTTGTCGCTGCAGGCGGTATCGCGCCACATTCAGGTGCTGGTTCGTGCGGGGCTGGTTCAGCAGGAGCGAACTGGGCGCATCAGTCGCTGCAGCATCGACGTGGCGCCGATCTTCGCGGCCGCGGTGTGGATGAACCGGTACAGCAAGTACTGGCAGGCGCAGTTCGATACGTTGGCCGGCTGGCTCGACGTGATCGAGCGCCGCCAACCCAAAACCCGTCCGCGCCGCGCGGCGAGGCGCGGGCAACGCAAGAGGGTGTCTTCATGAATTATCAGGAGAGCAAGAAGCGGCTCACCGCGCTGCATCAACGCATTGCCGATACGCGCACCGAGATGCGGGCGGTGCTGGGGGCGATCGAGCCGGAGGAGGTGGAGGACTACCGTTTCAGTACGCGGCAGGGCGAGGTCCGTCTGTCCCAGCTATTTGGTCGCCATAAGGATTTGTTCGTCATACACAACATGGGGTCGAGCTGTCCTTACTGCACGCTCTGGGCTGACGGCTACAACGGGGTTTACGCACACCTGGCCCAGCGGGCGGGGTTCGTGGTGTCCAGCCCCGATACGCCGGAAGTGCAAGAGCGCTTCGCGCAGGGCCGCGGCTGGAAGTTTCCGATGGTCAGCCATCGCGGCACCAGCTTCGCCCAGGATATGGGCTATCGCGGCGAGAAGGGAGGGTGGCTGCCCGGCGTCTCGGTATTCCAACGCGGTGGTGAGCGCATCGTGCGGGTTGCCGATTCCGGCTTCAACCCGGGCGACGACTTCTGCGCCGTGTGGCACTTCTTGGACTTGCTGCCGGACGGAGCGGCCGGTTGGCAGCCGAAATTTTCATACGAGTAGAACCAGCGTCGATGCCGACCTGTCATCGAGCACTGCAGGAGAATCAACATGCCCATGCATACAGTCGTCTCGAAAGAAGAGTGGCTCGCTGCGCGCAGGAAGCATCTGGAGCAGGAGAAGGAATTCACGCGGATGCGCGATCGACTCAGCGAAGCACGCCGGGCGCTACCCTGGGTCAAGGTCGAGAAGGAATACGTCTTCGATACGCCGAGCGGCGCCCAAACCCTATCCGGCTTGTTCGGAGGCCGCAGCCAACTGATCGTCTATCACTTCATGTTCGGGCCGGAATGGGCTGAAGGCTGCCCGAGCTGCTCGTTCTGGGCGGATAACTTCAACGGCATCGACGTGCATCTCAGACATCGCGACATCGAGCTCGTGGCGATCTCCAGAGCGCGTCTCGCTCGATTAGAAGCTTATCGGAAGCGGATGGGATGGCAGTTCAAGTGGGTATCGTCCTACGGCAACGACTTCAACCAGGATTACCAGGTTTCGTTCACCCCCGAGGAAATGGAGCAAGGTGAAGTGTTCTATAACTTCGAGCGGCGTCGATTTCCCAGCGAGGAAGCGCCAGGGATCAGCGTGTTCTCCAAGAACGAGCGCGGCGAGGTGTTTCATACCTACTCGTGCTACGCCCGGGGGCTCGACATGCTGAACGGCGCTTACCACTACATGGATCTGGCGCCCAAGGGCCGCGACGAAACCGGTCTGCCGTACACGATGGCGTGGCTTCGCCGGCACGATCAGTACCTGGACTAGGACCGAACGAGGATCGCAGGAGGAAGCGATGTGCCCACTATGCTTGGCAACCGTAGCGCTCGTGGCCGGTGGCGGGGCGTCTGTTGCGGGTGTGACCGCCTTCATATGTAGATTGCGTGACCGCGATCCGGTACCGACCACGACGACCGCGCAGCCCGAGGCTATCGCGACGGATCACTCAGCAGGTGCGGGTGCGACGGCAGGGTAGGCAGAGGATGGCTTGACTCTTCAACTCACTTTCGGGAAAGCCGTGCCACGGCCGTTTGAGCCGGCTGGCACATCGGTGCCTCCTCCCGTCCCGCGCGCTCTCCCAGGAAACTGGGAATTGCAGCGTGCGGCCCAGAGCAGTGACTCGGGGGTGGGCCCCGAGATAGCGAATGGTTGCCGCTCTTGTTCCCGGAACGCCAAGAGGAAACCGCCGAAGCGGCGTCTACATATTCTGCCGGCGTTTGCGCGGCGGCTTGCGAGCTAGCATATCGACGAGGACGGTTCCACACCGAACGGCAACAGACTATGCCCCGTAATATCAGCTATCAGCTGGTGATCGAGGTGTCGCAGCCTGTGCGCTGCGTGATCGGCCGGCTGGGTGAAGTTGAATTTCCGGCGGGACGCTATCTGTATACGGGCTCGGCAAAGCGTGGGCTGGAGGCGCGTATCGCGCGCCATACCCGCCCGAAGCAGGCTTTGCACTGGCACATCGACTACCTGCTCAGTGCCCGAGGGATACGGGTGGTCGAAGTCCTGCGGTCGCGCCAGGGGGAATGTGCGCTGAACCGTGCCGTCTCCGGCCGCATCCTCGCGCTTGGATTTGGCGCATCGGATTGCCGCGCGGGCTGTGGTGCGCATCTCAAGTATCTGGGTTGATCGGCATGGCGCCTGCCCGGTGCATCATCAGAGCGTGATCCGGCTTACCCACGTTGCCGGCCGGATCTTTGTTGGCGCTCCGGCCTGATGGGGCGAGCTCAATCAGCATGGAGTCGATCTTGCCAAGGCCGACTTCCGTGCCTGCTGCAAGCTCAACAAGTTGCGCGATTTCGCGAACCGCCTCATCCGTAGTAAGAAGGCTAGACCGCCCGGTCAGCGTGGGTCGCGCACGGGCCAGTTCATCCTCGACAGGCGCGATCGCGTGTTCCAGTTCCACGGGCGCCGGCGGGACACGTTGGGAATGGTCGCGGGCCGTTTTGCTCGAGCCGATACTGAGCACAAGAATCGCCTGCGGCTCGGAACCATCCCCGATGGCCATGCCGGTTGTTTCTGCGCCGATATGAAGTACCGTTGCCTGCACACCGCTGGCAGGAATCGGAGCTCTCATCACGCGGTAGCTTCTGCGCATCCAGGTTTCACTCTCCGTTGTGCCGCCATCGCCAACGCGCGGTGGGTTGGATCTAGGCGGCGAGCATGCGTTCATGCAGTCCCAGGCCGCTGCCGAGGGGTTGGGCGTGGCTGTGCGGCCGACCTTCCTGGTCCACGAACTGCTGCGGAACAAGAGACTGGTGCGCATCCTCGATGGCTGGGAGGCCGACGAATCGACCATCTATGCGGCGTATCCCACCCGGCGATTCCTGCCACCCAAAGTGCGCAGCTTTATCCACTTCGTGGTCGAGCGCTTCGGGCCCACGCCGTATTGGAATGAGGGGATCGCGTAACCTCGATCGTTGAAGCCTTGTTGCGACGCACAGAGCGCTCCGCCCCGCCGCTTGGTGGATGGCGCATCCGGCTTGATCGGCCCTGATACTCTATGTCCGGTGGCCAAGCCAAAGCCAATCCACCACTCGAACGAGGAGCCAACGATGAGAGTCTTGCTTATCCTGAGCGACCCGCCCTATGGCACCGAGCGCACCTACAACGGGCTGCGTCTGGCACTCGCCCTGATCAAGAACGACCCGTCGGCCGAGATAAGCGTGTTCCTGATGGCGGATGCGGTGGCTGCGGCGAAGAA
>Ga0335070_10003967_pt1 | contig 17224 bp, 14 predicted proteins | sample Lox_Sample_13_FD_206722 | JGI IMG/M metagenome (GOLD analysis project Ga0335070, IMG submission 206722) | Soil microbial communities from Loxahatchee National Wildlife Refuge, Florida, United States - Lox_Sample_1.3 | ecosystem: Environmental > Terrestrial > Soil > Wetlands | place: USA...
ACGGGGCTGAGCGCGGTCGCGCTCCGGCCCTGCGTGCTGTACGGGGAGGGGGACCGCCACTTCTCGCCGCGGGTCGCGCATGTGGTGCGCCGCGGGATCGTGCCGCTGATCGGCGACGGCGGCAATCGCATCGCCGTGGTCTACGCCGGCAACGTCGCCGCCGCCGTGCTCGCCGCGCTCGACCGCCCGGAGGCGACCGGGCCGTTCAACATCACCGCCGACGGCCGGCTGACGCTGCGCGAGTTCGTCGAGCGGTTCGCGGCGGGCCTCGGCGTCACGCCGCACTGGGTGCGGATCCCACGCAGCTTCGCCTGGTCGGTGGCCCGGAGCTGGGACGCTACCATCGGGGCGCTGGGCTCCGGTGCGGCGCCGTCGCTCTCCAGCGCGGTGCAGTTCCTCGCCGGCGAGAACCGCTACAGCTCGGCGCGCGCCGAGCGCACGCTCGGCTGGCGGCCCGCGGTTCCCGCGGCGGAAGCCGCCGAGCGCACCGGCGCCAGCTTCCGCGTGCCCGCGCGGCGCCGCCCAGCCCCCTGAAAACACGAAGACCCGGAGCGGAGCTCCGGGTCCTCGTGCGAAGGGTCGGTGACCCTTACATGCCCTTCTTCTTCATCGGGGCCGGCGCGGGAGCCGGAGCCGCCATCTTCGACGTATCCATGGCCGGCTTCATCGTGTCCGCCGTCGCCGGAGCAGGCGCGGCGGCCGGGGTCTGCGTTTCGGCCGGGGGCGCCGCTTCCTTCTTCGCGCACGCCATGAGCCCGAGCACCGCGACTGCCAGGAACAAGCGCTTCATCGAATCTCCTTTAAACTAGGATGATCTCCAGCGGAACACATAACGAGGTCCGTGCGCCGCTGCCGCCGGCCTCAACCGGCGCAAAAGCTACCCAAAGCCTCCGGACTGTCAAGTTGGCCCGGCTGAAACTCCGCCCCGCTGCAGCGGGAATCGCGCCCCGGAGCCGCTCGGAGCCCGATCACGCAAGCGGTTGCCGCACCACGGCTTACGCAGGTCTACCACTTCACGCTGAAGTCCACCCACGGCCAGATGCCGGTCTGATCCTCGCCGAACACCCGCACGAAACCGAGGTCCACCGCCACTTTCACGTCCACGAACCGGACGCCGGCCACCACCGGCACGTCGCCGGAGCCCGGGAACTTCCACCCCTCGAGCAGCAGCTTGATCCCGCGGCTCACCCGCCGCTCGGCGCCGGCCATCACCCACGGCTCGCGCGTGCCGCCGCCGGAGGCGAACGGCCAGCCGAGGCCGACGGTGAGCGCCGCGTCTTCGCCTCCCACGGTGGCGACGCCGTACGCGACGCCTCCCCAGGCGTCCACCAGGTCGTTCCACGACAGTCGCATGTACAGCGCGCCCACGCCCAGGCCGAAGGTCGGGCTCCGCACCAGGCTCAGCTTCGGCGCCAGGTAGAACAGCTGCTGGTCCAGCGCCAGGCCGGGGATGGCCGACATGCCGCCGGCCAGGGTGAAGCGGTCCGTGATGCCGTAGCCCACGACCGGGAAGAGCACGTAGTAGTCGCCGACGTACCCCTCGCCCCGCGCCAGCGTCCGCGCCGTGGGCGCGAGGAACAGGCGCGTGCGCCCGGGATCCGGCCGCCCGAACCCGCCCGCTCCGGAGCGGGACTGCCGTCCCCAGCTCGCCAGCGTGCGGCGCGGCACGACGATGGTGAGGCCCGCCGACGTCACGACGGTGCACGTCGTGTCGCTCGCCGCGACGACGCGCCCCGCGAGCACGGTCCCGTCCGCCAACCGCAGTTCCACCATGGCCGTGTCGACCGGCGGCAGTGCCGGCTGCTGCGCCAGCGCCGGCGACCAGACGAGACACAGCAGCAGGACGACGAGCGGACGCCGCATGACGGACCTCCCGGGCTCCGGGTGAGATGGAACGCTGGCCGCGCGGCGTCAAGCGCCCGTCAAGGTTCTTCCGACCCGGACCGGGTGGCGGCGGGCCTTGAATGGGGAGGGTCGCCGTACCAATATCCCGATATGAGCAAGCCAAGCACGCTGGGAGAGCTGGCGCAGTCGGAGTGGGGTGCCGGGGAGCGGCGGAGCCGCACCGTCAAGGACGAGATGCGGGCGAACCTGCTGTGCCGCCTGGAGTCGGATCAGCCGATCTTCCCGGGCATCGTGGGTTACGACGATTCGGTCGTTCCGCAGCTGGTGAACGCGGTGCTGTCGCGGCACAACTTCATCCTGCTCGGCCTCCGGGGGCAGGCCAAGTCGCGCATCGTCCGCGGCCTGGTGGCGTTGCTCGACGAGGAGATCCCGATCCTGGAAGGGAGCGAGGTCAACGACAACCCGTTCGCGCCGATCTCGAAGTACGGGCGGCTGCTGGTCGAGGAGCACGGCGACCGCGCCCCGGTGGCGTGGGTGCCGCGCGCGCAGCGGTACGTCGAGAAGCTCGCGACCCCGGACGTCACGATCGCCGACATCATCGGCGACGTGGACCCGATCAAGGCGGCGCGCGGCGGGCACCTGCTCTCCGACGAGTTGACGATCCACTACGGGCTGCTGCCGCGCGCGAACCGGGGCGTGTTCGCCATCAACGAGCTGCCCGACCTCGCGGCGAAGATCCAGGTCGGCCTGTTCAACATCATGCAGGAGGGCGACGTCCAGATCAAAGGCTACCCGATCCGGCTGCCGCTCGACGTCGCGCTGGTGTTCACGGCCAACCCCGAGGACTACACGGCCCGCGGCAAGATCATCACGCCGCTCAAGGACCGCGTGGGCTCGGAGATCACGACCCACTACCCGCGCACCCTCGAGCTGGGCATGGCGATCACCGACCAGGAGGCGTGGCTGGAGCGCGGCGGGAAGCCGGTGATGGTCCCCGACTTCATCGCCGAGCTGGTCGAGCGCGTGGCGTTCGAGGCGCGCGGCGACAAGCGCGTGGACAAGCGGTCGGGGGTGAGCCAGCGGCTGCCCATCTCGGTGCTGGAGAACGTGGTGTCCAACGCGGAGCGGCGGGCGACGGTGAACAAGGAGAAGACCATCGTGCCGCGGGTCTCCGACGTGTACGCCGCGGTGCCGGCCATCACGGGCAAGCTGGAGCTGGAGTACGAAGGCGAGCTGCAGGGCGCCGACGTCATCGCCCGGGAGCTGATCCGCCGCGCCGCCGGGGCCACGTTCGGCGACCGCGCCGGCGGCGCCAACGTGGACGACATCGTGCACTGGTTCGACGAGGGCGGCGCCCTCAAGGTCTCGCACGACGAGCGTTCCGACGCGCTGCTCAAGGGCTTCGGCGTCGTGCCGGGCCTGCTGGATTTGGTGGACCGCGTGGGCCTGGCGCGGCGCAAGGACCCGGCGACCACCGTCGCCGCCTGCGAGCTGGTGCTCGAGGGCCTCTCGGCGGAGCGGCGCATCGCGCGCAGCGAGGACGCGGGCTACACCCGCGTCCGTCCGGAGCGCCAGCCGCCGTTCCCCAAGTCCGGGCCCGGCAGCCCGTTCGCCTGAGGCGGGGGGCCCGGCGACGCCGGGCGCCGCGCCGTCCTGTCGCGCCCCCCGCGCGGCCCGTATCTTCGAGCCGACTCCCACCCGGAGCGCCCCGTGGGCGAGCTGGTCCTCGGTCTCGTATTCCTGGCCGTCTCCTTCCTCATCACCACCGCGTCCGCCGCCACGAAGCGGGAAGGCCCGCGCCCCATCGGCGGGATCCTGCGCGCCGCGGCCATCGCCTTCCTGGTGCTCGGCGCCCTGCTGGTCCTGGGCTCGGCCCTGGTCGTGATCCAGCCCGGCGTGGTCGGGGTGCGCCACGCCTTCGGCACGGTGGATCCCAAACCGCTGCTGCCCGGCATCCGCCTGGTGACCCCCTGGTCGTCCGTCGAGCGGTTCTCGAGTCGCGAGGAGCAGTTCCCCGAGGTCGGCAGTGACGAGCGCGAGACGATGAATGCGCTCTCCAGCGAGCAGATGGCGATGAAGGTGGACGCGGGGCTGCGCTGGCAGATCGATCCGCAGGCGGCGCCGCGGCTGTTCACGGAGATCGGCACGGAGGAGCAGATCCACAGCGCGGTGCGCAACGCCATCCGCAAGGGCGTGCGCGACGGGATGGTCCAGTTCTCCATCAACGACATCAGCAAGCGCACGCTGATCGCCCAGGCGATGGAGGCCCAGGTGGACTCGGCGCTGGTCACGCGGCCGCGTGCCGGCGGTCCGCCGTTCCGGATCGCCCTGGTGACGGTGTTCTTCCTGCGCAATCTGGAGCCACCCGACCAGGTGGTGCAGGCGATCAACAACAAGATCGCCCAGGAGCAGCAGATCGAGACCGAGCGCCACCGGGTCGAGGTCGCGCGGCTGCAGTCGGAGCAGCAGCGGCTGCTCAACCAGACGCTCACCGCCGAGCAGCTGACCAAGCAGTACCTCGAGGTGCTGCACGACATGAAGAACTCGAACAACCTGGTGATCCTGGTGCCGACCACGGGCGGCGTGCCGATCCTCGACATCAACGCGCTGCGCGGCAGCCTCCGGGGCCGCTGAGCGGCCGATGGCCGTCGTCACCGTCACGAGGCAGTACGGCTCGGGCGGCTCGCTGGTGGCCCGGCTGGTCGCCGAGCGCCTCGGCTGGACGGTCATCGACAACGAGTTCGTGGGGGAGGTGGCGCGGCGGGCGGGCCTGCCGGCCGAGACGGTCGCGGCCCGGGAGGAGCGCTCGCCCTCGCTGCTCGAGCGCCTCGGGCGGACCCTCGCCCTCTCCGCGCCCGAGATGTTCGTGCCCGCCGCCGCCGCCGAAGCGGGGCCCGACGAGGACACGCTGCACCGCATCACCGAGCGGGTGATCGCCGAGGCGGCGACCCACGGCCGCGTCGTCCTCGTCGGCCGCGGGGCCACCGCGTACCTCGCGACCGCCCCCGAGTCGGCGGACGTGCTGCACGTCTACGTCGTCGCGCCGCGGGGGGCGCGGATCCGCACCGTGGTCGAGCGGCTGCACGTCGGCGCCGCCGAGGCGGAGCGCCAGATCCACGACGTCGACGCCGCCCGCGAGCGCTACCTGGCGCACTACTACGGGCGGCGTCGCGACGATGCGTCCAACTACCACCTGGTCGTGAACACGGCGTGGCTGGGACACGAGGGAGCCGCGGACATCGTCGTGGACGCGGCGCGGCGCCGGGGAATGGAGCGATTGGAGTAACAGAAAGCCTGTCGCCACCTGAGCCCAGCTCACTTCAGTTCTGGCACCTCCGGGACCTTGCGCCAGATCACGAGCGACGCCAGCACGCACGCCAGGCCGCCGAGCGCGACCGCGACCGGCGCGCCGAGGTGCTCGGCCAGCCACCCGGCCTGGAACGCCCCGAACGGCGCCATCCCGAGGAACGTGAAGGCGTAGACGCCCATCACGCGGCCGCGCAGCTGGTCCGGGACGATGGTCTGCAGCAGGGTGTTGGTCACGGCGTTGTTGAGGATCATCGCGCCGCCCGTGACCGGCAGGATCACCAGCGCGAGCGGGAACCACGGATTCACGGCGAACAGCGCGACCGCCAGGCCGAACACCGGGCCGGTCCACAGCAGCACCCGGCCCTTGGGGACCCGGCTCTCGAACGCCGCCAGCCCCAGCGCCGCCACCACGGCCCCCACGCCCGTCGCCGCCATCATGAAACCCAGGCCCGCCGCGCCGACGTGCAGCTCGTCGCGCGCGAACACCGGCATCAGCACGAGGTAGGGGAAGCCGAAGATGCTGACGATCCCGATCAGCGAGACCAGCGCGAGCACGCGCCGGTCGCCGCGCACGAACCGCGCGCCCTCGCGGAACTCGGCCCACCCGCCGCCCCGTCGCGGCGCGCGCACGAACGGCGGGAGGCGCATCTCGACCAGGCCCCAGATCACGGCGAGGTAGGAGACGGCGTTGAGGCAGTAGCACCACCCCAGGCCCACGACGCTGATCAGCACGCCGGCCAGCGACGGCCCGAGCACCCGCGCGCCGTTGAAGGCGGAGGAGTTGAGGGCGATGGCGTTCACCAGGTCGTCCTTGCCCACCAGCTCGACCATGAACGCCTGACGGGCGGGCGTGTCCACGGCGTTGATCATGCCGAGGAAGACGGCGATCACGGCCACCTGCCACAGCGCGATGCGGTGCGTCCAGATGAGCGCGGCGAGCGCCGCGGCCTGCAGCGCCGAGAGCGCCTGGGTCAGGATCACCAGGCGGTGCTTGTTCACGCGGTCCACGACCACGCCCGCCGGCAGCGAGCCGGCCAGGATGGGCAGCGAGGTGAGCGCACTCACCAGGCCGACCCAGAAGGCGGAGTTGGTGAGCTCGAGCACCAGCCATCCCTGCGCGATGTTCTGCATCCAGGTGCCCACGAGGCTGGTGCCCTGGCCGAAGAAGAACAGCCGGTAGTTGCGGTGCCGCAGGGCGCGGAACGGCGAGGGCAACGGCGCGGGCATTGCCGGAATGTGGCGTCCCGACGAGCTTACGGGGAGCCCCGTGCGCTATACGACCTTCTCCAGGTACATCGACCAGCTGGCCGATGCGGTCAATCTCCAGGACCTGCTCGACCAGCTCGCCGACTTCCTGCTCCAGTCCGGGTTCGCGGGCGGCGCCGGCGAGCGCCTGTGGGGTGAGGGCGGCGAGGAGGAGGGCGACCGTTCGCTCGAGGCGCTCCACGCGGCCATCCTCGAGGCGCTGAAGAACTCCGGCCTGCTGACGCCGGACATGCTCAAGGTCCTGCGCGGCGAGAGCACCGGCGACGCGAACCGCGACGCGGAGCTCGAGCGCCAGCTCGCCGAGCTGCTCGACGCCATCGTCCAGCGCCTCATCGAGCAGGGCTACCTCAACGTCGCCGAGGCCCCCCGCATGCCGGGTGGCCAGGAAGTGGTCGAGGGCACCGGCGGCGAGGCGCGCGCCGCCGCCCAGCAGGTCCACTTCAACCTCACCGAGAAGGGCATCGACTTCCTGGGCTACCGCGCGCTGCGCAACCTGCTCGGCAGCATCGGGCGGTCGAGCTACGGGAGCCACGACACCCCGTACCTCGCCACCGGCGTCGAGACGGAGGGCGCGAGCCGGCCCTACGAGTACGGCGACACGATGAACCTCGACGTGATCGCGACCCTGCTGTCGGCGATCGAGCGCGAGGGCCTCGGCGTGCCGCTCGACCTCGAGTACGACGACCTGATGGTGCACCAGGCGGAGTACCGCTCCAGCGCCGCCACCGTGCTGATGCTCGACTGCTCGCACTCGATGATCCTGTACGGCGAGGACCGCTTCACGCCGGCCAAGAAGGTGGCGCTCGCCCTCACCCACCTGATCCGCACCCAGTTCCCGGGCGACACGCTGCGCGTGGTGCTGTTCCACGACTCCGCCGAGGAGATCCCGCTCGCCCGGCTCGCCCACGCCCAGGTCGGCCCGTACCACACCAACACCGCCGAGGGCCTCAAGCTGGCGCGCCGGCTGCTGCTCGCGCAGCGCAAGGACATGCGCCAGATCATCATGATCACCGACGGCAAGCCGTCGGCGCTCACCCTGCCCGACGGCCGCGTGTACGTGAACTCGATGGGGCTCGATCCCCGGATCCTGCAGGCCACCTTCCGCGAGGTGGCCCTGTGCAAGCGCAGCAACATCATGATCAACACCTTCATGCTGGCGCGCGACCGGATGCTGGTGGACTTCGTGAAGAGGGTCTCCGAGATCTGCCGCGGGAAGGCGTACTTCACCAACACGATGACCCTCGGCCAGTTCATCCTCATGGACTTCATGAAGCGCAAGACGATGCGGGTCAGCTGAACCGCCCGCCGCACCGCGCCCCCGCCGTCCGGTGATCGACCTGGCTTCGCTGCTCCGCTACGCCGTCTTCGCGGCGGCCGCTGTCGTCCTGCTCGGCGCCTTCGGCGCCATGGCCGTCCAGGCGCGCGTCGTCAACCCGTTCGGGCCGCTCGCGCGCGCCATCCGCTCGCTCACCGATCCGCTGCTCACGCCGATCGAGCGCCGGATCCTGCGCGCCGGCGGCAACCCGCAGTCGGCGCCGTGGTGGCTGGTCGCGATCGCGGTCGCGGGCGGGATCGGGCTCGTCACGGCCGTGCAGTGGGCCGCGGGCCAGGCCGCGTCGCTGGCGGCGGCCGCGAGCCTCGGGCCGGGCTACGCCCTGCGGCTGGCCGCGTACTGGGCGTTCAACCTCGTCATCCTGGCCCTGGTCGTCCGGGTGATCGGCTCCTGGATCGGCGCCTCGCGCTACAGCCGGTGGATGCGGCCGTTCGTGTGGCTCACCGAGTGGCTGCTCGCGCCGCTCCGGCGCATCGTGCCGCCGCTGGGGATGATCGACGTCACGCCGCTGATCGCGTGGTTCGTGCTCCAGCTGGTGCGCGACTGGGTGGTGCGCGCGCTGTGACGGACTGGCTGCGGGACACCGCGAGCGGCGTGAGCATCGCCGTCCTGGTCGCGCCCCGCGCGTCGCGCACCGCGGTGGCGGGCCCGGCCGCCGACCGGCTCCGGATCCGCGTCGCCGCGCCCCCGGTCGAGGGCGCCGCCAACGACGAGCTGGTCCGGTTCCTCGCCCGGGCGCTGGGACTGCCGCGGAGCGCGGTCACCGTCGCCGCCGGCGCCGCCGGCCGGCGCAAGACCGTCCTGGCCGAAGGGATCGGGGCCGCGGCCGCGCGGCGCCTGCTCTCGGCGTAGCGCCGGCGTCAGGCTGGCGCGGCCGCCCGGCCCGTGGTTAAGTTGCGTTCACAACCGATCCTCGTGGCGATTTGCGGCGTATTGCGGCCACGTTAAACAAACCGCTAAAAAGCCGGCCTGGTGGTGCCTGCTTTCGGCGCCGCCGGGCTTTTCGATTCTTCGGAGACCGTCGAGTGGGAACAGGCGACCGACGCGAACAGCTGCAGCGCGCCCTCGAGGCGCGGATCCTGGTGCTCGATGGCGCGATGGGCACCATGATCCAGGGCCGCGGCCTGGACGAGGACGACGTTCGCGGGCCGCGGTTGCGGGACCACCCGGTGCCCCTCAAGGGCAACCACGACCTCCTGTCGCTCACCCGGCCGGACGTGGTGGAGGCGGTCCACCGCGCCTACTTCGAGGCCGGCGCCGACATCGCCGAGACCAACACCTTCACGGCCACCGCGATCGCGCAGGCGGACTACCGCTGCACGGAGCTGGTGCGCGAGATGAACGTGGCCGCCGCCCGCATCGCGCGCCGGGTCGCCGACGAGTTCACCGCCCGCCGGCCGGACCGGCCGCGGTTCGTCGCCGGGATCCTCGGCCCCACCAACCGCACCGCGTCGCTGTCGCCCGACGTCAACAACCCGGGCTACCGCGCGGTCGACTTCGACCAGCTGGCCGCGGCCTACGGCGCGCAGGCCGAGGCGCTGCTCGAGGGCGGGGCCGACCTGCTGATGGTCGAGACCGTGTTCGACACGCTGAACTGCAAGGCGGCGCTGTTCGCCATCCGCGACCTGCTCGAGCGCCGGGGCCTCGACGTGCCGCTGATGGTCTCGGGCACGATCACCGACAAGAGCGGCCGCACGCTGTCGGGGCAGACCACCGAGGCGTTCTGGAACTCGGTGCGCCACGCCGGCCTGTTCGGCGTCGGGCTCAACTGCGCGCTCGGGGCCAGGGACCTGCGGCCCTACGTCGAGGAGCTGGCGCGCATCGCCGACGTCGCGGTGAGCTGCCATCCCAACGCGGGCCTCCCCAACGCCTTCGGCCGCTACGAGCAGGGGCCGGCCGAGATGGCGGGCCTGCTCGGCGAATTCGCGGCCAGCGGCCTCCTCAACGTCGTCGGCGGCTGTTGCGGCACCACGCCGGCGCACATCGCGGCCATCGCGGCGGCGGTCGCGGGCCTCCGGCCGCGGCGCGTGCCGCGGCTCCCGCCGCACACCCGGCTCGCCGGCCTCGAGCCGCTCACCATCGGCCCGGACGCCCTGTTCGTGAACGTGGGCGAGCGCACCAACGTGACCGGCTCGGCGCAGTTCGCCGGGTGCATCAAGCGCGGCGACTACGAGGCGGCGGTGCGGATCGCGCGCGACCAGGTGGAGAACGGCGCCCAGGTGATCGACGTCAACCTGGACGAGGCGCTGCTCGACTCGGTCGCCGCGATGCGGACCTTCCTCAACCTGATCGCCGCCGAGCCCGGCATCAGCAAGGTCCCGGTGATGATCGACTCGTCGCGCTGGGAGGTCATCGAGACCGGGCTCAAGTGCGTCCAGGGCAAGGGGATCGTCAACTCGATCAGCCTCAAGGAGGGCGAGGAGACCTTCCTCGCCCACGCGCGCCTCGCCCGCCGCTACGGCGCCGCCGTCGTCGTGATGGCCTTCGACGAGCGCGGCCAGGCCGACACCTACGAGCGGCGGGTGGAGATCCTCACCCGCGCGTACCGCCTGCTGGTCGACCGGGCGGGCTTCCCCCCCGAGGACGTCATCCTCGACCCGAACGTCTTCCCGGTCGGCACCGGGCTCGCGGAGCACGCCACCTACGCCGTGGACTACCTCCGCGCCTGCCGCACCATCAAGGAGACGCTGCCCGGCGCTCTGGTGTCGGGCGGGGTGAGCAACCTCTCGTTCAGCTTCCGCGGCAACCCCGCCGTGCGCCACGCGATGCACTCGTCGTTCCTGTACCATGCGCGACGCGCGGGCATGGACCTCGGCATCGTGAACCCCGGCCAGCTCGCCGTCTACGACGAGATCCCGAAGAACCTGCTCGAGGCCGTCGAGGACGTGCTGTTCAACCGCCGCGACGACGCCACCGAGCGGCTCGTCGCCCTCGCCGAGCACGTGGCCGGAACGCCGAAGGCCGCGCGCGCGGAGGAGTGGCGCGCCTGGCCGGTCGAGCGGCGCCTCGCCCACGCGCTGGTGGAGGGCATCCTGGACCACGTCGAGGCCGACACCGAGGAGGCGCGAACCGGCCGCGGCCGCGCGATCGAGGTGATCGAGGGCCCGCTGATGGACGGGATGAACGTCGTGGGAGACCTGTTCGGCGCGGGCAAGATGTTCCTGCCCCAGGTCGTCAAGAGCGCCCGGGTGATGAAGAAGGCGGTGGCCTATCTGGTGCCGTTCATCGAGCGGGAGCGCGCGGCCGGCGGTGACGCCCCGCGCCACAACGGCACGATCGTGCTCGCCACCGTCAAGGGCGACGTGCACGACATCGGCAAGAACATCGTGGCCGTCGTGCTGCGCTGCAACAACTACGAGGTGGTGGATCTCGGCGTGATGGCCCCGGCCGCCACGATCCTCGAGACCGCGCGGCGCGTCAACGCCGACGCCATCGGTCTGAGCGGTCTCATCACGCCGTCGCTCGACGAGATGGTGCACGTGGCCGGCGAGATGCAGCGGGAGGGCTTCACCGTCCCGTTGCTGATCGGCGGCGCGACCACGTCGCGGGTCCACACGGCGGTGCGCATCGAGCCCGCGTACCACGGGCCGACGGTGCACGTGGCGGACGCGTCGCGCGGCGTGGGCGTCGTGGCCAGCCTGCTCAGCCCGGAGCGGCGGGCGGACTTCGTGGCGGGCGTGCGCCAGGAGTACGGGCGCCTGCGCCGCGAGCACGAGGGCCGCCGCGCCGACGGCCGCCTCGTCGATCTCGGCGAGGCGCGGCGCAACAAGCTGGCGCTCCCGTGGGACGGCTACCGCCCGCCGCAGCCCGCGGTCGAGGGCGTGCGCTGCCTCGACGACTACCCGCTGGAGGACCTGCTGCCGACGGTGGACTGGACGCCGTTCTTCGCGGCGTGGGAGCTGCGCGGGAAGTACCCGGAGATCCTCGACGATCCGGCGAAGGGCACCGAGGCGCGGCGCCTGTTCGGCGACGCGCAGCGCCTGCTCGAGCGCCTCGCCCGCGAGCGGCGCCTCCACGCGCGCGCCGTGTTCGGGCTGTTCCCCGCCAACAGCGTGGGCGACGACGACATCGAGGTCTACGCCGACCGCGGCCGCACCCGGGTGCTGGCCGTGCTGCACCACCTGCGCCAGCAGATGGAGCGGCCGGCCGGACGGCCCAACCTGTGCCTGGCCGATTTCGTGGCGCCGCGCGACTCCGGGCTGCCCGACTGGATCGGCGCGTTCGCCGTGACGGCCGGCGTCGGCGTGGACGAGCTGGCGGGGGAGTTCGAGCGGGAGCACGACGACTACTCCGCCATCCTGGTGAAGGCGCTCGCCGACCGGCTGGCCGAGTCCCTGGCCGAGCGGCTCCACCAGCGGGTGCGGCGCGAGTTCTGGGGCTACGCCCCGGACGAGCAGCTCGACAACGCGGGGTTGATCGCCGAGCGGTACCGGGGCATCCGCCCCGCGCCCGGCTACCCCGCCTGCCCGGACCACACCGAGAAGGCGGCGCTGTTCGCGCTGCTCGACGCCACCGCCCGCACCGGGATCCGCCTCACCGAGAGCTGGGCGATGTGGCCGGCGGCCTCGGTCAGCGGGTGGTACTTCGCGCATCCCCAGGCCGCCTACTTCGGCCTCGGACGGATCGCGCGCGACCAGGTCCACGACTACGCCCGGCGCAAGGGGCTCGACGCCCGGGCGGCGGAGCGGTGGCTGGGCCCCGTGCTGGGGTACGATCCGGATGCCTGAGCGCACGCTGCGGGACCTCATCGATGACGGCCGCGTCCACCTGTTCGACGGCGCGATGGGCACGATGCTGTACGCCAGGGGCGTGTTCATCAACGTCTGCTACGACGAGCTGTCGCTCAAGGCCGGCGACCTGATCCGGGACATCCACCGCGCCTACGTGAAGGCCGGCGCCGAGATCCTGGAGACCAACACCTTCGGGGCCAATCCGGCCAAGCTGGGGCACTACGGGCTGGCGGACGAGACCCGCGCGATCAACCGCCGCGCCGCCGAGCTGGCGCGCGAGGCCGCGGGCAACCGGGCGCTGGTGACGGGCGCGATCGGGCCCTTGGGCGTGCGGCTGGAGCCGTTCGGCGAGACCTCGCGCGTGGACGCGTTCGAGCTGTTCAAGCGCCAGGCCGAGGGCCTGCTGGAGGGCGGCGTCCACGGCTTCGTGCTGGAGACCTTCTCGGACCTGGACGAGATCCACGAGGCGCTGCGGGCGGTGCGCGCCCTGTGCGACCTCCCGGTGTTCGCCCAGATGACCATCCAGGAGGACGGCGCGACGGCCTACGGGAGCGACCCCGAAACCCTGGCGCGGGCCCTCGACGAGCTCGGCGCCGACGTGATCGGCCTCAACTGCTCCGTGGGGCCCCAGGGCGTGCTCGAGGCGATCGAGCGGATGGCGCGGGTCACCGGCCGGCCGCTGTCGGCGCAGCCGAACGCGGGTCTGCCGCGGCAGGTCGGCGACCGGAAGATGTACATGGCTTCGCCCGAGTACACCGGCGAGTATGCCAAGCGGCTGGTGGAGGCGGGCGCGCGGTTCGTGGGCGGCTGCTGCGGCACGACGCCCGAGCACATCAAGACGATGGCGGCCTACGTGCAGAGCGTGTCGCCGCGGCAGGTCATCGCGGTGTCGGCCGAGCCGGTGGTGGCGCCGAGCGGCGTGGAGCCGGTGCCGCTGGCCGAGCGCTCCCGCTGGGGCCGGAAGCTCGACGCCGGCGAGTTCCTCACCACCGTGGAGATCGTGCCGCCGCGCGGCGTCGATCCCGCCGCGATGCTGGCGGGGGCGCGCCAGCTCCTCGCCGCCGGCATCGACGCCATCAACGTGCCCGACGGCCCGCGGGCCCAGAGCCGGATGGGCGCGCTGATGAGCGCGCTGCTGATCGAGCGCGAGGTGGGCATCGAGACGGTGATCCACTACTGCTGCCGCGATCGCAACCTGCTGTCGATGCTGTCGGACCTGCTGGGGGCGGCGGCCCACCGGCTCCACAACCTGCTCATCATCACCGGCGACCCGCCGAAGATGGGGCCCTACCCCGAGGCGACCGGGGTGTTCGACATCGACTCGATCGGGCTGACGAACCTGGTGCACCGTCTCAACCACGGGCTCGACCCCGGCGGCAACCCGATCGGCGCGCCGACCGCGTTCGTCGTCGGCGTCGGCGTGAACCCGGTCGCGGTGGATCCCGAGCGCGAGCTGAAGCGGTTCGCGTGGAAGGTGGACGCGGGCGCCGACTTCGCCATCACCCAGCCGGTGTTCGACGCGGCGCAGCTGGAGCGCTTCGTGTCCCGGACCGAGGGGTTCCGCATCCCCGTCGTCGCCGGCATCTGGCCGCTCGTCTCGCTGCGCAACGCGGAGTTCCTCGCCAACGAGGTGCCGGGGGTGTCGGTGCCGCCCGAGGTGATCGAGCGGATGCGGCGGGCGCAGGAGCGGGGCAAGGACGCGGCGCTGGCCGAGGGCGTGGCGATCGCCCGCGAGATGCTCGACCGCATCCGGCCGCTGGTGCAGGGCGCCCAGGTCAGCGCCCCGTTCGGCCGCGTCGGGATCGCGATCGACGTCCTCGCCTGACCGCCCTTCCCCCGGCTGCACCTTCTTGCAGCCGCCGGCCCGGCCGCGCTGCAGCGGCATCGGGCCTGTCCCTCCCCGGACCTTGGCAGTAAACTGTAGCGCAAGGACTTAGGGACAGGGACGCCCCCGGCACGGACATTGCCTTCATCGCTCCCGACGAACTCCTCCGCGACCCGACCCCGAGCGCGCGAGTCCCGATGCTACGACTCGACGGAAGCCGGCTTCACGATCTTCGAAGCCGTCCTGGTCGTCATCATCATCCTGGTCGTGGTCGCCAGCCTGGTCCCCAAGGTCGACCAGACCCTGGGCCACGCCCGGGTGAACCGGTCGGCGAACGTGATCGCCGCCGAGTTCCTGCTGTCGCAGTCGCTCGCGGCGCGGCAGCATTCGCCGGTGATCCTCGCGGTCGATCCGTCGTCGCTCACGCTGACGATCAGCCAGCCCCCGCCCACCAACACGGTGCTGCGGACCTACGGGTTCGACATCAACTCGGACTTCAAGCTCGCGGCCCTCTCGGCGACGCCGGGCAGCGTGCAGATCATGCCGAACGGCACGACCAACGCCACCATGCTCGTGACCGTCGGCGGACCGGACTACTACCATCAGGTGCGCATCACCCAGGCAGGGCAGATCCGCATCACCCGGTGACCTCCGCGGCGGGGTTCACGCTGGTGGAGATCATGATGGCGGTCGTCATCTTCTCGGTCGTGATCCTGTCGCTGGTGGGCCTGTCGTTCCGGGTCGCCAAGTACTCCACCCGCGCCACCGACCAGGCGCTCGGCATGTCGAGCATGCTCGCCCGGGTGGACCGCGCGGCCAGCGTCCCCTTCGACAGCCTGCCCAATCTCGTGGGCTGCGATACGGCGCTGAGCGGCGTGTACCGGGTCTACGGCTGCACGGCGGTGACCGTCCTGTCGCCGCGCCTCGACAGCCTCCAGATCATCGTGACCTCCACGCTGCCGGGCGCGCGGCCCGACACGATCAACCTGCAGCGGGGCAAGGAGCGGCGCCCCGTGCCGCTGCGATGACGCGCCGCCGGGCCGCCCGCCGCGGCGCCGCCGGCTTCGTCCTCGCCGAGCTGCTGGTGGCGATGTTCATCGCCGCCATCATCGGCGCGTCGCTGACCCAGCTGGTCATCTCGCAGTCGCGGTTCGTGGCCCTCCAGGGCGCGCTGATGCAGGCGCGCGGCGGCGCGCGCGCCGCGCTCAACGTGATGGCGGGCGACCTCCGGATGGTGAGCGACAGCGGGCTGGTGGGCGCGTCCCCGGACTCCGTGACGGTGCGGGTGCCGTACGCCTTCGGCGTCGCCTGCACCCAGACGTCCGGCCGCACCGTCGTGAGCCTGCTCCCGGCGGACTCCGCCACCTACTTCTCGGCGACCGCCAGCGGCTACGCGTGGCGCGATTCGACCGGGAAGTTCATCTTCGTCGATCCGGCCACGGTCGGCAGCAGCACGGGGACCCAGTGCGGCGCGCCGTACCTCAGCAAGACGATCGCCATCCTGGGTGCGCCCGGCTGGTCGCCGCTGGCCGTGGCGGTGGGCCCCAACGACGTGCGCACGCCGGCGGGGTCGGTGGTGTACCTGTACCAGGTCGTGCGGTACGCCTTCGCGCCGTCGGCGCAGGTGCCCGGCCGGATCGGCCTGTGGCGGACCGTCCTGTCGACGGGCCAGCGCGACGAGCTGGTCGCGCCGTTCGATTCCAGCGCGGGGTTCCAGTTCCTCGACAGCACGTTCGCGCCGCAGGCCTCCCCGCCGGCCGATCTCAACACGGTCAAGGGGGTGCGGCTCATCCTGGTGGCCACGAGCGAGCTGCCGCCCGAGGGACGCTCGGAGCCAATGCAGTTCCATCTCACGACCGATGTGGTGTTCCGCAACCACTCCTAGGCGCGCCGCCGAGCGCGGCTTCGTGCTCGCCACGACCCTGCTCGTGACGACGCTGCTGACCGTCATGCTGGCGGCCTCGTTCCTGCTGGTCTCCGCCGAGCAGCGCACGACCGACAACTCGTTCGGCACGGCGCGCGCCCTGGCTCTCGCGCAGGCCGGCCTGCAGAACTACTTCTCGCAGAACCGCGGGCTGACCGACTCGATGTCCTACGACTCGACCCGCATCCCGCTGGTCCTGGGGTGGGCCGACGTCGTGGCCATCAAGCTGCGCCCGAGCGGCGCCGTGAACGGGAGCCCGCTGTCGCTGTGGGTGGTGCGCTCCACCGGCGTCGCCACCAGCCCGGTGATGGCCGGCCAGGTGCAGGGCTCGCGGACCATCGCGCAGTTCGCCCAGCTCAACGGCGGCGTCCTGCCGGCACGGGCGGCGTTGATCGCGCTCAACGGCGTGCTGATCGACGGCGGCGCCGCGTCCCCGGCCCCGGCCAACCCGGTGAGCGGCCACGACCTGGGCTCGATCCCGCCGTGCACCTCGCCCGGCGGCCTGGCGGCGGACACCTTCGCGATCAGCGCGCCGAACGGCCGGTACGTGCCGACCAACGTGCAGCCTCCGGCCGGGATCGGGGTCGAGACCTGGTACGGCTCGTGGAGCAGCCTGTACGACTCGACCCACATCGACTGGCCCGGCCTGGTGGGCGGCAACTTCCTCCCGGACTACACCGTCCCGCCGGGTCCGTGGCCGCCGGTCGGCAGCAGCAACTACCTGGTCGGCTACGTGGCCGGCGACGTCACGATCCCCGCGGGCCAGCGGCGCGGCCTGCTGGTCGTGACCGGCAACGTCACGCTGGCCCCGAGCGCCCACTGGGACGGCATCATCCTGGCGGGCGGCCTGCTGCTCCCCAACGCCCCGGGAGCCATCGTCCACGGGATGGTCGTCACGGGACTCAACCTGTCGCGCGGCCAGCCGGTGCCCCCGGACACGATCCTGCCCGGCGTGTCCGCGCTGCAGTGGACCTGGTGCTACACGCAGTCCT
>Ga0335070_10003968_pt1 | contig 17221 bp, 16 predicted proteins | sample Lox_Sample_13_FD_206722 | JGI IMG/M metagenome (GOLD analysis project Ga0335070, IMG submission 206722) | Soil microbial communities from Loxahatchee National Wildlife Refuge, Florida, United States - Lox_Sample_1.3 | ecosystem: Environmental > Terrestrial > Soil > Wetlands | place: USA...
GCGGCGCCCGGGAGAAGCGATCGATCTTCGCGAGCCGGCGCCCGATGGCGTCGAGCGCGTCCAACGAGACGCTCCCCACGGCGTCGAGACCCGCGGCCTCGCACTGCGCTCTCGCGCCCTGATCCGGCGAGGCGCCACTGCCGGTAGCACCGGATCCCGAAGCCACCAGTGCGACGACGGCGTGCAGCCCCGCGCTCCGGAACGCGAGATGACTCGCCTGCGGCGATTCGAAGTCCTGCGTGCGCGGGAAGACGCTCTCGCGCCCGGCGCGCGACGCCGCGTCGAAGAACTCCTCCCGGTAGACGCGGTGAGAGGCGAGGTCGCGAGCGATTCGCAGATCGGCGCCGCAGATGCGGTCGAATGCGACGAGCAGGCGGACGCGCGAGAGGTCGCCCCGCGCCGCCATGCTCGCGGCCAGTGCGCGGCTGCCGCGCAGATCGACGGCGGAGTCGGGCGCGTGACTCGCGGCGGTCTGCTCCCCTGCGAGCCAGACGAAGCGTGTGGTGTAGGGCAGCGAGCGAGTCGAGAGCACGCGGGCGATCTCGAGAAGCAGGGCTGCGGCCGACACGGATTCCTCGGCGTCTCGTGCGCCTGCCGAGGCGATGCGGTCGCCGAGCGGCGCCACGAGCACGAACAGGTCCGACGAGGCCCCCGGCGCGGTGGCAACGACGTGCGACCACGTCGTCGCATCGGTCGTGCCCGACGGATCCGGGGTCTCGAGCAGCTCGACGGCAAGTCGAGTCGCGGCGAGCTGCTCGGTGACGTAGCTGCGCAAGGCACTTGCCGGATCCGCACTGGCGCCGGGTGTGCCTCGCTGTGCCAATGCCTGGAGGTCGCCCCAGGCACGCTCGGCCGAGAACGTGTCCAGCGGGATCTGCGGCGGTGCGGTCCCGCCTGCGGGGGATTCCTGCTGGGGGCCGGGCGCCGACTCGCAGGCCGCGCCCAGGTACATGCACATCAACAGGCCGATCCCAGCGGGGACTGCACGTCCAGCCAACGGTCTCCTCGCCAGGCGGCCCATCCGCCTCCCGAAAGCGGCCGATACTAACGCTTCTTCTGACGGTATCGGGCCAGGCTTTGGTTCCCTTGGGGCTCGACTCCTGAAATGCCCCTCGGGACCGAATGACACGCCGGGGGGGTGCCTGCCCACTCCATGCCAGAGGCCCCTCTCTGGCGGGGCTTTTCAAGAGTGGAAGGCAGGGCTCCGCGGCGCGGGGTCCTGCCTTCAACTCTCCGGGCCTGCGCCCGCGCCGCCCCGAAGCCCGGTCCCGACCGGCCCCCCGCTGTCGCGCGTCGTCTCCGCATCACTGCTCGGTGTCGACGGCGTGCCCGTCGAGGTGGAGGTGCGAGTCAGCTCGCAGCTGCCGCGCATCGACATCGTCGGGCTGCCCGCGGCCGCGGTGCGCGAGAGCGCGGCTCGCGTGCGCGCGGCGATCGTGGCGATCGGTCACAGCTTCCCCGAACGACGCGTGACCGTGAACCTCGCTCCGGCCGACCTTCGCAAGACCGGAGCGGGCCTCGACCTCGCGATCGCAGTCGGAGTTCTTGCTGCGAGCGGCGCGATCGAGGCCGAATCGCTCGCGGGCACCGCTTTCATCGGTGAGCTGGCCCTCGATGGCCGGCTGAGGCCGCTGCGCGGAGCTCTGGCCCTGGCGCTCGCAGCGCGCGATTCGGGGTGCGCGCAGCTCATCGCACCGGAAGCGAGCGCGGCAGAGGCGGCACTCGCTCCGGACCTCGACGTGCGCGCAGCGGCGGATCTGGGCGCCGTGCTCCGCCACCTGCTCGGGGCGGAGGCGCTTTCGCGCGCGGTCCCCGCCCCGCGCACGATCTTCCCGGCCCCTCTCCTCGATCTCGCCGAGGTGCGTGGACAGGAGCGCGCCAGGCGCGCTCTCGAGATCGCCGCCGCGGGAGGTCACGCGCTGCTGCTCCGCGGCGCGCCGGGATCGGGCAAGACGATGCTGGCCCGGCGCCTTCCGGGCCTGCTGCCGTCCCTCGATCCCGAGGAGGCCCTGGAGGTGACGCGGATCCACGGCGTCGCGGGCTCGCTCCGCGGCGTGATCGCGTGCGAGCGCCCGTTCCGCGCGCCGCATCACAGCGCGAGCGTGGCCGGGCTGCTGGGAGGAGGCAGCCCTCCGCGTCCGGGCGAGATCTCGCTTGCCCATTGCGGTGTGCTCTTTCTCGACGAGCTGCCGGAGTTCGAGAGACGCGCTTTGGAATCGCTGCGCCAGGTGCTGGAGGATCGACGCGTCGTCGTCGCGCGCGCCGGATCCACCTGTGTGTTCCCGGCGGACTTCCAGCTCGTCGCGGCGATGAACCCCTGCCCGTGCGGCTGGCGAGGCTCACCGAAGCGCGACTGTCGCTGCGACGACGCGGCGGTGCGCCGCTACGCCGCGAAGATCTCTGGCCCGCTGCTCGATCGCATCGATCTCCACGTCCCCGTGATGCCCGTCGCCTGGCACGAGCTCGATGCGCCGACCTCTGCAGACGGCGCGACGGCCGCGGTCCGCGCGCGCGTGGCGGCAGCGCGCGCGCAGCAACGGAAGCGGGCGACGCCGCTGAACGCCCGGCTGCGCGACGCTGAGCTCGATTCCGCTGCGCGGGCGACGCCGGAGGCCTCGCGCCTGCTCGGTCGCGCCGTGGAGCGGCTCGCGCTGTCCGCCCGCGCGGCGCGGCGTGCGCTCCGCGTGGCGCGCAGCATCTCGGACCTCTCCGGCGAGTCGCGCGTCGACGCGGGCGCCATGGCGGAGGCCCTGAGCTTCCGCGGCGACGGTCAGGCCTCCTGAGCCGTTGCCGGTCGGCTGCACCCAGGCAACGTCCTCGTGCGTCCGAAAATCGACACCTCCTGGCCGGATTTCGTCAGCGATCGCCGCAACAAGCGCGCACCCAGGGGGAATACCATTCGCAACTATGCTTATACAATCCCGAAAAATATGATGTTTGCGATGCAGTCGTCCGCTGTGGATCCACGGGCGTTCCGCCTCGAAAACCTGGCACGGCCCGTGCTTGATGGAAGACGCGAAGAAGGGATCCGCGATGAGCGCTGCACAGCCGGTGTCAGTTCAATACATCTGCAAGGAGACACGCATGACGACGCTCCTCGAGCTGGTCCGGGCGATCTCGGAGGTCACGGACGACGAGCACGAGGTGGTCGCGACGGTGCTCCACATGCTGGCGAACGGACACGCGCGTCTGTGCGGAAACTTCCGCGGCTCGGGAGTCGAGGACTTCCTCTAGCCGCCTGGCGCTTGCGCGTCTTCGACGCGTGTGGAACACATCACCTCGAGTCCCGTCGCGCGACCGCCGCGCGGCAGAGGCGGGGGGTGATGCGGCATGGCGGAGCCGGGGACGCCTGCCCAGCTCGAGCTGGGCGTGCTGAATGTTGCGGGTGCGCGGGCCGAGGGCTCGCGGCGCGGCCGAGCCGAGCCGGACGCGGGACACAGCGAGACGGTGCGCAAGCGACCTCGAGACGCAGGCGGCGATGGCCGGGCGGAGTCGCCGCGAAGGGCGCGGCGATCCCAAGGCGCAGTGCGCGCACCTCTCCGCGGCGCGGGCGCTCCGCGCGAACGCGCCACGGCGGCCGAGCTCGCGAAGAAGCAGCGCGACATCTCCGTCTCGGAGTTCTTCGCCAAGAACCGCCACCTGCTCGGCTTCGACAATCCCTCGAAGGCCATCCTCACGACGGTGAAGGAAGGCGTCGACAATGCTCTCGACGCCACCGAAGAGGCGGGAATCCTGCCGGAGATCCGCGTCGAGATCCGACAGCAGGGCGAGACGCGCTTCCGCATCGCCATCGAGGACAACGGCCCCGGCATCGTGCGCAGCCAGGTGCCCAAGGTCTTCGGACGGCTGCTCTACGGCTCGAAGTTCCACCGGCTGCGCCAGAGCCGCGGCCAGCAGGGAATCGGAATCAGCGCAGCCGGCATGTATGGCCTGCTGACCACCGGCAAGCCGATCGAGATCATCACGCGCACGGGCGCGAAGACGAAGGCGCACCATTTCGAGATGGTGATCGACACGCGCAGCAACGAGCCTCGCGTCAAGCGTGACGAGGAGATCGACTGGCATCGCGAGCACGGCACGCGCGTCGAGATCGAGCTGGAGGGCAACTACCGGGGCGGGCAGCACTCGGTGGACAGCTACATCCGCCAGATCTCGCTGGCGAATCCGCACGCGCAGATCACCTATGTGCCGCCCAGGGCCGAGGAGCACGGCGCGGAGCACGTCTTCCCTCGCGTCAGCGACGAGCTTCCGCCGGATACGTCGGAGATCCGGCCGCATCCCTATGGAGTCGAGCTCGGCGTGCTGATGCAGATGTTCCGCGACACCACGGCCCGCAACCTGCGCGGCTGTCTGTCGAACGATTTCTCGCGCGTGTCGGGGCGGATCGCGGACGAGATCGCGGAGAAGGCCAAGGTCGCGTCCACGCGCCGCCCCAGCGAGATCACGAGGGAGGAGGCGGACGCGATCCACCGGGCCATCCAGGCCACGAAGATCATGGCGCCGCCGACGGACTGCATCGCGCCGATCGGGGAGGCGCTGATCGAGCGGGCGCTGCGCTCCGAGGTCGAAGCCGACTTCTTCGCAGCGGCGACGCGCCGGCCGACGGTGTACCGCGGCAATCCCTTCCTGATCGAGGTCGGACTCGCCTATGGCGGAAAGCTCGCGGCCGAGGAGCCGATCACGCTGTATCGCTACGCGAATCGCGTGCCGCTCCAGTACCAGCAGGGCGCGTGCGCGATCACCAAGGCGGTGACGCAGACCGACTGGAAGACCTACCAGCTCCAGCAGCCGCGCGGCGCGCTGCCGATCGGGCCCATGCTGCTGATGGTGCACATCGCGAGCGTGTGGGTGCCGTTCACTTCCGAGAGCAAGGAGGCGATCGCCCACTACCCGGAGATCGTCAAGGAGATCCGCCTCGGCCTGCAGGAGTGCGGCCGACGCGTGGCCGCCCACATCCGCAAGCGCCGGCGCGACGCGGACGAGGCGAAGAAGCGCTCCTACATCGAGAAGTACATCCCGCAGGTGGCCATTGGCCTGCAGCAGATCCTCGAGTTCTCGGACGCGGAGCGCGACGACGTCGTGCGCAAGCTCGGCGCCGTGCTCGAGCGTAGCCGGAAGGTCTGACATGGCGGCGAAGAAGCGCAGCGCACGCAAGGGCGCGAAGGGTTCGCGGGGAGAGCGCAAGGCGACGGCCCACGCCGAGGAGGTCGCGAGCCGCAACCAGGGGCAGGACGCGGTCGTGCTCGAGCAGATCCGGGACGCCGCGACCGAGGTGCACCAGGAGATCCTGCGGCAGCACAAGCCGGACCTCGCCTTCCCCGTGCGCTCGCTGAAGAACGTCTCCTACTCCGCGGCGCGTGGCTACTTCGAGATCGGCCGCTCGAAGAAGGTGCGGACCCTCACGGTGAACACCGTGAAGAGCTTCGCACAGACGCTCCGCATGATGGGGCTCTCGAAGGAGCTGGTGGCGACGAACGACTTCGCGACCAAGCGAGACGCCTACTATCAGAGCAAGAACTGGGAGGACGCGCGCTTCGAGGACCAGGTCGAGTCCGACGCGGTGATGGACGACATCGAGGCGCTCTTCTCGGTGCGCGGTACGTCGCGCGAGCAGCTGCGCTTCGTCCCCGACGAGCACGGCGGGGCGGTGGCGGGACGGCTCGTCGTGCTGGACCCGGACCGCGAGACCGGGGTCGTGGAGCGCATCGACTGCACGCGCTTCGGCTCGGGCGCCTACTCGATCCCCTCGACGGTGGAGCACCTCTCCTTCGAAACCGACGCGAAGTTCATCCTGGCGATCGAGACGGGCGGCGTCTTCCAGCGCCTGCAGAGCCACAAGTACTGGCAGACGGCGGATTGCATCCTCGTGTCGATGGCCGGAGTGCCGACACGCGCCACGCGTCGCTTCATCCGCAAGCTGTCCGACGAATGCAAGCTGCCCGTCTATGCCTTCGTGGACTGCGATCCCTACGGCATCTCGAACATCTATCGCACGCTCAAGGTCGGCTCGGGCAACGCGGCCCACCTCTCGCAGTTCTTCTGCGTCCCCCAGGCGCATTATCTGGGCGTGACGCCGCAGGACATCATCGACTACCGGCTGCCCACGCACCCCCTGCAGGACGTCGACGTGAAGCGCGCCAAGGACGCCCTGAAGAACGACCCGTTCTTCAAGGTGCACAAGCCCTGGCAGAAGGCCTTCGAACAGCTGCTCTCCATGGGCGTGCGCGCGGAGCAGCAGGCCCTCGCGAAGTGGGGGCTCAACTACGTGATCGACGAGTACCTGCCCGCCAAGCTCGCCAACCCGTCGCAGTTCCTGCCCTGAAGCGGCTCGGCCCGGTCGCCCGGAGCGCCGATGATATACTGCGCCGGCCGCGCAGGCCGCGGGAGCAGGGGATGAAGGGCATCTTGCTGGCGGGAGGCTCGGGGACGCGCCTCCACCCGATCACGCGGGGCGTCTCCAAGCAGCTGATCCCCATCTACGACAAGCCGATGGTCTACTACCCGCTGTCGACCCTGATGCTGGCCGGCATCCGGGAGCTGCTGCTGATCTCCACGCCGGAGGACCTGCCCTCGTACCGCCGACTCTTCGGAGACGGGAGCCATCTCGGCCTCGAGATCTCTTACGGCGAGCAGCCCCGGCCCGAGGGCCTGGCTCAGGCCTTCCTGATCGGACGCGAGTTCGTGGGCACGGACCGCGTCGCCCTCGCGCTCGGAGACAACGTCTTCTACGGGCACGGGTTCTCCGACGTGCTCGTGCGCGCCGCAGAGCGCCAGAAGGGCGCGACCGTCTTCGGCTACTGGGTGCGCGACCCCGAGCGCTACGGCGTCGTCGAGTTCGACGCGGCCGGCCGCGCGGTGGACATCGAGGAGAAGCCCGCGAAGCCGCGCTCGCACTATGCGGTCACCGGGCTCTACTTCTACGACAACCGGGTGCTCGAGATCGCCGCAGGGCTGCGGCCGTCGGCGCGCGGAGAGCTCGAGATCACCGACGTGAACCGTGCGTACCTGCAGAGCGGGGACCTGCGCGTGGAGCTGCTCGGGCGCGGCGTCGCCTGGCTCGACACCGGAACCTACGAATCGCTGCTGCAGGCCTGCAACTTCGTGGAGACCGTGCAGGAGCGACAGGGCCTGCGCATCGCCTGCCTCGAGGAGATCGCGTTCCGCAAGGGCTGGATCTCCAGCGCGGATCTGCATGCGCTCGGGAAGGAGATGAAATCGAGCTACGGGGCGTATCTGCGCGCGCTCGCCGACGGGGAGCTGGCTTGAGCCTGCGCTTCCGGCGGACGGAGATCCCGGGCGTGATCGTGGTCGAGCCGGACGTGTACCGCGACACCCGCGGCTTCTTCCTCGAGGCCTATCACGCGGAGAAGTACCGCGAGGGGGGAATCGACGTCGCCTTCGTGCAGGACAATCACTCCTTCTCGACGCGCGGCACGCTGCGCGGCCTGCACGCGCAGTACCCGCGCGCACAGGCGAAGCTGGTGCGCGCGATCGATGGCGAGATCTGGGACGTCGTGGTGGACGCGCGCCGCGGCTCGCCCTGCTATGGCCGACACGTCGCCGTGACGCTCTCGGCGTCGAACTTCCTCCAGCTCTACGTGCCGCCCGGACTCCTGCACGGCTTCATGGTCACGAGCGACGTGGCGCAGGTGGAGTACAAGTGCAGCGCGCCCTACCACCCCGAGGACGAGTTCGCCGTAGCCTGGAACGATCCGGAGCTCGCGATCCCCTGGCCGATCGCGGCGCCGGTGCTCTCGCCGCGCGACGCCGCGGCCCCGCCGCTCGCGCGTGTGCAGGAGCGGCTGCTCGACTACGCGGGCTAGTACTCGTCTTCCTCGAGCTCGAAGTCGCCGTCCTGGGAGGCCACCCGCTTCACCCGGAACGGGGCGCCGCAGTAGGTGCAGAACACCTCGTCGCCGGGGCGCTCGTCGCCGGAGAGCGGCAGGTCGGCGCTGCAGACCTTGCACGAGATCTCGCGGGCAGCCATGCCCGGCGGATCGGATGCGCGCGCAGCGCGCTTTAGGTCACCCGCCGTCCGTGACGCGCAGGGAGACGCCGCGCTGCGAGAGCCGTCCCTCCGGGATGGCGACGAGCAGCGTGCGTTTGCAGCGGCGGCACTTGAGCTCGACGCCGTCCTCGACGACGCGGGCCACGAGATTGCCGCAGACGCAGCGGCATTCGTCGGCCGCGGGGCGACGCGCCGGGGCGCTCAACGCCTCCCCCCGCGCGGCGCGCTGCCGACACTGCAGAGGTCGGATTTGAAATTCAAATTCATTTCGCCAGCCTAGGAGACCGCCCGGAGGGCTGTCAACGGTCCGAGGCGCGGCGGAGCAGCGCCTAGCGCGCGCGGGCGCGCTTCTGGCAGTCGGGGCAGTGACCGTACAGCTCGTGGCGATGGCGCAGCACCCGGAAGCCGTACTGCTTCGCGATCCGCTCCTGCGCCGCCTCGATCATCCCGCACTCGAACTCGACGATCTTTCCGCAGCGCACGCAGACCAGGTGGTCGTGGTGCTCCTGGGCGATCTCGTAACGCGTGGTGCCGTCGAAGTTGTGCTCGTGCGCGAGGCCGGCGTCGCACAGGAGCTTCATCGTCCGGTAGACGGTGGTGTAGCCGATGTTCGGATGGCGGGCGCGGACCTGCTGGTAGAGGTCCTCGCTCGTGATGTGGCCGCGGGCGGAGAGAAAAACCTCGAGGATCGCTTCGCGCTGGCGAGTGTGCTTGAGACTGTGCTCTTCGAGGTAGCGGGCGAGCGACCTCTGCTCCACCTCGTGCGCCATGTGCCGACGGTACCTCGCGGCCCGCCGGACGGGCAAACGCGGGGTCCGCAGGGATTCCGCGACGGCGGCTAGTGCGGCGCCGGTGAAGTCGGAACGGGCAACCGGACGCGCGCGACGACCGGCAGATGGTCGGAGGCGCGGCGCGCGGCCCGGCTGGCGTGCGCGCCGATCGAGACGATGTCCATGCCCCGCGCGTAGATGCGGTCGAGCGCCAGGACCGGACTCGCCGACGGGAACGAAGGCGGCCACTCGATGCCGTCGCCGAGACTGAGCTCCCGATCGAGCGCCCGCGTCGCCTTGCAGTTCCGCCACGCGTTCATGTCACCCATCAGCAGCGTCGGCGTCTCGCGCAGTCGCGGGTGCTCGAGGAGCGAACGGACCTGGCGCACACGCGTGCGGTCGGCCAGCGCGAGGTGGGTCGCAACGACGTCGAGCTCGAATCCCCCGTGCACGAGCTGCACCACCACGGCGACGCGCTTCTCGAGCCTGCCGTAGGAGAGATCGAGCATCGAGACGCTGGCGATCGGCCAGCGCGAGAGGATCGCGTTGCCGATGTGACCCTCGCGATGCGCGCGCGTAGTCGCGAAGGCGACGTGGAGCCCGAGCGCATCCGCGAGGCTCACCAGCGGATCCGGTCCGCGCGGCGGGCGCAGCACCTCCTGCAGCGCGACGAGATCCGCGTCGATCTCGGAGATGACGAACGCAGCGCGAGCCGGATCCGGGCGGCTGCGGCCATTGAGTCCGGTCCAGCGATGGACGTTGTAGGTGGCGACGCGGATCTCGCCGTCGAGGGGGCGCTCGGTCCCGTTGCGCCGGGGTGCGCGCACGAGGGACAGGTGCGGCGAGATCGGCTCGACCCGGCGGCGCTCGCGAAGCGAGCGCCGCCGTCGCGGTCTCGGCTCGCCGCCACCCTGCTCTCGCGCCGCCATCGTCCCGTCGCCCCGCATCAGACGCGCGGAGGATAGCCGGCGCCGCGCCACGGAGGGGAAAGTCCCACGAGATCGCGCTGAGGCCGCACCTGGTGCATCCGCTCGTCGCTCCTGCGTCGTCCCGGAGCGCGGCGGACTTGAGCGCAAGCCCGGAGCGGGGGGGACCGATACGCTCCGGGCGCCCATGGCCCGGAAGAAGACGAGCCCGCTCGGACGCCTGCTCGACACGCCCCGGGTGCGCGAGGCAGCCCGCGCACTGGTCGAAGCGGTCCAGGAGGAGCTGCGCGAGCGGGAGCTCGCACCCAAGGCGTACGAGCGCGCGCTGCACGAGGTCGAACGCCTGCGCGGACGGCCGCTCTTCCATCCGGCGCTCGCCATCGGGACGGGCCGCGGAGCCCGCGTCCGGCTCGCGAACGGCACCACTGTGCTCGACTTCGCGAGCGGGATCGGCACCTATGGCTTCGGCCATTCGGACCCGGATCTACTCGAGACCGCCGTCGTCGCCGCGGCGGGCGACAGCGTGTTCCAGGGCCACCTGCTGCCCGGCGTCGAGTATCTGAAGCTCAGCAAGGCGCTGCTGCGCCACGCGGGACCCCGGTTGCGCCACGTCTGGCTCTCGATCTCGGGAGCGATCGCCAACGAGAACGCCCTCAAGCTGATCTACCAGAAGCACAGCCCCGCGGACCGGGTGGTGTGCTTCGAGCGCGGCTTCGCGGGCCGCACGCTCGCGCTCGCGGAGATCACCGACAAGCCCGGCTACCGCGAAGGGCTTCCCGTTCACGGGAGCGCGCTGTACGTCCCCTTCTACCGGGCCGAAGACCCGGAGAGCACCGCGAAGAGCGTCGCGGCGCTCGACGCACATCTGAAGCGCTACCCGGGCCGGATCGCGGCGATGTTATTCGAGATCGTGCAGGGAGAGGGCGGATTCCACACGGCGCCTCGAGAGTTCTTCGTCGCGCTGATGGGCCGCTGCAAGGCCGCGGGCATCGCCGTGTGGGTCGACGAGGTGCAGACCTTCGCCCGCACGGGCGAGCTGTTCGCGTTCCGCAGCTTCGGGCTCGAGGAGTACGTGGACGTCGTCACCTGCGGCAAGACGCTGCAGGGCAGCGCCGCGCTGTTCGCGCGGGCGTACAACCCGAAGCCGGGACTCGTCGCGGGAACCTTCGCCGGCGCCACCGTCGGCATGGCCGTGGGCGCGCGCATCATCGAGCGGCTGGAGAACGAGGGATACCTCGGGCCCGAGGGGCGCATCGCGGTGCTCGGCATCCGCGCCGAGCGTCGCTACGAGATGCTGCGCAAGCGGCTGCCCCGAGCCGTGGGGCCGCGCTCCGGCGTGGGCGCCATGCAGGCGTTCGTCCCCTTCGACGGCTCCGCCGCGCTCACCGAAGCGGTGCTGCGCACGGCGTTCGAGGAGGGTCTGCTGGCCCACAGCGCTGGCTCGAGCCCGACGAAGATCCGCATGCTGCTGCCCTTCAACACCACCGACGAGGAGCTGGAGGCAGGCTTCACGATTCTCGAGAAATCGCTGCGGCGCGTGGCCGAGGAACGGGATCTGCCGTGCTGATCCTGAGGCCGATCGAGCCGGGCGACCTGGACGCGCTCGTGGACCTCGCGGCGCAGCTCGACTCGCTCAACCTGCCCGCCGACCGCGAGTTCCTCGAGCAGCGCATCCAGATCTCGCAGCGCTCCTTCGCGGGAGAGCTGCGCGACCGGCGCGAGGCCGTCTACGTGTTCGTGCTCGAGGACAGCGACGCGTCCCGCTGCGTGGGGACCTCGGCGATCCTCGCCAAGTGCGGGCGCCCCGGCGCGCCCTACTTCTGGCTGGCGGTGACGACCGAGGAGCGCCGAAGCGTCGAGCTGCGCAAGCGCTTCGTCCACACCAAGCTGCAGCTCCAGTCCACCGAGGACGGGCCCACCGAGATCGGCGGGCTGGTCCTCGATCCCGCCTACCGGCGCCACAAGGAGCGCTGCGGCAAGGCGCTCTCGACGGTGCGCTTCGCATACATGTCCCTGCACCCGAACCGCTTCGAGCGGGAGGTCATCGCGGAGATGCTCTCGCCCTTCACCGAGACGGGCGCGAACCTCCTGTGGGACGCCTTCGGCGCGCGCTTCACGGGTCTGCCCTACCGGGAGGCGGACCGCCTCTCGGCGCGCACCAAGCAGTTCATCGCGGATCTCTTCCCGCGCGATCCCGTCTACGCCACGCTCTTCCCCGAGCGCGTGCAGGCGGTGATCGGCAAGACCAACGAGAGCGCGAAAGCGGCGCTGCGGATCCTCGAGAAGATCGGCTTCCGCTACCTCAACCAGGTCGATCCCTTCGACGGCGGCCCGTACGTGGGTGCCGCGCGCGACGCCATCACCTGCGTGCGCGAGCGACGCCAGCTCGTGTTGCCCGGTGCGGCTCGCGACGCGGATACACCGGCCGCGAGCCACCTCGCGCTGCTCGCCGCGGAGGGCCGACTCGGCTTCCGCGCCACCGTCGTCCCCGTGGACGACGAGGGCGCGCCCTTCGTGTCGAAGCAGGCGCGCGACGCGCTCGGCGTCTCGGCGGGGGATCGCGTCAGCGTGACGCCGCTCCCGTGAGCGACGTGCTCGAGAGCCGGTCGCCCGCGGACCCGGCGGACCTCATCGGCCGCTTCCCGGTGGCGGACGCACGCGCGGTCGATGCGGCGATCACACGCGCGCGATCCGCGCAGCCCGCCTGGCGCGACGCGGGGATCGAGGCGCGCGCCCGCGTGCTGCGCCGCTTCGCCGAGCACTCGCGCAGGCGCGCGGGCGAACTGGCCTCTCTGATCGCGCGGGAGGTCGGCAAGGCTCTCTGGGACGCGCGCGCGGAGGCGGAGCTCCTGGCTCCGAAGGTCGACGTCACGCTAGGCGACGGCCTGCGCCTCGTGGCGGAGCAGCGGCCCGGCCCCGGCCTGCGCACGACCTGGCGGCCCCGCGGCACGCTCGCGGTCTACGGCCCCTTCAACTTCCCCGCGCACCTTCCGAACGGGCACGTCGCTCCGGCGCTTGCCGCGGGCAACAGCGTGGTGTTCAAACCTTCCGAACTGACGCCTGCCGTCGGCGCGTGGTTCGCGTCGCTGTGGCGCGAGGCCGGGCTGCCGGAGGGCGTCCTGGAGATCGTGCAGGGAGGGCCCGAGACCGGGCGCGCGCTGGCCGCGCATCCGGACCTCGACGGCATCCTCTTCACCGGCTCGTACGCGACCGGCCGCGCGCTCCGCGAGGCGACGCTCGATCAGCCCTGGAAGCTGCTGGCTCTCGAGCTCGGCGGCAGCAATGCGATCGTGGTGTGCGACGACGCCGACCTCGAGCTGGCCGTCGCCGAGTCGGCGCTCTCCATCGCCGTCACCACGGGGCAGCGCTGCACCTGCGCGCGGAGGCTGTTCGTCGCGAGGCGCCGCGAGGGTGCCTTCGCCGAGCGGCTCGCGCGCGTGCTCGCGGGTCTCCGCGTGGGTCCGCCCCTCGAGCCCGGCGTGTTCATGGGTCCGCTGGTGTCGCGGCCCGCGCACGCGCGGCTCGAGGCGATGCGCGCGCGGTCCGGCGAGGCCGGCGGCGAGCGCATCCTCCAGGTCGATCCCGGCCTTCCGCCCCCCTACACCGGCGCAGGTCTGGTGAGGTTCGCGTCCCTGCGGCAGAACCATCCCTACCAGCGCGAGGAGATCTTCGGACCCGAGGCCGCGCTCTACCCGTTCGACGACCTCGACGAGGCGATCGCCGCGGTGAACGACTCCGACTACGGCCTCGCGGCCGCGGTCTTCACGCGCGAGCGAGTGCGCTACGAACGCTGTGTCGACCGGATCCGCACCGGCGTGCTCAACTGGAACAAGGGTACGGTGGGAGCCTCGGGCCGGCTGCCCTTCGGCGGGAGCGGGCGGAGCGGCAACGACCGGCCGGCCGGCGTCACCGCGTCGCTCTACTGCGCGGTGCCGCAGGCGCACCTCGAGAGCGAGGCCCCCCTCGACCCGAAGGCGCTCCCGCCGGGGATGCCCGCGCCTTGAGCGCGGCAGCGGCCCGACGCTTCGCGCTGATGGGCGATCCGACGCACTTCAGCGTCAAGGGTGGCGCCAACCCGCACACGCGCACGCGCTGGGGCACGCGCCGCAGCGTCGACCGCGCGCGCGCCATCGCGCAATGGCGAGAGCTGAAGGCGCGGCTCGAGGACCTGGGGCTCCGCGTGCTCGTCGTGCCGCCGGTCCCCGAGTGGCCGGGCACCGTCTACCCCGCCAACGCCGGGGTGATGCTCGACGTGGATCGCCCCCTCCCCGCCTCGCGGCGCCGCTTCCTGCTCGCGAACCTGCTGCCCACGCGAGCCGGGGAGAAGCCGCACTACGCCCGCGTGCTGGCCGAGGCGGGGATCGCCACCGAGGAGATCGACCCGCAGCTGCGCTTCGAGGGCGAAGCGGACTTCTTCCCGGCCGGCGACCGCTACCTCTTCACGCACGGCCACCTCGAGCGACAGCGCTTCGTGCCGGCCTTCTCCCTGCCGCCCTGGAAGCGTGTGTACGGGTTCCGCACCGACGTGCGCTCCGAGCGCGTGCTCGCACCGCGCGTCGCACCGAAGCCCGTACTGCGCATCGAGCTCGTGCTCGAGGCGCACTACCACGGCGACACCGCGCTCTGCGCGTTCGGCCCGCGCCGGGAATACGTCCTCGCGTATCGCGCGGCGATCGCGCCGCGCGACTGGCCGCGCCTCGCCCACGCGTTTGGCGAGGCGCTGATCGAGCTCGACGACGAGGACGCGCGCCGCTACGCCGCCAACGCCTTCACCTACACGCCGTCGGGTCAGACGGCGGAGTCGCACCTCGTCCTGCCGGAAGGCGTCTCCGAGCGCCTGCTCGCGCAGGTGCGCGAGCGCGGCGTGCATCCCGTCCCCGTGGACGTCTCCGAGTTCCTCAAGAAGGGCGGCGGCTCGGTGAAGTGCATGATCGGGGATCTCGGCGTGGCGACGGAAGAAGTCGGTTCCGAACCCACGGTCGCGTGAGGAGTTTCCGGCGGTCTACCTGCCTGCTCCTTGGCGGCCCGATCGCCAGGGGCGGTCCTGGGGCCGTCTAGGCCCGCTCAGTGCGGCGCGCCGGTCCGCCGGGTCTCGAGGAGATCCGCCGCAGGCTGCGCGAGCGGAGTATCGCACTGCCGCTGGCGGAGGCGCGCCGCGGCGTGCGCGAGATGCTGCGCCGCACTGGCTTCGCCGAGCGCCGGGCCGGTGGCGGCGATCCAGCCAGTGGTGCGCGTCGTGGCGGAGTGGCGGAGCGCGCAGCGCGGGTCCGCCGCTCGCCGCGCTTCACTTCGCCGGTCGCTGCGTGGGCGGGAAGTTCGCGAGCATGCGGTCCATTGCCCTGCGCAGCCGTTCTCTGCGCTCCTCAGGCGTGAGCCCCTGGTAGATCTCGGCCCGCCCGAATCCGGTCCAGATGCGCCGGCGCGACGCGCGCTCGACCAGGATCAGCGAGACGGACCCCATCGCGAACGACTCGTCGGGCCCCGTGCGCCGGTTGACCGCGTACTCGTAGGAGAGGCGATAGGGGGCGTCGGCCCCACCGGGGCGATAGCCGTGCGCCGCGAACACCTCGCCGATCACCTCTTTCAGCAGCGCGTCCGTGGCATTGCGATCGATGTCCGGGTTGTCGGGCAGCGTGTTCGAGCGCTCGTCCCAGGCGAAGGTCGACTCCAGCGGGAAGCGGTAGAGCGGATCGTAGCTGCTCGACACCGGAATTGCGGTGTCGTCTGATGCACAGGCGAGCAGTGAGACCACCGCCGCGGCGAGCAGGAAGCGAACGCGGATCTGCGCGAGCACGAGGAACCTCTAGCCGTGAGCGGCGGAGCCTACCACGACTTCGAGGGACGCAGGTAAGGGACGCACGGCAGTGACGGTTGCGGATTGCACGGCTGGCTCGAAGCCTCGCTGCTTCCGCAGGAACTGGCACGGAGAGGGCCTTGGCCTCGATCCGACATTCGCGGCGCGCGATCTCGGGTGGCCGACGGGCTCCTCGGGTGGCGCGGCGTGAGTAATCGAAGACTCGGGCACGCGAACCGGACGCGACAAGTCTGTCAGTTCCATTTCCCCTACGCCACCTCCCCGAAGTTCCAAATTCAAAGCCACGCCGAAGCTCCAAAGACTGGCGTTGTGAGCCGCGACAACTTCGTCGCGATGATCACCCAGCAGGAAATCGTGTTCGGCCTCGCTTCGGCGAGCCGTCCGGGAATCACTCCGATGGACGCGGTGCGTGCGCTTCAGTGCAGCCCGCTGACTTCCCCGATTGGCACGCCGGACATCCAGCTTCGAATCACGATGACCCAAGAGGGGATGCAGGTCGAGGTCACCGATACTGGCTCGGGCAAGACGAGCCGATCGGTGCAGACGTGGGAGCAGCACACGAACTAGACCGCAATCCGGTGCAGTTCCGCGCCCGCGGCGGCCGAGCGTCGGAGCCGCCTCTTACGGGCGCCCCCGACGCACAACGGGGTCGAGTTTGAGCGCGGCATGGAGCTTCTCTGCGGCGATCTCGTGTTTCTCCCCGGCGATCTCCGTGATGCTCTCGATGACGTCCCCGACGGTCTTGAGGCCGGCCGCCCGCGTCGCTCCGTGCTCCTTGCCGACGAGTGCGTAGTCGGGTCCGCTCCGAGATCCCCATCCCTTGACGAGCTCGAGACCGTATTCGGTCGTGTAGCTGTCGATCTCCTGCTCCAAGCCCAGGATCGGCGTCGTCAGGAAAGCCTTTGCGGTCTTCATCGCCGTCCCCTCATCGTGTCGGGGACGACTCGGCCGGCCGGGGCGCCAGCTTGAGGAAGCGACACGGCGCGCCTCCGTCCTGTCGCTGTTGGTGCCCGATAGCCCTCGCACACCGAGGAGTCGCCCCGGCGTTCTCGCGGCGACGCTTCGACGCTGCCGAGCGCGGATCACCGAGTGAGATCGCGCACTGCGCCCGGCCGTCGCGCTCGCGCTGCCGGTACCGCTCGCGCCTGGAGGCGCTCATATGACAGGCGCCTCGCCGTGCGCTGGCGGAGTCGCGCGTGTGCCGGCTGAAATGGCGACTCGCGCTGTTCCGACGCGCCGTGGCGAAGCACGGCGAGAAGAGCATGAGGAGCCGATCCGCGCCATCACGGCGCCGAAGGCAGTGGTGCGACAGAGAGTGGAGCTGGGAGCCCCAAGTCCGCACGGGATCGACGAGCGTGACGGGCACAACGTAGACGGGGGTGGAGTCCGTCGGGTCGCATTGTTTGAAAGGATCGACAAGTTCGGACGCTTCGCTCGATGCGGACGCGGGAGAGAATCAGCACCGGCGTCCTCGACACGACAACTAACATCCTCGGTAGCGAAGCCTGGCTGGCCCGAGAGAACGTCTGTCCCGTTCCATGGGTTCACCGCGAACGTGATTCCGTGCCCGTGCAGATCGACCTCGAAGACAGACGGGCTCGAGACGCGGCTGGGAGATCCCAGGTAATGCACTCCCGCATGGATTCCGTCGTCCACGCCGTTCCGATCGAGGATCGTGTAGAACCGTGCGATCCCGTTCCAT
>Ga0335070_10003969_pt1 | contig 17220 bp, 14 predicted proteins | sample Lox_Sample_13_FD_206722 | JGI IMG/M metagenome (GOLD analysis project Ga0335070, IMG submission 206722) | Soil microbial communities from Loxahatchee National Wildlife Refuge, Florida, United States - Lox_Sample_1.3 | ecosystem: Environmental > Terrestrial > Soil > Wetlands | place: USA...
GCAGAGCCGTGCGGAAGAGACGAACTGGTATAACCGTTACTGCACCGGCAGGCCACTCCTGCCCATAATGGTCCCGACTTACCCTATCATTATCCCCACTCGATCCAAAACGCCATGACCATTCGCCGTCCCGAACCCGAATTTATCCCCGCGAAGGAGATGTTGCACAGGAGGCTGCTCCTCATCGTCCCCACCGCTCTGGTCATTTTAGTGGTCATTGCCCTGTTTTCCCTTCTCCGGCCGGCGCCGAAAGGCAACGGCCAGGCATTCTCCCCGGCATCCGGGGATCCTGGCCCAGACCCAACCAGGCCGGCGGTGATGATTGCATTCCCTTCGGGAAAGGCCACCTTTACCCCTTTTACTCCGGCGACGCGCGAACCGGGCGCCCCTCTCCTCAGCCCCACGCCAGATCCGCCGCGCCTGATGCCCACGCCGCGCCTGGAACCGGACCAGTACACTGTCCAAGGTGGGGATTCTCTCGGAAAAATCGCCCAACACTTCAATATCTCCTGGGGGGAAATTGCCGCGGCCAACCAGTTGGTCGATCCGGATCACCTCGAACCGGGGCAGGTCCTGACCATCCCCGCCCCGAAACCAGGATCTGGTGGTCCGGATTTCAAAATCATCCCCGATTCTGAGCTGGTCTACGGGCCGGCGAGCACCGGCTTCGATGTCGCAGCATTTATCAAAAAGAAAGGCGGCATCCTGGCTAATTATTCGGAGGACGTCGACGGGGAGACCTTATCCGGGACCCAGATCATCGAGCGTGTCACCTATGAATATTCAGTCAATCCACGCCTTCTTCTGGCAGTCCTGGAATATCAGGGGCGCTGGGTGACGACCTCAAACCCCGACGAGACCCTGCGGAAATACCCGATTGGGCAGATCAATCCCTATCGCGCCGGGCTTTATAAACAGATGGCCTTCGCCGCCGATAACCTCAACCGCGGCTATTATCTCTGGCGGGTCAACGGCCTCACCAATTGGATCCTGGTGGATGGGGCAGTGATCCCCATCAGCTCCACGATCAACGCCGGGACAGCCGGCGTACAAAACTTCTTTGCCACCCTTCTGGACAGTTCGAACTGGAAGAAGGCCGTATCCTCGGATGGGTTATTCGCCACCTACCAGGCCTTTTTTGGCTATCCCTTCGATTATTCCATCGACCCGCTCCTTCCCCCGGGTCTGGCCCAGCCGCATTTACATCTCCCCTTCGAAAAAGGCGCTGTCTGGTCGTTTACGGGTGGTCCTCACGGCGGTTGGGGCGATGGGTCTGCCTGGGCGGCGCTCGATTTTGCCCCTCCGGGAGAAGCATATGGCTGCTTTTCCAGCCCGAGCTGGGTGGTCGCGATGGCGGATGGGTTGATCACCCGTGCCCACGATGGCGCAGTGATCGAGGATCTGGACGGCGATGGCTATGAACAAACCGGTTGGGTGATCCTCTACATGCACATCAGCAGCGAAGATCGCATACAACCCGGGACGGTCGTCAAGGCTGGTGACCGGATCGGCCATCCATCCTGCGAAGGCGGAGTGTCGAACGGCACCCATACCCACATCGCTCGGCGGTATAATGGAGAGTGGATCCCTGCAGATGGGCTCATTCCTTTCAATTTAGACGATTGGATTTCCAGCGGAAATGGCGCTGTGTACGACGGATATTTGACACGCAATGATCAACGAATCGAAGCCTGGGATGGCCGTACGCCGGAGAACCAGATCTCGCGGTAGGCGTGGAGCTGCCCGGACAAGGCGGTTCTATACTCAACTCGTTCTGGCCGTCCTCTTCGCGACCCTGGCGAGTGCAGGCGTCTTCGGAAAAGCGCTCGACCAGGAAACGATGGCTGAAACCGCCCCATCCCCAATCCCCTCCCTCAATGCCGGAGTAGTCATAAATCCCACAGCCCAGGCGCCGGAGACCCTTGAGCCATCCCCAAGCAATACGCCATTGGCTGATTTCGCCGTCCAGACGGCGATTGCCCTGGAATCGGCCACACCCGCCCCCACCCAACCTGAATTTATCGATATCCAGCCAACCGCAATTCCAACCGGCTTTCCCCCAGAAAACACTCCCACGCCCACACCAAAACCCGCTGGCACTCCCGCCCCGCCGGTCCTCTACTATACTCAGCCTGGTGATACCCTCCCCATTCTGGCCATCCGCTTCGGCGTATCGATCCAGGAAATTCAGGGGCCCGACGCCAAACCGGTTACACCCGACCCGACCCTGTTAAAGCCGGGCCAGTTGCTAATCATCCCCAACCGACTGAACCCGGATACGCTCACCTCTGAAAAACAGCTCATCCCCGACAGCGAAGTGGTTTTTTCTCCCTCGGCGGCCGATTTCAATATCGATGCTTATGTCAAACAGGCTGGCGGCTACCTCAGCACCTACCGCCAGTACCTGGGCTCCACGGAGTGGACCAGCGGCTCCGATATCATCAAACGCGTCGCGCTGGATAACTCGATCAACCCCCGCATACTCCTGGCTCTACTTGAGTACAAGGCCCATTGGGTCTTTGGCCAGCCGCAGAACCTGGCGGAAACCTTCTATCCTCTCGGCGTTTTGGACCGCGAGCGGCGCGACCTGTACGCGCAGTTGAATTGGGCTGTGGATAATCTATCCATCGGGTACTATAGTTGGAGGCAGGGCCGGTTGACGGCGTTTACCTTCCCTGATGGGACCTCGATCCGCACGGACCCAAGGTTGAACGCGGGAACCGTGGCCATCCAATATCTGTTTTCGCTCCAGGAAAATATGCGCGAATGGGGTGGCGACCTGTATAACAGGGAAAGCTTCCCGGCTACTTACGAGAAGATGTTCGGCAACCCCTGGATCATCGCCCAGTCGGTAGAGCCACTCCTGCCGGCGACCCTCGCTCAGCCCCACATGGAGCTTCCGTTTATGCCCGGGCAAGTCTGGGCCTTCACCGGCGGACCTCACGGTGCCTGGAATCATGAGGGCGCCTGGGCCGCTCTGGATTTTGCTCCGGGCAGCAGCGAATCCGGCTGTGTGCAGACTAACGCATGGGCAACTGCCGTCGCGACCGGCCTGGTGGTCCGCTCGACCCACGGCGTCGTGGTGCTGGATCTGGACGGGGATGGTCGCGAAGAGACTGGTTGGGATGTCCTCTATCTCCACATCGCTGACGCGGGCCGGGTGCCGGAAGGCACCTGGGTCGAAGCAGGCGGGATCATCGGCCACCCATCCTGCGAAGGAGGCATCGCGACGGGTACCCATGTCCACATCGCTCGCAAATACAACGGCGAATGGATCCTGGCGGATGGGCCGCTGCCGTTCAACCTCTCCGGCTGGATCGCCCATGAGGGAAAGCATATCTACGAAGGTACACTGACGAAAGATGGCAAAACCGTGGCCGCCTGTCCTTGTAGCTCAGGGGAAACTTTTATCATGCGGCCAAAACCTTGAAGAGTTACTTCCCAAGATTAATCCGGCTCGCCGTTTGGTCCTCTGCCCTGGCGCTGCTGGCCTCCGCCTGCGCTCCCCTTCCCAATCCGGCGCCCGATCGATCCGCTCCAGCGAAACCTGCTGATACCCCGACTCCCACTCCACAAATTACACCTCTGCCTACCCGGCAGTTATTCGAACCCGGGCAGTTGGTCGACTACACCGTCCAGACCGGCGATACGCTTCCAGCGCTCGCCATCCGCTTCAACACCTCTGAAGAGGAGATCCGCGCCGCCAACCCGATCATCCCTATAAGCGCTACGACCCTTCCGCCGGGAATGCCGATGAAGATTCCGATCTACTATCTGCCACTGTGGGGAACCTCCTACCAGATCATTCCCGACCAGTTGTTTATCAACGGGCCGGCCCAAATCGGCGCTGATACCCAAAAATTTGTCGCCAGCCAGCCCGGCTGGCTGAAGTTTTATCAGGAGTATATCGCGGACGGGTCGCGCACCGGCGCCGAGCTGGTCGATATCGTTGCCCGCCATTATTCTGTCAGCCCACGCCTGCTCCTGGCGATATTGGATTACCAGACCGGGGCGCTCTCCCGCACAGATTTTCCTACCGATCTCGCTCCGTACTTCATGGGTTCGCGTGATTATGCGCATAAAAGCCTGTACTTACAGCTCGGTTGGGCAGCCAATCTCCTCAATGACGGCTATTATTCCTACCGCCAGGGGAAGCTCCCCTCTTTTGAACACCTCGATGGACGCCTGGAAAGGCCGGATCCCTGGCAGAACGCCGCCACTGTAGCAATCCAATATTATTTCTCGCGCATCGTCGATGGCCCCACGTATGACCTCGCAATCAGCGGGGAAGGCCTGGCGAAGACCTATTCCCTCCTGTTCGGCAACCCCTGGAAAGCGGCGCCCCCGCACATCCCAGGCAGTCTCACTCAGCCTGAGTTGCGCCTGCCCTTCGAGCCAGACCGGGTTTGGGCTTACACCGGCGGCCCACATACCGGCTGGGGCGACGCTCAGCCTTATGCTGCGCTGGACTTTGCTCCGCCCTCGCTGGTAAGCGGCTGCGTCGACACCGACCAGTGGGTTACCGCCATTGCTCCAGGGGTCATCGCCTTCGCTGAACCGGGACTGGCTATTCTGGACTTGGATGGCGACGGCGATATCCGCACTGGTTGGACGATTTTCTATCTACACCTGGCTACACGCGACGAAATCGCCCAGGGAGCAATCGTCAAGGCGGGGGATCACATGGGCCACCCGTCGTGCCAGGAAGGCCACGCCACCGGCACTCACATCCACATCGCCAGGCTGTTCAACGGCGAGTGGATCCCCGCGGGCGGGATAGGGGGAAACATCCTGGCTTTTAATATGGAGGGTTGGGAAGCCCGGGCAGGCGACCAGGCCTATGTGGGGACATTGGTCAAGTTTGGCCAGGTTCTCCACGCCTGCACCTGCTCGGATGTAACCAGCCAGTTGGCTTCTTCCTTCAAATAATGTATCTTATATAACTTAAGCCGCTTCGAGAATCCTGATCTGGTGTTCGATCTCCATCGATGGCTTGAGCATCGCCTGGACCGGGCAATACTTATCCGCCGATAGCTCAACGGCTCGCTCCACTGCCGCGGGATCTACCTCGTGCCCGGTCACGACGAACTCCAGCGTGACGTGAGTAAATACCGAGGGAATCCCCCCCGATCTTTGAATGTGGGCGAGCACCTCAAAGCCGGTTACCTGCTGTTGTTTCTTCCGCAGGATCGAGATCACGTCCATCGCCGTGCAGGCTGCCAGGCTCATCGCCAGGGCTTCGATGGGTCGCACTCCCTGCCCTTCCCCGCCCACCTCAGGACTGGCATCCATGGGAAGCTGGAAACCACTTTCACTGACTCCGTCAAAGCGCATTTTACCTTTCCAGGTGACCTTCGCTTCCATACAGGTTTCCTTTTTCCGTTTCTTGATTTTCTCAATGCCGGGGATGAATGGCCCCGTCGATTTCATATACCAGGCGGTCTTCCGGAACCGCTCCGACGGCCGTACCGTCTCCGCCATTGATCGCCGTGTGCGGAACGCCGCTGACCTCATGTTGATAAGTCAGGTCGAGAAATTCCATGGCGTCATACGCCCCCGACTCGACCAGTGGGCTTTCCAATGCGAATTCGTGAGCGAGCACCACGGCCCGCGGGCAGTATGGTAATGAAAGAGGCAAACTCGTTTCCGTACGGGAGACCAAAAAACCGGATCCCATAATCGATGGCTTGCTCTCCATCCATACCCAGCAGGGTTAACCCGGGAGCCAGGTTGATCTTGTATCGGGCAGCCAATCCGGCATCCTCACCCAGGTCGTGAAATACAGGATCTTGACCGGGTGAGCCAGCTTTTGAAACACGTCCCGGACCTGGGTTTCGATTTGTTCGGTAATGAAACGTTCCATCTGGATCTCGATTGTTTTCCTTGTTGGCCTGGTCTCAGGTTCCCTTCGCCTCGCGCTTGAGAAACTCTTCCAGGTGGAGGCGCTTGAACAGCCGCTCACGGACGCCGTCGGGGCATTCCGGAGATGGAGCGGTGATATGGTACAGGTCGATCGTCTTGCGCATCGTATCGATGACAATCCGGCAGTTTTCACATTCGCACAGGTGGCTCTCGATCTCCTGGCATAACGCTTCGTCCAGGCCCCCATCGAAATAATCGGATAAAGATTTAAAGATCTCCTGACAAAATGGATGTTCGCTCATGGTTTTTTTACCTCCGCCAGTCTCTCCTGGTAATACTCGGACAGCTTGCCACGCAGGAATAATCTGGCCCGCAGCAGTCGGGTTTTCACCGCGGTCTCGGTCAGGTTTAACGTTTCAGCGCTGTCGCGGATCGAAAGGCCTTCGATATCTCTTAATAAGAAAACCACTCGCAGCGGCGGGGAAAGCTCTTCGACCGCTGCGTCCAGAAATTGACGTGCCTCCACCGTGAGCAACTCTTCCTCCGGTAAACAACACCAGTCGGCGACTTCCAGGGGCTCCTGAGGTTCCTGGTCAGCCTCGGCCACCTGGTCCAGGGAAACCTGCCCGGCCTGGCGGCGGCGGAGACTCATCAAGGCTTCATTGACCGCGATGCGGTACAGCCAGGTTGCCAGGCTCGAGCGCCCCTCGAAGGATTGGATCCCGCGCAGGGCTTTGAAAAATGTCTCCTGGAGAACATCCTCAGCGTCCTGGGGGTTATTGAGGATTTTTAAGGCCAGTCGGTAAATCGGTCCAGAATATGTGTCCACCAGGCGTGCAAATTCCGACCGGTCGCCCTGATGCAGGGCCTCGATCGAAATCTCGGGTTGAGTTGGCGGATGCGGATTCATATTGTTAGTCATTTAGATGCACCCCACGAAAAAAAGTTGCGTAGACTCAAAGTTGCGTCGTTACGAGGAACCCTGGTGCTCTTTCAGAGTGACGAAGAAACTCCCAGGTTTACCAGGCCAAGTTTTCGTTGATCAATGGTTCTTCAACAAAGGAACCGTCTCATGAGACGGTTCCACCTGTTATTAATAATTTTTATAGAGCACCACTCTCGGCTCATGATAACGGCCAGGTAGGGAGCGCGTCGATATCCAATTCATCCCGCTGGCCGGAAGCAAAGCGGAAATACCCCGCCGCGGCGATCATTGCCGCATTATCCGTGCACAGCGAGAGCTTGGGGATATTCACCGGGAACTCGGTCTGGGTCAGGAAAGCCTCGCGCAGCGCCCGGTTCGCCGACACCCCGCCCGCGACCACGATCTGGCGGACCTTGAACTGGCGCGCTGCCTGGAGGCTTTTCCCCAACAACACGTCGACTACTGCGGCCTGGAAGCTGGCTGCCAGGTTGGGAACCGGCAGCGGCTTGCCCTCCTCCTCGAACTGTCGCACCAGGCGCAGCACCGCCGTCTTCAACCCACTGAATGAAAAATCCCAGCTCCCCTCCAGGCGGGCGCGTGGAAAGGTGAAGGCGTGTGGGTCGCCGTCTTCAGCGGCTTTTTGGATGGATGGTCCGCCCGGGTAAGGCAGGCCCAGCAGGCGAGCCACCTTGTCAAACGCCTCTCCCGCTGCGTCATCCAGGGTCCCGCCCAGGCGCTGGTACTGCAGATGATCTTTGACCAGAACCAGCTCTGAATGCCCTCCCGAGACCAACAGGGCCAGCAAAGGGAACTGCGGCTCGGGGGTTGGCGCTTCATTCGCCCCGTAGACCCAGGCCGAATAGATGTGTCCTTCCAGGTGGTTGACTCCCACCAGCGGCAGGTTGCGGCCCAGGGCCAGCCCTTTCGCCATGTTCAATCCCACGACCAGCGATCCTGCCAATCCGGGTCCGCGCGTCACCGCGACAGCGTCCAGGTCCGCGAGAGTCAGGTGGGCTTGCTGCAATGCCTGATCGACGATCGCATAGATGGTGCGGATGTGCTGGCGAGAAGCCACTTCGGGGAACACCCCGCCGTAGCGGGCGTGCAGGTCCACCTGGGTGGCCACCACGTTGGACTGCAAGGTGCGCCCGTTCTCGATCACCGCCGCGGCAGTCTCATCGCAGGATGACTCGATCCCCAGGATGCGCGCCGGTGGAAATACCCGTTGCACAGCGCCCCCCGGCGCTGTTAGAATAGCAGTCGGTTCTTTCATATATATAATTGTAAACCAGATTCCATGAAAAGTAATGACAATGCTCATCAGGCAAGAATGCCATATTCATGTCGTTGCGAGGCGTGGTACTTTTCCGCGACGTGGCAACCCCCAAGCCCACCAAGCAATATGAAAATCTACCGGGACCCTCAAGGCGGAACACCTCCCTCCCCCAAAACCAAAAAACGGATTTTGGAGGAGGTAAGACAAGGCTAACCTCCTTTTACCGGCAGCACCAGATCGTACGGATACTCCGCCAGGATCTCAAACCCTCCCTGCGGGTTCGCCCAGATTGTATCCTCGATCCGTACACCCATCCCCCGTTCGGGATAGTATAACCCTGGCTCGAGCGTGAACACCGCGCCCGGGGAGATCACATCCTTACTGGCCCGGGCGGTGCTGAACCAGGGCCGCTCGTGGATGTTGAGCCCCACCCCGTGTCCCAGACCGTGGACATACCCCTCTTCGGTCCCCGGCGTGTGCAGACCAGTGGGACGTCCTTTGGATTCGAACAGTTCGCAGGCCAGGTTTTGATACTCCCCGCAGGCTCGCCCCACCGCATAGGCTGCCAGCATTTTCTGGAAAACCTCGTAGACGTCGGTGTAGATCTGGATTACCTCGTCCGGCGCGTACCCCAGGCACCAGGTGCGGGTGAAGTCGTAATAATACCCGCCGCCTTGCTCGCAGGGGAAAATGTCAAAGACGATCGTCTGCCCGGTTCTCAGCAGATCGCTGGCTTTCCCGCTGCTGTGCGGCAGCGCCGAGTCTTTCCCGATGGCGAAAATCGTCCCCTCCGGGTTCTCTGCGCCGCATTCCGCCAGCCAGAGGTTGATCCGCGATTTTATAGCGCCGATCGTCAACGGCTCGCCCGTGGAATTGATCAGGACCCCATCTTTGGCTCGCTGACCGCTGAGGAAATCCGCGACCCGCCCGACGATGCAGGTCGTGATCGCGCCCATGCGCCGGACCCGCTCCACCTCTGAAGCGTCTTTCGTCGCCATGGCTTCCATCAGGAGCGAGTCATCCGCCTCGGGGACGAAGTGTAACCTGGGTACCAGCTCCCGCAGTGCGTCGAACACGGCCAGCGCCTGGCCAATCTCGGTTTTCCCGTACAGCGCCACTGCTCCACCCTCGAAGGCGAGCTCTTCCAGCATGCGCTGGTAGCGCATCGCCAGCGCCCGGACCCGGTCGCCGCCAGCCTGTTCGGTCAGCTCCGTCAGGGGATATTTGGAATAGTTGATTGTTTGCAGTCCGGTTGCCGCGGCTTCGCCGCGCTCCATGGGCTGGTGGAAGAGCACGGCCGGCTCGCCGCGTTTTTTGAAAACGTCGGCTTCGGTCATATGCCCAACGCCTGTCAGATACACCATCGCCGGATTGTGCTGGGCTGGCCCGGTGACCAGAATCGCATCCACCGATTTCGAAGCCATCAAAGCATCCAGATCCGTTTTCATTCTTTCTTTTCTCCCTATTCGTTACCGGTTATCGCATCTTTTTCAGGCTGATCTCCAGGCAGGCCAGCATGGCTCCTTCCTGGTTCGCCAGCACCGTTCGCGGATCCAACACGACCCGGCCGTCTTGAATCCGCGCGATAACCGGAGGGTTGCTCTGGCGCAGGGCATCCAGCAGGCGGTTGGGCTGGCGCACGGCCAGCGCCAGCAAAAAGGTGGGCAGGGTTTCCCCCGGAAGGCTGCCCCCGCCGATAGTTGATTCCCCCGCGATCACCTCGCCGCGGCCGAGCACCTTCCCCCAATGGGAGGCCTGCGTACGAATTTGTTCAGGCGTTCGCGCGATCATCTCCCAGATGGGGATTTCGCGCTCCGCCTCGCCTTTGAGATAAGGCAGCAGCGTCGCGGTCAGCGCTGCCAGGCAGAGTTTGTTCGCCCGAAGCGCGCGAGTCAGGGGGTGCCGGGCGATCTTTGCCACCAGTGCGGATTTTCCGACGATAATCCCGGCCTGCGGACCGCCCAGCAGCTTATCCCCCGAAAAACAAACCAGGTCCACCCCGGCGACCAGCGATTCCTGCACGGTCGTCTCGTGGGCCAGGCTGAAACGGGCGGTATCGATCAGGGCGCCCGATCCCAGGTCGTCCACCACGGGTGTGCCGGTGCGGTGCGCCAGCTCGACCACCTCAGCCAGCTTCGGTTCGCCGGTAAAACCAACGATGCGGAAATTGGAATGGTGAGCGTGGAATACCAGCCCGGCGGGTTCGGCCAGCGCGGATTCGTAATCGGAGAGGTGGACCCGATTCGTCGCCCCTACCTCGACTAGGCGCGCCCCCGATTGAGCCATCACCTCGGGGATGCGGAACCCGCCGCCGATCTCCACCAATTGTGTCCGCGAGATGACGACTCGCTTGCGCCGCGCCAGGGCGGTTAAAACCAGCAGGATTGCCGCTGCATTGTTGTTGACCACCAGGGCAGCTTCCGCGCCGGTGATCTGGCGCAATAGGCTCTGCGCGTGCGCGCTTCGCGAGCCGCGCTCCCCCCGCCCCAGGTCGTATTCCAGGCTGGAGTAGTTCGTCGAAATGGCCTGGATTGCCTGGGTCGCTGCCGCGCTCATTGGGGCGCGGCCCAGGTTGGTGTGTAAAATAACCCCGGTGGCGTTGACCACCGGGATCAGGCTGGGCTGGACCCATTTGTCCAGCATTTCTTTCGCTTTGATCAGCAGGATGGGTCGATCCGGCAGCGGCTCGCCCGGGCTATGCGAAGCTCGCACCCCCTCCAGCGTTTGGCGGATCGCCTCCAGCGTCAATCCCCGCCCGTAATGGGCGATCAGCTCGGTTGCCTCTTGGGTCTGCAGGAGCTGGTCGACGGAGGGAAGCCCGCGCAGGTCGGTGAGCGCCATCTGCCCTGTTATTTTACTCCTTTGGCCGCCAGCGGGCTTTCTCCCGCATGCGCAGCAGCAGTTCGGTCAGCAGGATAGCGATCGCGATCACTCCTCCGACCATCGGGCTCAGCATGCGCCCCATCTGTAGCCAGGTCAGCACGCTTCCGTACACCCCCACCCAGATCGCCTGGCGCAGGATCACCCCCGGCTCGGCTGGCGGGTCGCTGGGGAACCGCTGATGGAGAAAATAGACCACCGGCAGCACTGTCCCGCTCAGGGCCAGCACCGAGAGAAAGAAGAACAACCAGCGAGGTCCCAGAGTGGGCAGAGTTAACCAGATCACCGCGGCCAGCCCTCCCCAACCGACCAGGGTCAGGATGAGCGCTGTGATCAGATAAAAGGAAAATGTTGGCTGCTTGGGGGCTTCCACGGAATGGCTCCTTGGCTTTCATTATATCGCATGTTGCTGGTGATTCGGGTTCGTGAACAATCAAAATGGATGCATGAGAAGTGCCAGAATTTGACTTACCTGCACCTTTATGGTAGACTTTGCGCATAATATACGGCCTGGCCTTCAGCCAGGCGCTCATCCAGAGAGGTGGAGGGACCGGCCCTGTGAAGCCTCGGCAACCGCCTGAAGGCTGGTGCCAATTCCGGCAGAACCCGTTCGACCCGGGGATTCTGGTAGATGAGGATGTTGGATTTCAACTGCCCTCTCCTTCCCAGAGAGGATTTTTTATTAAAGTGGAAAACGCACCATAAGTGTGCTTTGGGGAGCAGCAATATGAGTGAGACGAAAGTACAACCATATACCAACCGCCGCTATCTGGACGCCATCCAGGACCGCGTTTTGATCTTTGACGGCGCGATGGGCACCAGCCTGCAAAAAATGGATCTCGGCGTTGCAGAGTTCGGCGGTGAAAAAACCCTCGGCTGCATCGATTACCTCGTGATCTCCTACCCGCAGGCTGTGGAAACGGTCCACCGCTCCTTCCTCGAGGTGGGCGCCGACGTGATCGAGACCGATACCTTCCGCGCCAACCGTTTCACCCTCTCCGAATACGGCCTGGGGGACCACGTCCTCGAACTGAACGAGGCCGCCGCAAAGCTGGCCCGCCGCATCGCCGATGAATATTCCACCCCCGGCCAGCCACGCTTTATCGCCGGTTCGATGGGCCCTTCTGGAAAGCTGCCCTCGGTCGACGATCCAGAGATGTCCAACGTCACCTTTGCCGAGCTTTCCGCTGTTTACCGCGAGCAGGCAACCGGGCTGATCCGCGGCGGCGTTGACCTGCTCTTGATCGAGACCTCTCAGGATATCCTCGAGGTCAAGGCGTCCATTCTCGGCGTCCAGGGCGCCTTCGCCGACACCGGCCAGCGCGTTCCTCTCCAGGTCCAGGTCACCCTCGACACCACTGGCCGCATGCTCCTAGGGACCGACCCGGCGGCCGTGCTCGTCATCCTCGAAGGGCTGCCCATCGACGTGATCGGCCTGAACTGCTCCACCGGGCCTGAGCATATGCGCGAGCCTATCCACTACCTCGGCGAGCACGCTTCGCTTCCCGTGTCCTGCATCCCCAACGCCGGGTTGCCCCTTAACATTGACGGACAGGCCGTTTATCCCCTCGAACCGGAGCCATTTGTCAACGACCTGCTTGAATTCGTCGAAAAAAACCACATCAGCGTGGTCGGTGGCTGCTGTGGCACCACCCCGGCTCACATCTCCCTGCTAGTGGAAAAGCTCCACGGCCGCAAGCACCCCCCGCGTCCAGAAATCCAGGCGCCGATGCTCTCCTCCAACACTCTGGCGACCGCCATGCTTCAGGAACCCCGCCCCTTCCTGATCGGCGAGCGGCTCAACACCCAGGGCTCGCGGAACTTCAAAAAGATCATCCTCGCCGAGGACTATGACAGCGTCCTCACCCTGGCCCGCCAGCAGGTCGACGGCGGCGCGCACGGCCTGGACATCTGTGTAGCTCTCACTGAGCGCGGTGACGAGGCCCTCACCATGCGCAAGGTGGTCAAAGTCCTGGCCAGCTCAGTTCGTGCTCCGCTGGTCATCGACACCACCGAGCCGGATGTGATGGAAACCGCCCTGGAAACCACCGCCGGGCGCAGCCTGCTCAACTCCACTCACCTGGAAGGAGGTCCGGACAAAGCCCGTAAGATCTTTGCCCTGGCCAAAAAATACAACGCCGCGGTCATCTGCCTGACCATCGACGAGCAGGGTATGGCAAAAACCGCTGACCGCAAGCTGGAAGTCGCTCGCCGCCTGGTTGACCTGGCTGTCAGCGAGTTCCAGCTTAAACCGCAGGATCTGGTCTTCGATGCGCTGACCTTCACCCTCGCCACTGGCGACCCCGAATTTGCGACCTCGGCGGTCGAGACGCTGGAAGGCATCCGCCGCATCAAGACTGAGCTCCCCGGCGTGCTCACCTCCCTGGGAGTCAGTAACGTGTCTTTCGGGCTGGCGCCCGGTCTGCGCGCGGTCTTGAACAGTGTAATGCTCTACCACGCAGTCCAGAATGGGTTGGATATGGCCATCGTCAACCCCGCCCACGTTACACCATACGCCGAGATCCCCGCCGAAGAGCGCGAGCTGGCCGAAGACCTGATCTTCAACCGTCGCCCCGACGCCCTGCCCCGCTTCATCGAGCATTTCGACCAGCCGGATGCGGTCGCAAAAACCGAGACCAGAAGGAACCCTCTGGAGGGGATGACCGCCGAGCAGCGCGTCCACTGGCGAATCCTTCACCGCCACAAGGAGGAGATCGAAAACGACCTGAGCGAGATCCTCGACCGGGTCTCCCCGGAAAAACGATCCGACCAGGCGGTGATGATTATCAACACCGTTCTCCTCCCGGCGATGAAAGAGGTCGGCGACAAGTTTGGGGCTGGCGAGTTGATCCTGCCCTTCGTGCTTCAATCCGCCGAAGTGATGAAAAAGGCTGTCTCGTACGTCGAGCAGTTTCTCGAGAAGAAAGAGGGCGCCTCCAGGGGCACCCTGGTCCTGGCCACGGTCTATGGCGATGTGCACGATATCGGCAAGAACCTGGTCAAGACCATTCTCTCGAACAATGGCTATAAGGTCATTGACCTGGGCAAGCAAGTCCCGGCGGAGAAGATCATCACCCAGGCCGTCGAGGCGAACGCCACCGCCATTGGGCTCAGCGCACTCCTGGTCAGCACCAGCAAGCAAATGCCGCTGATCGTCAACGAACTCGACCGCCGCGGCCTGAAATTCCCCATCCTGATCGGCGGCGCCGCGATCAACCAGCGCTTCGGGCGGCGGATTCTGCTCACCGAGCAGGGCCGTTACTACGAGCCAGGCGTCTTCTATTGCAAGGACGCTTTCGAGGGCCTGGCGACCATGGAATCGTTAACCACCCCAGGTAAGAAAGAGGACCTGCTTGCCAGGACCCGCAAGGAAGCCGATTTCGAGCTCAGACGAGCATCACAGGCCGAGGAATTCACGCCTGCCCGGATCCGTTCTGAAGTGCCTCCGGCGAAGCGCATCCCGGTCCCGCCGGTCTGGGGACCACGGGTGGTTCATTCTATGCCGCTGGAATCCGTTTTCGAATGCCTGCCCAAAAACGAGCTCTTCCGCCTCTCCTGGGGAGCGAAAAACACCCATGGCGATGCCTGGGAGCGGCTCAAGGCCGAGTACGAGCAGCGCCTGCGGGAAATGGAAAAACAGGCCATCCAGGAAGGCTGGCTCAAGCCCCAGGCTGTCTATGGCTACTGGCCCGTCCAATCCGAGATGGATGACCTGGTCTTTTACGATCCCAATTCGGTTGAGCAGGGCTCGCCCGCGGAGATCCAGCGCTTCAGCTTCCCTCGACAGCCAGATGGAGACCACCTCAGCCTGGCAGATTATTTCGCCAGCACCGATTCAGGGATCATGGACGTGGTCGCCCTTCAGGTTGTCACGGTTGGCGAGGAGGCTACCCGCCGCTTCCAGCGCCTGCAGGATACCAACCAGTACACAGAAGCTTATTACACCCACGGCCTGGGCGTTCAGACTGCCGAGGCGGCTGCGGAGTACCTCCAACGCCACATCCGCCGCGAACTGGGTCTGCTTCCTGGTCAGTGCAAGCGCTATTCGTGGGGCTACCCGGCCATACCCGAGCTGAACGACCACGAAAAGGTGTTTGCGCTTCTCCCCGCGGAAAGCGAGATCGGCGTGTCTCTCACTGCGGCGTACCAGCTCGTCCCCGAGCAGTCCACCGCCGCGATTGTCGTCCACCACCCCGACGCGAAATACTACAACGTGGGCGAGAGCCGGGTCGAACAATTAATGCGCTAATGACAATGCAACATCCCACAGCAAAGAGGTTTGATGGGAAACCTGACTTTATCCGCTCTTTTCGAAAGTGGCAAACCAGTCCTGGCCGATGGCGCGATGGGGACTACCCTTCACCAGCGCGGCGTCAGCTTCGATCAGTGTTTCGACGAGCTGAACCTGACCAACCCGGGGTTGGTCGGAGAGATCCACCGCGAATACATCCAATCTGGTGTGCAGATCCTCAAGACCAACACCTTTGGCGCGAACCGTTACAAGCTGGCCCGGCACGGCCTGGAAGCCCAGGTGCTGGATATCAACCGCGCAGGCGTGGATCTTGCCCGGCGAGTGGTCCTGGCCTCATTCCGCGACATTTTGATTGCCGGAGACGTCGGGCCGCTGGGCGTGCGTTTGGCTCCCTTCGGGCGCGTCCAGACGGACCAGGCCTGCCAGGCCTTTGAAGAGCAGATCGGCGCGCTCAAAGATGCCGGAGCGGACTTGATCCTGGTCGAGACGATGACCGACCTGTACGAGATCCGCGAGGCAGTCAATGCCGCCCGGCACGTCGCCCCCGAGCTACCGATCATCGCTTCGATGACCTTCACCCGCGACGACCGCACCCTCCTCGGCGACTCGCCCGAAAAGGTGGCCGCCGCGCTGTGGAATGACCGGGTCGACGTGATTGGGGTCAACTGCTCGGGTGGTCCCGCCCAGCTCCTGCGCATCCTCAAGTTGATGCACGCTGCGGTTCCCCAAGCCAGGTTCTCGGTGATGCCCAATGCGGGTTGGCCCGAGCAGGTCGGCGGGCGGATCATGTACCCGGCTGTCCCCCAATATTTCGGGGATTATGCCCGCCTATTCTGGTCGGCTGGCGCGGGGATCATCGGTGGCTGCTGTGGCACCACTCCCGAGCATATCCACTCCATGCGCCAGGCAATCGATACGGCCCCGGCGGAGCTGGCGGCCAATGGGAACTCGCAACCCACCGCCGAGCCTGAAGAAGCCCAGCTCACCCCCGAACAGCCCACCCAGCTCGCTCACAGGCTGGCCTCAGGCCGCTTCGTCATCGCCGTCGAGATGGACCCGCCCCGCGGGGTCGCGATCAAGAAGGTGCTTGCCGGGGCGAGCCTGCTCGCCGAGGTCGGTGCGGACGTGATAGACGTCGCCGACAGCCCCATGGCGCGCATGCGCATGAGCCCCTGGGCGATCTGCAACCTGGTCCAGCGCCAGATCGGCCTGGAGACTGTGCTCCATTTCCCCACCCGCGGGCGCAACCTGCTCCGCGTCCAGGGTGATCTCCTCGCCGCCCACGCTCTCGGCGTACGCAACGTGTTCGTGGTCATGGGCGACCCGACCGCCGTGGGCGATTACCCCGACGCAATGGACAACTACGACCTGGTCCCTTCCGGCCTGATCAAGCTGATCAAGCAGAACTTTAATGCCGGCGTCGATCACGCCGGTTCAGACATCGGCCAACCGACCTCGTTCTTTGTGGGTTGCGCCTTGAACCTCAACCCGCCGGACCCTCAGGCCGAGATCAAAAACCTGCGCCGCAAGCTGCACGCCCAGGCGGATTTCATCCTCACTCAGCCGATCTATGAGATCGGTCCCGCGCGCGCCTTCCTCCAGCGTTTCCAGGATGATTATGGACCCTTGCCTGTACCGGTCATCGCCGGCGTGCTGCCCCTCATGAACCCGCGCCACGCGGCCTTCTTGCACCACGAAGTCCCCGGCATGTTCATTCCTGAGGAGATTCGCCGCCGGATGGAGGCCAGCGGCGAAAACAGCGTATTGGTTGGGCGCGAAATTGCGATAGAATTAATTGTTGAAATTCGCTCGTTGTTCAACGGGATCTATCTCATGCCGGCCTTTAACCGCTTCGATAATATCGCCGAGATCATCGATGCGGTCCGACAGTTGGAAAAAACCGGATAAATTACCCTTATGCTCCTCACCATCGACATTGGCAATACCAACCTCACTCTTGGCCTCTACCAGGGGGCAACGCTGGGACCCCGCTGGCGTCTTGCCACCGACCACGAGCGTATGCCC
>Ga0335070_10003970_pt1 | contig 17218 bp, 21 predicted proteins | sample Lox_Sample_13_FD_206722 | JGI IMG/M metagenome (GOLD analysis project Ga0335070, IMG submission 206722) | Soil microbial communities from Loxahatchee National Wildlife Refuge, Florida, United States - Lox_Sample_1.3 | ecosystem: Environmental > Terrestrial > Soil > Wetlands | place: USA...
AGACTGGGAAGTTGTGGTCTCTGGCGAATCCCGTGATGGTTGGCAGGAGTGGCTTCAACGCCTTGCTGGCGTGCTTCACTGTCAGGTGCCAGCGAAGCAGTCCTTCTGCCAAGTCCCTGTCTTCATTCACGAGTTGGGAGAAGGTCGCATTGTGGCTGGCGAGGCAGCCTTGTGCGACTTCCCTGTCATTCTGTGCTTGGAGAATCCTTGCTTCTGCGTCCTTGATTTTCGCAGTGAATGTGATGATGCCAGTGAAGGATTCCTTTAGCTTGGGGAACGACTCCATCCTGTCCGAGAATCTCTGTTTGACGCCATTGATGTCGTCAACAGCAGTGGCGTTTGGGAAGGGTGCGACCTTGGTGATGGCTTCGTCCTTCTCGTCCAAAGACAGCAGGTTGGGATTTTCGCCATTTGATGGCGACGCTGGCAGCACCTCGCCAGCCTTGGTTTCCGCTTGGTCTGGCTGGCTGGCAGCCAGACCGTGGTTGGTTGCACGTTTTGATTTGGATTTTGGACTCATACTTTCCTCCTGCATATAGGTACTGCGCGGCAGGGAATTGCGACGAATATTCGGACCTTTTTTTGTGGTCAAAAGACGGCCAAATGTAAAGACCGTTCCATAGAATGGTCTTTACAATCTGCTGGCTTTTCGTTTGATGGGCCGAAAACAGCCAGATCGCTCGCCTGCGCCGGCGCGCGCTCCAACCTGCGGGGCCGCAGGACGCAAGGAGGGCAAGCGAGCGCGGAAGGCGCATTCCCGCCGTGACGAATTTCCCAATTTTTCTGGAAAAACCCGACCCTCTCTCCTCTCTCGCTCCTTAAACCAAAGTTCCCCCGGGGCCAATCGAGCCGGAGATATTCGGGATCTAGTGCGGCTTCTGAGTATTAGGCAGTGTGCTGATCTACACTGCCAGAGCCGAGAACAACAACGTCGTCTTCTGCGACATCCTGCGGCTCTACGTGCCGGAAGGCAGTGCCATCGCCGACCTGACTTGGGGAAGGGGCAATTTTTGGATCGGGATTGACCGGAGCAAATACAAGCTCATCCGCATGGACAAGTACACCCCGTGCGATGTAAAGGCAGATTTCGGGGCGGTTCCGCTTGCCAACGGCAGTCAAGATGCGGTCGTTTTCGACCCTCCCTACGTGACGAGGATGTCGTTCAAAGCCCGCACGAAGGACAACCCTGCGGGCTCCAATCAGAAAGATGCCTTCGGCGTCAATTCGACCGGACCAAGAAATGAAAAAGAGATCGATGACCTTTATGCTGCTGGTACCGCCGAGGCTCGCCGAATTCTGAAGCCCGGCGGCATCCTGATCCTCAAGACCATGGACACCCAAAAGTGGCGGCACATCGCGCTAGCCAACCTGCCCGGTTTCAAACTAGACGATCTTTTGATTGTAGTGACTAAAGGGAAGCCACCGGGCAAACCGTACGCACAGAAGCATGCACGGAAGAATCATTCCTACTTCATGGTGTTCCGAAAGCTGCGTAAGCGGATTGGGGCTCCGAAGAAGAAAGCCTAACCTCGAATTACCCCGCCCGGCGATCCGCCGGTGTCCGGGGAATTCTTCCCGAGACCCCCTTCAAGATGGTTGACCGCAGTATTGGCCAGCCCCCAGCCACTCGGACTGGGCGTGGGAGCTCAGACGCAGAGCATCTTGCTCAGCATTCTCCAAACCTGTCGCCAGCAGGACCAACCGATCCTGCCGCTCCTCCGGCAATTGCTCTGCTCCCCCAAGCCCCAGGTCGTGAATCTTCACCAGATTCATTCACGCTAAACAAATACAATTCACGAGAGCTTATTGAAAGCTTAAAACCATCAAGTAAGACCCCGTCCGCGTTCGGCACGCATCGCAACCGTATCTCGCCATGCTTGCTCGTCGTAGCCGTCGTCAGGGTCGTCGGCCATCTGATCTCGCAGCGCTTTGAGGTGGGCAGCGTGCTCGGCTCGGGTTTGGCTGGATTTGGTAGACAGGAAAGCGCTCAACCTTGCAAGCCCAGCTTTGCAACTTGATTCACGATGCAGGCTTGCAATGTTGCAAAGCTGCAAAGCTGAGGCGGGAAGTTGCAAAGCTTATTGAAAACATAGGATATATATATATTCTTCATTAAACCTATAGTGTCAGCCTTGTAGCCTTGCAGCTTTGCAGCATTTCAGAGTGCGCATGGGTCTTGCAAAGCTGAATCCATCAGACGACGCCCTCCAAGTCCTCCGGCCGAACCCGCTCCCTGACAACCTGCGCATGCTCCGCGCCGTTCCCGTTCACCGGCAGCGACCACAGCGCGGGCTTGCCGCCATCGGTCCTCCCGCCGAGGTCTTGCAGCGCCCGGTACATCACCGTTCCGCTGATGCCCTCCGCGTCGCCCAGCCTGTACATGTCGAAGGCAGGTTCCTTCTTGCCGCCCCCGAGCTTGGACTTGATCAGCAGCCTCGCCGCCGCGAACTTGGTGTTCTCGCCACGATGGGCCACCTTTTCGCGCTGCCTGTCCATCACGTCGTCCGCGTCCTCGTCGGTCTCGCCCAGCCACTCCATCCGGCCCACGTCCTTGATGACGACGCCGTCCTTGGTCGTCACGGACGTGCTCACCGTCCGGTACTTCAGCCCGCTGTGCCTGCTGCTCAGGTTCGCCTTGATCTCCGCCATGGTGCACAGGCCCTTGTTTTCCGGCGGGTCGTTCTCCGGGTCGAACTTGTCCTTGCTGAACCCCCACGCCGCCCTGACGATCCCGGCTATGCTTGACCCGCCCATGATCTTCTGCACGGCGCTGGCGTCGGTGCGCTTGTTGTAATGCACCACGCCGAGGAACGTCACCTTGGTCTCGGCGCAGGTCTTGGCGAGCGCTTCGAGCACCGGCCTGATCTCGGCGTCCTTGTTCGCGTCCACGTCGCCGTAAAAAGCCGTCAGCGGGTCGAACACGATGAGCGCGAGCCCCGGCAGCGATTCGATCTTTCTCCTGAGCGCCTCGGTGTGGTCTTTCAGCCTGAAGAGCGTGCCGTAGGTCGCCTTCATGCCTTCTTCGGTGGCGGTCTGCGTCACGTCGTCCAGCCGGTGGATTTTGCTCAAGTCCGCACCCGCCGCCATCAGGCGGGGCACGATGGTGTCCTGCCAGTCGTCCTCGGTCGTGGCGAACAGCACGTCCCTTGCGCCGAGCGTGTTCTTCTCGCCGTCAGGGAAATCGGAGCCGGTCGTCACCCGCGCCGCGAGGTCGATGGTGAACATGGACTTGGCCGAGCCCTGCGTGCCGCAGGCGAGGGACATCTTCCACGCCGGGAACTTGTTCTTCCACAGCCACTCAAGCTGCTTGGGCTCGATCTTGTCTGCCCGCGTGGTGTTGACGACCGCCGCTTCACCGGCGAGGGCCGCCCGCGCCTCTTGCAGCAGTTCTATGCCCTGCGAGATGGCGTCCCTGACGCCATGCTTGTGCCTCTTCGAGGCGGGCTTCTTGGCGTTGTCCGGTCCCTGCACGGACGTGAGGATGATCTCGTCGCATATCGCGAGCAGGTTCATCCTGCCGCATTCCTCGGCAAATTGGTCGATCAGCACGTCGATGTCGGTGTAGAGCGACAGGTCGGGTGGCTCCTCCACAAGCGGCTTCCACGCTTGCCGCATCTCGGCTTCCGAGAGGTGCGAAGCCTTGGGGCTGCTGTACGCGAACTGGAACAAGCCCTCGGCGTCGTCGGGCAGCTTGCTGTACGCCGCGACGTAGGCCGCCACGGCTTCGAGTATCGCCCACGCGCCGCCGATGCAGGGCACCGTGTAGCCGCCCTCGCTCTTGCTCTTCATCGCCTTGGCGCAGGACTCTATCTGCCCGATGCGCTTCTTCACGGGGTCCGCGAGCCCCGGTTCGGTGAGCAATCTGTAGGTCAGAAGCTCGTGCAGGGCGGCGACATTCATCGTGTCGTTCATTCCGCCCTCCGTTCGCGCTTGGTCCCTGCGGGTACGCCCGGCTTCCGCTTGGGCAGGCCGAGTTCCTTCCGCCAGCGGACGAGGGTGGCGCGGTTGACGCCCATGGACTGGGCGATCTGGTCGTAGGCGAGGCCCATGGCGTAGGCCTCGGCGAACTTCTGCAAATGCAACTTGGAATACATCTGAGTCTCCTATGGGGAATGCGTCCCATAGGAGCGTTCGCTAGCGGCAAAATCTCGTCTCGTTATCGAATCGCTTTTTCTTGCGGCCCCGCGGAATGGGGCGGATACGGGCATGGGGCCTCATTCCCGCGGTCTCCGGCACTTTCCAGTATTAAGACCTCAACGGGGCTGATCCATTCGGGATAACCCGACAGCCTCGCCACTTCGTTCTGGCGAAGGCTAGGACTAGGAGCATCGCGCCAGAGCCGCCCACGGCCCGTCCGGCACAAGGCCGCGTCGTTCCTGAACGACGAGAACGAAGAAGTCGGCTAGCAACGCAGTATTAAGCACAGACCTTCCCGTGATGGCGGCGAAGGATTTTGATTCGGGACCGAACTGGCTGACCTCACGCAGCCAGCCACCCGAGTACATGAGGATCAAATGAGACAGACAAGACCCGCGGTTGAAAACCCGGAATGGTGCCGCAGCATCAAGGCGCAATGGGACGCCGAATTCCCCGGCAACCCCATAGAGACCAAATGGTGGGCGAAGTGGGCGGCAATGTACGAGGCCGACACCATGCTTCAAGGCTTGCGCTCGGCAGCCGACCTGCTCAGGCGGGGCGGCGCATGCGGCGGCCCGGATGCCGCAGGGCGCTACGCTTCCGCGACCATGCGGAACATCGCCGCCGAGAAGCGGGCAGAAGACGTGTTCGGGGGCGGGCAGTGAGCCTTGGGCACACATTGGCGGTACGCCATGCGCCGCCATCTTTTGCCGTCCACGGCACGATTCGGCATCGCAGGACCAACCACAGGCGGTCTGGAGCCGCGACCAGCAGGCACGGGCAATCCCGGCATACAACGGGCAGCCGACCTCACGGAGACCCTCTTGCGCGGGCCAGCGCTCACTTCATTTTCTGAGTTCGCAGTATTTTCCCAGTATTTAAGGAAGGACGCTGGCTGGCCCTGCCTGCCTCGGGGGAAGTTTCTGGCGGCCGTCTGGGATTTCAGGGCGCTTCGTAAGCGCATTCAGATATAGGGGGCTTGCGTGGATGGTCTACTACAACGAAATCGAGCCGTTCGCCGCGGAGTGGCTGCGGAACTTGATCAAGGAGGGGCTCATAGCAAATGGGGACGTTGACGACAGGAGCATTTTGGATGTTGGACCAGCCGATCTCGTGGGATACAACCAGTGCCACTTCTTCGCCGGGATCGGAGTTTGGTCGTACGCTTTACGCCTTGCTGGTTGGGACGACTCAAGGCCCTGCTGGACCGGATCAGCGCCTTGCCAACCCTTCTCGACCGCAGGCAGGCAGCGGGGATGCGCCGACGAGCGGCATCTCGCGCCCGTGTGGCTCAATCTCGTCCGCGAGTGCCGCCCTGACGTTGTCTTTGGCGAGCAAGTACCAAACGCTGTCCGCCACGGCTGGCTCGACCTTGTTTTCGATGCGCTTGAAGGAATCGGCTACGCCTGCGGGGCGCTCGTTACCTCAGCAGCAGGTGTCGGTGCCCCGCACGTCAGGAAGCGGCTCTACTTCGTCGCTGACCTCTTGGCTCACGCCGAGGGCGGGCGACTGGAAGGACACGCCGGGCACGCTGAACACGTGCAGGTCGTTGGACTCGATAGCCCGCCAAGCGATGGCGCTGACCTCGTGGCCGACGCCCCGCGCCTCGGACGACAAGGGGGCGTGCAGGAGCGAAGTCGAGAGGGGCGGGAACGGGAGGCTCAACAACGTGGCCCAGCTTGCGGGCTCCTGCGGGAAGCTGACGGAGGAGCCCAAATGTCCGTGCTCGACGGATTCTGGCGAGACTGCAAATGGCTCCCCTGCCGGGACGGCAAATTCCGCCCGATTGAACCCGGCACATTCCCGCTGGTTGATGGGGCTCCCGCCAGAGTGGGACGCCTGCGCGCCTACGGCAACGCGCTCTGCGGGCCGCAAGCGGCGGCGTTCGTAGCCGCCTATATGCGTCTACTGGCTGGAAGCGGAGGCAATCCGCTTTGAAGCACCTGATCGCATGCTTCCCGCAAGGCTGTGGTGCGCCCCAAAAACGTCACCGGTCGTGTACGGTCGTAATGGGCGGAGGCTCCCTGCGGCCTGTACAGTTGCACACGGGAGGGCGTCACTCCGTTGGTCTACGGAAGCGTGTGTTCGGGGATCTCGTCCGAGTCCGTCGCGTGGAAGCCGACGCTCGGTTGGTCGCCGGCGTGGTTCAGTGAAATAGCCGAATTCCCAGCGGCCGTGCTCGCCCATCGTTACCCTGGAACGCCGAATCTGGGGGACGCCAACAAAATCCATGAAAAACCGGAATTCAAGCAGCGCAAAATCGACGTTCTCGTCGGCGGTACTCCATGCCAAAGCCTCAGCGGTCAAGGTCCGAGGACGGGCTTCACGGACCCGCGGGGAAAGCTGGCGCTCAGGTTCCTCGAAATCGCCGAGATGCGGCGGCCACGGTGGCTCCTGTGGGAAAACGTCGAGGCGGCCCTGTGCGCAAACGGGGGCAGGGACTTCGCCGCCATGCTCGCGAAGCTGGGCAAGATCGGGTACGGGTATTCGTGGCACGTTCTGGACGCGAGAGACTTTGGCCTTGCCCAGAGCAGGCGGCGGGTCTTCCTTGTCGGCCGTCTTGGTGACTGGCAGCGTGCCGCGGCGGTATTCTCTGACCACGAAGGCATGCTCGCGGCTGCTGGGGCGGATCGGGGCGAGGCTGCCCAAGGACGCGGAACGGGTCCTGAGGGCGCAGGCACGGTCGCAAAGGCGTACGCCCTCCAAGGCAACGACATCCACCGCCGGGCCGAAGCCGGACGGGGGATGGCGCTGCGCGAAGATTTGATGTACGCCCTCACGGTCAGCGACAAGCATGCCGTCATCGCCATCCGGGGCAACACAATCGACAGGTATCCAGAGACGGAACGGCTGGGCATCGGGTGCCGCGAAGGGCCGTCGTACTGCCTGACCGCAAGTGCCCGCCATGCCGTCCTTGCGAATGGGGTCGCCCGCTACATCCTCCCAGTGGAGGCGGAGCGCCTCCAAGGCCTGCCCGACGACTACACGAAGGTTCCCTACCGGGGAAGGTCCGCCGAGCAGTGCCCAGACCAACTCAGGTACGAGGCGGTGGGCAACGCGATGCCAGTCCCCATCCTCCAGTGGCTTGGGAAGCGGATGGCGTTTGTGGATTCCTTGCCCGACCAGCGCGTCAAACACTTCCTCCCAGCCGAAGACTTCGCGAGGACGCTGACCGACGCGGAACTAATAGAGAAATGCGTGCAGGGCTTCTGCAAGCTGAAAGAGATCGTTCCTTACCTGCGGGAGGCGCGTGAGCGCTTTGCTCAGCAGGGACGCCGCGTGCCAGTTCCGGGCAAGCCGACATGGAGGGAATGGATCGAGCAAAACCTCGGCGTCACCGTGCGCCGCGTCAACCAACTGCTAAGAATGCCCGAGCCGGAGGCCGATGGCAGCCAACTTCGGGAAAAGATTTCCCGAGGTTCAAAGCGACTCGCCGTGGGCGACTGGCGGGGGCTGCTGAAGGCCACCGAAAGCAGGCTGGTCCGGGTGTTCGGGCCGCTCGAAGACCAGAAGGAACTTGCGGAGGCAGTCCGCAGGTTTGCTCAGGCCATAGCAGACCGTTTCACGGAGCGGCACGGCAAGCTCGTCGTCTCCGTCTCGGTCGAGAGCCACAAGTAGATTGTCCTCTCGGCGGAGCGGCCGAGGAATCGCCGTGGCGGGTCCAGCCGCATCCACCATACTCCAGCATCCCAGCCAGTTGCCTCCCGCCAGACGCCAAATCCGGGAATGCGATGGGACCCGACGCCATGCTAGTGTGATTGGCGCAGGATCGCTTCGCCCCAGTGCCGATTGGCACGTCGGGAAGGAACGGATAATCGCATGGCGGACAGGATGACAAGGGAGCAGCGGTCGGCAATCATGGCCCGCATCCGGTCCAAGGACACGGGTCCTGAGGTCAGGGTCCGCCGTGCGCTCCACGCGATGGGATTCCGGTTCCGCCTGCACGTGCGGAGCCTGCCCGGCTGCCCCGACATCGTGCTGCCGAAATACTCCGTTGCCTTGCAGGTCAGGGGTTGCTTCTGGCATGCGCACCGCTGCCAGAAGGGCAGGATGCCGCAGAGCAACAGGGCGTTCTGGGTGCCGAAGCTGCGAGCCAACAGGGCACGGGACATCAAGGACGACCGCAGGCTGCGGCGGCTGGGCTGGAGGGTCGGGACGATCTGGGAGTGCCAACTGGAGCGGATGGCGGCCTCGGAGTTGCGGACGCGGCTCCGTGGGCTCCTCGTTTGAGCAGTCCCCTTTGTGAAGCCGTGCCGAACCCTGCGTGTTCGTGATCGGAGACCTCGGCGGCTGAGAACCTGCCGCTGCGGCACTCTTTGAGCGCGACTGGACGGCTTCTGCCGCACACGGAGGATGATCTCCGATGTTCTTGGCGGGTGTGGACGAATGCGGCGTATATGACGGGAATGCCAAGGAACTTGGAGGAACTGTTTATGCGTCGGCTTATCTTTATCGACGATGACAAGACGGAACTCGATGCCTTCCTCCGTATCGTCGGAGGCAAGTACGACTGCGCTACCGTTCACTGGCCGCATGAATCAGCGAAGTTGTTAGGCAGTCCGGCCCCGGATATTTTTGTAAGCGATCTTTATTTGCCTCCCCACAGCGGAGACACTACGCCCACAGCGGCACAAAGGAAGGAGGCAGCAAAGGCTGCGAAGCAAGTGGCGGAACGGTTCTCCGGGCTATATTCGATCCCATCCCTTGATGACAAGGCACGCCTGCAAAAAACGATGAAAGCGATCGCGGACGCATATGGCATGCTCAGGCTGCAATGGAGCGCCTTGGGACAGTCCCCTGATCACGGAGTCGCGCTGCTCACGGAATTGAAAGCCCGCTACCCTGAAGTGCCGTTCGTCTTCTACTCGCGGAAGATCACGCCGGAGGATGTCATCCGCGTCTTGCGAGCGGGTGCCGCTGATGCAATCCGAAAGGGTGCGCTGAAAGACGAGGAGGTGCTGGCTCGGCTGGCGGCTGCCCAAAAACTCTACCGTCGTCGAGATGTCCAAGGCATAAAGGTACGTGGATTCAACGTAAACATCACGCTTATTTCGAAAGCGTGAACCAAGACCCTACAGCCGCGACTCGCTCGCCTCGGCACACGCCCGAACGCAACTGTTCCAATGCCCGACATCGGGACTGCTGCCGTGCTCCCGCTCGAACAGTTCTCAGAGCAAAGGGCCACCCCACCCGCACCACGAGCATCGAAATCGAGCCGCCGCCCACGCCCTCGACCGGAAATCTTGACTGCTCCTCGTGCTGAGCCCGCTGCGCTCACAGATGAACCGATCTCTGTGTTCCTAATCACTGCATTCCACGTGCTCACGTCGGAACATTGGCAAAGGCGTGCTGCGCCCCCAACTCGGAGGAGACGTGCTTACGGGAATCCACATCCTGCTCACCCTGAAGTGCACCAGTGAGTGCGATCACTGCTTTCTGCATTGCGGGCCCAACCGCGAGGCAACGTTTACCGTTGGACAACTGCGAACTCTCACCCGCCAGATCGAGGAACTGGGGACGGTCAACATTGTGTACTTCGAGGGCGGGGAGCCGTTCCTGTTCTATCCCTTGCTATTGGAAGGTCTGCGCATGGTGCGGGCTGCTGGTTTCGACGCTGGCATCGTCACCAACGGCTACTGGGCAACCTCGGTCGAAGATGGCCTGCACTGGCTAAGACCGATTCGCGACTTGGGCGTCATGGATTTCAGCGTCAGCGACGACGAGTTCCACCGCCTCGACCAGAATGACCGCAGGGCGGAATTCGCCCGTCAAGCCGCGGAGCAGCTTGGCATTCCGACAGACACGATCTGCATTGAGCCACCGAGTGTGTCCCCTCAGGCTAGTGAGGGCCGACGTGGGAAACCAGTTGTTGGAGGTGGTGTCCTTTTTAAGGGCCGCGCAGCGGAAAAGCTCACGGCTGGGCTCCCAGTACGCCCGCGTGAGGAACTCACAACGTGTCCTCACGAGGACCTGCTCAGTCCCGAGCGAGTCCACGTGGACGCCTACGGCAATGTGCACCTGTGCCAAGGGCTGAGCATGGGCAACATCTGGGAGATGCCGCTGCCCGATCTGGTTCGCGGCTATGACGCGCAAGCACATCCAATCGCCGGATCACTGCTTCGAGGCGGACCGATACGGCTCGCCACAGAGCACGGGCTTGCAATGAACGACAGTTACGTTGATGAGTGCCATCTCTGCTACGCGGCGCGGAAGCTGCTCTTGCCTCGCTTCCCCCGGTATCTGGCACCCAAGGAAGCATATGGGCTGTAGCACAGGCTTGCTTTCGGTTGCGGCCCGTGCAACGAGGCACCCATGGACGCGAACACGCTGGCGCGGCTGAAGCGGATCGCAGGCAGATCAACCCTGATCCTGACCCACTACGGGCGCAAGTCCGGTAAGCCCTACGAGGTCAAAATCTGGTTCGTCGTGGACGGAGACAAGGTGTTCATCGGAACAGCGAACGTCGAGCGCCAGTGGGTGCGGAACCTGCAAACGAATCCCCGGATCAAGCTGTCGGTGGGCGGCGAGAAGTTCGAGGCGGAGGCGCGGTTCCTTGATGATCCCGCCGAGCGCGACCGGGCGCTTGCCGCCGTGTGGCGGAAATACTGGATGTACTCGCCTGTCTTTGGCGTTGGAAAACTGCTCACAGCCGTCGGCCTCATGCGCAACCGGACCGGGGCGTTCGAAGTAACATTGGTCGCATAGATTCCGAGGTTGAGACACCCGCCCGCCCTTTAAGATTCGTCATGCGCTCCTTGGGTACGGACAGTAAGGACGGGCACGTTGCCGTTCCTGACGACGTACTCGGCAACGCTGCCCAAAAGCAAATGAGCCAGTCCCGAGCGGCCGTGGGTCCCCATTACGATCATTTGGCAGTCCAGTTCCAGCGCGGCGTCTACAATCATAGGGCGCGGCGAGCCTTCACGAATGACAGTCCGAGCATCCGGCACCAACGTCTTCAACTCACCCATGCACTTTTGGGCCTGCTCGCGCAGTAACGGAAACGGATCAGTACCGCCCGTCACGCAACCGATTCGTTCCCAGCTAAAGATGTCGATCACGTGCAGCACGACCAGATTTGCCTTAAGTGCGCCAGCAAGACCTCGCGCCCATTCCAAAGCATTGCTGGCCTGAGAGGAAAAATCCGTGGCAACGAGGATTCTCGAAATGCGAGGCATGCCGCCACTTGTGCGATTTGTCCTGTTCATCTTGGAGCCTTTCGAAGAACGCCTGCCTGCGAGAAATGCATATCCATTCAGAATCGGGGAACCCGAGGTCGCTCCGAGGTGACCAACATCCCTTCAAGAGCGACCCCGTTGATAGCTAGGCGACCTTGAGCACGATCTTGCCGCGTGTGTGACCGGTCTCGTTCATTTCCTGCGCACGCCGGGCTTCCGCAAGCGGCAGGACGGCCTCGACCACCGGCTTGAGTTTCCCCGAATCGACCAGCTTGGCGATCTCGGCCAACTGCGACGCACTGGGTTGGACGAAGACGTAGCCCGACCGCACGCCGTGCTTGGCGGCTTCTTCTGCCGACGGCGGGGAGACAATGGAAACGAGGATTCCACCCTTTTTCAGCACCTTCCAAGAGCGCTTCTGGGTGTCGCCGCCGATGGTGTCGAGCACCACATCCACGTCGTGGACGACATCCTCGAAGCGCGTCTTTTCGTAATCTATGGGCTCGTCCACTCCAAGGTCCCGAAGGAAGCTGTGGTTGCGCCCCGACGCCGTGCCGATCACGTGCGCACCTTTCCACTTCGCAAGCTGCACCGCAAAGCTGCCGACGCCGCCCGCCGCCCCGTGGATCAGGACCTTCTGCCCGGCGCTCAGACCGGCCGTGTCGAACAGCGCCTGCCATGCAGTCAGTGCCGCCAGTGGAATGGCTGCGGCTTGGACGTGGTCAACCGACTTTGGCTTGAGCGCCACCTCCGATTCCTTCGCGACGATGTATTCCGCGTAGGCCCCGTTGCGTGCGATGTCCGGGCGGGCATAGACCTCGTCGCCCTTCTTCAGTCTGGTGACGCCGGGGCCTGTGGCTTCCACTACGCCCGAAAAGTCCCAGCCGGGTATCAAGGGGAGCGGATACTGGATGCGTTCCTTCAAGCGGCCCGCCCGGACTTTCCAGTCCACAGGGTTCACGGCGGCAGCGTGGATTCTGACCAGCACTTCGCCTGCACCGGGTTGGGGACGTGGCGCGTCTTCGAATCGCAGCACTTCAGGGCCGCCGTAGTTGTGGATTCGCACTGCCTTCATGTTCTCCATTTCAGATTCCTCCTTAGGTCGGCGGAGCAATGGGCTCCGGCAAAAAATTAAGAGTTGTCGAGAGCGCTTCCCGCTGCGGTTCTAGCGGAGCGCCTCTGTCAAAACGTTGTTTGCGGTTGAAGGCACGAAAGGTTCGAGCAGAGACTTGAAATGAGGGCGCAAACCCAGTTCCTCGCTTTCCTGTTTGAGCAGATTGCGGGGATCGGGGACGCTCTTCAGTGCATAGCGCAGGTACGAGAGCCGCATGAGCCACACGGCATGGTCGAGGCCTTCCTCGCCGCATACGTGAAGAGTGACCCAGCCTGAATCGGGGACCCAGCGGTGCTCTTCAGCGAGCCCTTCCGCCAAGAGCGCATCGTGGACTGAGCGGGGAAAGGGAATGTCAACGACCCCACCCTTATGCACGTGCCCGACTTCCGCACTGCCGAAGCGGAATTCCCTGCCTCCGAAGCGATGCAGATGGACGGATATGTGCGGCCACTCAGAGACTTTACCTTCGAGCTTTCTGAAGCAGTCCATCATCTTCCGTCTTGGATGAGCCAACGAGACCCTTCGATTCAGCGGACGGGCAGTCACAGATTGGAAGCGGTTCTGGAAGAAACAAAAAACCGAACTCGGCGCTTGAGCATCTCTCGATCAAGGGGTCCGGATATGAACGCAGCAGCCGATACCGAAAGAGGCTTGGGCGGGGTCCCCCTCCTCAATGCCGTGTTCTGTGCGGATTGTGAAACCATCAGCAACAGCCCGCATGATGCCTGCACTGTTTGCGGCAGCCACTCCCTGATCAACCTTTTTCGGATGTTGGGAGGGACGCTGCTGAGCCAGAAGGCGCAGTCCGCCGGAGGCCAAGCGCAACCTACCAAGTACAATTTGGAACTGAGCGCCAAAGTGCATGGAATCCCGGCAGCCCAGCTAAACTTCATCATCGAGTCGATGACCCGGTTGGCGGAAGCGGGCGGCGCTGTGGAGTCCCTCCACATCAACGTGGAATCCGTTTTCGACACCAAAGGCGTGGTCAGGGCGGCTTGAATCTCTCGAATCCGCCGTGGCAAACACGATCACGTAGCCCGATCGCGTTTGGCCATAAAATCTTCGAGGTTGTTCCCACTTGACCTCGAACGGCCAGTCTGAGTCGGAAAACGGCTCAGGTGCCCGACCGAGCGGCATGGTTGTGCATTGCGGCAGGGGCACTGAAATTTCCAATCAGCCGCTCCGAGTGGGAGGATAATGTTTCTTGAACAACGCCGCACGGTTGGTCGTGCACAAGGAGGAAGCCACAATGAGGTCTTCTCCCAAGCCGCCCTCCTCAATCCGCACCTCAACCCAGAATGAGATTACGCCTGAATTGGAACAGAGAATCAGGCTCCGTGCATACGAACTTTTCGAACAGCGCGGAAGACAAGACGGACACGCTTGGGACGACTGGCTCCAAGCGGAGTCGGAAGTGACTCATCATCGAATGAAGACAGTCGCTGCGTGATGGGCGTCATCGAGCTTCATGCCTTCGAGTGCGACCGAGTATGGGAGGCACGAAGCTCAACCTTGGCCGCCAAAAACTGCGGGCTTTCTTGGGGCCAGCCTAGCCCAAGGAGGCACCCGCGCCGCGGAAGGGTGCGTCGGGAGTCCGCTCTGCGAACAGGGCTCCAGTGCGCGTGTCCCCTTTCGGTAGGAAAGCCGTCGAGTCGCCGATCTCAATTTTGCGAAGGAGGTAAATGTCTTATGGCAGAAAACATTTTGGAGAAAGCCGACGCGCAGGTGGCGGAATCAATCCGCAAACTTTCCCGCGCCACGTCTGCGATGGCGGAGGCGATTGACGAGGGCGCAGGTGCCATCAAGCTTGCCGTCAAGCGGAGCGGCGATCTGGCTGAGGAACTCGTGGACGATACGATGCAACGTGTGAAACGCCACCCAGTAGAAGCAATGGCGACGACATTCACGCTGGGCGTCATCGTCGGCGGGTTCATCGGCTGGATGGTGTCGCGAAGGTACTGAACGAGGTTCTGGGGCACGTCTCGCCGCAGGAGTTTCGGCACTAGGTTCGCTCGGCTGGTGCCCGCTTCGCGAATTGATTGAGAAGTGAAAAGGCAAAAAGGCAGGGCTTCGAACCCGTCACCTGACCGATGCCAAAGCTGTGAAGCGCCCAGCCGTGTGCTGCGGTTCGAAAGCCAGCGTCAATGGGTGGTAAATTTGTTCGTCACCTCCACCATAAGGACAGCCCCCATGGCGACTTCACTTTCCAACGAAATCAAAGCCCTTGTCGATGGACCTAACTTCGCCCATCTCGCTACCCTGATGCCTGACGGTTCGCCCCAGAGCGCCCCCGTTTGGGTGGGCCGTGAAGGAGACCGCATCCTGATCTGCACGGGGGAAGGCTCACTCAAAGCGGAGAACACTCGACGCGATCCGCGTGTCGCGCTCTCCATCATCGATTTCTACGATCCCTACAAGGAGGCCCAGCTTCGTGGTCGCGTCGTCGAGCGCCGTCCCGATGGCGATTACAAGTACATGGACCCCATCTCGCACAAGTACACAGGCAAGCCGTTCCCGTTCCGCAGCCCCGAAGGAAGGGTGGCGCTCGTGATCGAGATCGAAAAGGCGCGATACACCAAGCTCCCTTTTCAACATACGCCGCCTGCGTCGTAGTGTATGTTCATCAGATTGTGGATGAGCAACGAACTGTCGCGGCAACCATTCATTAAAGAAAGGGAAAAATCCCTCGAAGGCTACGGGCGGCCTTCAATGATGGGCGGCTCAATCTTGGCCTGCTCGCTTGGTACCCTGCGCGCCGCCACCAGCACGGCCATGGTCCAAGTCGGAACGAGATCGACGCCGGGGACGACCTTGGCGACAAACGACGGCAGAAACGCCCAATGCCAGCCAAGGAGTCGGATGAGCATCCAAGCGACCGCGATGTCGAGCAGGTCGTCGAGAGGCGAGAACGCCCCTTCAACAAACATCGGGAAGAACACGATCTGCACTGCATCTGCAAGTATGGCGATGGCCAGCGCGGTACGTTGCGGATTGGAGGGAAGTTCAAGCATTTAACAACCCGATTATAGACCGCAGCAAACTCCGGGGGAGATTGTCTAGTCGCCTACGCAATGGCAAGTGGTCGTGACATCTGGATTACGCCCCGCGATTCGTGCGCGGCCAGTCGATCCGCCAGCGCCCGCCCGGCACCGCCGCCCAGAACAGCGGCTTAGGCGGCGTTCCCCGCGCATGGTGGTAGAGCGCGGCGTTGCGCTCGTAGAAGCCACGGGTGTGCCACGAGTTATCGAACCTGAACCGATGAAAATCCAGATGGTGACAGAACTCGTGGCAGAGCGTGCTGAGGAACGTCCCGAAGGAGGTGACCTGCTTGCGCACCGCCGTCCGCATCCACAGCCGGATCAGCATCGTTCTGGGGTTGTAGTCGCCGAACAGTTCGGTCGTCCAGTGCTCGCGAACTCGCAGCGGCCGGGCGGCGAGGACGCGGACAGCGCAGGCCGGAACCCTGTAGAAATCTGAGGTGGCTGCCAGAAACTCCGCGCAGGCGCGGCGCACATCCGCGCTTTTTCCTGCCATCATGGCGGACTCGACGGATTTTGCAATCGTGAGCAGGCGGCCGTTCTGCGGCAGGTCGAGTGTTCTGATCCGGTCACTCTCCAAGAAACCTGCCCGGTTTGCGCGGTGGGGCATCCGTCAGCATTGCATGCTCGTTCCGAAACCTTGTTCTACCCCTGATCGGAGTTCCGCCGCGCTATGCGGTCGGGGAGCCAATCCCGCAGCGACGGGCTGATATAGAAGCGCGGGAAAAGCAGATTGTCATCGGGCCTGACAAGCCCGTCCTCTAAAGCGGTAGATGCGAGCGGGGTATGCGGATAGATTCTCAATCCGACTGTGATCTTCAGTGAGTCAAGATACAGGCTTTCGGCAAAGTCCAAGCTCTCTTCGACCGTGTCCCTCGTCTCGTGTGGTCCTCCGAGCAACAAAAATCCATCACGCTTGATGCCCACGCCAGCCAAGGTGTCCGAAATATCCCTGACCTCTGTGCAGGTGAACCGTTTGTTAAGCTGCGGCAGCATGGTTTCGGAGCCGCTCTCAAAGCCGAGGCTCACCTCGGTGCAGCCCGCCTTTGCCATCAACTCCGCGAGTTCGCTGTCCACCCACTTCGGGTAAACGATAGCCCACCAGTCGAGACCGAGGTCGGCGCTCACCAGCTTGCGGCACAACTCCTTGGCATAGGATGGCGGCAGGTTGAACGTGTTATCGACGAAATGGAAATGGCGGAAGCCGTCCTGACGCAGCGCCGTCAGCCACCGAACGACTGATTCCGAAGACCGTCTGCGCACTGGTCTCCCTTCGATGGCGCTGGTCGAGCAGTAAATGCAGTCCAACGGACACCCGCGACGGCTTTGGACAGGAATTCGCATCGTGGGGCTGCCGGGAAAGTCCAACCAGAGTCGCGGCTCGGGCAACAGAAAATCATCGAGAGCGGGCGCAAATTGCGTGGGCGCGTGCGAGCCATCCGGGAAATACGTTGCCGGTGGCGGTGCTGATTGGCTACCTTGCTCAAGCCATGAGAGCAGCACCGGGAAAGCGGCTTCGCCCTCTCCGCGAATGCCGATGTCCACGCCCAAGTATGCCAAGGCGCTTTCCGGAAAGATGCTGTAACCGGCACCGCCGACGACGATTGGAGCCGACGAGGCAGCGCGGCACGCCGCAACGACCTGCCTCAAGCCCGCCAGCAAGAAGCACGGCGACTGCATGTTCTGGTCATCGATGTTCCTGACCGAGACGCCGATCACGTGCGGCGAAAGTCGCCCTATCGCTTGCCGAA
>Ga0335070_10003971_pt1 | contig 17218 bp, 16 predicted proteins | sample Lox_Sample_13_FD_206722 | JGI IMG/M metagenome (GOLD analysis project Ga0335070, IMG submission 206722) | Soil microbial communities from Loxahatchee National Wildlife Refuge, Florida, United States - Lox_Sample_1.3 | ecosystem: Environmental > Terrestrial > Soil > Wetlands | place: USA...
TTGGGTTACGCCGGATTCGCCCACGCAACGCGCCGGTGGAGCGCCGCTCGACCGGTTTACGAAAGTCCAACACCCGGCGCCCATCTTGAGCCTGGCAGCCGGCTTCAGCCCCGAAGATGTCGTGGCCTGGTACGATCGCATTCGCCGGATCGACGACCGGGTTGAGCGCGCCAGCTTTGTGCTCGAGCCGAAGATAGACGGGCTGACGGTAGTGCTGCATTACCGGAATGGCGTGTTTGTGCAAGGCGCCACTCGCGGCGATGGCGAAGTGGGCGAGGAAATCACGGCCAATCTGAAGACCGTCAAGGCCGTGCCGCTGCATATCCCGGTAAAACCGGATGGCCCGCATCCTCCGGCGACGATCGTTGTACGCGGCGAGGCGTTTATAACGATCAAAGATTTCGAAGAGTTGAACCGGCGCCTGGAGCAGGCCGGCGAAAAGACCTATCTAAACCCTCGCAATACCGCCGCCGGGTCGCTGCGCCAGTTATCTCCAGCTTTAACTGCCTCGCGCCCATTGACGCTCCTGACTTACGCTGTGGTTGCAGCGGATGGGCCGGTGCCTCAGACTCAATGGGAGCTGCTGCAATACCTGCGTGAGCTTGGGTTTCCGGTAACTGAGCTGGCCGAACTCTGCCCCGATTTTCAATCTGTGCTCAAATCGCTGACGAAATGGAATGAACGGCGGGACCACATGCCGTTCGAAGCGGACGGCGTGGTCATTAAGGTGAACGATTTACGCCTGGCAGCCGATTTAGGTTTTGCAGGCAAGGATCCGCGCGGCGCGTTTGCCTTGAAATACCCGGCCCGCGAAGTTACCACCGTGCTGCGAGAAATCGTGGTCAATGTCGGCCGGACCGGAAAATTGACCCCCCAGGCGATCCTGGAGCCGGTCGAGATTGGGGGTGTGATTGTAAAGCAAGCCACGCTGCACAATTTTGACTACATTGCCGAAAAGGATATCCGCATCGGCGACAGGATCATGCTCAAGCGAGCTGGAGACGTGATCCCCTACGTGATCGGTCCGGTGGTGGACGCCCGCAGCGGCGAGGAAATCCCATACCAGCCGCCCCAGACTTGCCCGACCTGCGGACAGCCGGTGGAACACGTAGCAGGTGAGGTGGATTGGTTTTGCGTCAATGCCGCCTGCCCGGCCCAACTTGTGCGTAACCTGGAACATTTTGCTTCACGCGGCGCAATGGATATCGTAGGGTTGGGCATCAAGATTGTCGAGCAGCTGGCTGAATCGGGTCTCGTCAAGGATGCGGCGGATATTTATTCCCTCAAGCGTTCCGATTTACTGACGCTGGAAGGTTTTGCCGAGAAAAAGGCTGATAACCTGCTCCAATCCATCGATGCTTCCAGGCAGCAGCCGCTGGCGCGCCTGATCAATGCGCTTGGAATCAGGGGAGTCGGTGAGGTCATGGCAGCCGACCTGGCAGCAAGATATCCCAGCCTGGACGAAATCAGCCAGGCTTCCACCGCCGAGCTGCAGGAGATCGAAGGAGTCGGTCCAAATATTGCCCAGGCTATCGTCGATTGGTTTGCCCGCCCGGCCAACCGCGCCCTTTTGGCCAAGTTTAAGGCTGCCGGGGTCTGGCCGGTCATCGAGCAAAGGCAAAAGGAGACAGCCGCTGGTGAAAAAGGCGTGCTTGAGGGAATGACCTTTGTAGTCACTGGCACGCTGCCCACCTTGTCGCGGGATGAAATTAAAGACCTGATCCAGAAAAACGGCGGTAAAGTGACCGATTCGGTCAGCAAGAAAACCAGTTACCTGGTAGTCGGCGAATCGGCCGGTTCCAAGCTGGATAAAGCGCGTGAATTGAGCATCCCGACCCTGGACGAAAAAGCGGTTTTAGCCCTGATCAATAATCGTTAATGGACTCCAAAAAAATCATTCTCAAGAAAGACCGGGACCGGTCTGCTCGCCAACACCACCCCTGGGTTTTTTCCGGCGCGATCGATCGTGTAGATGGTAATCCGGTTCTGGGTGAGACGGTTGAAGTTTGGTCGAAGGATGGGGAATTCCTGGGCAGGGCAGCTTATTCGCCCCATTCGAAAATCCGGGCTCGTTTCTGGTCCTGGGAAAATATCGAAATTACCCCTGAATTCTTCGCAGCGCGAATTGGGAAAGCGATTGAATCCCGAAATAGGCTGTGTCTCGAACAGGCTCAGCCTGCTGTTCGCCTGGTGTACGCTGAAAGCGATGGCCTGCCAGGTATAATCGTAGACCGCTATCGAGATACCCTGGTCTTGCAGTGCCTGTCGGCTGGCGCTGAGTTTTGGCGGTTTGAGATTGTAAAGGCCCTTGTACGCTTGACCGGATTGAGCCAGGTGTTCGAACGATCGGACGTGGATGTGCGCGAGCTGGAAGGCCTGCCGCAACGGACCGGGCAAATGAGCGGCCCGCCCATCCTGGATCGGACAATCATCCAGGAAAACGGATTAACCTTCCTGGTTAATATTCGATCTGGCCAAAAAACCGGATTTTACATCGACCAGCGCCCGAATCGCCAGAGGGTACGCGATCTAGTGGCAGGGTTAAGCGTTTTAAATTGTTTTTGTTACACCGGTGCGTTCTCTGTTTATGCCCTGGCAGGGCAGGCCAGCCGGGTATTGTCCGTTGACAGCTCGGCTGAGGCGCTTGCAGCCGGCCGTGAAAACCTGGCATTGAATGGATACCCTCTGGATAACGCAGAATGGCTGGAAGGGGACGTCTTCCAGGTCTTAAGATTATTTCGAGATCAAGCTCGGAAATTTGACGCCATCATCCTCGATCCCCCAAAGTTTGCACCGACGGCCGCCCAGGCGGAAAAGGCCGCCCGCGGCTACAAGGATATCAACCTGCTGGCTTTCAAGCTGTTGAACCCCGGCGGGCTGCTGTTCACCTTTTCCTGCTCCGGCGGAATTTCGGCCGAATTATTTCAAAAGATTGTCGCTGGCGCCGCCCTAGATGCCAGGGTAGACGCCCGGATTATCGAGCACCTGGCCCAGGGACCGGACCATCCCATCGCTTTGAATTTTCCTGAAGGAGCCTATCTAAAAGGGCTTGTTTGCCAAATATAATCGGGCAGCAAATATCGCTGCCCGATTATATTCGAGTGGAGATGGCGGGACTCGAACCCGCGTCCGAAAGATTCGTCCCACGAACATCTACGAGCGTAGGTGTTCTTTGGTTCTTGCGCCTCGGCAGAAGAGAACACCAGACCTGCTAGGCGCCAGTCGCTTGGGTCCGAAAACCCTCTTTCGTGCGGAGCGCGGCCATCCGCAAGGCACCCTGACTTTGTCACGCCCGCTTCACCACCGGTCAAGGAGCGGGGTGGGCGGACGTCGCCTTATAAGAAGGCGATAGCGCTAGCCTCAAGCTTATGCAGCGAGGGGCATTGCGGCATAGGAAGTGTTGTTGGCACTTGTGTTTTGTGCTGAGTTTACGAGGTCGGCACCTCTCGGCTCGCAGTTCGGGGCCAGCCTCTCCCGTCGAAGCCTGTCATCCCCGAATTCATTCCTATTATACTCTCAAAGGATGCATCCTTATACAATCAATCCGCTCTTGATTGGATAAGCGCTTAGAATTACACTATCATGGCGTACAGAAATGAGATGTAAATGGAAATCATTGATAAAGCCGTTACGCAAACAAATCAAAATAAATATTCAATGCCGCCGAAAAGCGCTTTTCTCCGCCTGGATAACCTTTCGAAAAGCTTTATGGAGGGCGGTCAAAAACGCGTCGTATTGCGTAATGTCTCCCTTGGGCTTTACAGAAGTGAAGTGATCGCAATTCTTGGGAAGAGCGGCAGCGGGAAGACAACCCTGCTCAATTTGATCGGCGGTATTGAGCCTGCAGAAAGCGGGGAAGTATATGTCGAAGGATTTCAGATTTCAGCACTGAAAGACCACGAACGCACCCTCTTCCGGCGCACTAAGATTGGATTCATCTTCCAGTTCTTTAACCTGATCCCGACTTTGACCGTCTGGGAAAACGTTGTCCTGCCGCTGGAATTGAACCGGCTGCTTGATTCGCAAGGAAAAGCCAGGGCCTTCGAGATGCTTCAAGAGGTCGGCCTGGCAGACCGGCTTAAAACCTTTCCGGACCGCCTGTCTGGGGGCGAGCAGCAGCGGGTGGCCATTGCCCGCGCCCTGGTTCATGACCCTATCCTTGTCCTCGCGGATGAGCCAACAGGCAACCTGGACGAGGAAACGGGTCGCCAGGTTCTTGGGCTGCTCGATCGATTGACCCGTAAAACTGGAAAAAGCCTGTTGATGGTCACTCACAGCCTGGATGCAGCAGCCATCGCCGACAGGGTCTTCGACCTGCGGGATGCGAAATTAGTGAAGCGTTCATCTTGAAACCGGCCGCCCCCGCCAGGCTATATCCAGCAGCTCTGTTCAATACCGGTTGGCGCTACCTTCTCCTGCGCCGCTGGCAGACTGCCCTGATGATTGTCGGCATTGCACTTGGGGTAGCCGTCATGGTAGCGATCGACCTGGCTAACGCCAGCGCCGGCCAGGCATTTCAATTGAGCGCCGAATCGGTCACCGGTAAAGCCACCCACCAGATCGTCGGGGGGCCGCAAGGCCTGGACGAGCAGGTTTACGTCGATATCGTGCGCCAGAAGTTAGTTGACTTCGCCGCGCCGGTAATTATGGAAACCGTATCGTCGCCAGAACTTGGCAACCTGCCAATGCAGTTGCTGGGAATCGATCCGTTTGCCGATGCGCCTTTCCGCAATTACCTCGCCTCTGGGCAGGTACCGCGGCCGGACCAGTTGACGCCATTCTTTACCCGTCCGGGAGCTGTAGTCCTCTCCAGCAACATGGCGGCGCGTTATCACCTGTCCTTGGGCAGCAGTTTTTTGCTCGTAATTGAAGGTCGAGCGAAACCGGTTTTTGTGGCGGGCCTGCTGAACCCCGCTGATAGTCTGGCGCGCCGCACTCTGGAAGGTGTGCTCCTGGTGGATATCTCCACAGCTCAGGAGCTGACAGGGCGCCTTGGCAAATTGGATCGCATCGACTTGATCCTCCCGCAGGATAGCACTGCAGCCATCCAGACGCTAAAACCCCGACTCCCTCCTGGAGTTGAAATCCAGACAGTTGCCGCCCGGCAGGGGACGATTGAAAAAATGACTGCTGCTTTCAGTCTCAACCTGACTGCTCTGAGCTTGCTGGCTCTGGTGGTGGGCTTATTCTTGATCTACAACACTATGACCTTTTCGGTTGTTCAACGTCGCGCCCAATTCGGCACCCTGCGCTGCCTGGGTGTGACCAGGCGTGAGATTTTTGTCCTGGTTGTCAGCGAAGCCTTCTTAGTCGGCGTGATCGGCTCAGCCATCGGGATTGGCCTGGGTGTGCTCATGGGCCGGAGCACGGTTGGATTGGTCACCCGCACAATAAACGACCTTTACTTTACGACCAACGTCCAGGCTGTCGGGATTTCGCTCGAAAGCCTGCTCAAGGGCGCCGCAGCCGGAATAATTGCGACGGTCTTGACCGCAGCTTTTCCGGCCTGGGAGGCCGCATCCGTACCCCCCAGGGAAGCTCTGTCCCGTTCGGCGCTGGAAACTAAAACGCGCCGGGCCATTTTGCTCACGGCAGCCATCGGGATTGGCTTAATTGCGGCCGGGGTCATGATTTTCCAGGTGAGGGGCGGCGGCCTGTTCCTGGGGTTTGGGGGTACTTTTGCAGTCATAGTTGGCTTTGCCATGTTTGCAGCCATTACAATGGCCTTGATGATGCGGCTGGCGGCGCCGCTGCTTGGGAAGGCACTTGGGACAATCGGGCGCATGGCCCCGCGAAACCTGGTAGGCGCCCTGAGCCGAACATCGGTGGCAGTGGCGGCTCTGATGGTCGCCGTCGCGGTTACGATCGGGGTCAGCCTGATGATCGACAGCTTTCGCTATACTGTCACCGTCTGGCTCGAGCAGACTTTACAGAGCGATATTTACATTTCTGTGCCGGGATTTAATGCCACCGCTTCTTTGGGCACGATTGATCCGAACGTGTTACCGGTCGTCAAATCCTGGCCCGGCGTTCAGCGCGCCGGTAGCCTGCGCACGGTAACCCTCGATTCTCCCCAGGGACCTGTCCAGGTGTCAGCCACCGATAATCCGGATATCGGCAAGGAAAGGCTATACCTGGAGGCGCGCCTGCCAACCGATAAGGTTTGGGCGGCGATGTTGGACGGAGGAATCCTGGTTTCTGAGCCACTCGCCAACCGGCTGGGCCTGTTCGACTCAAATCGCACGGTAAGCCTTTCGACGCCCCAGGGGTTTAAGCCTTTTAAGGTGGTCGGTATTTATTTCGATTATGCCAATAGTGAGGGCAGCCTGTTCATGGCAATGGCTGTCTACCGTTCGATCTGGAAAGATGCCGGCATCACTGCAATCGGAATTCGCCTATTGCCTGGGGCGGATTCCGACCAGGTGAGCCGCGCCCTGCAAGACCGCCTGGGTAGGATACAGCAGCTCCTTATCCGCCCGAACCAGGCCCTGCGCGACGAAGTGATGGCTGTGTTCGACCGGACCTTTGCGATCACGGCAGCCCTGAGAGTGCTGGCAACCATGGTGGCCTTCATCGGGGTACTGAGCACGCTGCTCCTGCTTCAGCTCGAAAAACAGCGCGAAGTGGGTATCCTGCGCGCCCTGGGATTGACCGGCAGGCAGCTCTGGGGGTTGACGATGCTTGAAACCGGCCTGATGGGACTGTCGGCAGGCATCCTGGCAATCCCGACCGGATATGCCCTTTCGTTGATCCTGATTTACGTGATCAACCGTCGTTCGTTTGGCTGGACGCTTCAGTTCGCGGCGCCGGTGGATCCATTTTTACAGGCGATTTTAATTGCCATTATCTCGGCCCTGCTTGCGGGAATATATCCCGCCTGGAGGATTGAGAAGAAAGCCGCGGCTGAGGTGATCCGAAATGAATAGAGAAAGCTTTCGGGTGATTAAACCTGCCAGCCGTTGGCTTATCCTTCTGGCCTTAGTCGCGGGCTTAGCCTGTCTGATCTGGCCGCAGCAACAGCCTGCGCCTGGACCTGCTTTCGATGGCTTTGCCATGACACCCGATCCAGGATTCGCCCATGCTGAAGGCCCGATTTCATTTAATTTTCCAAATGATTTTGGCCCGCACCCCGATTTTCAAACCGAGTGGTGGTACTACACCGGCAACCTGCAAGCCGCCACCGGAGACCATTTTGGCTTTGAGCTCACTTTCTTCAGGCGGGCGCTGGTACCGCCGGCGCAGATGCCCACACGTTCCTCGGATTGGGCTGCAAACCAGATCTATATGGCCCATTTCGCCCTGACAGGCGTGAGGGATAATTCCTTCCATCCTTTTGAGCGCTTCAGCCGCGGCGCAGCCGGCCTGGCTGGCGCAACCGGTTTGCCTGTATACCAGGCGTGGCTCGAGGATTGGCTGGTTGAACAAACTGGGCCGCGCTCGTTTCACCTCAGCGCGTCCGATTCGGGTGCAGCCATCGATTTGAACCTGGAAGACCTGAAAGGCCCGGTCTTGCAGGGCGACCACGGCTACAGCCAGAAAGGGCCGCAGCCAGGAAACGCCTCTTTTTATTTCAGCCAGACACGTTTACAGACCAAAGGAACCTTGAAACTGGGGGATAATGCATTTCAGGTTAACGGACTGAGCTGGATGGATCACGAGTACAGCACCAGTGCGTTAGATACTGACCAGGTTGGTTGGGATTGGTTTGCGATCCAGCTTGACGACGGCAGCGAGCTGACGATCTACGATCTACGCCGCAAGGACGGCTCGATCGATGCTTACTCGCGCGGCCTGATCGTTCGCCCGGATGGCACAACTCAAAGGTTAACTACCGTAGATTTTGCTATCCATCCGGAAGCCACCTGGAAAAGCCCCCGCAGTGGGGCCACCTACCCATCCCGCTGGACCTTGAGCATATCTTCAGAGAATCTGGAATTACAAATAACACCATACATCGCAGACCAGGAGCTGCGCCTGTCCTTCACCTATTGGGAAGGCGCCGTCCAGGTGCAGGGCGCCCAAAACGGTAAACACCTTGCCGGCAGTGGCTACGTTGAGCTCACCGGCTATTTTCAATCTCTGCAAGGCCAATTCTAAACCGTTCGAAATCCCCCTATCTTTGTAGTAACGATTTCAATCGTTACCCTTCCCCCCACCTTCGTAGTAACGATTTCAATCGTTACTCTCTCGATCGGCTTTTGGGTTCTCTATTACCTCGAATCCAGCATCCGCCAGCGCCTTTCTGGCTTGCTCGAGCCGCTCGTCTTTAACCAGGACGTAATCCGTGTCGAACGTGGACACCGCAAAAATGCTGATTCCTGCTTTCGCCAGCGGGGCAGCAATTGACTCCAGGATGCCTGTCAGCGAAAAATCGAGCGGTCCCTCAACCTTCAGTGCTCGCCAGCCGCTTTCGGATTTCCAACCTGCTGGGATCTTATCCTCCGGCAGGATCAAAGAGGTTTCTTCGCCCGTGCGAGTAATTGACCAAAACGGCAGGAGGAAGATCCAGCGCGGGATGGTCGCATCCGGGGGAAGCGAGCATATCGCCAGTTTTTCAGAGCTTACGGATATTCTTAAGTTCATAACTTGATGAGGAAGTGGGCGGAACAGGACTCGAACCTGCGACATCGTCCTTGTAAGGGACGCGCTCTAACCAACTGAGCTATCCGCCCGGTCATCAGCAAAATAAAACATCACAACAGACCCGTTCGATTATATCACGGATAGATATGCACTCTTAAATAGGGGAAGAAAAACCGCTTTCACAATCTCTGGGAAAACGTGGGTATAATCATTTCGACCTAAATTCGCTGAAAATCCGGTTGAGAATTTAATATTTCTCAAATTGCAGGGGGTATCCTTGCACATTGCATAATATAAAAACCTCAATCATTAAAGGTGAAATCTGGTAAAACAATGACACCGGAACAAAACCGACCAGGCAGGAAAAGAACGCTCTTTGTGCTTTATTTCGCAATAGGGCTGGTTCTCGTTATCCTGCTGGCCGCTGGCGGATTCGTTTTTGCTGCTAACATGGAATCGCAGGATCCGTTCTGTTCTTCCTGCCATTCACAGCCTGAAACAACCTTTGTCCAGCGTTCTACAGCGCCACAGCCGGTTGATTTGGCTTCGTACCACACGACCCAACACTTGCTTTGCATCGATTGCCACTCCGGGCCAGGTATTTCCGGTCGTCTGCAGGCAGAACTGATCGGGGCTCGCAACACAATCAAGTGGTTCACCGGCACCGCTGTTCAGCCAGCCGTTTTATCTTTTCCAATCCGCGATCAAAATTGCCTGAAATGCCACCGGGACGTAACCCAAAAAGGGTTTCGCCCAATGCAGCAATTCCCTGCTCTGGAGTCAGCGCTCGGCGGCGCTCAGGGAGAGGGTGCGAAAAACCACTGGCACGAACAACTGGCGCGCTGGCAGGCTTCGTCCCCAGAGGCGGGTACCTGCATAAGCTGCCATTCAGGGCATTTTGCTGGCTCAGATTCACAAAGTGGTTTCTCGAACGCTCAAGTTGTGAATTCTGTCTGCATTGTCTGCCACCAGGTGTTGGGAAAAGGTAAAGGTACCTGATGCAAATAGTGGTATAATGTCTGTACAACGCGAGAGTGCTTCCTGAAATAGAGGGCTTGAACTCTCATTCAATGACAGGAAGGGCCTAAAAAACGGACGGGCCCTTTTTATTTTCCTGTTTTCTTGCAAGGCGGAGGTCCGTATGACTGTCATTACTATTTCTCGACAATATGGCAGTGGCGGCGATGAAATAGCTGACCAGTTGTGCCAGCTACTGGGCTACCGCCATTTCGACAAACGCATGATTGCGCAGGCTGCGTTGGAAGCCGGTCTTTCGGAAGCTGAGATTGCCGGCTTTTCAAAATACTCGGAAGAAAATTATAAGGTAGTAACATTCCTGGATCGCCTCTTCCGCCGCGCGGGGCGCGCAGCCCATCCCAATAATGTCAAGGAAGATGCTGTCACCGGACTCCTTATTGAAGAAAAATTATTTAACGAAGCCTCCGCGTTATCCCTGGTTCAAAATGCGATAAAGGTTGCGTACAAGTCAGACAACATCATTATTATCGGGCGCGGAGGCCAGGTTATCCTGAGAAATCATCCCAATGTCCTGCACGTTCGGATTGAGGCTCCGATGGAAGATCGCATCAAGCGTGTTGAGGAACGCATGAAAGAAGAAGGCCGCACGTCATCGACGAGCTATGGGTTGTGGCTCAATGCCAGAGACTTAATTTTAGAGAAGGACTCATCCTCGGCAGATTACGTCAGGCTTTTCTATGGTGAAAATTGGGCTGATATTGGCTTGTACCACGTGATTTTGAACACCGGAAAAATATCCATTGCGAATTGCTCGAAAATCATTGCGGATATGGTGCATAGGTTGTTTTAATAATTGCCCAAAAAATTATCACGCAGGATCTTTTTTACCTGGTTTGAGACTTCCCCGGCCTCGCCTGCCAGGCCGAGGGCCAGATACATGATTTTATTTCCGCTCGTAAATTCCGGGTAAGGTTGGCGACTATAACAGCATCAAATAACTGTGGAAATTACCCATTTAAAAGAGGTAAAAATGATTCAAGATTCTGATAAAACTCAGCCGGTTGGAAAGAGAACTGAAGTAATTACACTCGCAGGCGGATGTTTTTGGTGTCTGGAAGCTGTGTTCGATAATTTAAAAGGGGTCGAGGATGTCGTTTCAGGTTATTCTGGCGGACACGTCGCTAACCCAACTTACGAGCAAGTGTGCACAGGAATGACCGGGCATGCTGAATCCGTCCAGATCATTTTCGATCCGCATCAAGTTACAGAAAAAGAGATATTAGAGGTATTTTTTACAATCCACGATCCGACCACACTAAATCGACAGGGCGCCGATGTAGGCACCCAGTACCGCTCAGCTATCTTTTACAACAGTCCAACTCAAAAAGAAGTCGCTGAAAAAGTGATCACAGAGCTTGACGCAGCCGGCATTTGGGAAGACAAGATTGTGACGGAATTAAAACCAATCGAGAATTTCTACCCGGCCGAATCTTACCACCAGGAATATTACGTCAACAATTTGCGCCAACCTTACTGCCAAATTGTGATCGCTCCGAAAGTTGCTAAGTTTCGGAAGAAATTCCTGGATCGCTTGAAGAGTCCATAGAGATTTTTATCCGGTTATTTTGAAACCCCATTTTTCAAAAATACGAGCCGCGGTAATTTTTGCTTCGCCGCTTTCTGGATCCAGCTTTTTTTGAAGCAGGACTTGCGAGGTTTCGCCAACGGCGTTAGAGAGCCTGGTTTGAAAAGCTGAAGGCAGGGTTAGGAAGCCGGATAAAAGCTTTGCAGTGGAGGAATTTGGCCTGGGCAGGTTAAGTACATCAAAAACCTCCTGCCCAAGCTTACTGGCGACCTTTGCCAGATCGTCGCCTGCGGGAGTGGCTGCGCCGGAAATCCATAAAGTCAAAGAAGAATGACCGACGTCCAGAAAGCGAGCAAAGGTATAATAAGTTTGCTTTCCAGATTGATTTTTTTCCCAATCCATATATTTCTGTTCTAACCATTCTTGAAAGGATTTCATAGCGCCTCACCGTTCGTTCGAGTTTTTTGAGTGCGTTCGAACCAATAAACCTTGCTAATGCTTCCCATGGGGAATGAATCAATCCACAATCTAATTATACAAGAGAAGCGCGGGTGAACTGATGCGCTACGTTCGCTATGAGGTTGGTTTTGTCGGGCCAAAATATGGCTGGATCCTGGAAGATAAAGTAGGCGAGCTGCAAGGTACTCCGTTTGGAGAATACCGGCGGATGGAAGCAGACCTGCCAATTGAGCGTGTCCGCCTGCTTCCGCCAGTTTTACCCGGCAAAATTATCGGGATCCATCAAAACTTTCCCGGATCTGTAACGGATGCAGCCCCTGAATTTCCAAAAATCCCACGCCTTTACCTCAAGCCGCCTTCGTCGATCATTGGATCGGGTCAAAAGATCGTTCTCCCGGTACAATCTCGCCAGGTCGTGCACGAGGTGCATCTGGGGGTCGTGATCGGACGAACGGGCCGCTGGATCACACCCGAGGATGCCATCGATTACATTTTTGGTTTTACCATTGCGACCGAATTTTCCGCCCGTGATTTAGAGTTAGAAGATAATCATTCCGATCGTGCCAGGGCTTTCGATACATTTTTATCGATTGGGCCTTGGGTAGAGACCGATCTGGATGTAACCGATCTTTTAATGACCTGCCGGGTCAAGGATGAACTGCGCCAGATGGCCTCCACTCGCGAGATGATCTTTACGGTTCCCCAGCTTGTTGCTTTTATTTCATCCATCATGACCCTGGATCCCGGGGATCTGATTTTGGCCGGGACGCCGGTGGGCTCAGATGCGCTGGTTCCCGGGGATATTGTCCAATCCAGCATCGAGGGCATCGGCGATCTGGTCAATCCTGTCTGGTTAGAATGTCTAGAATAAAAATCATTTATGATTTTAATCTCATTCTTAAATTATCCCATTTTCGATTGACTTATTGACCGTAGTTACTATAATATATAAAAAATAACTGGGTTATTATTTTTCGATTTATATCTGGTTGTCTCACCAAAGCAAGAGCTAAAATTTAGGCGGCGAAGATCTGAATACCTGAATTGGTCGCTTTTTCCCTCAGGGACGGGCATTCAAGGAGCCAATAGCGAAACCGGCCTTTATGCCCGTTTTTATATATCTTGGCTGCCTTGGAGGGATTATGGAACTTCCGGTTACACCGAATCAAGCATCCCCGCGGATGCAAGGGTTAGGCATGGATCTGGACGAATTCACCTCGGTAGATCACCAGCGTATCCTGGTTGTCGATGACGAGCCAGATACCGTTTATCTTCTCAAAAACATCGTCCGTACGGCGGGTTTCGATGTTTTAAGTTCGTTCTCCGGTCGGGATGCAATCAAGAAGTGCCGCGATATGAATCCCGACCTGGTTCTATTGGACCTCATGATGCCTGAAATGGATGGTTGGGAGACACTGCGCTATATGCGTGAAATGGTGGATATTCCGATTATCATCGTTTCCGCCATTGGATCGAAAGAAGATGTAGTGCGTGCTTTACAAATCGGGGTGGATGATTATCTCACCAAGCCGTTCTTTAACGCTGAAGTGGTCGCCCGCATCCGGGCAGTGCTGCGGCGATCGGCCAAACCGCGCGAAATATCTCGTTTTGTATTCCCACACGCCAAATTAAATATCGATTTAACCTCCCAGGAAGTGAGTTTTCACCAGCGCCCGGTGCACCTCACTCCAAAGGAGTTTGCGGTCCTGGCATGTCTGGCCAGGCAGGCACCCAGTATCGTCGGCTATAGCAAAATTTCTGAGGCTGTCTGGAATGAGGATACGGACGATGCCCACAAACGCACCAAATACCTCATTTACCTGCTGCGCCGGAAATTCGAGGCCATCAGTCCATCCGAAAATCTAATCCTGAATATCGACCGGCTCGGGTACAAACTCCAGACTGAAATTTAATTCTTGTGAATTTGGTTATTATTTTTTGAGCGGCGAAAACGCTCAAAAAAATCCAAATTCCAAATACTGGCGGAAATATTTTAATTTCAGGATCTCTATGAACCATTTAGGCAGGATTCTTCTGGTCGCGGGCCTTGGTCTAATTTTGCTCGGTCTGCTTTCGTCCGCGCCCGTCGATGCCGACGTAATTTTGGCCGATCAAAGTGACCAGGCTTTAATTTCAAGAGCGCCGGTCGAGCCTATGCCGCCAGTGCCGATGATCCCGGTCGCTACGCCCGTTCTAGACCTAAAACTGCCTGAAAAGCCACCGGTCCAGTCCATCCAAAATTCTCCGACGCCTGTAACAGGCAGTCACACACCTTTTACAGTGGACGATAATATTAATTTGTTTCAATTCCTGCGAGCGGATCGTCTTGTGCCGGCAGTGCAATCAAACGTCCCGGTGCGCCTGGAAATCCCGTCGATCAACCTGGATATCCAGGTCCTTCCGGCTACCTTGCGCAAGGTTTTATATGAAGGCTATGTCTTTGACCAATGGAAGCCGCCGAGATATGCTGGTGGGTGGCAGTCGGATTCGGCTCAGCTCGGGAATCCTGGCAATACTGTTATTAACGGTCATAACAATGAATTCGGTGAGGTCTTCAAAGACCTCGAGCATGTTCAAATCGGCGACCTGGTCTATGCGTTTTCCGTCGATCAGAAATTTACATATATTGTCACCAACAAAATGTTTTTATTGGAGGCAGGTGAAAGCTCTCGCCAACGAATTGAAAATGCCAGTTGGATCGCAAAATCGACAGATGAGAGGTTAACCCTCGTCACATGTTGGCCTTATGACAACAACACCCACCGTTTGATTATCGTTGCAAAGCCAGTTTCTGTCCGGGGTGGGAATTAGCGGCAGGCTGCATCAAAAACCGGATGCCGACCAGCGCGTTTGAAATTGCAGGAGAAAGCTGGTCCACTGAAGGCGTCAGGTGGCTGATAGGCCTGGCGATCACAAAAATGCGTCCCCATGAAGCAATATTTCCATTTGGGATGCAGGTTTGAAGAACCAGGATGTTTCCCTTTGCATAAATCTTATCGAACAACTCCTCTGCCGAAAGTTGCTCCTGGGTCGATAAATCTACGAAACGAGAGTATGGACTATCGGGTGTTATGGCCTGGTAGCTTTGAATATCATTGACTTTGAAATATTTTGTTGTTCCATTACCGGAAACCAGGATTACTTCCTGGCCGATCTTCAGATTGAGGAACGATCTCCCTGCGAGGTAATCGTGTCCGAGCAGGCCGATTGTATTATAGTATCCAGCCATTCTGAATTCGGTCAAGGTGTCCGGCAGAGTGGAGACAAATGCCGGATTTTCCGCCGGTTGTTGGATCACTCGAAACGCAAATTGTCCGCCTGCAAAAATACCGGCCAACTCAGTCCGGCCGTTTTTCAAGCCGGCGACGAATGGTTTGAAATTAGAAAGAGCTGCCACATTTGAAAACAAGGAAACATCGATCCTTGGACCACTTGTAATCGCGATGCGATTTGGCGAAAAAGTAATCGCAACGCCAGTGGCCATCGAAAGTAAAATAACGGCCAGAAGAGCGCATAAAAATCGGCGAGTCATAAAAAGATTAGGTTTTAGTTATTAAATGGTATTTCTTACGCGAGATTCTATTACATTGTTATTACCATTTTCAAAAAGGTTTTGTAAGCTTGCAAAGCTGTAAGGTGGCAATGAAAAGGCCCGAATTTGTTGCTTTGGCCATTCGATCAAGTTGGTAGGCACTCATGGTATAATTTGAAAAAATATGGGCTTTCTCAATTTTGAAAGCTCATCTCTACAAGGAGAGCCAGTCATGTCAGGTCATTCCCATTGGGCAACAATCAAGCGGAAAAAAGGCGCAAGCGATGCCAGAAAAGGCCAGGTTTATACGCGCCTCGCACGTGAAATTGCTATGGCGGCCCGAGAAGGCGGTGGTGATATTGAATCGAACTTTAAATTACGCCTTGCGGTCGATAAAGCTCGCGATCAAAACATGCCTAAGGACAGCATTGACCGGGCAATAAAACGAGGAACTGGTGAAAGTAAAGATGGGGCCGTTTTCGAGCAGATCTTCTACGAAGGATATGCCCCCCATGGCGTGGCTTTGATGATTGAATGCGTAACAGAGAATAAAAATCGTACCGTAGCGGAAGTTCGCCATACCCTCACTCGATCTGGCGGGAACATGGGAGAAGCAGGCTCGGTGGGGTGGCAATTTACACGCGCCTCTTATTTTGCCATTCCGGCTGCCGGAAATGATTTCGATAAAATTTTTGAAATTGCGGTGGAAGGCGGCGCAGACGACGTAATGCAAGATGATGACTTAATCGAAATCGTGGGTCCGGTGGAAGTATTTAAGAAAATCAGTGATTTATTGCGCGCTGCGAAGATACACGTTTCTGATGCTAATCTGCGCATGATTCCAAACCAGGAAATTGAATTGGACGTCGATAAAACACTCCAGGTAATGCGAACCATTGAAGCGCTCGAGGAACTGGATGACGTTCAAAACGTTTTTTCGAACCTGCGCATTTCTGATGCAGCAATGGCTGCCATGGAGTCTGCCTGATCCGGTATGTTGGCCTTAGGGATCGACCCAGGGACTGCCACAACTGGATATGGATTGGTACGTGAGGCCCCGCAGGGCACCCTTGAAGTTGTAGACTTTGGGGTAATCCTCACCCCTGCCGGCGAAAAGCCTGAAATCCGCTTGCTCTTGTTGTATAACGAGTTAAAGAAATTTCTCCTTCTCCACCGCCCGGAAACCGTCGCGGTGGAGAAGTTGTTTTTCCAACGCAACGTTACCACGGCCATCAGTGTCGGTCAGGCCCGGGGAATTATTTTACTTTGCATGGCGGAAGCGGGAATCCAGGTATTTGAGTATAGCCCGCTGGAAGTCAAGCAGGCCGTGGCGGGTTATGGTGGAGCGCAAAAGAAACAGGTCCAACAAATGGTAAAGGCAATTCTAAACCTGGACAGAATCCCTCAGCCGGATGACGCGGCTGATGCGCTGGCAATTGCGATCTGCCACCTGCATTCCAACCGCCTGGCCGACCTGGTAAATGCCGGATGATTACTAGCAGCGCCAACCCTCGCATCAAGCAGATTCGCAAGCTGCGCGAACGCAAAGAACGCCAGCAAAGCGGCCTCTTTTACGCAGAAGGTTTGCGAATTGTGATCGAAGCGGTATCTGAAAATGCCTCGATCAAGGCGTTGGTCTTTTCACCAGAATTGCTGACCAGCGAGATGGGAATTAAAATTATTTCAGACCAGAGCCAGCGCGGGATTGAGATTCTCGAGGTCAGCCGCGATGTATTCAAGACGCTGGCTTTGAAAGACGATCCCCAGGGAATCGGGGCTGTAATCGAACAGACCTGGCTCCCGATCGATAAGATCGATTTGAGGCCGGGTGAGTTTTGGGTGGCTCTTGATGCGGTCGCCGACCCCGGCAACCTGGGCACCATCTTGCGCACCAACGATTCTGTTGGCGGGAAAGGCGTCATCCTTCTGGGCAATACTACCGACCCGTATGATCCGACCTCGATGCGCGCCAGCATGGGCGCAATTTTTTCGCAAAAACTGGTCCGGGCTGATTTTGAGCAATTTGCAGCCTGGAAACAGGTTAGCGGGATAGCCGTGATCGGTGCTTCTGGGGCCGCTCG
>Ga0335070_10003972_pt1 | contig 17217 bp, 16 predicted proteins | sample Lox_Sample_13_FD_206722 | JGI IMG/M metagenome (GOLD analysis project Ga0335070, IMG submission 206722) | Soil microbial communities from Loxahatchee National Wildlife Refuge, Florida, United States - Lox_Sample_1.3 | ecosystem: Environmental > Terrestrial > Soil > Wetlands | place: USA...
CTTCGTGCAGGCTTCCTGGAAATATTCATCGAAGCTGCGCTTCATCTCCGGGTCGTTGTACCCGGGGCGGTTCCAGATCTCGCGATAGCCGCAGTGGTGGTACCAGAAGAACGCCGGCGGCGTGAAGATGCCCATCATCTGGGTCATCTGGCGCTCGACCTGGTACTTGGCGATCTCGTCGGTGATCGATGGATCGGCTTCCATCAGCGACTGAATCATCGCCTGGCTCATCGCGTGGGTGGCCAGCGTCATCTCGGGGCCGGATTGCGACTTGAGCAGCACGGTGAACATGCCGTCGTTGAGGCCGACGGCCCAGCTGCGCGCGCCGGTGCCGTGCTTGCCCCAGTTGCCGGTGAGCCCGAGGATGAGCATCATCGCCCGCTCCATGAGGTCGCCGTGGTAGTACTTGCCGGAGTTCCAGCCCATCATGATGCGCGTGCGCTTGGTGGCGATCTTGCGCGCCAGCGTGCGGATCGTGTCGGGGTGGACGCCGCACACCGCGCGCACTTTTTCCGGCGTGTACTGGGCGTTGAGCAGGTCACGCAGGAACGCAAAGACCGGCCGCACTTCCACTTCCGCGCCGTTGGCGAGCGTGACGCGCACCGCACCGTCGAGTGCGGGGTCGACCGCGCCTGGATCCAACGTGGCGCGCGGTGCGGCCGCGATTGTTCCGGTCTTGGCATCCAGCCAGTAGAACTGCTCGTCGGAGCCGTCGCCGAGGTCGGAGGCACGCAGGAAGCGGTGCGTGTCGACACGCAGCAACAGCGGCAGGTCGGTCTGCTTCTTCACGAAATCGACATCCATCAACCCTTCGGCGATCACCACCTGCGACAGGGCGTTGGCGAAGGCGGCGTCGGTGCCGATGTCGATGGGGATGTGGTAGTCGGCGTGGACCGCCGACGGGCTGAAGTCGGGCGCGATGGTGACGACTTCGCCGCCGTTGTAACGCGCCTCCTGGATGAAGTGGTACCAGGTGATGTTCGTGTACACCGGGTTCGCGTGCCAGATGAGCACCAGCTCGCAGTGGAAGAAGTCGTCGGCGCCGGGAGCGGGATCGAACTTTCCAAAGGTGGTGTAGATGCCCGGGCTGAAGTCGTTGATCTCGGCCTGTAGGTCGGTGACCTGGAAGCCGAGCTGCGCCGAAAAGTTGCTCCACAGGATCTGCTGCGTGCCGCCTTCACCGGGCGTGCCGATGTGGTAGAGCGAACGCGGCCCCTGCTCCTGCACGGCGTCGATGATGGCGTCGGCGATGTCGTTGAACGCGGTCTCCCACGACACGCGCTCCCACTTGCCGTCGCCGCGCTTGCCGGCGCGCTTCATCGGGTAGAGCACGCGCTCCTCGTTGTAGTGCTGCTGGCTCCACGAGGCGCCCTTCTGGCAGCCCATCGGGTTCATATCGGGCACGCCCGGCTCTATGGTGTGGAAGATCCCGGCCTGCTCTTCGCGGACGATCTTGCCGTCGCGCGAGTAGACGCGCCACGGGCAGCCGCCGGGGTAGCAATCGACGGCGTGGCACCCCCAGGTGACCTTGTCCCACTTCCAGGCGTTGCGAAATGTGTCTTCGGAAGCCCGCCGCTCAGTGCTCGTCTGCTTGGTCGTCATGTGAGGTCTCCTTCAGATCGTCTTCCCCCTCCTTGGTAAGGAGGGGCAAAAGAAAGAGCGTGTCTGAGCAATTCATCTCTTCCATCACCAGGTGATCGTTGCCGGATCGCGATCGAACGGCCCGAGCAGGTCCTTCCACTGGTACGCGATCAGCGTGTCCATCAGCTCCGACGGCTGGCCGCGGCGGCGCTTGGCCATTTCGTCTTCGAGCGTGTGCACCGCCGCACCAACGCGGGAGCCGAACAGCGACTCGAGATATGAGTACGGAATGCGCCGCTGCGACTCGTCGATCGTGCCGTCCGGTCGCACCACGAACGCGGAGAGCGGCGGCACGTAGAACACATTGGGCTCGGTGTTCCATTCCCCGTGCAGCGGGAGCGCCACCTTGTAGCGCTCGACCAGGGTGTGGATCGCGCCCGCCTGTTCGTCACGAAAACCGACGAACACCGCACGCCCCGGACACTGCCGCACACAGGCGGGCGCGACCCCCTGCTCGAGCCGCGGGAAGCAGCCGATGCAGTGCTGACTCGTCTTGGTGACGGCATCGAAGTAGATCTTCTTGTATGGGCAGGCGCGCGCGCAGTTCTGTATCCCCGAGCAACGGCTGTCGTCGCGCAGCACTACGCCGGTGTCGTCGCGCTTGTACATCGCGCCGTTCGGGCAGGCCTCCACACAACTCGGCTTCGAGCAGAAGTTGCAGATGCGCGGCATGTAGAAGTAGTACGCGTTGGGATATTCGCCGGCGCCTTCGTCCTCGTCCCAGTTCATCGCCCACGTCGGCTCGCCGTGCGTTGGCTGCAGGTGGGTGTGACCCCTACCGTTGCCGGATTGGTGCACGGCTGCCCAATTGAAATCGGAGGCCCCGCCAAAGTCCTCCGGACGAGGTAGTTCGCCGAGGATCAGTTTGCCGGCGTGGTCATAGCCACCGCCCATCTGCTCGTAGTCGCGCGGTGTGCCGCGGCCGGGTTGGGTGTTTACCGAACACCACCACATGTCGCGCTTGCCGTCCTCGTTGGTCCAGAGGACCTTGCAGGCCACCGAGCACGTCTGGCAGCCGATGCATTTGTTGAGATCGAAGACCATCGCCAGCTGTCTGCCCATGAGTTGTCCTCCTCGGCTTCGCCGTACGCGGTGCGCCCGCACGCTGAACGTGCGGCCTTCCTACCGTTCGGTAGGGACGGCGCGTAGGGCGTTGGTCAGAAGTTTTGATGACCAAGGTCAGCAACGGCGGGCACGCCGGAGCATCCGGTGTATGGCACGCGCGCTTGGGTTTCCGCTAAGAGTTCACGGACCATGGTCTCAACGACGTGGCGCGGCACCCTGGCGAGCGCGCTCCTTCTCTTGCTCCCCGTTGCTTCCAGCGCAGCGGCCGGTCCTCCCGAGGCGTGCCGCGAGGGTGCCGAGATCGCCATCTGGACCTCGCCGGGCGGCCCAGTTGCGCGGGGACCGCTTCGCATCCTCGCGGTTGCCCACGCCGAACCCGCGTTCGACCTCGCGGTCACCGATCCCGCAGGGCAACCCGCAGCGCTCACGACGGTGCGCCTCGGCGGGCCGCCGTGGAGCCTCGGTGCCACGATCGCAAGCGCGCGCACGGGAACCTATCGAATCGAGGTACAGCGCGCCGGCGTGCTTGTCGCCTGTCGCATGGTTGTGGTCGGCAACACGGAGGCGCGCCCGGGCCGAGCCGTTGGTGGGCCGACCCTCGCCTGGGATCGGCGAACAGAGGCGTTCTACTCGGCCTGGATCGAACGGCTCTTCGATGCGCCGCCGTCCGCGGCAGTGGGGTTCCCGGCGCTGCACGATGCCTTGCGCGACGACAGCCGGAACTTTCTCCACGACCACCTCGGACTCGGCGAGGATGATGCGGGCAGCCGCACCGCCCTCACGGCCACCCCCGACTGTGCCGACCTGCCGTATTTCCTCCGTGCCTACTTCGCATGGAAGATCGGTCTGCCCTTCGCGGTGCGGGCGTGCAGCCGCGGGACGGCGAGCAGCCCACCGCGCTGCGGCGAACCGATGGTCACGGAGCGGCCGGGTCAGGGCACCGACCCGCTCGCGTCGTTCAAGGCGTACGCGCGCCGCCTGATGGATACCGTGCAGTCCGGGAGCGCACGTACGGCGCTGGACGACGATGCAACCGACTTCTATCCGGTGCAGCTCGCACGCGACGTCCTGCGCCCCGGCATCATCTACGCCGATCCCTACGGTCATACGCTGATCATCGTGAAGTGGGTGGTGCCGACGCCGGCGCACGGCGGGCTGCTGCTTGCGGTCGACGCGCAACCCGACAACTCGGTAGGGCGCAAGCGGTTCTGGGAAGGAACGTTTCTCTTTGCCAGCGACACGCCGAGCGCGGGATCGGGATTCAAGGCGTTCCGGCCGCTGGTGCGCGATGCCGCCGGCAGGCTGCGGCCGCTCACCAACCATGCGCTTGCAGACGACGCGCGCTTTCCGCCGTTCTCGGACGAGCAGGCGCACCTCTCTGCGGAGGAGTTCTACGCGCGCATGAGCGCACTCATCAACCCGCAGGGCGTTGACCCCGGGCGCGCCTATGCGGACATGCTGGACGCGCTCGTCGAACAGTTGGAGACGCGCGTCGGCTCGGTCGACAACGGCGAACGTTACATGCGCGCGCATCCGAGCCCGCCGGTGCCGATGCCGCAGGGCGCACGCATCTTCGAGACCATCGGCGCGTGGGAGGACTACGCGACGCCGTCACGTGACATGCGGCTCATCATCGCGATGAACGTGCTCGCGGCCTTGCCCGATCGGATCGTCCGCCATCCCGAGCTGTACGTCCTCGGTGGCGGGCGGGCGCAGGACGCACGTGCCGCAGTGCAAGCCTTCCACGCGCAGCGCGTGCGCGAGCGCACCATCGTCTACACCCGCAGCGACGGCAGTCCGTGGACGCTGACGGTCGCCGAGATTCTGGCACGTAAGGCGGCCTTTGAGATGGCCTACAATCCAAACGACTGCGTCGAGCTGCGCTGGGGAGCGGCCGAGGGAACCGAAGAGTACGCACCCTGCCGGCGCCACGCGCCTGCGGAACAGCGCGCCCGCATGGAAACCTATCGCCCGTGGTTTCGCGAGGCGCGCCGCCCGCCACGATGAATGCGCCGCGGGCGGTCTGTTCAGATGGTGCCGCGCTCTCCGGATGATCCGCTGCCAAAATCCCGCCACGCGGCGATCGACTTGCGCATCAATAACTCGTCTCGTCCGGGAATGAGGAGATCCTTCAACAAACCGACCTCCGAGTATCCGAGCCGGCGGTAGAATTGCTGCGCCGCACGGTTGAAGTCGGACACACAGAGATAGACATTCGGCCAGCTCCGAAAGGCGCGCTGTTCGAGCGCTTCCATCAGCGTGCGTCCGATACCCTGTGAGCGGTGCGCGTCATCGACGGCCAGGACCTTGAGATACTCGCCCAGCAGGATTCCCGGTGCTGACAGCGCAAACCCGACGATGCCGTCGCTGCTGCGAGCAACCAAAAGGTTGTCACGCTGAGCGGAGCGTACAATCGCTTGCACGTTGCTCTCGTCGTACTCGAGGGTGATCCATGGCTCGGTGCCCAGGATGAGGCGCCGGCAAAGTCCTGGGTCCAGCTCGGAGGCGCGCTCGATTTGCACGGCGACGTTCATTGGTGGGCGGAGCCGTCGGCCACCGGCTGCACTGCTGGTGTACACTCCTGCAGCAGGTCGCTGACCGTAACGAAGCGGAAGCCACGCTCGCGCAAGCGCGGCACCAGGGTGGGCAAGGCGTCGGCGGTGCCCACGCCGCGGCCGTTGACGTGGAGGACGATGATGCTGCCGCCTTGGACTTGGTGCAGGACGTCGCGTTCGATGTCGGCCGCCGTTTCCTGCGGATTGGGATCGCCCGGCGCGACATCCCACAGGATGGGTGTCACACCCGCGGCGTGAGCGGTCGACGCCAGCACCCGCGGCTGATCCCCAAACGGCGGGCGAAACAGGGCACGCGGATGCGCACCCAGCCGCACCAGCGCCTGCTGCCCGTCCTGTATCTCGGCGAGGATCGCCGCCTGCGGCGCGCCGTTCAGCCGGTGATGGCGATAGCCGTGCAGGGCAATCTCGAAGAACGGCACCGCCTCGAGCTGCGCCAGGTCCTGCGGGTGCGACTCGGCCCAGCGGCCCGAGACGAAGAACGTGGCCGGGACCTGCTCGCGTGCCAGATACGCAACGATTGCTGCGGAGAATCCAGGTACGTGACTCGTCGGGCAGGCGTCGAACGTGAGAGCGATGTCGCGGCTGCGCCGGGCGCCGTGCACGACGACGCCATCGCGCATGGCGCAGCCGTCCTGCGGTATCGCTGGAGCAGCCTGCGCCGCACCGACGCCGGCTGCCAGCATGGCGACAAGCCCTGCGACGGCGGCTCTGAAGCTAAAAGGATGCGGCGGCATTACTTTCCGAAACGGGTCAGCGCCATCGAGTCGAACAGGCTGGCCTCGACCGGCATGCGCCGATAGAAGGCCGAGGTCGGATCTGGGCGCAGACCACCGAGCGTCGCCCGGTTCATCTTTGAGTTCTCGGCGCATGCCCATGCCATGGTGCCCATTGGGACCCATTCCGGGTTGTCCGCCGGTCCAGCCTTGTGATTGGCTGCGGCCGTGACTTGGTAGGTATGTACATGTTCGCCTTGCCAGTTGAACTTCCGGTTCCAGGCTCCGAACCACGTCTCGGCGTCGATCCACAGCTCGAGCCGGCCGTATAGGTAGTAACTGTCGCGCGGGACGCCTTCGACCACCCAGAACGAGCGTTTCGCCAGCGCGGGGTCCACCGGCGCCCACGCCACACCGGACCAGCCCGGGGTGCGGTAACCGGCCGTCGGCGGATTCAGATCACTCAGGATGATCCAGCCGCCGCCCGGCGCCGGATTCACCTGGAGCGGACCGCTCACCGAACCAGGATCGACGATGCGCAGACCGTCGCGCTTGCCGACCAGCTTCCATTCGAAGTCCTCGGGTTTGCCGTCGAAGAAAAACCCATCGTCGCCACTGATGTCGGAGCCGAGATAGCCGTCGGAGCGATTCGCCGGGCTCACGGCGCGGACGCGGCGCAGGGCCGGTACGAAGGCCCACACCGAATCGCGCTTGTCGGGGTCGCGATAGCGCCAGGTCAGCGACGACGTCCCCTGCAGGTCCGCAGGCTTCAGCGATACGCCGAGAAACTGGCTTTGCAGGTTGAGCGGGTTCGGCTGCCGGTACTTCGGCGTCTGCCCGTCGTAGAAGTGGAACCAGCCGTCGGCGACGATCTCGCGGTCGAGGCCCTTCGGGTTCAACATGGTGACGAGGGTGCGGTTGTAGCTGCTGCCGCCGTACCAGTAGGCGAGGAACTGGTTCCACACGATCTTGACGGCGGCTTTCGGGTCGTTCGGATCGATCTTGGGAAACGGGATGCCGTAGTAGTAATCGGGTTGCTTGCCGGTCGTCTTGTCGATGATGCTGCCGCGGGCGTCGGCATCGAGGCGGGTGGCGTTCTGCTCGGTGGCGTCCAGGAACGACTGCTCCCAGTGTGCGTTGCCGGTCGGATACGCGATGATCTTGTTGCGATACTCCCCGCTCTTGTAGTGCTTGAGGATTTCGGGGGGCAGCAGATCCTTTGCCAGGTCGGCGTTGCGCTGATCGAGCGTGTCACCGACCTTCAATCCCGGAGCGACCTCCTCGGCTGCGGCGCCCCATGCCGGGCGCGCCAGCGGCGAGAGCAACGCAAGCGCCACGACTGCGGTTCCTTTGAGAATCCCATTCCACATCAGATCAACCTCCACGAGGACGTACCACGGCCTGATCAATTTCTACTCGAGTGGCGGGCACGCGAGCGACACTTGCAGGCGAGAACTCGTTCTCCTTCCGGTAGCAAAACTCTCCCGATTTGTGGAGATGCGGCTGTAGCACCTTGCATGTTGACAAACAAACGTTCGTTCCGGTAGACAGCGGGCCGCTACATCCCTCGTCTATTGAGCACCGGAGACGCCGCATGAACGAACAGTCCGCGACACCTGGGTCCGTCGCACCGCTGCACGAGCAGCGGGTGATGGAGTTCCCGTACAAACATTCCACCGGACCGACCGTCGGCCGATTCCTCGCTGGTCTCAAGGAGCAGAAGGCGATTTGGGGCCAACGCGTGTCCGGACTGGGCGTGGTGGTCCCGCCGGTCGGATATTCCGAAGTCGATGCCTCCGACGCCGGCGATTGGGTTGCCGTGAAGGACAGCGGCGTTGTCACTGCCGTCGCCATTGTGCACCACCCGATCGAAGGGCTGCATCCGTTGTCCAGCCGGTTCGCATTTGTCCTCGTCCGACTCGATGGTGCCGACACGGCGATGGCCCATGTCGTCACGGACAACCTCGACAAGCTGAAAGTCGGCGCGCGTGTGCAGGCCGTGTGGGCGCCGGATGAGCAACGCACCGGAACGATTCGCGACATCGCCTGCTTCCGTCTCGTCCCCTAAGAGGTCGTATGACCGAGCCACCCAAAGAAGGCATCAAGTACATCGATTCGAAGGTGCACCTGCCGTATCACTACGTCGCCGGTGACTACAAAGCGCGTTACCTATCCGCGCTGAAGGACAAACGCATCCTCGGCTCGAAGTGCTCGAAGACCGGCAAGGTGTTCGTACCACCGCTGGTCGCGTCGCCTGAAAGCTTCGCGCCGTGCAACGAGTTCGTCGAGGTCGCCGGCCGTGGCGTCATCACGACCTTTTGCGTCGTGAATATTCCCGTGATCGGGCGTGAGCTGGACATCCCGTACGTCGCAGCCTCAGTCGCGCTCGACGGCGCGGACATCTCGATCTTCGCCCTGATCCAGGAGTGCAAGCCCGAGGATGTGCGCATGGGCATGCGTGTGGAGGCGGTGTGGAAACCCGACGGCGAGCGCCACGGCGACCACGAGGACATCCAGTATTTCCGCCCCACCGGCGAGCCGGATGCGCCGCGCGAGTCGTACATCAACCGACTGTGAGCCCGCGATGACGAAACTCCGTAACGTAGCTGTAGTGGGCTTTGCCCAACTTCCCGTGGTCGCCCGCGACGAGCATCGCATGTCGACCGAGATGCTCTATCCGGTGGTGCGCCAGGCGCTCGCCGATTGTGGTGTCGAGCGCGACGCCATCGACTATCAGATCGCCGGTTCGGTCGATTACATGGACGGGCGCCCGTTCGGCTTCGTGGCGGCGCTCGACGTCATGGGCTCGTGGCCGGCGCGCCAGGATCTGCACCTCGAAATGGATGCGGCATTCTGTGCCTACTACGCCTGGGTGCGCATGCAGGCCGGCGACTGCGACACGGCGATCGTCGCCGGCCACGGCAAGACATCGGAGGGCGAGCCGGATCGCGTGCTCAACCTGCAGCTCGACCCGTACTACCAGGCGGCCATCGGTCTCGATCCAACGTCGACCGCGGCGCTGCAAGCCAGCGCGTACATGGCGCGCACCGGTGCCACCGACCGCGACTTCGCTGCCGTCGCTGCACGCAACCGCGCCGCGGGCGCGCGCAACCCCGACAACCAGCTGCGCCGGGCAGCGTCGGCCGATGAGCTGGTGAAGACACCCTGGGCCGTGCAACCGCTGCGCCAGGGATACCTGCCGCCGATCGGTGAGAGCGCCAGCTGCATGATCCTTGCCGCCGAGGGCAAGGCAGAGAAGTTGTGCGACCGGCCGGTGTGGATTCACGGCGTCGATCATCGTACCGAACTGCAAACGCTCGGTGCACGCGACCTGTCACGCAGTGCCGGCACGCAGCTCGCGGCGCAGAAAGCGTTGGCTATGGCCGGCGTGCAGAGCGCCGCGGCAGCCGATGTCGTCGAACTGTATGCAAACACTCCCGCCGAGGAGCTCATCGTGGGGGAAGCCCTCGGGATCGATCCCAAGGCGGCGCAGCCGGCAATCAATCCGTCGGGCGGCGCTCTGTGCGCGAATCCGGTGATGAGCACGGGCCTCATCCGCATGGGCGAGATTTTCCGGCAACTCTCCGGGCGTGCCGGCGCGCGCAGCGTGTCCGGCGCACGCCGCGGCATCGCCCACGCCACCCAAGGCCATTGTTTGCAGCAGAACATTGTCTGGGTGCTGGGGACCGAGCGGAGGTGGACATGAAGCGCCCGGTTGCAGTCGTCGGGGTCGGGCAGACCCATCACACCTCGCGCCGCTCCGACGTGAACATCGCCGGCCTGGTGCGCGAGGCTGTCGACCTCGCTCTCAAGGATGCCGGACTCGAACACAAGGACATCGACGCCGTCGTCATCGGCAAGGCGCCGGACATGCTGGAAGGCGTGATGCAGCCGGAGCAGTTCCTCGCCGGCGCCGTCGGCGCGCACATGAAGCCGCTGCTGCGCGTCCACACCGCCGGCTCGGTGGGTGCGTCGACTGCACTCACGGCGGTGACCCACGTCGCGTCCGGACTCTACGAACGCGTGTTGACCATCGCCTTCGAAAAGCAATCGGAAGGCAACGCCATGTGGGCGCTGTCGCCGAACATGCCGTTCACGCCGCCGCTGGTGGCGGGTGCGGGCGGCTTCTTCGCACCGTACTGCCGCGCCTACATCGCGCGCACCGGTTGTCCGCCGCACATCGGTCCAATGGTTGCCGCCAACGCGCGCGCCAACGCCCGGCGCAACGAGTATGCGCACCTGCGCGAGCCGATGACCGTCGAAGACGTGATGAACTCGCCGGTGCTGTGGGATCCCATCCGCTATCTCGAAACCTGTCCGTCGTCCGACGGGGCGATCGCCCTGGTGATCTCGTCGGAGGAGAAGGCCAAGAAAGGGCCGCGCACGCCTGCGTGGGTCAAGTCCGGCTACTCCTATGCCGAGGCGATGTGGGTGCCGGGTCGAGACCAGGTGAGCCCGGCGGCCGGCCGCATCTGTGCCAAGGCGGTGTACGACAAGGCGGGGATCACCGATCCGTGGAACCAGATCGACACCATGGAGATCTACGTCCCGTTCGCCTGGTTCGAACCGATGTGGCTCGAAAACCTCGGCTTCTGTGACGTCGGCGAGGGCTGGAAGATCGTCGATCGCGGCGACCAGAAGGTGGGCGCGCATCTGCCCGTCAACCCATCCGGCGGTGTGCTCTGTACGAATCCCATCGGCGCCTCGGGCATGCTGCGTCTCGGCGAAGCGGCGTTGCAGGTGATGGGCCGCGCCGGTGCGCATCAAGTCGACGGCGCGAAGACCGCGCTCGGCCACGCCTACGGCGGCGGCGCCCAGTACTTTGCCATGTGGATCGTGAGCAGTGAACAGTAGGGGCCGGTCCCTATCCTTGGGGAGCGTGAATAAACTCGTGGTGTGCACGCTGCCGCGATCACCGGGGAATGAATTCCCCGGCGTCGACTGTGCCTGCCCATTGCGCCGTGGTTCCGGCGGAAATCAACAATCCCTGGAGAGCAAGAACAGTAGTCGAAGGAATGTACATGTCTGACCCCGCAGTCCTCTACGAAAAGTCCGGCGGCATCGCCACGGTGACGATGAACCGTCCGGAGTTCCGCAACGCCATCAACCCGGAGATGCTGTGCCGCCTCGCCGACGCGTGGCAAGACGTCAATGACGACCCGGACATCCGGGTCGCCATCCTCACGGGCGCCGGCGACAAGGCCTTCTGTGCCGGCGCCGATCTTGACCGCCTCGTGCGCATGATGCAGGGATTGCGTCCGCCGGAGAGCGCGTTCGACGAACGCATCAAGAACGACTACTCGATCATCTACAAGGGCCTGCTGCGGAACTATCAGGTCACCAAACCGATCATCGCTGCGGTGCGCGGCTTCTGCGTCGCCGGCGGCACGGAGATCTTGAGCTGCACGGACATCCGCATCGCCGGCGATGACGCGCGCTTCGGCCTCGCCGAGGTGAAGTGGAGTCTGTTCCCGATGGGCGGCTCCACCGTGCGCCTGCCGCGGCAGATCTCGTATTGCAATGCGATGGAGATCCTGCTCACCGGCGAGCAACTCTCCGCCGAGCGGGCGCTGCAGATGGGCCTGATCAACAAAGTCGTGCCGCCGAATCAGGTCATGCCCGAGGCGCACCGCTTCGCCGACATCATCAACTCCAATGGCCCGCTGGCGGTGCAAGCGGTGAAGCGTTCGGTCCTCGCTGGCATCGGCCTGCCGCCGGAGCAGGCGCTCGAGAAGGAGATGGAGATCGGCATCCCCGTGTCGATGTCCGAGGACTGTCGCGAAGGTACGAAAGCGTTCAAGGAGAAGCGCAAGCCGGTGTTCAAGGGCCGGTAGGTTTGGGCTCTGTCGCCGGGATCAGTTGGCATCAAGAGTCGGCTAACGGCACGCGCCGGGAACTTCAGACTCAGCGGCGGCGCGCCGCTCCAGGCGGCGAACGGCACCTATGACCTGCAATTCGGTTGAGGATGGGAGAGGCGCCTGTGCCAATTGCGCGCTACGCCCCCTCATGACGCCTAGGATCAAAACACAATTATCATAAACCCGGCGTCCGTTTTTTCATCTTTTCCTGCATCAGAATACCATGTCTGTACCTCGATCACGTTTGGCCCGAAAAAGCCGAAACTGGCTCCAATGTTCGCTTGGCCTCCGCTCCCCTCGTGCGGTTCGTGATGCGCAGTAACTGCATAGAAGCGGTCTTGGACAAAAAAACCGAAGTCGACTTCATAGTCTCCGAGAAACGGATGATCGACGTGGAATCCACACCCATCAGCGGAAGTCCCATCGGTTAGCGAAGAGCCCCCCGGTACCTGCGAGTTGTAACACTCTCGGATGACGCCATCATCTCTGATGTAAGCCATCGCCTTGGCCCACCCGCCCTTATCGCGTGCTTGCCCAGCATTGCCGTTGGCGTACATCGCGTAGCCGGCACCCTGGCCGTAGACACCCCAACCGTTGGGGTTCTTGCTCTCGCCGACGACACCGGACCCGGTCGCACTGACCCCATACACGGCGGTGCCAACTGCGGTGTCATTGACCTGGAGTCTTGCGGCTGTTGGAGTGCCCGTGCCGATGCCGACGTTGCCGCTGCCGTTCAGGATGACCATTGCTGCCGAGTTTTGCAGGTGAAAACTTTGCGGGATGAAGACGAGGGCCCCGTTGACACCCTGAATGTAGCTATCCACGTTGCTCCCGCTCTCGGTGTCCCGCAGCGTGAAGTATGGCCCGGAGCCGGTGACCTTCAGGCCGTCCTGCGCGGCGATCTCCAGCTTGCTCGTCGGGGTCGCGGTGCCGAGGCCCATGTTACCCAAGCTGTCGATGAGCAGATCCGTGCGATCGGTGAAGGGCTGGATGGTGTGGTCGCTGGTCCGAATCTGCAGCGAGTAGCCGGACAGGCTGCCGGTCGATAGTAGGGTCTGATCGATGGCCAGTCCGTGGAACGGCGTCCCGAGACCCGTGCGCCCACTGACGTGCAGCCTGGCGTCGGGCGCTGCCGTCCCGATGCCGGCATTGCCCTTCACGATTAGATCGTTCTTGGCGGGATTGGCGAACGAGTAGCTGTCGGCAACCAGGACCCCGCCGGCCTTCAGCCCGGAGGCGCTCGGCGAAGCCGGCGAGTTGATGAGATCCACGTAGCGGTTCTGTTCCGCGTTGCTCGTGCCGGTGTAGACGATCGGATCTGCACCCGCATCCAGCGTGACATTGCCGCGGACGTCGAGCGGTGTCGTCGGCGTCGTGGTCCCCACCCCCACCTTGCTCGCCGACAGTGTCCCGCCCAACGTGCCGCTGCCACTGATGTCGAAGTTGCTGTTGGCCTGCGGGGTGGTGCGGTTCTGGATGAAGTTGCCGCTGACATTGGCGTTGAGCGTCCCGTTGACGGTGAGGTTGCCGCCGATCGTGCCGTTGCCGCCGACGTTGAAGTTGGCGCCGGCCTGTTGGGTCGTGGTGTTCTGGATGTAGTTGCCGCTACCGGCCGGGACGCTCGCAACCGGAATCGTTCCGGTCACCTTGCTTCCGGTCACCGCTTTAATCTGCGCGTCCTGCACGCACGCTGTGCAAGTGCTCGACAACATGTCGGCGGTGGCAGCGCTGAGCGTGCGGATCGCATACGGCGATGAACCGATCTGCTGGCGCGGCGCCAGTGTTGTGAACGTTCCGCCGCCGGCCGGCCGCACGCCGATCTCTAGAAAGCGGTCGGCGCCCGGGAAGGCGGTGACACCGAAATCGAGTTGCACGGTGAACACCCCGTTGCTCGCAGCCACGTTCGAGCGCGTCAGCGTCGCGCCGATCTGTGTGCCGCCAGCCGCCGCGTCGAAGAGCGCAAACTGCAGGTCGTAGTTGCCGTTCGCCGGTGCGCCGGCGTCAGTGAGTTGACCCTGATACGTGAAGAGGGTCGTCTGCGCCGGCGCCGCAGCGCTCAAGAGCGTCCCAGCGAGTAACACGGTGAGCGCGAGATGATGACGAGTGGCCGCAATGCGTGATGCCCCCATCGCACGTCCCCCTTTGCCGAAAACCTTGTATAGTGCATACGTATCATCGTTCGGTGACATACTGAAGTGGGGTTCATGGGCTGAGTTTGCCGGGACCGTGGACAACACACACCGTCCCTCGATACGGCCGCTCGAAGGCTGCGGCCTGCTCATGAACCGGCACGTCTCAGTCTCGTCATGCCCGCGAAAGCGGGCATCCAGGTGTGGCACGGTAGCGGCAGATGCAGGCATGGATTCCCGCTTTCGCGGGAATGACAGCCTGTTCATGCCCCTTCAAACCGGCGGCCTGTCGGCGTGGCTCTTGGGACGATCGGGTAAAATCTAAGGGGCAAGTATTCGTTCCGGTCACCCCGACGAGCCACCCTCTCTTGGCGGCGCATCGAGGGGCGCAGTCAATCCGCACGGAGCGGCGGACCGACCAGCCATCCGCCATCGACGGGAATGGCCGCGCCGTTCACGAAGCTGGCAGCTGGCGACGCAAGGAAGGCCACTACCGCGGCGATCTCCGCTGTCTGCCCGAGGCGGCCCGCGGGAACTTGCCGCACCATCAGGTTGCGCATCTCCTCCGGCATCGACAGCGCCAGTGGCGTAGCGATGAGTCCCGGCAGCACGGCATTGCACGTCACCCCGCGGTCGGCGTATTCCTTGGCGACGGTCTTGGTGAGCGCGATCACTCCGGCTTTACTGGCCGCATACGCCGGCTGCAACGGCGACGGCCATTCGGCGGCCACCGAGGAGATGTTGACCACGCGGCCCCAGCCGCGTTCGGCCATCGCCGGGACGGTGGCCTGAATGCACGAGAAGCCGCGCGCCCGACGTGCCGCGTGCGCTCTACGGGGACGCCGGACGCCGGCGCTTCGCCGTTGCCGACACCGGGATCGGTATCGCAGCTGCGCCGCACCGGTCCGTCGGGGTTGGGAAGCTGCGTGGAACCCGGTCGCCCCGCCGGTTGACTTAGCGCTGAGCGCCGGCGTATCGACGAGGCGTGGAGCGTGAGGTCATCATCAGCGGCATCGGCGGCCAGGGCATTCAGCTCATGGCCAAGGTGCTGGCACAGGCCGCCAACCGCGCCGGCAAGCAGGTCATGCTGTTCGGCATCTACGGCGGCATGATGCGTGGCGGACCGAGTGAGTCGACCGTGGTCATCAGCGACGACGCAATCGAAGCGCCGCCGCTCATCCCGCAGACGTGGAGCCTGCTGGCGATGCACCCGACAGGCTTGCCGGAGTTGGCGAAGAAGCTGCGCGCCGGCGGCGTGCTGTGCGCGAACTCGACGCTGGTGACGCAGGTGCCGCGCGACGACGTGCAGGTCATCAGCATCCCGGCAACCGAGCTGGCCGAGCAAGCCGGCACTATCATGGGCGCCGGCATGATCGCCTTGGGTGCATTCTGCGCCGCGACACAGCTCGTCGGCCACGACGCCGTGGTCCAGGCGATGCGCGACTCACTGCCCCCGCACCGCCAGCATCTGGCTGAAAAGAACGTGCAGCTGCTCAACCAAGGCGCGCAATTCATACATCAAAGGATTGGGGTGGAGACCTCTTCACTGGTCACTGGTCACTGATCACTGGTTACTTCCGTGCACGCCACCGTCACCATCGACATCGAAACCTGCAAGGGGTGCGTCCTCTGCATCCCCGTGTGTCCGCCCAGAGTGCTGGAGATGTCGACGGCGGTGAACGCCAAGGGCTATCGCTACCCGCTCCTGCACGACGGGTGCACCGGGTGCGAGCTGTGCGCCAAAGTGTGTCCGGACTTTTGCTTCATCGTCTACCGGCGCCCATCGGGGCACACTTTCCAGAATGGTGAATGTTGAATGATCGGAGTCGAATCCGCGGCCGCCGGGGCTTTCGCCCCAGACCCTGGGCACAGCTCGCTGTGCCCCTACAACGGGGTTGCGCCCTTCATTCACCATTCGCGAACGCACTTGGGGTGGTGTTGATGGGCCGAGTGCTGATGGAAGGCTCGCAGGCGCTCGCCGAAGCGGCCGTGCACGCCGGCTGCCGCTTCTACGCCGGCTATCCGATCACGCCATCGACGGAGATTCTCGAGTACATGTCGGTGCGCCTGCCGCAGGTCGGTGGCGTGTGCATGAACGCCGAGAGCGAGATCGAGGCGATCGGGATGGTGTGGGGTGCCGCGGGTTGTGGGGTACGCGCCATGACCGCGTCGACGGGGCAGGGCATCAGCCTCATGCAGGAGAGCTTCGCCGAGCTCGCAAATGCTCAGATCCCGGTCGTCGTCGTCAATATGTGCCGCGGGCAAGGCGACTACTTTCAGTCGACGCGCGGCGGCGGGCACGGCGACTACCGTTTCATCGTGCTCGCGCCGTCGTCGGCGCAAGAAGCCGCCGACCTGACGTTGCAAGCGTTTCATCTGGCGGAGCAGTGGCGCAATCCGGTGATGATCATGGGCGACTTCCTGCTGTCGCACACCTCGGAACTGGTGGAGTTTCATCCGCTGAACGAGGCGACCCTGCCGCCGAAGACGTGGGCGACGACCGGCGCCAAGGGACGCAAGGCCATCACACTCTCGCCGCTCGGGCCGTCGGCGAAGCTGTCGACCAACGTTGCCGCCGCGCTCGCCAACGTCATCGGCAAGCATCCCGACATCAAGCGCCAGGAGGTGCGCGTCGATGCCGGATTGCTCGACGACGCGGAGCTCGTCGTCGTGGCCTTCGGCTTTCCGGGTCGCTTCGTGAAATACGCCGTGCGTCTGGCACGCGAGCAGGGGCTGCGCGTCGGCTACATTCGACCCATCAGCCTGTGGCCGTTCCCGTCGGCTGTGGTGGCGCAGGCCGCGGAGCGCGCCAAGGCCATCGCGGTGTTCGAGCTGAATGCCGGGCAGATGATCGAAGACGTGCAGCTCGCGGTGCTCGGCCGCGCCCCGGTGACCGCCATCGGCGGCATCAGCCACGATCACTCCGGCTTCGGCGTCGGCCCGATCCTCAATGTCGAGTACATCCTGCAGCGGATGCGCGACGTCTATCCGCGGAGGGCGATGACCGCATGAGCAAAACAGTCACCAGTGATCAGTCATCAGTAACCGGCTCAGAGGAAAAGGAATCCCCTACTGATCACTGGTCACTGATTACTGATCACTCTCCTCGGTCACTGGTCACTGGTCACTCTCTTCAAAAGGTCTTCGACAAGCCCGATCTGTTGCTCACGACGAGCCACAACCTCTGCCCCGGCTGCGGCGAGCCGGTGGCGTTGCGCACGATCCTCGAGCTGCT
>Ga0335070_10003973_pt1 | contig 17217 bp, 15 predicted proteins | sample Lox_Sample_13_FD_206722 | JGI IMG/M metagenome (GOLD analysis project Ga0335070, IMG submission 206722) | Soil microbial communities from Loxahatchee National Wildlife Refuge, Florida, United States - Lox_Sample_1.3 | ecosystem: Environmental > Terrestrial > Soil > Wetlands | place: USA...
CGACGACATTCTCGAGTTAGAACGGCTGGGGGTTATTTTCAGCCGGGACGATCAGGGTCGTATTGCCCAACGCCCCTTCGGCGGAGCCGGATTCCCGCGGACTTGTTATGCCGCAGATCGAACCGGTCATGCGATCCTCCACGCCATGTACGAACAGCTCATGAAGCGCCGGATCCGCGTATACGAAGAATGGTATGTCACGTCACTGGTCGAGGAGGACGGAGTCTGTCGCGGCATCATCGCCTGGGATCTCATTCACGGTGGCCTCCATACCATCGGTGCGAAAGCCGTGATCCTCGCCACGGGAGGTAGCGGCCGGGTGTTTCTCACGAGCACGAACGCGGTCATCAATACCGGCGACGGCATGGCCCTCGCGTATCGAGCCGGTGCTCCGTTAGCTGATATGGAATTCGTCCAGTTCCATCCTACGACGCTGAAAGATACCGGTATTCTCATCACCGAAGGAGCACGCGGCGAAGGCGGTTATCTTCTCAACACACTCGGCGAACGCTTCATGAAAACTTACGCCCCGCAGCAGATGGAACTTGCCACACGCTCTACCGTCTCGCTGGCCATCGGACGAGAGATTCTTGAAGGCCGCGGTGTCGATGGCTGCGTACTCTTGGATCTGCGCCACCTCGGACGTCCACGCATTCTCGAGCGATTACCGCAGATCCGAGAATTGGCTATCGAGTTTGCTGGGCTTGACCCAGTTGAAACGCCCATCCCTGTCCGCCCTGGTGCCCATTATCAGATGGGCGGTGTCCGGACCAATCAATGGGGCGAGACGGTGATCCCGGGTCTCTACGCAGCCGGTGAATGTGCTTGCGTCAGTGTCCACGGCGCCAATCGGCTCGGCGGGAACTCCCTTCTCGAAACAATTGTCTTCGGCAGGCGGGCAGGAAGACGCGCCGGCGATTTCGCCAGAACCATTGCCCCGCGCGCCCTCTCAGATACCGCGCTCATGCAGGAAGAGCGACGACTTCATCAGCTCCTCTCGAACGAGGGACCTATAAGGGCCTGGCAGCTTCGCGACGAACTCGGGAAAGCGATGAGCATGAACCTCGGCCTCGTCCGCACAGAAGCATCCATACAGTCCGCCGCAGCCGTCCTCGAATCCCTCAAAGCCCATGCTGCTGCGGTGACCATCCAAGACAAGGGACGAGTGTTCAATACAGATCTCATCCAAGCCCTTGAACTGCAATCATTGCTCGATATCGCGGAAACGATCGTCGCCGGGGCCCTTGCCAGAACTGAAAGCCGGGGCGCCCATTACCGCTCGGACTTTCCCCAGCGCGACGATGTCCACTGGCTTCGACATACACTCACCCGTCGAGCGCCCGAAGGACCTGTCCTCACATACGAGCCAGTCACGATTACCCGTTTCCCACCGACGAAGTGACCGCGTCTCAGAGAATGGATGCCGCGAGTTTTGTTATAATGAGTTCCTAGCACCATGCGTATCCTCGTGGTCGAAGACGAAACGAAAGTCGGCTCCTTCATCAAGCGCGCACTTGAGGAAGAGAGCTACGCCGTCGATTTGTGTGAAGACGGGGCGAAAGGTCTTGAGATGGCGCTCGCCACGAGCTACGACTTGATCATCGTCGACCTCATGTTGCCCTCGCTCCCCGGCCTCGATGTCCTCAAGGGAATTCGGGGGGCCCGCATTCAGACTCCCGTCCTGATCCTGACCGCCCAGTCGCAAGTCGACCAACGGGTCAAGGGGCTCGACGCGGGAGCAGATGACTACCTCACGAAACCCTTCGCCATCGATGAGTTGCTCGCGCGGGTTCGGGCCCTTCTCCGGCGAGGCGCTACCGAGAGCACCGGCATACTCCAGATCGATGACCTCGTCCTTAATCCGGCGACCCGTGAAGTCGTCAGAGGGGGGCAGCGGATTGACTTGACCTTGAAAGAATATGCCTTGCTCGAATACTTGATGCGGCACGCGGGCCGCGTCCTCACCAGGCCCATGATCTCCGAACACGTGTGGAATCAAGACTTCGACACCTTCACCAACGTCATTGATGTGTACGTGAACTACCTGCGCAACAAGATCGACCGAGGTCGCAGCAAGAAGCTCATTCATACCATTCGCGGAAGTGGATACATGCTGAAGGCCGACTGATGCCGCTACGGGTTCGGCTCACCCTCTGGTATGGCAGCGCCCTTGCGCTGGCCTTGATCGCCTTCTCGACCATCCTCTATGTGGTGACGGCCCGAAGCCTTCGTGACGCCGTCGATCAGTCATTGGAAGAAACCGCATCGGCTGCCGTACGCTCCCTGGAAGAGCGCGGGTTCATGCCGCTGATCGACGAAGAGGAATTGCTCTCGCAATTTCCCGAGCTCGCGCGGATCGACAAGTTCTTCCAGATCTTCAGCCCGTCCGGCACGATCACGATCCGATCCCCGAACGTCAAACAACATGAAGTGCCGCTGAGTCGCCAAGCGTTGGAGGTCGCGTTCTCCGGCCGGACGATTTTCGAATCTGCCAGATATCCGAAAGAACCGCCGCTGCGCCTCATCTCGGTCCCGATCATTTATCGAGGTAACCTGCTCTACATTGTGCAGGTCGGCACTTCAATGGAGTCAGTCGAGGGGACATTAAGCAGGCTCCTGCTCGTGTTGGTGGTCACAATGCCATTGGCTTTGGCCGTCTCGCTGGCAGGCGGGTGGTTCCTCGCTGGCCGCGCCCTACGGCCCGTGGATGCGATGACTCTTGCCGCGCAGCGGATCGCCGGTGGCGACCTCACACAGCGATTAACGGTGCCTCAATCGGGTGATGAGATCGGCCGATTGGCGGGAACGTTCAACAACATGATTGCCCGGTTGGAAACTTCGTTTCGTCAAATCCGACAATTCACGAGTGATGCATCGCATGAGCTGAGGACGCCGCTGACCGTCATGAAGGGTGAAACGGAACTGGTTCTTCGTCGGCCTCGGCCACTTGAGGATTATCACTCGGTGCTCGAAAGCAACCTCGAAGAAATCGATCGCATGACGAACATCGTGGACGAGCTGTTGTTCCTCTCCCGGGCCGACATGGGCGAGGTCAAGATGGCGTCCTTACCCGTTAAACTGGAGTACTTAGTTGAGGACATTCATCGCCAGGCCACACTTCTGGGGCAAGACCGGAATATCGAGGTCGTGCTCGGAACAATAACCCCCGCGGTCGTCCTGGGTGATGAACTCCGACTTCGTGAACTGTTGTTGAACCTAGTCGAGAATGCCATCAAGTATTCGCACCCTGGCGGTAAGGTGGAAGTGTCCCTTCTAACAGAAGGACAACATGCCCGTTTGTCCGTGACCGACCAGGGCATTGGGATTTCAGATGAAGATCAGACTCGCATCTTCGATCGATTCTTCCGCACGGACGAGGCACGGGCTCATACCAAAAAAGGGACGGGGCTCGGACTCGCCATCTGCGCATGGATCGCCGACTCGCATAAAGGCACGATCACAGTTGTCAGCGCACCTGGACAGGGTTCGGCGTTTACGGTGATTCTGCCGCTCGCATCCCCATCGGCTTAATGTCTTTTAATGCCATCCTAATCCGCTTCTCATCGCCAGCTGTTACGTTCTTCCTAGGTATCAAGAGCACCGCTCTTTTATTCGGCGTGATCACCAACAAGGAGGAAACCATGGGACAGACAGTACGTCGATCACTCGGAACCGCGCTTACAATAGCAGCCCTGGGCATTGTTCTCGTCTGGGGCGGTCAAGCACTGACAGCTTCGCATGCGTCTAACTCGGCCACGTCAATTGCGGCTCCCGTCGCCATAAACATGACTGCTCCACCGTCCAACGGATTCGCGGAGGTCGCGAAAGCCGTCACCCCGGCTGTAGTGAATATCACGACGGTCACGATGGACAAAGTCTCGGATGGTCGTCCGATCCCGGATGAGTTTCGTGACCGCATGGAAGAATTCTTCGGAGGACCGGGAGGCCCTTTCGGCCCTCGCGGATTCCGAGGCCCGCAAGGCCCTGGTGAACCGCGAGGCCATCGTGGTGGTGGTCAGGGATCCGGCGTCATCGTCTCGACGGATGGCTACGTGCTGACCAACAATCATGTGATTGACGGAGCACGAGAAGTCACCGTCACACTGCCCGATAAACGAGAGTTCAAGGGGAGGATCGTCGGAGCCGATCCGAAAACCGATCTTGCCGTCGTGAAAATTGATGGACAGAATCTTCCCACCGTTTCCTGGGGCGACGCCTCGAAATTGCAGGTGGGGGAGTATGTGTTGGCTGTCGGGAACCCGTTTGGCCTGAACTCGACTGTCACACTTGGCATCGTCAGCGCGCTGGGGAGAGGCCGCATGGGGATCACACAGTATGAAGACTTCATTCAAACCGATGCGGCGATCAACCCCGGCAACTCGGGCGGAGCGCTGGTCAACACTCGAGGTGAGTTGGTAGGAATCAATACCGCGATCTTTTCGCAGACCGGCGGCTATCAGGGTGTCGGCTTTGCCGTGCCGACCAGCATGAGCAAGCCAATCTATGACAGCCTCATCAAGAACGGAAAGGTCGTACGGGGTTTCCTTGGCATCGGCATTCAGGACATGAATCAGGATCTCGCGAAGTCGTTCGGCACGAAAGATGTTAAAGGAGCACTTGTTAGCGACGTGAAGGACGAGAGCCCGGCAGATCAGGCGGGTCTCAAGCAGGGCGACATCATCGTGGCGTACCAGGGCTCGCCCGTGGAAGACGCGGTGGCTTTACAACGGATGGTGACGAGGACGACTGTCGGCACGAAAGTACCGGTCAGGGTGATTCGTGACGGTCACGAAAAGGACTTCACGGTCACGATTGGGGAACAGCCGGAAATCACCAAAATCGCTAAATCAGAGACTGGTGAAGGAGACTATGCCTTCGCCGGGGTCGCCGTCCAGGATCTCGATCGAGACACGGCCAAGGAACTCGGGATCAAAGGCAAAGCCACTGGGGTGGTGGTGACGAGCGTCGAACCGGACAGCGGTGCGGATAAAGCCGGTCTTCTGCCTGGTGATGTGATCAGAGAGATCAATCGTCGACCGGTGAAGTCCGTCAAGGACTTCGAGAAGGTCTCGTCCGGTGTCAAGAAAGGTGAAAGCGTGTTGATCCTTATCAACCGTCGCGGCGCATCTCTGTTCTTATCCGCCAAGGTGTAAACGAAGAGAGGGAGCAAGGCTCGGGAAGTACCCCGGCCCTGCTCCCTCTTGATCTGCCCCGTTCAATACCTCCCGCTAGTCGAAGACGACTGTTTTCCTCCCATACACCAACACTCGATGCTCGATGTGTCGGCGCACAGCCCTGGCCAGGACAATCTCCTCCAAATCACGTCCCTTTCTCACGAGATCATCGACCGTGTCTCGGTGGCCAACCCGGATAACGTCCTGCTCGATAATGGGACCTTCATCCAGATCCTCCGTCGCATAGTGGGCTGTCGCTCCAATAATCTTCACACCTCGGTCATAGGCCTGCCGATAGGGATTGGCGCCAATAAAAGCGGGCAAGAATGAATGGTGAATGTTGATGACAGGGCAACCCACTTGAGCGAGAAAGGTGGCACTAAGGATCTGCATGTAACGAGCCATCACCACAACCTCGACACGATGTTTCTTCAAGACAGAGAGTACCTGTTGCTCCTGTTGTGCTTTCGTCTCTTTCGTGACCAGACAGACTACGAAGGGGATGTTGAACAATTCGGCCCACGAAGCACAGGTCTCGTGATTGGAGATAATGACGGGGATATCAATGTGCAACTCGTCTCGCTTCTGCCGTTGAAGCAGATCGGCCAAGCAGTGGTCCTGTTTCGAGACGAGCATTCCGACTCTCGTGCGATGATCGCTACGATGGACTTCGAACCGCATCTCGAAGACCTTGGCGATAGGGGCGAATGCGACCGGAATATCATCAGGTGGAACCTGCAACCCCTCAGTGGCAAACTCCATCCGCATTAGAAAATCGTTGGTCTCTTCATCCGTGTGATGATCTGAATCGAGAATATTGCCCCCGAAGTCGTGAATGAACCCGGAAACGCGGGCCACGATGCCCTTACGATCCTTGCAATGGATCAGAAGGACAACGGAATCTCTTCTACACGACATGAACCCTCGATGACTTCCTGAATGCAATTCCCCGTTCGGTAGGACATGAATTGGCGGGCGGTGAGAAAATGAAGACCGCCATTATTCGACGATGTGGCCTACGAGATCGTAGAGGGCGGCATCGGTGACTTCGATTTTGACCATCTCACCTGGCACAGGGACAGATGCGCCTTGGCGCGCGCGGGACGAATGGGTGAGATTGTCGACCACATCGTTGATATACACGACCCCGTCGATTTCCGGAGCCAATCCTTCATGGCGGCCCTCCAGCAACCACTCGGTTTCTTCGGAAACTCCTTCGATCAACACGTCCACGACGGAGCCGATGCGCGCACGTCCCTTCGCAGTGGCAATGCTTTCTTGCACAGCCAGGATTTCATTCCGGCGTTCTTCCATCACCGACCGGTCAACTTTGCTGTCGAGTGAGACAGCCGGTGTATCCTCCTCATCCGAATATAGAAAGACCGCGACTCGATCGAATTCTGTCTCTTGGATATAGGATCTCAGTTCCTCAAACGCCTGCTCTGTTTCCCCCGGAAACCCCACAATGAAGGCGGTGCGAAACGTCACGCCAGGAATGCGTGTACGAATACGCTGGACGAGCGAGGTAATGGCTCCGCGGTCTCCCAATCGGTGCATCCGCTTCAGCATGCGATCGTTGATATGTTGGAGCGGCATATCGATATATTTCGCGATTTTTTCCTCACCCGCATAGAGATCAAGCAATTCGTCCGTGACCTGCTGCGGGTAGAGATAGAACGGCCTGATCCACCGGAGACCCTCCACTTTGACCAGCTCTCGCAAGAGCATGACGAGTCCTTGCCGTTGACCGAGGTCTACTCCATAGTTGATCGTGTCTTGGGAGATCAGGTTGATCTCTTTCACCCCTTCCGCAGCCAGTCGCTTGGCCTCTGCCACAATCGATTCCACCGACCGACTGCGCTGCTTGCCCCGCATGATCGGAATCGCACAGAATGCGCAATTTCGATTACACCCTTCGGCAATCTTCACGTAGGCACTATGAACCTTCCCCAGCCGCAGACGAGGGGCCTCCGCGTCGTACAGATAGGGAGGCTCGCTGATCCAGAGACGTTGCTGCCGTTTGGTAGGCACAAGGAGGGCTCTGCAAATCTGCGCAATCTTCCCAAACTCACCGGTCCCAACGACGCCATCAAGTTCAGGCAATCCCTTGATCAGATCCGCCTGGTAGCGTTGCGCCAAACAGCCGGCAGCAATTAGGACTCGGCAGGCCCCTGACCGCTTGAGCTTGCCATGCTCGATGATCGAATTGATCGATTCCTGTTTGGCCTCTTCGATGAAACCACAGGTATTGATAATGACGACCTCGGCCTTCTTGGGATCACCGGTCAGTTCGAATCCGTCTTGAACCAGGGTGCCCAGCATGATTTCGGAATCGACCTGGTTCTTGGAACAACCCAGATTCACAAAGCCAATGGTAGTCGAGCCGGCGACATGCCGGCCCGGTCCTTTTCGACCGATCTGAATAAGCGAAGAGGTCATACGGCACCAGTCTACGGGAGCGTGAAAAAGCCTGTCAATTGAGAGGCCTTGCGCGTAGAAGTCGAATTCCCCTACAGTGCGACCTATGCTCCGCACTTTTCAAGGCAGAAAACCCACCGTTCCCAAGTCCTGTTTCATTGAAGAAACCGGCGTGGTCATCGGCGATGTGGTGATGGGAGAAAACTGCAGCGTATGGTTCCACGCCGTCATTCGAGGGGATGTACACTTCATCCGAATCGGAGACCGCACCAACGTGCAGGATCTCTGCGTATTGCACGTCACCCACGACACACACCCTCTGATCATCGGGAACGACGTGACGATCGGCCACAACGTGATCCTCCACGGCTGTACGATCAGGGACCGGGTGCTGATTGGAATGGGCGCCATCATCATGGACGGAGCCGTGATTGGAGAAGACTCGGTCGTGGGTGCTGGAGCACTCGTGACTGAAGGGACGCTCGTGCCGGCGAAGAGTCTGATCCTCGGTTCACCCGCCAAGGTAAAACGAGCCGTCACCGAGAACGAATTGTCGTGGATCAAGGAATCAGCGGACAACTACGTCAACTATGCGCGTCAGTATCTAGGCGGTCCAGAAAAGCCAACAACCGGCTTTCAGCTCTAGCGTTCCTGATCTTTTGCCTCGACCGCCATTTCACTTCCTAATCGTGATGAAACAAATCGGGTCACCGACGAGCGCCGTTGCATACTGCCGGCGCTCGACGAGATAAGGAATTCCGTGGCGATGACACCACTCGGCGATCCAGATGACTTCTTCTGTGGAGGTCGTGACCAGCCCCGGCCTTGTGAGCTTCGGCATACAGCGATCGACGATCATGCGAACCTTCCTCCGTTCCTTTTCGAATCTGCGCGAGTCGAAGGTCACAGGATCGGCCCGCCCGTATGAGAGCCGTGACACATGGGGAAAACGTTCAGGATCATTAAGCACGCTCACAATCCAGAGATGATCGAACCTGCCGCGAGCTGTTGTCGCATCCTGCGCCTGAAATGTCACGGGTGACGGTCGGCAGGCACGATTGAGTATCGCGACCTCAGATTGGCGGAGATTATACGACTCGACCGTCCGCTGAAGCTCGAGCGTTTCAGCCAACAAAACCGGCAGCTCTGCAACACCAGCCCCGACGTACAGGCTCCGGCCGCCGCGAGCAAGCCGGGCCCGCAATGCCACGGCTACGAGACTCCCTAAACGCTGACAGGGCCGGCGCTTTGCGCGCCAGAATTCGTCTCCACCCTCATAACAATACACCTGGCCGAGGGCGCGATAGTCGAGCCGCTCATACACCCGAGCGATTGTCCGTCTGGTGCCGTCGGTCAGAGATCGCGACACGGATCTTCTCATCATGCTCCGGCCAGTTCCACTGTCACAGCCGTCACAGTATCAATCACCCCGACAAGAAATGGCACATCCAGCGTCTCGATCGTATCGGTTTCTCGATGGTAGTGGGGATTCCGGAAGTTCGCCGTGTCGGTCAGCATCACGGCCGGGTAGTTGGCATCCCAGAACGAGGCATGATCGCTCCGTCTCGTATGGGGTAGAGCTTCGCCGCATCCCGGTACGATCAAGGACTGTACTTTCAGTGCAGGAGCGTGAGTCGTGGCACTCCGCTCGATGGCCTGCACGAGATTCCGCGCCGACTCGTTTCCCACGATCGCCAAAAAATCTCCGACAGTCGGAACAGCCTGCGGTACACCAGGCGGAACCTGCTGTGATGCCGGACGGTTCGAAGAGAATCCCACGCATTCCAGGATAATCACGCCCGCCAACGCTTGACCCTCAGCTTTCAATCGAGCCGCAAGGACCCGACTGCCCAAACGATCCTGTTCTTCCAAACAGAAGCCGATCAGCCAGACCGGACGGGACAACGCAACACTTTGCAGCCGCACGGCCGTTTCGAGCAGGACCGCGAGCCCGCTCGCATTATCGTCAGCCCCTGGTGAGTCAGGTACGGTATCGTAGTGCGCCCCGATCAGGAGCGGAGACGGATAGGCTCCGCCGATAAAACGAGATGGAGCCCTGACGGCTACGATATTGCGATAGGTTTCACCTAATGCGTTGAACGATTGGTGAGAGACCTTCCATCCAGATTTTGCAAACTGCGTGGCGAGATAGTGCGCGGTCTTCTTGAGCGCGTGTGGACTCCGCTCGGGATGGCGCTCGCCGACGAGAGATTGGAGATGCCGTCTAATTCGGAAATGTGCCGGTGACACAAGAAGGGCCAGACGGTGCTGCAGCGTTAGGCGACGATTTCCGTCCCGATGCCTTTGTGCGTGAACACTTCAAGAAGAATCGCGTGCGAGATCCGGCCATCGATGATATGGGCTTTGCCGACTCCGCCAGCCAAGGCGTCCAGACAGGCATGGACCTTGGGCAACATCCCTTCGCTGATCGTTCCCTTCTTGACCATCCGTTGGACATCCTTTCGGGAAACAGTCGACAGGTGGCGGCCTTTCGCGTCACGGATACCTTTGACATCCGTCATCATGACCAGTTTTTCGGCAGTCAAGGCCGCTGCGATCGCACCAGCGACGAGATCAGCATTGATGTTGTAGGTGCTGCCTTCTCGGTCAGTCCCAATCGGAGCAATGACAGGGATGTAATGGTCCTGCTGGAGCCTCAGCACCAAGCTCGGGTCCACGGACTGGACTTCGCCGACAAACCCGAAATCCTCTCCTTCCTCTTCATCGTCATCCAGATCTTTTTCGAGACTTTCGGCCCAGGCCTTGGCAGTGAGCGGGCGCGTCAGCATCAGGCCGCCGTCTTTCCCGCTCAATCCCACGGCCCGACCACCATGGCGATTCAGGAGATCCACGATTTCCATGTTGATTTTCCCGGCCAAGACCATTTCTACAATTTCCATGGTGGCTTCATCTGTTACCCGAACACCATGTCGGAACTTGGCTTCGATGCCCAACCGATCCAGCATCTTGTCGATTTGCGGCCCGCCGCCATGAACGATCACCGGATTCAGGCCGACATACTTGAGCAGTACGACGTCTTGTGCGAACCGCTCCTTGAGCGACACGTCCGTCATCGCGTGGCCGCCGTACTTGATGACGATCGTTTTGCCTCTGAAGGTTCGGATGTAGGGCAATGCCTCGATGAGGACGTTTGCCTTCTTGATCAGCTTGTTCATCGTTCGCTCCCAACTCTCAGCTCGTAGCCATCAGCGACCCGCTGTTCATCTCCAACGCGGTTGATGGCTGGGAGCTGGCCGTCGATAGCTCGTTGCAGGATGTAGCGGCTCACATCTTGGCCGCGCCGATTCTATCAATTTCACCGGGAAATACAATCCCAGTCACTTTAATTGTCGCGACAGAGCTGTGGACCTCATTGCAGTCCGGACGAGCTCTTGCTCATCAGAGATCGAAATATCGTCATCTCTTGCCGCCCTTGGTCGGATCACTTTTCATGGTACGGGCGGCTCGCGGGTGAGTCTTGTCGTACAAGGCAAGGAGTTGGTCCATGGCAACATGCGTATACTTCTGCGTGGTGCTGAGCGAAGCATGTCCCAGCATTTCCTGGATCGCTCGCAAGTCGGCTCCCTCATCGAGGAGATGCGTAGCAAACGAATGCCGCAACGTATGAGGGCTCACCGGGCCGCCGGGGAGCACACGCGAGTACCGCGCCACAAGTCGGGCAACACTGCGCGTTGTCAATCTCCCTCCGCGGCTGTTGCGGAAGAGCGCCGTCTTGTTGGGGCGTGAGTGCTGACCGTCGGGGCTTGAGTCGAGCCAGGCCCTGTAATGTCGTATGGCTTCCACTGCCACGTCGCCGATCGGCACAATGCGCTCTTTTCGACCTTTTCCTTGCAGACGGACGAGTCCCTCCTTTGTACTGAGATCCTCAATATTGATCCCTACTATTTCGCTGACACGGGCGCCGGTCGAGTAGAGGGTTTCGAGAATGGCGCGATCGCGCAGTGACAAACCGGTCGTTGCATCCGGCAAGTCCAGCAAAGCCTGGGCCTCGTCTTTTGTTAAAACACGGGGGAGCTGTTTCGGTAGCTTAGGGGATCTGACATCCTCGGCAGGATTTTGTGAAACAACCCCTTCTCTCTGAAGGTACCGAAAAAAGCTTCGGAGACAGGCGAGTTTTCTTGCTAAGGAGATGCGTTTTTCGTGCTTGCGATCCAGCCACTGAAGATAGGCGCGGACACTATCGGATTGGACAGCAGCAGGATCAATAGGCCGATTTTCGGCAACGCCAGCAGTCAGGAATGAAACAAATTGCCGGATGTCGGACGCATAATTTCGCAGCGTTTCTCGTGATGCTCCTCGTTCGATTTCGAGAAACGTCAGGAAAGCCCAAACTGCCTTATCCATGCGGTCAGGTCCTCGAGGGCGCGTTGTCCGATTAATCGCCGCTTTTGCTCCTTATCGCGAACAGGACTCACGAGGGGCGGGAAGAGCCCATAGTTGATATTCATCGGCTGGAAATAACGGGGATCCCCCGCCGTGATGTGGGACACGAGACAACCATGTGCGGTGGTTGAAGGCGGCGTGACCAGAGGAAGTCCCGTGAGCCCACGCGCGGCATTGATACCGGCGAGCCCTCCCATCGCCGCAGAATCCGTGTATCCCTCCACACCAACCAGCTGTCCGGCGAAGAACAGGGTTCCTCGTGCCTTGAACTGGAGCGTGTCACGTAGCAATTGCGGAGAATTGATAAAGGTGTTGCGATGCAGGCTGCCATAGCGAAGGAACTCGGCCTGTTCGAGGCCGGGGATCATGCGGAACACCCGTTTCTGTTCCCCGTAGGTCAATTTAGTCTGGAATCCGACCAGGTTGTAACAGGAACGGTGCGCGTTTTCCGTCCGTAGCTGTACGACAGCAAACGGTCTCGTGCCTGTTTTCGGATTGTCCAAGCCCACCGGTTTCAACGGGCCAAATTGCATCGTCTGTCGTCCTCGCTCGGCCATCACTTCAATCGGAATGCAGCCCTCGAAGTAGGGCGTCTTTTCGAATTCTTTGGGCTGGACCTTCTCCGCCGCAAGCAAGGCTTCGTAAAATGTGTCGTATGCCGCCTCATCCATCGGGCAGTTGAGATAATCGTCTCCGCCCTTGTCGTAACGTGAGGCGCGAAAGACGACGTCCATATTAATGGAATCGGTATCGATAATCGGAGAAATCGCATCGTAAAAATACAAATGTTTCGTCTGGGTCAGCTGGGCGATGGATTGAGACAATTTGTCGGACGTCAAAGGACCAGTGGCCACTACACAGAGGCAGTCCGTTGGAATTGTCGGAATCTCTTCACGCAGAATGCGAATATGAGGATGACTCTCCAGGGCCTGGGTGATCGTGAAGGAAAACTGCTCTCGATCGACGGCCAAGGCCGAACCGGCCGGAACGCGGGATTGTTCGGCTGCACGGATAATCAGCGAGTTCAGACAACGCATTTCCTCCTTCAAAATTCCCGGGGCATTTTGCAGATCCATGGAGCCGAGCGAATTGGAACAGACGAGTTCTGCCAACCCACCGGATTTATGGGCCGGCGTCATTTCTTTCGGCCGCATTTCGTAAAGCGTGACTTTGGCTCCTCGATTGGCGGCCTGCCAGGCCGCTTCTGACCCAGCAAGCCCTCCACCGATGATGACAACGTCGTCTCGCACTGCGCAATACTCCTTGAGGAAGAAACTGCGGGAGATGGCATTCTAGGAACCGTGTTTTCGCGAAGTCAAGGTAAGCCGAATGCTGGCACGAGGAGTTAGGCAAGGGGCTAGCGGTCTGTTTTCAAATCCCCAGCCGCAAGCCCCTCGCCTCCGGCTGATGTTCGATTGATCTGCTCAAGAAGCACGTGCTAGACTCCGCCACCGTGGGCGATTAGCTCAGTGGGAGAGCGCTTCCTTCACACGGAAGAGGCCACTGGTTCGATACCAGTATCGCCCACCATCTTTTCAAACACTTCCGAGACAGCGCTCTCCGACGTCCTCAACACTGTGGTCGATTTTGTGTCACGGAGGCCGCGTCGGTCCAAAACTTCCACCCCATCCCGCAAGCTCTCCGGGTAGTGATGGGCATATCGTTGCGTCATCATCGGAGACTTGTGTCCCAGGAGTCGCTGCACCTTGTACAGATCGATCCCGGATTGAACCAGCCGCGTGGCGAAGGTGTGTCGGAGGTCATGGAAATGACAATCGACGATACCAGCCTTGGCCATCGCAGGCCGCAAGGCCCGTCGAAGATGGTTGGGATCTATAGGTGTGCCGGCCATACTCGGAAACACGAGACTTGTTTTCAAATGGCGCACCTTGGCCTTCTCCGTCAGGAGAGCCATCACGGTCTGATTCAGCGGCACCGTGCGTCGCTCCCCATTCTTCGATCGAAACACCGTCACTGTTCTCCGGAACAGATCCACTCCGCTCCACGTCAGCGCCAGGATTTCACCCAACCGCATCCCGCTATGAAGCGCGAACATCACCAGTTCCCGCAGCCAGAACGGACAGGCGGCAAGTAATCGCGCCTCCTCGTCTTCCATCAGCCAGCGATCTCGTTTGTTCGCGCCCTTTTCGAGGGACACGCGGCTCACGGGATTATCACGGCACCACTCCCACTCCCGCTTGGCGAGGTTGAAGGCCTTTCTCAAACAGGTGAGCTCTCGATTGATCGAGGCGGCTTTCATCCCAACCGCGTAGCGACTGCTCTTATACTCGACGATCAGTTTGGGCGTGATCTCCGCTAAGGTCCGGCCTCCGAAGAACCGACGGAAGCGTTTGACAAAGACCTGACCGGTTTGGCAGCTGGCGAGTTTCACCAGATGCTCTCGCTCAAATCGATCCATCAGCTCCTCGAAGGTTCGGGTCTTTTCCTCAAGACGATCAAAATACTGTCCCTCGATAAGCTGAATCTTCACCTTGGCCATGATCGAATCCGCCAAGGCTCGATTCCCTGTTCCTGTGGATCGGCGTATCCGCTGACCCTGAAAGATCAAATTCATCCACCAGACATTCCCTCTTTTAACGAGCCCCACGGTCTACCTCCCTTCCTTTTGGGCTCGCTGTTGGTTGGTTTCCCCGTGGCGGGGAGTATAAGCGTCTCGTTTGGCCGCTTCAATGATGCGACCCAGATCGCTGGCATTTACCCGTAACTCTCGGGGCAGGTTTCCCGGTGATGTCCTCTCGAACGATGCCAACCATTCCATCACTTTCTCCCGGTCGAACCGGATCAAGCCATGGATCTTCTGGCAGGGAATCTTTCCCTGTGCGGCCCAGAGGTAGAGCGTGGATGGTTTGATATTGAGCCAGGCCGAGAGATCTTTGATGGTCAGCAGCATGGAGTTAACCCTCCCCGGGGGAGTCTGCCGACACCCCCGGACCCCCTTGTGATTGTGCGCCCGCGTTCCCGCCGGCGGATGGATCTTTCTTCTTCCGTTTCGAACCTAAGTTCGCTAATGCTCGGTGTTTCGGCTTCCACCGACCGACGGCGGACACAATCTGCTTTTCTAACCAGGCCTGTCCGTTTGGATCGTGCGCACAAATGACGGCGAGCATGGGGGCAACGGAATGCTTCACCCAGCGCTTCACTTTTGGGATGCTATGCGTCTCCTTCTCGATCACGAGCCGGCCTTTGCGAAAGTCTTCAGTCAGCTCTTTCCACCACCCGAGCAACGGAGACCGATACCGGTCGTCATCCGGTTCGTCGCGGCTCGCATCGCGAAAGTCCACATAGGACCGGAGCACGCCGATGATGTATTCCAGCCAATCAGACTCCTCGAGAAACGAGAGCACCTGACCGCACACCTGTGCCCGGTCCTGCTTGAGTTGCAGTTCCCACCGGACCCCGTACGACGCCCAATCCTCACGCTTCTGGGTCTGCAGTTCCGCTCGCTTATCGTAGATCCGCAGCATGGTTTGACTGTGGGGGCTCCCGACGTACAGCGTCTCTCCCTGTGGGGTGCCGGTGTGGATCGAGCTCGAGGCAATGACTTGCAACCGGTCGGCTCGTGTGATGCACTGACCGCCTTCGATCGCCTGCTTGACGGTGGACAGGGGAACACGGCTGGCGCGATCATCGAGAGCGCAATCGATCCGCGTGAGATGGCCGTCTCGTTTCCGGACCCACTGGAGCACCGTTTGCACCTTGGAGGGGGGCCAGGCCGAGACAATGCCGGCGGAGAGGTCCACGTGCACTTCCAGGGGAGCCCGTTCGGCGCCGGTCCCGAGTTTCCCCAGGCCTCGATCGGCAGCAACCGTCATCCAGGAACGGAGATAGCCACGGAACCCGCCCTTGTCTTTGATCCATTCGCCTTCGAGGATCTCCATCGTCTCCTTCACGGTCCCACTCGGGATGGTGAAGGCCAACCAATCGATCGTCAGCGAGAACGGCGAGCTCATGGAACGCATAGACCTCCTGTAACGAGCCGTGTGGCTAGTGCCCCCGTGTTACCGACCGGGGGCGACTGGGCTGCGCGCGGCCGGCTCTCGCCGCCCGGCGCGCCGCCTATGTGGCTTCGTCGAGACAGCCTCTGACGCGCGCGTGCCTCCATCGCTCGTCGGACTTTCCGCCAGTCAAACCGGTAGGCGGTGCCTTCCCGGGTCGATGGAATGAGCCCCTTTCGGGCTGCCCGACGAATTGTATCCGTGCTCACGCTGAGCAGCTCAGCCAGTTGTTTGATCGACAGCAACGTTTTTGCGTTCATACGCTCTCCTTTCCCTTGGTTTCACAACGGCACTCACCCTACCGCGGAATTTCTGCCCCTGGGAATTAGGCAGATGTCTGCTTATGACTGCTCTTGGATGCTTTAGAGAGCTCTAGGGTTCACTCACTGCCTCTTCATTTCTCCTGAGCGTAACGGCCAATTCACCCGAAAGGAATTGAGCAGATTGCGGCACATTACGGCAGTTCACGACTCTGGACGCACTCTCGGCCAACAGGCGCATCGTCGAGAATGAGCTGCGAGAGTATGGAGTACGAAACGTAAGGGGGGTATTAGGCAGTTGGGGTCTGCTGGGGACTGTTTGGGACCGCTGGGGACATGTAGCCTTCACCTGACCAGTGTGCGCGATCGACGGATTCGGCCGGAGATTGAGAGCTATCACGGATAGCGTTATAATGCTACCCGTGATACGCTCGTTCCGTGGACGAGGCACCGAGGACATCTTTGACGGCGTTGACAGTTCCGTTGCTCGACGAACATGCCCCAGAAATCTGTGGCCAGTTATCCGAAGGAAGCTGGATCAGGTCAATCGAGTCAGAGATCTCAGCGAACTCGCTATCCCCCGAGGGAATCATCTCGAACGGTTGCACGGGGATCGGAGCGGGCAGCATAGCATTCGAATCAACGATCAATATCGGATTTGCTTCCGATGGGAGGCTGGAGATGCCTACGAGGTTGAGATCACGGACTACCACTAAGGATCGAGCGACCGCAGGACGACGGAGCCATGTGCGAACGCTAGTGGGGCGCCGCTTGCCTCGTCAGCGGCCACCTACCCGCCCTGGCGAGATGTTGCTGGAGGAATTCGTGAAGCCGCTCGGCATCACCCAGTCGGAGTTGGCGGCCCGTTTGGGGATCTCGTTTCCACGGCTCAACGAGATTATTCGAGGGAAGCGGGCGATCACATCCGATACGGCTCTTCGGCTG
>Ga0335070_10003974_pt1 | contig 17217 bp, 15 predicted proteins | sample Lox_Sample_13_FD_206722 | JGI IMG/M metagenome (GOLD analysis project Ga0335070, IMG submission 206722) | Soil microbial communities from Loxahatchee National Wildlife Refuge, Florida, United States - Lox_Sample_1.3 | ecosystem: Environmental > Terrestrial > Soil > Wetlands | place: USA...
GCAAATACGTTCATGCGGTCCGCCGCGAGAGCTCGACCGGCCCGCGGGCCGGGACGGCGCCGGCAGCGTAACCGTTCCCTGCGCAGCCCGCACGCACGTCGATGGGCCCGGTGGCGCCGTTCAGGGCGGGTGGCGGTCGCGGCCGATGCGGGTCATCCGGTCGAGGATCACGGCCAGCAGCACGATCGCAAGCCCGGCCTCGAAGCCCATGCCGACCTGCACGGTATTCAGCGCACGGACGACGGGGACGCCGAGTCCGCCGGCTCCGACCAGCGCCGCGATCACGACCATGGAGAGGCTCAGCATGATGCACTGGGTGATGCCGGCGAGGATCAGCGGCGCGGCGCTCGGCAGCTCGACCTTGTACAGCAGCTGCCAGCGCGTCGCGCCGAACGCCTCGCCGGCCTCGACCAGCGCGCGCGGCACGCCCGTGATGCCGAGGTGCGTCAGGCGGATCGGCGCCGGCAGCGCGAAAATGACCGTCGAGATCAGTGCCGGCACGACGCCTAGGCCGAACAGCACCAGGGTCGGGATCAGATAGACGAAGGTCGGCAGCGTCTGCATCAGATCGAGCACCGGGCGCAGCGCGCCATGCAGCCGTGGCCGGCGCGCCGTCGCGATGCCGAGCGGGACCCCGATCACGGTCGCGACCAGCGCCGCGACCAGCACCAGCGACAGCGTCTCGAGCGTCTGCTGCCAGTAGCCCTGGTTCATGATGAAGAGCATCGCCGCCGCCACGAAGGCGGCGAGCGGCAGGGAGCGCTGCAGCAGCCAGGCGAGCGCCGCCGCGGCGAGGATCAGCAGCGGCGCCGGGACCGAGCCCAGCAAGCGGTTGAACGCCCCGAGCACCGCGTCGGCGGCGGTTGCGATCGCGGCGAACGCGGGTGCACCGTGGCGCTTGGTCCAGTCGATGGCGCTTGCGACCGCCTCGCCGAACGGGATCTTGCGGGCCGTCAGCCGCCGCTCGAAGGCGGCCCCCAACCCGCGCACCGGTCCCGTGGCTGCGGTCGTGCCCGCCGGGCGGCCGCCGAAGGTCGTGACCCCCAGCAGCCACTGCGCCTGCACGGACGGATGCGCCGCCAGCCATGCGGCCGCGGCGGCCTCGGGCGCGACGTGGCTCTCGACCATCGCCAGCATGAGCTCGCTCTCGCCGCGGGGCGTGAACTCGACGTTCTGCAGCAGCCGCGCGAGGTTGGGGCACTGTATCGGCAGTCCGGCCCGGACCAGCGTCAGCACCGTCGCGCCGCCGAAGTTCGGACCGAAGGTCGCGTCGCCGCCGGTCAGGTAGCGCAGCTCGAAGCGCATGTTCATCGGATGCGGGTCCCACGCCAGGAACACGATCGGGCGGCGGGCGGCGTACGCCCGCGCGACCTCGGCCAGCATGCCCTGCTCGCTCGACTCGACGAGGTGGAAGGCGCCGAGGCCGAAGTCGTTGCGCTGGATCATGGTCAGGACGTGGTGGTTGCCGTCGTTGCCGGCCTCGATGCCGTAGATCGCGTGCCCGAGCACGGTGCCGAAGCGCTGGATGTCAGCGAAGTCCCGCAAGCCAGCCTCGTAGGCGTAGGCGGGTACCGCGAGCGTGTACTTGGCGCCGACGAGGTTGGTGCGCACGATCTCGATCGAGCCGTCCTCGATGTAGGGCCGGCGGTCGTTGCTCTGGGCCGGCATCCAGTTGCCGAGGAAGACGTCGATGTTGCGCGCCTTCATCGCTGCAAAGGTGACCGGTACCGACAGCAAGGTCGTCTGCGGCCGGTAACCGAGATCCCCGAGCACGTGCGACAGCACCGCCGTCGTCGCCGTGACGTCGCTCCAGCCGACGTCGGCCATCCGCACGGTGCGGCAGGACGCCGGGTCGGCCGCGGCCCACGCGGGGCCGGTGCCGGCGAGCAGGACTGCCAGCGCGAGGCAGCCGGCGCGGGCCTCAGCCCTGCCGCGGAAAACGCGCCATCGCCTCAAGATCGTTGAGCTCCTGGTCATTGCGGATGTAGAGACGGCTCGCATCGCGGAACGGCTGGTGATCCCAGGGCTGGTAGCGGCCCTGCCGCAGCGCCGCGTAGACGAAGTGGCGGCGCCGCTGGCTGGCGAGCACCGCTTCGTGCAGCTGCGGCAGGAGCCAGCGCCGCCCGGCCTCGGCGCGGAATTCGGCGCTCAGCGCCGCGTGCTCGGGGCGCTGCGCCAGGTTCACGCGCTCGTCGCGGTCGGCGGCGAGATCGTAGAGCTGATCCGGATCCACCGGCGAATGGACGAACTTGTACCGGTCACGGCGGATCATCACGATCGGGGCGATCGCGCCCTCGGCGAGATACTCGCCGATCACCTCGCCCGGTGCCGCGCCGCCGGCGAGCGCCGGCAGCAGGCTGCGGCCGCCGTGCGGTGCCGCGTCCGCCGCCGCGCTTCCGGCCGAGCCGAGCTCCGCGAAGGTCGGCAGCAGGTCGAGCAGCGACGCCGGGCCCGCGACGCGGTGCGCTGCGAAGCGTCCCGGTGCGTGCTCGATCAGCGGGATCCGGCAGGCGGGCTCGAAGAAGCTCATCTTGTACCAGAGGCCGCGCTCGCCGAGCAGATCGCCGTGATCGGCGAGCACCACGATCACCGTGTTGGCGTCCAGCCGTGCGGCCTTGAGCGTCGCAACCAGCGCGCCGATCTGGTCGTCCACGTACGCCACGGCTCCGTAGTAGGCGCGCCGTGCGGCCCGCACCTGCGCCTCGGTCGGGGTCGCAAGACCGAGGCCGATGACGTGACGCAGGCGCAGCGAGTGCGGGTCCTGCTGTGCGTCCGGGATCTGCACCCGCGGCAGGTCGATGTCGTCGTCGCGATAGCGGTTCCAGTACTGCTCCGGCACGACGTACGGGTCGTGCGGGTGCGTCATCGACACGACCAGGCAGAACGGACGTCGGTCATTGCCGCGCGCGATGTCGAACAGCTTCCGGCGGGACGCGAACACGACCTCGTCGTCGAAATCGACCTGGTTGGTCCGCGTGCACGGGCCCGCCTGCGTGACCGAGTCCATCGAGTGGTACCAGCCCGGGCGCTCCTCGAAGCGCGTCCAGTCCGGGGTCCAGCCGAAGTCGGCCGGATAGATGTCGGTCGTCAACCGCTCCTCGAAGCCGTGCAGCTGGTCCGGGCCGCAGAAGTGCATCTTGCCCGCCAGCACCGTCTGGTAGCCGGCGCGGCGCAGATAGTGGGCGAAGGTCGGCACGTCGGCCGGAAATTCCGCGGCATTGTCGTAGCCGCCGATGCGCGAGGGCAGCTGGCCCGAGAGGAACGAGAAGCGCGACGGGGCGCACAGCGGGCTGTTGCAGTAGAAGGACTCGAACACCACCCCGTCGGCGGCGAGCCGGTCGATGTGCGGCGTCTTCGCGACCCGCCCGCCGTAGGCGGCGAGGGCGCCGGCGGTCAGCTGATCGGCCATCAGAACGAGGATGTTCGGTCGGTCTGCCATTGCGCTCTCGGTCGACGTCGGGGCTGCGGGCAGGAATCCTCTCACGAAATTGGCGCACCGCGGCCGGGGACCCCGGTGGCCGAGCCCCTATAATTGCGGGCCCGCACAAGGATGAGGTCTGCCCGCATGCCAACCGCCCCCGCGCGCACCGCCCTGATCACCGGCGCCGGGAGCGCCACCGGGATCGGCTTCGCCGCCGCCGAGGCGCTCGGGCGCGCCGGTTACCGCCTGGCCCTCAGCTCCACGACCGGGCGCATCCACGACCGGGTGCGCACCCTCGCCGCCGCGGGCCACGTGGCGAGCGGCCACGTCGCGGACCTCACCGACCCGGAGCAGGTGCGGCGCCTCGCCGCGGCCGTGGGGCCGGTCGACGTGCTCGTCAACAACGCCGGCATGGCGGTCCTCGGCGCGATCGACGCCCAGGTTCCGCTGCAGGACATGACGCTGGAGCTGTGGCGCACGGTGCTCGAACGCAACCTGACGACGGCGTTCCTCGTGACCCGCGCCTGCCTGCCGGCGATGACCGCCGCGGGCTGGGGCCGCATCGTCAACGTGTCCTCGACGACCGGGGCCGTCGCCGGTGTCGCGCGAGACAGCGCCTACGCGGCCGCCAAGGCTGCAATGCTCGGCATGACCCGCTCGCTGTGCCTCGAGGTCGCCCGCCAGGGCATCACCGTGAACGCGGTCGCGCCAGGCTGGATCGCGACCGGGTCGCAGACCGAGGACGAGCGCAGGGCCGGCGCGGCGAGCCCGCTCGGGCGGTCTGGCACCGCGGCGGAGGTCGCGGCGGCGATCGGTTTCCTGTGCTCCGAAGGGGCCTCCTATGTGACCGGGCAGCTGCTGGTCGTCGACGGCGGCAACTGCATCGTCGAGAGCAGGGCATGACCGCTGGCGGCAAGGTGGTGCTGGTCACCGGCGCCGCCGGCGGCATCGGCGGCGCGGTCGCGCGCCGCTTCGCGGCCGGCGGCTGGCGGCCGGTGCTGACGGACCTCGCCGACGGCGCGCTCGCGGCCGCGGCGGCCACCGCTGGCGGCGCGCCGTATCGCGCCGCCGACCTGCGTCGCGCGGCGGCGTGCCGCGACATCGTCGCCTGGGCGGTCGGAACCATGGGCCGCCTCGACGGCCTGGTGAACGCCGCCGGCGTCTGGCGCGAGGGGCCGACCGCCGACACGCGCGAGGAGGACTTCGACGTCGTCTTCGACGTCAACGTGAAGGCACTCTACTTCGTCACCGCGGCGGCGATCCCCGCTCTCAAGGCGAGCGAGGGCTTCGTCGTCAACCTGGCGAGCGACGCGGGCCTGCAGGGCAACGCGGGTGCCGCCGCCTACTGCGCATCCAAGGGCGCGGTGGCCCTGTTCACGAAGGCGCTCGCGCTCGAGCTTGCGCCGGACGGCGTCCGCGTCAACGCAGTCTGTCCCGGCGACGTCGCGAGCCCGATGCTCGACTTCCAGGCCAACACCTACGGCGGCGGGGACCCAGCGGCGTACTTCGCGAGGCTGCTCGGCGGCTATCCGCAGGGCCCGAAGCGGGCACGCTTCATCACGCCGGACGAGATTGCCGGGCTCATCGAGTACCTCGCACGGCCGGAGGCCGCGCCGATTACCGGTGCGACGCTGTCGATCGACTTCGGCTATTCCGCCGGAAAGTGACCATGCCCGGGCCGTGCCGCCCGACTTCGAGGACCGTCATGCCGACCCTGATTCCTGGACCCACCGTCATCGCCGCCGCCGGCAGCAAGCCGAAGCGCATCGACGAGTACTTCGGCCGCGTCAACAGCGGCACGGGCGCGCTCAGCGTGGCCCGCATGAACAGCCCGCCCGGATGGCTCGAGCCCGGCCAGCGGCCGGAATTCGCCGAGTACACGCTGGTGCTCGCCGGGCGCCTGCGGGTCGAGTCGGCGGACGGTGCGACGCTCGACGTCCGCGCCGGGCAGGCGATCGCGACGGCGGCCGGCGAGTGGGTGCGCTACTCGACACCCGAGCCGGAGGGCGCAGACTATGTCGCGATCTGCCTGCCGGCATTCTCGCCATCCACAGTGCACCGGGATCCGTCATGAGCCATCTCAGCTGCCGCCGCCTGTTCGCGCTCGCCGCGCCGCGGGTCCGCGGCCGAGGCCTGCACGCCGCACTGGTCGCCGTCGCGCTCACGATGCTGCTGCCGGGGCTTGCGCAGGCGTATGCGGGCGCCGTCGCCGCACCGGACCGCTACGGCGCCGACACGGCGGAGGCGGTGCTCAAGGCCGGCGGCAACGCGGTCGACGCGGCGGTGGCGGTCGCCTTCACGCTCGCCGTCACCTACCCGGAAGCCGGCAATCTCGGCGGCGGGGGCTTCGCGACCGTCTACTTCAAGGGCCGGCCGTACTTTCTCGACTACCGCGAGCGCGCTCCGGCGGCGGCGACCGCGACGATGTACCTGGACGCGAACGGCCAGGTAGTGGCCGGGGCAAGCACCGTCGGTGCCCGGGCGGCGGCGGTGCCGGGAACCGTGCTGGGCCTGTGGCAGCTGCATCGCCGCTTCGGCGTGCTGCCGTGGCGACGGCTCGTCCAGCCGGCGATCGGTTACGCCCGCGACGGCTTCGTCGCGAGCGCGCAGCTGAGCCAGCGCAGCGCCGAGACCATCGCCGGCCTGGCCGGCCGGACCAACTTCACGGCGTACTTCGGCGCCATCCAGCCGGGCGCGACGCTCCGCCAGCCGGAGCTCGCCGCGACGCTCGAACGGATCGCGCGCGCGGGCACGTCCGGCTTCTACGGCGGCGAGACCGCGCGCCTCATCGTCGCGCAGATGGAGCGCGACCACGGCCTCGTGACCGCGAAGGACCTCGCCGCCTACCGGGCCGTGTGGCGCGCACCGCTCGAGGCGGAGTGGTCCGGCTATCGGGTCATCACGGCGCCGCCACCCAGCTCCGGCGGCATTGCGCTGATCTCGCTGCTCAAGATGAAGGCGACGATCGCGCCGCTGTTCGCCGGCGCGGCGCTCAACTCGCCGCAGTACGTGCACCTGCTGGCCGAGCTCGAGAAGCCCGTGTTCGCCGACCGCGCCGAGTACCTCGGCGATCCGGATTTCCATCCGGTCCCGGTCGCACGGCTGCTGGACGACGGCTACCTCGCGGCCCGCGCGCGCGCGGTCAGTGCGCAGCGACCCACCCCGACCGCGGCGGTATCGGCCGGGCTCGCCGACCACCACAACACGACGCACTTCTCGGTGGTCGACCGCTGGGGCAACGCGGTCTCGAACACCTACACGCTCAACGACGATTTCGGCAGCGGCGCGGTCGTGGCCGGCGCCGGATTCCTGCTCAACAACGAGATGGACGACTTCTCGGTGAAGCCCGGATCACCGAACCTCTACGGCGTGATCGGTGGCGAGGCGAACGCGATCGCGCCGGGCAAGACGCCGCTGTCGTCGATGACCCCGACGATACTCACGCGCGGTGGCAAGGTGGCGCTGGTGATCGGGACTCCGGGGGGCTCGCGGATCTTCACCTCGGTGTTCCAGGTCATCTGCGACTGGCACGACTTCGGCCTGCCGCTGGCTGACGCGGTCGCGGCGCTGCGCGTCCATCACCAGCTGCTGCCGGCGGACACGATCTTCGAGGAGCCCTACCGCCCGCTGGATGCCGCCACGCGGCAGGCGCTCGAAAGCCGCGGCTATCGCGTCGAGAACCAGGGCTGGAACGGCGACATCCAGGCGATCGAGGTGACGCCGCAAGGCACGGCGGCCGCCGCCGACCCGCGCGGCATCGGCGTCGCGCGGGTGATCGACTAGCGCCGGCTGCCGCCGCGGCTCACTGCACGACCGAGCCGGTCACACCCCAGGTGTCGTTCAGTACGTAGCCCTCGGGATAGGGGTCGTCCGGATCCAGCAGGTACTGGTGAAAGCCGGTGATCCACGCACGTCCCGTGATCGAGGGGCGGATCGCCGGCCGCCCGCCGACCAGCGTGTCGCCAAGAATGCGGCCGCGAAACGTCGAGCCGATCAGCGAGCTATGGATCATGTCGTCGCCGACCCGCATCTGGCCGCGGGCGCGCAGCACGGCCATGCGCGCGGCCGTCCCGGTCCCGGTCGGGCTGCGGTCCGAGCGGCCCGGGGCGACGATGCAGGTGTTGGTCGTCACCGCGCCGACGCCGGCAAACGGCCGGTTGATCTGCACGATCGAGACGCCGCGGATGGCGGGGTTGTCCGGGTGCGCGACCTCGAGCTGCTCGCGCGCGGCGCGCCGGACCTTCTCGCCGAACTGCGCAAGCGCACGGGCCTCGTCCGCGGCCACGGTGAAGCCATGCCGGGTACCGTCGACGATCGCATAGAACATGCCGCCGTAAGCGACGTCGACCACCACGGTGCCGACGCCCTCGACCTCCAGCGGCGCGTCGAGCCGCTCGACGAAGGCCGCCACGTTCTCGATCTCGACGGCAACACACTTGCCGCCGCGGCAGCGCGCCCGGGCGGACACCGGGCCCCCGGGAACCTCGACCCGGACGATGGTTTCCGGTTCCTGCATCGCGACCAGGCCGGTCTCGAGCAGCACCGTGACGATGCAGATCAGATTCGACCCGGAGCTCGGCACGTACTCGGTGGGCTCCATGATGATTGCGCCGATCTGGCAGTCGGCGCGCGTTGCCGGCACCAGCAGGTTGACGTGCCGCGCGACGCTGCCGCGCGGCTCGCAGAGCAGCAGCCGCCGGACATGATCGTGGTCGCGGCGCATCGATTCCATCTGCTCGAACAGTGTGGCGCCGGGGGGTGGCAGCACGCCGCCGACGATGACGTCGCCGATCTCTCCCTCGGCGTGACAGCCGACGACCGATATGACGCGACCGGACCTCATTGCGGCACCCTCCCGCTCGAATCGCAGCCGCGGCCTGCGGCACGCGCCCTGACCGCAGCGTAGACGGTGGCGGCGCGACGGTCGAGCGCGGGCCCGGCGGCCCTGCTGGTGCCGGCGGTTGGCGGCGGCGACGGCTTGGACTAAGGTTTCGCCCGCGGCACGTCCGACCCCGGGCCCGCGCCGTTCCCAGTGACCAGAGGGAGAGTCCATGCAGATCGCCGTAGACATCAGCCTCTATCCGCTCACGAGCGACTACATTCCGCCGATCAAGGGGTTCATCGAGCGGCTCGGCCGGCGCCCCGGGCTCGCGCTCGAGTACAACTCGCTGAGCACCCAGGTGCGCGGCGACCTCGACGTCGTGTTCGACGCGCTCAGGTCCGAGGTCCGGGCGACCTTCAGCGGACCCGACCGCGCGGTGCTCGTGCTCAAGGTCATCGGCGGCCCGACGCCCGGCGTGACCGTCTTCTAGGCCGCGCGCCGTCGCCCCGCCGTGCTGCCTCAGTAAGGCGTTCGCAGCAGCACGAGCAGGGTGTGCACGCCGTCGACGTAGTGGCCGATGCGCAGGTTCTCGTCGAAGGTGTGCTGGTTGTTGTCGGCGTTGACGAGCGGCACGATCACGAACGGCGCCGCGAGCACCTCGACGAGGCTGTCGGTGGGGACGCTGCCGCCCATCATGCGCTGGCGGACCGGCACGGTCCCCGGGTCAGTGGCCTGCAGCGCCCGCAGCGCCCAGGCGCCGAGCGGCGAGTCCATCGGCGTGCGCTCGGCGTGGCTGCCGCTGCTTAGCGTCAGCGCGGCCAGCCGGTCATAGGTGGCGCGCTCGTCATCGGTCGGCTCACCGGCGACGAGGTGATAGCCCTGCGAGCGCACGTGCGCCTCGAGCAGCTGGAACAGGTACTCCGGCGGCGTCTCGGGCGTCGTGCGCAGGTCGAGCTCCGCGACGGCGCGGTGCGGCACGATGTTGGCCGCCTTGTCGCCGACCGAGGCGGAGGCCAGGCCGCGGACGTTGAGCGACGGGTATTGCAGGGCCTCCTGGTAGTTGCCGCCGACCGCCTCGGCGCGCGCGATGCCGGTCCGGCGCCGGATCGCCGCTTCGTCGTCGCCGGCCTGCGCGAGGATCTGCCGCTCCGCCGGCGTCAGCCGGACGCGGTCGTAGTAGCCCTTGACGAGAACGCGACCTCGATCGTCCTTCATCGAGCCCAGCAGCTGCGCGAGGCGCATCGCCGGATTCGGCACGTAGTTGCCGAAGTGGCCGCTGTGCAGCGGTGCGCGGGGCCCGAAGACCGTCAGCGTCACCTCGGCGATGCCGCGATTGCCGAACACCAGGGTCGGCCGGTCGCTCGGGTGCCGCGGGCCGTCGTGGATCACGATCGCGTCGGCGCGCAGCAGCTCGCGGTTCGCGGCGGCGACCCGCGCCATCGCGGGCGAGCCGCGCTCCTCCTCCGAGTCGAGCAGCACCTTGACGCCGTAGGCCGGCGCCGCGTGCGCGGCGTTGAGGGCATCGAACGCCGCGAGCATCATCATGATCGGCGCCTTGTCGTCCGCTGCGCAGCGACCGAAGACGCGCAGCTCAGGGTCCAGCGGCTCGACGCCGAGCAGGGCCGGGTCGACGGGCTGCCAGCGACCCGCTTCGCGGCGCTTGACTACCGGTCGCCAGGGATCGGGCTGCGACCACTCGCTCGGCACCACCGGCTGGCCGTCGAAATGCATGTAGAAGAGCACCGTCCTCGCGCCGGCCGGCGCCGCGGGAAACTCGGCGTAGACGAGCGGCTTGCCGTCGTTGGCGAGCTGTCGCGTCTTGAAGCCCCGGCGCGCGAAGGCCCGCTCGAGGAAGTCGGCATTCTTCCGGATGTCGGCCGCGACCAGCGAGTCGCTCGGCAGGCTCAGCAGGTCCAGGTATTCGGCGAAGCTCGCGCGCGCGGCGCCGAGCGCCGTGGCCGGGTCGTCGAGGCCGGCGGCTGCGGAGCGCAGGCCGTACAGGACGAGCAGGGCGAGACAGGCGAAACGCTTGCCGAACATCGCGACGGCTCCGCAGAGGAAACGCCTCATTCTGAACCAGAACGGTCGAGTCGTGCGGCAGGATCGGCGCCGGCGCCGTACTCTGCTAGGCGACCACGGTGTACAAGGGCTGCAAGCCGGTCGCGCCCCGGGCGCGGCGGCCGCGCGCATTCGGCATGCGATCGGCGGTCGTCAGAACTCGAGCTCGATCGAGGCGCACAGCCAGTCCAGCATCGGCCGCATCAGCCGATAGCGGTGCAGCAGCAGCGGGACGAGATCGGCCCGCAGCAGGTCCGCATCGGCGAGCGCGGAGCTCGCGACGAAGTCCTTGCGCTTGAGGTCTCCGATCAGCTCGTGCGCCGGATCGTAGCCGCGCGGCGGGCGCGACAGCGTCTCGCCGGAGAGCTCGAACACGCGGCTGAACGCAGAGCCGCGCGTCGCCTTCTTCCAGCTGCGCGGGTTGTCGATCAGGAAGTCCCGCAGTCGCTTCAGCGTTTCCGGCTGCGGGTGCCAGATGCCGCCGCCCGTGAAGCAGGCGCCGGGCTCGACGTGCAGGTACAGCACCGGCGCGTCGAGCCGGCCGAGAGCCGCCGTGCCCAGTGAGCCGCGCGCCACGGCCTTGGTCGCGGCGTGGAAAAAGCTGATGCCCACGTGGGTCTTGTACGGGCTCTTGTCGGACGAGAAGCGCGTGTCGCGGTGGATGCGAAACAGCGAGCCGCCGACCGCGCGCGGGCTCGCAATCAGCTCCGGGCTGATCGCGCGCAGTGGCGCGCCGATCTCGGTGATCAGGCGCAGTGCGGGCGCCTTGACGTGTTCCTCGTACTCCTGCTTGTGGGCGTGGAACCACTCGCGCCGGTTGTTGCGCTTGAGCGAGCGCAGGAACCGGAACGACGCGGGCGTGAAATAGGGCTGTGCACGGGCGGGCATGGAACTTCACCTGCGGCCGAACGCCGGCGCGGCCATTGTCGGCCGGATCGGGCGCGGAGGCCAGACGCGCGCCGGCCTGCGCCTCAGCTCGGCGGCCAGCGCTCGTTGCCGCGCTGCATGAGCTCCGCGGCGATGCGGATGTCGTGGCGCGACCGCAGCCGGGCATCGAGTTCGGCGCCGAGGTGCTGCGGGTAGTGGCTGCCCATGATCTCGCGGACCCGCTGGGCCGCGAGCCCGAGCAGGTCCGGCGAGCCCCGGAACTCCCAGTCCGACAGCGACGAGCGGTCGCCCAGCTTCGGGTAGAGGTATTCGGTCTGCATCAGCGACAGGGTCTGGGCCGCGCCGAGATAGTGATTCGGTCCGAGCACCGTCCGCTCGATGACCTCGTACGACAGGGTCTCGTCGTTGACCTCGATGCCACGTAACGAGCGCTGCACGGCGCCGATCAGGTCGTTGTCCATGACCATCGACTCGAGCGAGCAGCCCATCAGACTGCCCATCATCCCGGCGCATTCGGCGATCATGTTGCTGCCCGACAGTGCGGACAGCGCGATCGACATGCCCTTCTCGTAGCCGGCCTGGTAGTCCGGCCGCTTGGCATCGGTCATCCCGGCGGCGACCACGCCGGGCAGCCCGAAGTGCCGCGCCACCTGCCCGGCCGCGGCCTGCAGCACGGCCTCCTCGCCGCTGCCGCCGCTGAAGGCGCCGGTGCGCAGGTCCGACACGAAGGTCCACGGCCCGAAATCGACCGGGCCGCCGGGATTGATCAGGTTGACGAGCACGACGATCGCGAGGGCCTCGGCGGTGCACTGCGCGAGGGCGCCGGCCAGCGCCGCCGGTGCCGTCGCGCCGGCCTGGGGTGCCGTGCACGCGCTGACCGGCAGCCCGCGCCGGGCCGCCTCGCAGAGCACGGCGGAGGTGTCCGGTCCGAAACGCAGCGGCGACACCACGGGACAGACCCCGATCGCGGCGAAGGGCTCGCGTCGGAACGCGCCCGGCGCGCCGAGCACGTCATCCCAGAGCGACTCGACGTCCCGGACGGTTGCGGCCTCCGCGAGCGAGATGCTGAACGGCTTGCAGGTCGCGGCCGGCGTAGGCGATGTTGATCGAGTGCAGGCGGGGCTGCTCGCAGATGTCGGTCGCGACGACCTGCTGGCCGCAGAAGTCGATGTGCTCGAGGTAGTCCGCCATGCGGAAGAAGTCGTAGAGGTCCAGCAGCGTCGACGGCCGGTACCGGCCCGTGCCGGGCTCGACGAAGCGCACCGCCTCGCCGGAGGTCGCGAAGTACACGCGGTTGCCGCCCGAGCGGATCGTGCGCTGCGGATCGCGGCCGTGATAGACGACTTCGCGCGCGGCGTTCGCGATCAGGTCCTCGACCAGCGCGCGCGGAAAGCACAGCCGGCCGTGGGCGTTGAAGTGCGCGCCCTGCGCCGTGGCGTAGTCGCGGATCTCGTCGCTGACCGCGCTGAAGCCGATGTTGGCGAGGATCGCGAAGGCGGTGTCGCCGATGCGCTCGAGGTCACGTTCCGACAGCGGCTTGTAGGCGCCGCCGGGCAGGCCCGGACGGACGGCCTCGGAGCGGCGGACCGCGCGGCGTTCCGCCACGCGCGCCGCACGGCCACGCAGGGCCCTGCCGGGTGTTGGAGCCGGGGTCGTCATGGCACAGCCTCCCGAGGCAGCCGCCGGATCGATGGGCGGCACCGGAGCATGGGCCCGCCCGGCGCGGCCGTCAATCGCTTTCTGAATGAATGTTCATTCACTGTACTGCAGCATCTCACTGTTTTATGGTATGTTTCTGACATGCTCATTACCCGGAGTATCGTCGCGTGAGGGCTGCCCTTGCCGGATCACCCGACGCCGGCCGACGCGATGGCGGCCGCGACGGACGCCGGCTGCGGCGCGAGGCCCAGCTCGTCGATGGCGCGCTCGAGTGCATCGGCTCGCTCGGGCTGCGGGACACGACCGTGCAGGACGTCGCCGTCCGTGCCGGCATGGCGGTCGGCTCCATCAGCCAGTACTTCGAGAGCAAGGAGCAGCTGTTCACCGCCGTGCTGCTCAGCCTGTCCGAGGAATTCGAGTCGACCTGGCGTCGCGGGCTCGACGCGGCCGGTGGCGACCCGGCGCTGCGGCTGCGGCGCTTCGTCGAGTGCTATTTCGGACCGGCCGTCTGCCAACGCAAGAAGGTGGCCGTGTGGTTCGCGTTCTGGGGCGAGGTCAAGGCCCGGCCCCGCTACCGTGAGGTCTGCGCGGGCTACGACCGCCGGCACGATGAGGCGCTCGAGGAGCTGTGCGCGGCGCTGATCGGCGCTGGTGGTTACCGGGCGCTCGAACCGCGCCGGGCCGCGAAGATCATCGCCTCGATCTGCCACGGGCTCTGGCTCGAACTGCTGACCGGGACCGACGGGCTGAAGCGCACCGAACTCGCGGAGCTGGCGCGGGCGAACCTCGCCGCGCTGTTTCCGGGTCACGCGGCGACGTTCGTCGCCGCGGACCCTCCGGCCGCCGGCTGACCGGTCCGACCGCCGGCCGGTGCGGGCAGTCGGCGGCTTGCGGCAGCGATCGTGCTGCGCCTGCCGACGCGCGCGCTCAGCGGCCGCCAGCGCCCGCCGGCGGACTGCCGGCGCTGCGCGCGTGCAGGGCCGTCAGCCGTTCGTTGCCCACGGCGGCCACCGCCGCGTCGAGCGCCTGTGTCGCGCAGCCCTGGTCGACGATATCGCGGAACGAGCCAAGCTCGCAGACCTGGTCCGCCGCATGGCGCAGACGGGCGTAAAGGTGCGCGACGCCGGCATCGTTCGACAGGTTGAGGTCGCCGTAGCGGACGCGGGCAACCGGGGGTGCGCCGGTGTCGGCCGCGATCGCCACGGAAGCGATCGACAGCGCCGCGACGCCGGCGGCGATCAGCGTCAGGGTCTTGATTCTCATGGGCGTGCTCCGTCGGTTGGGCACGGGATGATGTGCCGTGCGCAGTTAGGACGCGGGGCGCGCGCGTGCGGTTTCGGCAGCCCGTCGCGCACGGCGCTCGTCTGGCCGCGGCGGCGCAGCTACACTGAGGCGCGTCGCGGCTCGCCGCTGGCGGCGCAGGCCCAGGGGTTGCCGATCGACATGCAGATCGTCGCGGTCACGAACATCAAGGGCGGGGTCGGCAAGACCACCACCGCCGTCAATCTCGCCTACCTGTCGGCGGTCGGCGGCGCGCGCACCCTGCTCTGGGACCTGGATGCGCAGGGCGCCGCGACCTACACGCTGCAGGTGGAGGCCGGCGAGCGCGTGTCGGCCAAGAAGCTGGTCGGCGGCCGGCGCGAGCTGCCGGAGGCGATCGTTGCGTCCGCGTATGAGCGGCTGCACGTGCTGCCGGCGGACCTCTCGTACCGCAACTTCGACCTGCACCTCGCCGCGCGCAAGCGCCCGACCGAGCGCCTGCTCAAGATGAGCCGTTCACTGCGCGAGGACTACGACCTGCTGGTGCTCGACTGCCCGCCCGGGATCTCGCTGCTGACCGAGAGCGTGCTGCGGGCCGCCGACGCGCTCGTCGTGCCGCTGCTGCCGACGCCGCTGTCGCTGCGCACGCTGGCGCAATTGCGCGAGTTCGTCGCCGCCGAGGGCTGGACCGACCTCAGGCTGCTGCCGTTCTTCTCGATGGTCGATCGCCGCCGATCGCTGCACCGCGAGCTCATCGACAGCACGCGCGCCGAGTCCAGCGGGCTGCTCGCGACCGAGGTCCCCTACTGGAGCGAGATCGAACGCGTCAGTGTCCGGCGCGCGCCGATGGGGGTGATCGCGCCGCACAGCGAGGCGGCCAGGATCTACGCGGCACTGTGGGCCGAGGTCGACGCGTGCCTGCACGGCCGGCCGGCGCTGCCCGCCGGCCGCGAGCGCGCCGCCGGAACGACCGCCGGCGCGGACCGTGGCCGCCCGGCGGCGTCACCGGCACCCGCGCCGCCGCGCGACGGCACCGATCGCAGCGTGCATTGAGCGCTGCCCGCGTGCCCAGCGTCCCGGCCGCGGTCAGGTGGCGTCGGGGTTAGCGTCACGCGTGACCAGCCGGCAGCCGAACACCGGACCGGCGGAAGAGCCGGGTTCCGGCTCGATCCGGACCGTGATCCGGGCCTTGCCGGCGGTGACCGACGCCGGCAGCGGGTACTCGACGTCATAGAAGCGGCCGGGCCGGTCCGCGCCGAGGCGCTGGCTCGCGACCACAACGCCGTCGGCCCGAATCACGAACTCCCGCGGCCGCTCCTCGCCCCAGTACGTCAGGCGCAGCGCCTGGGGTGCGTCGCGAACCGCCATCGTGAACGCCAGGAATCCGCCGCTGCGCGCGTCGCGGCCGGGGCGGCCGCGGTAGGTCACGGCGTAGGAGATGGCCGAGCGGAGCTCGTGCTCGCGCTCGGAGCGCTCGTCGCCGAGTCGCACGACGTCCGCCGAGCGTGCATCGAGCGCCGACTCGTCGGCGCGCTCGCGTGCCGCGTCGCGTTGCGCCTGCTGCCATTCGGCGGCGCTCAGCCGGCGAAAGTAGACCGCGCTGCGGCGGCGGTGCTGGTCGAAGAACGGCACCAGGTCGACGTCGCGCGGCCGGGCCAGCCCGGTGCTGCGGAACCGGCTGTGCGCCGGGTCCACGGCGCGCAGATGCGCGAGCGGATCCTCCGCGACGAGCGCCGGCGCGGCGCCGTCGTGAGGAGCGTCGGCGCTGCCGAGGTCCGCGGCGAGCACCAGCGGGCCGCGCAGCAGCGCCACCGTGCGCGGATCGTCGGGCGCCGCCTCGATCCGCAGGTCCAGCGACAGATCCAGCGTCACCACGTCGCCGGCGCGCCACCGGCGCCGCACGATGAGGTAGCCCGCCGCCACCTGGGTGCGCGCGGGCCGGCCATTGACGCTGACGCGCGCATCGCGGCTCCAGCCCGGCCGGCGCCACGCGACCGACAGCGTCTGCGGTGCGGCGAGCGCCTCGAAGCTGAGCGCGACGCGACCTTCGTGCGGGTACCGCGTCGCGAGTGACAGCGTGGCCGCGCGCTCCTGCCAGCTCAGCGTCGAGGGAATGAACAGGTTGATGAACAGCGTGTCGCCGCCCGTCCAGTAGATCGAGTCGCCGTGCTTGGAGTGGCTCTCCATGCCGGATCCGACGCAGCACCAGAACGAGTCGGTGGGCTCCGAGTACTCGCGCGCGGCGCCCGCCAGCAGCGGCGTCATGTACGTGAACGCGCCGTTGGCCGGGTCCTGCTGGGCCAGCACGTGGTTCAGGTGGGCGCGCTCGTAGTAGTCGAACAGCGCGCCGTCGGGAGCGCCCGCGTACAGCTGCCGCGTCAGCTTGAGCATGTTGTAGGTGTTGCAGCCCTCGCAGGTCTGCTCGGTGAGGTAGCCCGACGTCGCGCCGGCGGCCTGGAAATACTCGCGGTCGGAATTGCCACCGATGACGTAGCTGTGATCGCGCGTGACCGCGTCCCAGAAGTACCGCGCCGCGGTGCCGTGGGCCGCATTGCCGGTCAACTCGTGCAGCCGCGCGAGGCCGATCAGCTTCGGGATCTGCGTGTTGGCGTGCAGACCGGCCAGTTCGTCGCGGCGCTGCGTCAGCGGCTCGAGGACGCGGCGGTGGTAGAAACGCTCCGCGAGCGCCAACCAGCGCGACTCGCCGGTGCGCGCGTACAGGTCGGCGAAGCTCTCGTTGATGCCGCCATGCTCGCACTCGAGCAGGTGCTGGAACTGCTGCGCATCGAGTGGCGCGAGCACCCGCTCGATGTAGCCACCGAGCCCGACGGCGATCTCGATGGCTCGCGGCTGGCCGCACAGCCGGTCCGCGTCGCGCAGCCCCGACAGCAGCTTGTGCCAGTTGTAGAACGGCACCCAGCAGCCGTTCAGGTCGAACGGTGCGCTGCGGATGTCGCCGCGGCTGATCTCCGCGAAGATCTCCTTGCCGTCGACGACCGCGCCCCCGGGGCGCTTGCGCGTGAAGCCGGCGACGTAGCCGTCGCCGTGGGCCCGCTGGCACGCGGCGAGCTCATCGATGACATAGGCCGCGCGCCGCGCCGGCTCCGGG
>Ga0335070_10003975_pt1 | contig 17214 bp, 13 predicted proteins | sample Lox_Sample_13_FD_206722 | JGI IMG/M metagenome (GOLD analysis project Ga0335070, IMG submission 206722) | Soil microbial communities from Loxahatchee National Wildlife Refuge, Florida, United States - Lox_Sample_1.3 | ecosystem: Environmental > Terrestrial > Soil > Wetlands | place: USA...
GATTTTTGAACCAACACCGAATGAACGGGGACTCGACTCGACTTTGATCCGGTGAGCAACGTTCCGCCATGCGGAAATGCCTAATGGGTCTCGGCGGGTTCCCACCGTCCTAGACGGGTTCATTCTCGGCCTACCACACGGCATAGCGGGTCGGCTTGCTCTTTCTGGCTGGTGGCTGGTCGGTGGTGGCTGGCGACCTCGGCTAGGAATCATCGCCAGCTTCCAGTTGCTGCTTCCTGCTAGACTGTATCCAGCATTTCTGATCCAACTTGCATCCAACTGACTAGTGTTTCCGCGACTGTTTCATATCGGCAGCTTCAATCTTCCCACCTACGGACTTCTGGTCTCTCTGGGTGTGCTGGTCGGCCTGTGGATCAGCGTACGCAACTCCGCCAAGCAAGGCATCGATCCGGAAAACGCGTGGAATTTCGGGATCCTGCTGGTGCTTAGCGGCATTGTGGGCGCCAAGATTCTATATATCATCAACGACTGGAGCACCTACGTTGCCCATCCCAGCGAGATTTTCAGCCTGAGTACGTTGCAGGCTGGAGGAGTGTTTTCCGGAGGATTGATTGCCGCCTTGCTGGCGGCGGTCTGGTTCATTCGCAAACACCACATGCCGGCACTGGCCACCTGTGATGCTTTCGCTCCCGGGCTGGCAATGGGGCATGCCATCGGCCGGGTCGGCTGCTTCGCGGCCGGCTGCTGCTACGGCAAACCCACAACGCACTTCTGGGGCGTGACCTTTACTAATCCTCTAGCTGCCAGCCTGGTGGGAACGCCGCTGGGAGTACCGCTGGAACCCACCCAACTGTTTGAGTCCGCCGTGGAGCTGGCGAACTTTTTCATCCTGATGTGGATCCTGAAGCGCAAGAAGTTTGACGGCCAGGTGTTCGGCGCCTATATGATCCTCTACGGTGTGGCGCGATTCTTCCTGGAGTTCATCCGCGACGATCCGGGCCGCGGCTCCGTGTTCGGCGGGATCATGAGTGGGACACAGTTGATTTCCATCTGCCTGGTCATTCTCGGCGGGTTCATCTGGTGGCTACGCAGCGGCGTGCCCAAGGGCGTGCCAGCGCAGGCGACACGGTAGCAAGCACCCAGCATTCAGGGGTTGGAGGCGCGTCCTTGTTCGCCGAGATGAAGGCCATCACGCTGATGCGCTACATTCGCAAGGCGCTTGAGGACAAGACCTTTGTGAAGGCCTAGCCGCAGGCAAACCAAACAACCGCTATGATGGGATTCGGCTTTCAAGCACTCATTGAGGCCAGCGGCAATGGCTGAGTCTTGAGTGCCGACTGCTGAGTGGTCTATGTCCGAGCGGTCTCCCATCCCAATTTCCGTCGCCTCAGAAGACGCCGGCAAGCGCTTGGACCAGTTTCTGGTGACGCAACTTGCCCAAACCAGCCGGGCGCGGGTGCAGCAGCTCATCGAACAAGGCAAAGTGCTGGTCAACGAGGCCGCCGCCAAGCCTTCCCTGCGCCTGCGTGGAGGCGAACGCATCACCGTTGTGGGCGAGGTGCAAGCGCCTCCGCTGCGCGCCATGCCGGAGGAGATCCCGCTCGACATTGTGTACGAAGACGACGACTTGGCCGTCGTCAACAAGCCCGCCGGCATGATGGTGCATGCCGGAGCGGGGGCCACGGAGGACACGCGCAACCGCGGTACCCTGGTGAATGCGCTGCTGCATCGTTTCGGTAAACTCTCCGCGGTGGGTGGCGAGCTGCGTCCCGGCGTTGTGCACCGCCTCGACAAAGCGACCAGCGGCCTGATCGTGGTGGCCAAGAACGATGACGCCCACCGCCGCCTGGCGGCCCAGTTCGTGCACCGCCAGGTCAAGAAGACCTATATCGCGCTGGTGCATGGCTGGTTGAAGCAGGAGCGCGGCACAATCGCCAGCCGCATCAGCCGCGACCGCGTGCGGCGGACCCGCATGACGACACGCCGCAGCGGCGGGCGCGAGGCTGTTACCCACTACACGGTGCAGCGTCGGATTGATTCGTCCTTCGGCAAGTTCACCCTGCTCGAGCTGCAGATCGACACAGGACGCACCCACCAGATTCGCGTCCACCTGGCCTCGCTCGGCCACCCGGTGGTGGGCGACACCTTGTATGGCGCGCCGCGCGATGTCCGCGGGAAAGCCGGCAGCACTTCCCTCCCCAGAAACTTTCTGCATGCTGAGTGCCTGCGGTTTCAGCATCCGCGTACGGGGGTGCTACTGAGTTTTTCGCGGCCGCTGCCGGTGGACTTGGAGCGGTTTCTGGGGGAGATAGGAGGCTCGGGCCCGTGATGGCCGCTTCTCTGGATGTCCCGAAGCGCGGGTGAGTCAGGCGCCATTTGAGGCTATAATGAAACGAAAGATGAGGGTTCCCCGGTGCATTTTGTTGTTGGCGGTTAGCGTTCTGCTTCTGCCCACGCTCTTCGCGCAGAATTCAGGCGAGGAATTGCCTTCTGCGCCTTCTGCCACCTTGCAGCAGAACAAGCCCAAGGTGCCGCCACCGGCGGCCCCGGCGCAGAATCCTGCGCCGCAGCAGCAGGAGCCGCAAACGCCAGAACCGGCACCAGCAGATACCACCAAACCGCAACCCGCAACCCCGGCCCAGCAACCCGCGCCAGAGCCGGCGGCCATGGAGTCGCGCAAGGCCGATGCTCCCACGCCCACCGGCAAACCTCCAGCCCCAGCGGATGAAGCCGCCACCACCATCCGCGCCTTCGTCAACGAAGTCAACGTCGTCTTCACCGTAACCGACAAGCATGGCCACTACGTGCGGAACCTGAAGAAATCCGACTTCGCGGTGCTGGACGACAGCCGTCCGGCGGCGGAAATTCGCAGCTTCCACAGCGAAAGCGACCTGCCCCTGCAAGTGGGTTTGCTGGTGGATGCCAGTAACTCGGTGCGCGACCGCTTCAAGTTCGAGCAGGAAGCGGCGATCGAGTTCCTCAACCAGACGGTGCGGCCGAAATACGACCAGGCTTTCGTCGTGGGATTCGACGTGACCCCCGAAGTCACCCAGGATTTCACCGACAACACCGAAGCCCTGTCGCGCGGGGTGCGGGAACTGCGTCCCGGCGGCGGCACCGCCATGTACGATGCCATCTACTTTGCCTGCCGCGACAAACTGATGAAGCACACCCAAAGCGGCCCGGTGCGCCGCGCCATTATTCTGCTGAGTGATGGTGATGACAACCAGAGTCACGTGTCGCGGGAAGAGGCTATCGAGATGGCGCAGCGTGCCGAGGTAATCATCTACACCATCAGCACCAACATTTCGGGCACCCGGGGACGGGCCGACAAAGTGCTGGAGCGCATCGCCGATGCCACCGGCGGCCGCTCCTTTTTCCCCTTTCAGCTCAACGACGTGGCCGATGCCTTCAGCGAAATCCAGGACGAACTGCGCAGCCAGTATGCGCTCTCCTACAAGCCCGCTGATTTCCGCGCCGACGGCCGCTTTCACACCATCGAGATCCTGGCGCAGAACAAGAAGGGGCTGAAGGTGCGTGCCCGCCACGGCTATTACGCCCCGGCACAATAGCTCCGCATGCCTGGATACTCCGGCACTCCGCTCCCACAGAAGCTCGGCATCAAGGACAAGTTCCGTGTGGCCTTTCTGGATATGCCGGCGGACGTCAAGTCTGAACTGAAGCCGGCTTTGGCAGGCTGCGAGGTTGTGGAGGACGGACGCGGCGGTCTGGACTTCGCCATGGTGTTCGTCAAGTCGCAGGCGGAATTAAAAAAGCAGTTCGTGCGCGTGGCAAAGCGACTGGCGCCCGCGGGCATGCTGTGGGTGGGTTGGCCCAAGAAGAGTTCGGGGGTGTCCACCGATCTCGACGAGAACATCGTGCGCAAGATCGGTCTGGCGGGCGGACTGGTGGACGTAAAGGTGTGCGCCGTGACCGAGATCTGGTCAGGATTGAAGTTTGTGATCCGCGTGAAAGACCGAAAAACCTGAGCGGCGTGGCCGGCGAAACGCCGGCGCTACCGCTGCATAACGGCTAGCGGGCAACGGCGTAATAGCCGCTGCGTGCCTGGACTTTGTAGCCCCCCTTGGAGCGGACTTCCACCTTGCGGAAGGTCCCGTCTTTGGCTTTGTTGGTGGGGGTGTAACCGATGTTGTACTGGCTGCGCAGTTCGCGGGCGATCTGCTCAAAGGCTTCCTTCAGCTTCTCGATCTTGTTGCCCACCTCGATGACCCGGCCGCCGGTTTCCTGGGTGAGCTTCTTCATTTCCCCTTCGCCGGAGTAGCCGCCAAAGCCGTAGAATCCGCGATCGGCGCAGAGCAACACGTAGACAATGCTGTCCGACTTCTGGGCCGCCTCAATGGCATCCTTGATCCGCAACTGGCTGCCCTGATCTTCGCCATCGGTGAGCAGGATCATGGCCTTGCGTCCGACCTGCTGGGCGAGTTCGTCATGCGCCGCCAGGTACACGGCATCGTACAGCAAGGTGCCGCGCGGACTGGCGGTGGGCACCGGGCCGCCTCCCATCCCGGGGATGCCAGAGCCGCTCCCGCCCCCGGTGTTAATGCGGGCGCTGTTGAGGGCCTGCTTCAAGAGGCGGGTCGAATTGGTGAAATCCTGCAGCAAATCCACATTCACGTCGAAGCTGAGCACGAACGCCAAATCCTTGTCGCGGAGAATCTCGCTTAGAAAGGACCCGCCCACTTCTTTCTCCATATCCAGGACGCGGCCCTGGCTGCCGCTGGCATCGATCAGGATTCCCAGCGTGAGCGGCAGGTTGGACTCAGCAGCAAAATATTTGATGCTCTGGGGATTCCCATCCTCGTACACCTCAAAGTCGTTCCTGGTCAAATTGGGGATCAATGCCCCCTTCTTGTCCTTGACGTTGAAGAACAGCTGCACGACATCCACGTTGACCTTGAGAGTTTCGAGCGATTGGTCCTGGGATTGGTCCTGGGATTGGTCCTGGCCTTTGTCCTGGCCGGCCAGGGTGGGAAGGGGTGGGTTTTGGGCCAAGGCTATGGCACCGGCCAGCAGAATCAGCATCAGAACCGGGGTCACGGCCAGAAGAACACGGGCTTTGGGCATGAGGGTATTCTTTCGCTCTTTTTGTTAGTCTATTCCTGTAGGGTTAGATGCACCAAATCGTGCGTCTTTGGCATCCCATCAAACAGATGCGTTGCGAGGCGGAGAGGGTTTCCGGTGCTGGAATTAACGCGTAAACGGCCTGCGGGTTGGGTAGCGATTTGGGCATTTTGCCTGGCTACGGTTGGAGTATGGGCGCAATCCCAGCCGTCCCAGCAGGAGATTCCCGACGCACCCTCGGCGTCTCGACCGGTGCAGCCGTTTCCCTCGACTCCGCCGGCAGCCAAGCCCGTACCCCCAGCCTCCGGAGAGGCCAGTCCGCAGCCCGCCCCGGCCGCACCTTCGGGCCAGGAAGAGGAAGCCCCCGCCCCAAGACCCCCGCTGAACATCCAAACGGTCCCAGAGGGGGGAGCCACGCCCGCGGCCAGCAATGCGCAGGATGAGTTGTACAAGATGATCGTCAAAGTGAACCAGGTGGTCGTGCCGGTGATGGTGAAGGATGACACCGGTCGCCTGGTCGCCGGCTTGTTGCCGAAAGACTTTTCTATCTACGAAGATGGCGTCAAACAGAAGATGAACTTCTTCACCAGCGACCCGTTTGCTCTGTCGGCGGCAGTGATTTTCGACCTGGGGATGCCCGACAGTGCGGTGCAGAAGGTCAACCAGACCTTCCCGGCGCTGGAAGGTGCGTTCAGCCAGTTTGACGAGGTTTCGATCTATACGTACAGCAGCACCTTCTCACGGGTAAGCGATTCTGCGGCGGTCGGCAAACAGCTAACCGCGACGCTAAACACTCTCAAGAGTGCCTCAGGCCGCAACAATGGACCGCCGGTCACCAGCGGCCCCCTCAGTTCCCAGGGCCCCATCGTCAACGGCGTGCCCGTGGACTCGCCGGTCGTGCCGGTGGTCACTCCTGCCAAGGAAGCGCACGTTCTTAACGACGCCATCCTGGCAGCGGCGCAGGACCTGGGAAAGCGCGACCGCACGCGCCGCAAGATCATCTTCGTCATCAGCGACGGCCGCGAGTTCGGCAGCAAGGCCAGCTACAGCGACGTGTTGAAGGTCCTGCTCACCAACGGCATCATCGTTTACGGTGTGGCCGCGGAAGGATCCGCGATCCCGCTGTATAACAAGCTGGAACGGTTGCACCTGCCACGCTTCGGCTACAGCAACATCCTGCCCAAGTACACCAACGCAACCGGAGGATGGCTGTACACGGAGTTCTCCCGCTCCGCGATTGAGGATACCTACGCCCGCGCTCTCAGCGATGCCCGCAATCAGTACACTCTGGGCTACGTGACCCGCGCCACCGCCAGCACCTCCTACCGCCAGATCGAGGTGCGGGTGGACCGTCCCGGCTGCGATCGGGCCGAGCGTCCTTGCGTCAGCGTCTATGCCAAGGACGGCTATTATCCCCTGCCCCTGACCCGCTGAATCACGCGGGGTGCCAAGGCAACCCGAAGGGTCTTCCCGATAGTAACCGGGGTAACCTGCGGTGACCCGCAGCCCTGTGGTATAAAACCAGCAGCACCAGCAAAATCATAAGGCGGAGGCACGCCAGGGCAAGGGTGTTCGCCGCTGGTCTGAGGAAACTCTTGAGTTTCATTAACTTTGCAGCCCGCGAGATCAATTGCAAGATCGTCTACTACGGCGCTGGGCTGGGTGGCAAGACCACGAATTTGCAGTTCATTTATCAGAAAACCGCCGACCAGCAGAAAGGCAAGATGATCTCGCTGGCGACGGAGACAGAACGTACTCTGTTCTTCGACTTCCTGCCCCTCGATCTGGGTTCGGTGCGCGGCTTCAAGACCCGCATTCATCTTTACACGGTTCCTGGCCAGGTGTTTTATGACGCCAGCCGCAAGCTCATCCTGCGCGGCGTGGATGGCATTGTCTTCGTCGCCGACTCGCAGGCGGAGCGCATGGACGCCAACGTCGAAGCCCTCGACAACCTGATGGCGAACCTCAAGGAACATGGCTACGACTTCCACAAGATTCCCTACGTGCTGCAACTCAACAAGCGCGACCTGCCCAACGTGATGGCAGTGGATAAGCTATCCAAGGAACTCCGGCGGAAAAACGAGCCGGTGATCGAAGCCATCGCGTTCCAGGGTCAGGGCGTGTTCGACACCCTCAAGGAAATCGCCAAGCAGGTGCTGACCGAACTAAAGCAAGGCGGGTAGAACCAGTCGTCTGTCTTCAGTCATCGGTAGTCATCGGTCCTCAGCCAATCCGACGTAGCGCCTAACGAATCCCCTCTCTGCTCGTCTACAATGGCAGCGCATATCGCGTACAAGGAAAGGTCTGCCATGCGAATTGTTCGATTGCTCTTATTCGTTCTTCTCTCTTCGCCCCTTCTGCTCGGCCAGAGCACACCGCTGCACGGCATTGATGTGAGCGATCTCAACCGCAAGGTGGATCCTTGCGACGACTTCTACGAATTCGCCAACGGAACCTGGCGGGCGAACAATCCTACTCCCGCTTCGATGGTGCGCTGGAGCAAGCGCTGGGCGGCTGGGGAAACCAGCAAGGACAAACTGAAGCTGGTGGCGGAAGAAGCCGCGCAGAATACGTCCGCGCCCAAAGGCAGCACTGATCAGATTATCGGCGACTACTACGGCGCGTGCATGGATGTGGCGCGCATTGATGCCCGTGGGCTGGCGCCGCTCAAGCCCTGGCTCGACGACATTGACAACGCCAAGGACATCGCCAGCCTGCAAAAAGTGATCTTTCGCCTGCACGATGTGGCCGTGACCGTGCCGTTTGTCATGTATGGCGGGCAGGACCCGCACAACCCCACCCAAGTGCTGGCCGACATTGCCGCCAGCGGCCTGGGGCTGCCGGAGCGCGATTACTATCTGAAGCCGGAGCCGCGTTTCGCCGAAGCCCGCGACAAATACAAGGAGCACGTGGCCAACATGCTCAAGCTGGCGGGCTGGGACGCGGCTGCCGCTACCGCGGGCGCGCAAACCGTGTTCGCCATGGAAACCAAGCTGGCCGAGGCCTCGCTCGACCAGGTCAGCTTGCGCGACCCCGCCTCCACCGACCACAACACCAGCTTTGCCCAACTGCAAACGATGGCGCCGCATTTCGACTGGGCCGGTTATTTCCAGCACAAACAACTGCCGCAGGACGTGGACATGAACGTGGACCAGCCCAAGTTCATGCAGGAAGTGGATCAGCAGATGCAGCAGACTCCGCTGGCTGACTGGAAGATCTATCTAAAGGCCCACCTGCTGGATGCCGCAGCCCAGGCTTTGCCCACACCCTTTGTGGATGAGAACTTCGCCTTCTATGGCAAGTACCTGGGCGGCGCCAAGGAGAACAAGCCGCGCTGGAAGCAATGCGTGGAGTCCGAGGACCAGCTTCTGGGAGAGGCGCTAGGCAAGAAGTACGTGGAAAAATATTTCCCGCCTGAAGCCAAGGCGCGCATGCAGGACATGGTGAAGAACCTGCTGGCGGCGATGAAGGATGACATCTCGACCCGTCCGTGGATGAGCGATGCGACCAAACAGAAGGCACTGGCCAAGATCGCGACCTTCCATCCCAAGATCGGCTATCCCGACAAGTGGAAGGACTACAGCAAGGTGGACATCCGGCGCGATGCTTTCTTCGAAGATACCGTGGCGGGTTCGCGATTTGTGGTCGAGGATGACCGGCAGACCATCGGCAAGCCGGTGGACCGCGACCGCTGGGGTATGACGCCGCCGACGTCGGACGCGTACTACAATCCGCTGCTGAACGAGATCGTGTTCCCGGCGGGGATCTTGCAGCCTCCAGCGTTCTATCCGGATGCCGTAGATGCGGTGAACTATGGGGCGATCGGCGTGGTGATCGGGCACGAAATCTCGCACGGTTTTGACGACCAGGGCGCGCAATACGACGAGCAGGGCCGGCTGAAAAACTGGTGGACCGAAGCTGACCTGAAGCAATTCCAGGCACGCGGGGCGTGCGTGGTGGACCAGTTCGACCACTACTTCATCGAACCCGGCGTACATCACAACGGCAAGCTGGTTCTGGGCGAAAGCATCGGAGACCTGGGCGGGGCCAAGATCGCCTATATGGCTTACATGAAGTCGCTCGAAGGTAAGCCGCACCCCCCTGACATTGATGGCTTCACCCCGGAGCAGCAGTTCTTCATCGCCTGGGGACAATTCCGCGGAGACGCCATCCGCATCGAGGCCCAGCGCCTGATGGTGCAGACCGACCCGCATCCGATCGCCAAGTATCGCGTCAACGGGCCGCTATCGAACCTGCCGGAGTTCCAGAAGGCGTTCCAGTGCAAAGCGGACGCACCGATGGTTCGCCCTCCGGACAAGCGATGTGAGGTGTGGTGAGAGAATAGTCGTCGGTCGTCAGTCGTCGGTCGTCAGCAAAGCTCTTTTGCTGACGACTGACGACCGATGACTAACGACTGTGATTACCGCACCTTCAACGTGCGCAGCATCTGCTCGAAGGTGGGACGCAGGGAGCCAAAGTCCTTATCGGGAGCGATAAATACCAGGTAGAGCAGCGATCCGTCGGAGCGCTGGGTGGTGACCAGCCAATCCCGCTCCTCGATCGGCTTTCCGTTGCGGTCCTGCAGGGGTGAAACGCCGATCAGATCCACCGACCGCCCAGCAGCTCCATTGACACGAATGCTTTCGTCATTGCCGATCTGGCGCAGGTCGGGATTCGATTGGCGGAGCGAGCTCAGCAGCGAATGCGTAGCCTGGTCGAGGCTGGCTTTTGCGTCCTCCGGCTGGTACACGCTGACCATGAGGCCATAGGAGACCGCATTCTGCGAAACTCCGCTCGCCGGCGCAATGGTCACCGCCGAGGTCTGGTCTCCAAATACCTGCCAGTTTTCCGGGTAGGAGATCTGAAAGACGTCGTGCTCGAAGCTGCGCATGGTTCCGCTGGGAGTGACTTCCGCCTCCGGCAAGCCGGTTGTGCTTCCCGTCTTCTGCCCGGCCGCGATCTGCTGCGCGGTGAGGGGCTTCATGCCCGCGACCTCCTGCTTGATGCGGCGGAACTCGTCGCTGTCGGAGCGGTACTGCTGCTTCCGTGGCAGGGTATCGACCTCCGCCATCACGTACTCCTCCCGATTCCCGGGATCCGGGTGATCGCTGAAGAATTGCGGGGCGCGGGACCCACCCTGCGCCTGAATCTTCTCGAAGAACTGCGCCATCGCCTGCGGATTGAAGCCGGTGTCGTACATGATGTCGGTGCCCAGCAGGTCGGCTTCCTTCTCTGACTGGCGCGAGTTCTTCAGGAAGTACGAGCCCACCCCAAAGGAAAGCCCAAGCTGCGCCATTTGCGCGAGCGCACCCCGGCCCAGCACGCCGCCAAGAATCGCCAGCGGCAGCTGCGCGGCCATCTGCTTGCTGGCGGCCCGCGTGCCGTGGCGCTGCACCACGTGGGAAATCTCGTGCGCCATGACGCCGGCCAGCTCGGCTTCGTTGTCGGCGGCCTGGATGGTGCCCAGATTCACGTAAACCGGCCCTCCGGGAAGGGCGAAGGCGTTGATCTCTTTCTGGTTCACGACATGGAAGCTGTACGGCCACTTCTCGCCGGGCGCGTGCGCGGCCAGTTCATGTCCCAGACGCTGGACGTATTGCGTGATGGGACTTGAGTCCGGCAACAGGGGAAGTTGCTTGGGAACCTGGGCGGCGGCCTGCTGTCCGGCCTGAATCTCCTCCTGGGTCGAGAACAGATCGAAGCCGTGGGTGGGAGTAACACGGGCGTTGAGCGTGGGCGCGGCGAGGCATAAGGCCAGCAGCACTGCCAGGCACTGCGCGGCTACAGAGCGCGGTTTCATAGCCTCCTCTAGGGCCGTGTTTCAGCCCGCAGATGCGGGGGCGGGACGCCCCCACGACGGCCGGCGGGACGCCGGCGCTACCCGGTTAGATGCAGGCGCTTCCCGCCCGACTGCCATGCGCCACTTGTATCACGAGGACCCCGGAACAGACAAAAGGCGTCGCGGGGCGACGCCTGAGAAAAACCGCCTGTGTTCTGCAATCGCTTACTTGTCCAGCGTTCCGGTGGCTCCGAATTCGCGGCGCGCCGCAGCGGTGCGGGCGGTGCGGGCCGCTGGAGGCACGCCTGCCGCGGCGCCATAGCGTTCCAGCAGCATCGGCACCATGGCCCCTTCGGCTTCTTTCACAAAAGTGAGGCGGCCTTCCGGGTTCAGGTCGATGCGAATGAAGTCCCCAAGCTTCACCTGTCCGGTGGCCACCAGGTTGGCCAGGGGAAACACCACGTGGCGTTCAATCGCGCGCTTCAAGTGCCGCGCGCCGTACTTTGGATCGGTCCCCTCGTGCAGCAGGAAATTCTTCACCTTGGGGGTGCAATTGAAGACGAACTGATTGGCCGCGGAGGCCATCAGGATGCGCTGCTGTACCATGCCCAGCTCGATTTCGAGAATCTGCTCCAGATGCTCGGAGCGCAGGGTCTTGAACACCACCACTTTGTCGATGCGGTTCATGAACTCGGGCGTGAACTTGCGGCGCGCAGCCTCGACGGCAGTGCGGCCGATCTTCTCATCCAGCGAGGCATCCACCTGCATGGGTTTCTGCGCAAAGCCCAGGCCACCCTCAACCAGGCCAGTCATCTCGCCGGCCCCCAGGTTGGAGGTCATGATGATGATGCATTGCGAAAGGTCCACGCGGCGGTTGTCGCCCAGGGTCAGCGTGGCCTTGTCCAGAATCCCGAGCAACAGCTGCCATAGAGCGTCGGAGGCCTTCTCGATTTCGTCAAACAGCAGGATGGAGAGTTTGAGCTTCTCCGTATGCCACTGGTTGAGCGCCTCCTGCGTCAGCAAGGGATGGGTCTCGCGATGGCCCAGGTACCCGGGAGGCGAGCCGATCAGCTTGGCGATCTCGTGCGAGTGCTGGAACTCGGCGCAGTCGATCTTGATGCAGGCCCGGGTATCGCCGAACAAGGCCTCGGCCATAGCCTCGACCACGCGAGTCTTTCCCGACCCGGTGGGTCCCAAAAACAGCAGATTTCCTACCGGGCGCCCCGGGGGATTCAGTCCCGCCAGGAACATCTGGTAGATTTCCACCACCTTGTCCACAGCCTGGTCCTGGCCGACGATGCGGCGGCGCAGGGCATTGTCAAACTCGCGGGCGTCATGGCTACGACGGGTCGGGTCCAGTACGGTGCTGAGCACGGTCTTCATAGGGTCGTGGCCCCTATTTTTCCTTTCCTGGGCCTTGCTTACCGCTGGGAGAGCAGGTCAATCGGTTGCGATAGAAGCGACAAATTTTGTCACTTCCCATTGTTGCCGCATCCTGATCACTGCAAATGACTAGCCATCCTCGTGCCGCCTGCCCATGACTGCCTTCCTGTAAGTCTTAGATGCCGATAGACAAGAAAGGGAATCATCCACACTGGCCACCAGGGCCGGCCAGAGAGAAATAGTTTGCGCACGGGGCAGGAAGTTTCTGGGCGCATCTAAACTACTGTGTACCTACCATGCGGCGTTGACCCGACGTAACTGGCACGCGGGTTCCCCCCCCGCTAGCATCCGAGGCAGAACGCTTTTCACGGAGAAAAACTTGCGTCGCCTCGGCCTGCTATCCATCACGGGTTTGCTTTGCCTCGCTTGCAGCGTCGGGTTGTGGCGGATTTTGTCCGCCATCCCTGCGGCCGCACAGTCCGCGCACGCGGCGGAGCTGGTGCGAACCTCCAACCCGCGCGTGCCCGCCGGCCCGAAAGCTCCGGAGAGTTCCGCGCTGGTGATGAATCTCCCACCTGGGAGCAGCTTATACACGGCCAAGCGTGGCGACAGCATTGTTTCCGTGGCACGTCACTACGTATCGCAGACCAAGTATCTGACCTCGTCAGAACTGGCGGAGGCCATCCGCCAGGCCAACGGTGATCTGCGCGGCACCTATCTGAAGGCAGGCCAGCCGGTGGTGATCCCCGGTGTCCTGGATGCGCCTATCGTCGAGAAGTCGCTCCCCATGGCGCGGGATTTTGAGATACGCGCGGTGTATCTGACGGGAGTCATGGCGGGCAGCGATCGCGGCTTGCGCATCATTCAACGCTGGCGCGAGGTGGGCGGCAATGCCGTGGTTTTTGATGTGAAAGACAGCGACGGTATCGTCAACATTGCTTTCAACCATCCCCTGGCCGGCGGACACACTTATATCCACGACCTGCCAAAATTCACCCGTTTTCTGCATTCGCAGGGCATGCACGCGATTGCCCGCATCGCCATCTTCCGCGACGAACGTCTGGTGGTGGCGCATCCCGAACTGGCGGTGAAGTCGCACCGCACGGGACAGGCCTGGCGGGAGAACGGCAAGCTGGTCTGGACTGATCCTTCACAGCCTAAAGTGCAGGAGTACGACATCGCGCTGGCCAAGAAGGCGGCGGAGTCCGGCGTGGATGAAGTCCAGTTTGACTACGTGCGCTTCCCCGCTGAAGGCGACCAGAAAGACGCCAGCTTCGTGTACCAGAAAGACCACCCCGACTGGCACCGCTCAGATGTGATCGCCGATTTCCTCAAGCACGCCTACGTTGAATTGCACCCCACGGGGGTCTTGTTATCGTTGGACGTCTTCGGGGTCATGGCCTGGCAGCGGCCGGTGGACCTGAATCATACCGGCCAAGACATTGTGCGGATGGCGAAGTATTGCGACGTGCTCTCGCCAATGATCTACCCATCACACTTCTTCGGCATGGACGGGATTGCGCGGCCGGGTGACGCGCCGGAGCACTTCATCGGCGAGTCCATGGACCGCTTCGAGTTGATCACCAAAGGCAGCGGGGTCGTAATTCGCCCCTGGCTGCAGGCCTTTCACTGGCGCACCAAGACTTATTCGCCCGACTACATTAAAGTGCAGGTGCTGACCGCCAAGAATAAGGGCGGGATCGGCTTTCTGTTCTGGAACGCCGCCAACGATTACAGCAAACCGTACGCGGCCATGCCGGAGATGCGGGCCAGCAAGGGACAGTATTTCCGAGGGGATGAGCTCCAGCAAACGGCTCAGGCCAACCTGCATCCCTCCACAAACTAAATTCCCGGCATAGATCCGGTCGTCATGCCGCAAAAATGGAGGTAGAGCGGTATCCGCTACCGCTCTGCCCCGAAAGTGTCTTGCCGTACCTAATTCAGTCTCGAGGGCGGCGTGTCCACCGTAATGCGAGTCGCGCTGACATCGCCCTCAAGGTGAACCAGCAGGTTTCCCGATAGATCGTATTGATCGAGGGTGAAGGTTCCGGAATAGCTCTTGATGGCGCGATCCAGAGTGATGTCCTCGCGGATATTGGCTGGCCCGATCTCGTTGCCGTTGCCATCCCAGCTCAAGGCAAAGTGATTGAGCTTGTAATGGCCCGGTCCCACCTTCTTCCAAACACCCATGCAGAAACTCTGGGTGCGGGGATCACGCGACGAATTCATGATCTCCGTCCTGTCGCTGTGCCACTGGACATAGCCAGCATCGATGGTCTGGCCATCGCTGACAAACGTGAACTGCCAGAAGCCGACAATAGGATCCAAGTTCGCGTGGTCGGAGACGAGGGTGAGCGACCCCGGTTGGAGTTCCGCTTGTCCATCCCAGGATTGCTTCTGCAGATGGCCGCCCGACTTCGAACCCGGGAAGGGACTACAGCCTGCGCTTGCCGGCAAGGCGCAGAGAGCAGCAAATACGACCAGCGCCAGTGCCGCCGTTACAGCTTTGAAAGTTGCGTTCATGATTTTCTCCTCCGCCGGCGGTGGCCGGCGGGCGGAGTTAACCGCAGGCTGGCGGGCACGGACAATGCAGCGGTGGTAAAGCTGCGGTGAAGATTTTGTGAACCCGTAATGCTTTTAGAATGAGTCGCTTGGGTAGGCTGTACCGAATCTGATGATATACTTCCGCGCCAATAGGGGTGCCTGCTCCAGTGGCTATCGGGCGAATCGAATTCGACGATTTTGTGCTGGACTGCGATCGATACGAACTTCTGCGAGCCGGGCGTAGCCTCAAACTTGAAAAGATCCCCATGGAGTTGCTGATTCTGCTGGTCACCCGGGATGGCCACCTAGTGACGCGGCAGGAGATTGTCGAGCGCCTATGGGGTAACGACGTTTTCGTTGATACCGAGCACGGCATCAATACGGCGATTCGCAAGGTCCGTCAGGCGCTCCGTGACGATCCCGAAGCACCGCGTTTTGTGCAAACCGTCACCGGGAAGGGCTACCGGTTCATCGCGGCTACCGCGCCGGCTCGGAATGGCACGCGCGCTCCCGCCGAAGCGGCAGCCAATGGGAACCTAGCAGATGCAATACCAACGACCTCGCGAAATGGTGACAAAACCCACCCCGAGGTGACATCACTTCGCAGAGTTGTTGTAGGGGCTGGGATCCTGATCGTCCTGGTGCTGGCGGCCGCCGGGTTCTTTGCCTGGCGCAATCGAGCCCTGGCACGGGCGAGCGTGGCACACGTCCATGCGATCGCGGTGTTGCCGCTGGATAACCTTTCCGGGGACAAGGCACAGGACTTCTTCGCCGACGGCATGACGGATGAGCTGATCACCATGCTGGCCAAGACCACCTCCCTGAGGGTTGTCTCTCGAACCTCGGTGATGCAGTACAAAGCAGTGCACCGCCCGCTGCGGGAGGTCGCGCAGGAACTCGGGGTTGACGGCATCGTTGAGGGATCGGTGGAGCGCTCCGGCGACAAGGTCCACATGACCGTCCAGCTTATCTATGCGCCCAGCGACCAGCATCTCTGGGCGGAGAGTTACGACCGCGACCTCAACGGGGCTTCCGCGCTGCCGCAGGTCATGGCACAGGCGATCGCACAACAACTGCACAGCCAGCCCAGGCAAATCCCACCCCAGAAGCTCGTCAGCCCCGGGGCCCACGACGCTTACTTGTTGGGCCGATACTATTGGTTCGCCGGGGATGCCGACACGGCCAGCGAGTATTACCAGAAAGCCATCAACCTGCAACCTGACTATGCGGCGGCCTGGAGCGGTGTGTCCAACTCGCTCGTGCTGAAGGCAGTCGACAACGAGATTCTGCCAGAACAGGTGCTGCCACGCGCTGAAGTGGCGGCCCGAAAGGCACTTGAACTGGACGACCAGCTTGCCGAGGCCCATCACACCATGGCCGCCCTGTGCCTGTTCGTGCGTTGGGACTTTGGGCAGGCTGACACCGAAACCGCGCGCGCGGTCGAACTGGATCCAAACGTTGCCGAGGCCCATCATTTGCGTGCCTATGTGCTGGAGGTGCTGGATCGCAAGCAGGAAGCTTTGCAGGAACAGAAGAAGGCGACCGACCTGGACCCTCTCCTTCGCCCGCATGCGATGGCCCGGCTGCTGTTTCGACTGAGGCAATTCGACGCCGCCTTGAAGGAAGCGCGCTTGAGGGTAGCGGCACGACCCCAAGCAGTACTGCTGCATGACCTTTTGGCTAACATTTACAGGCACAAAGGCATGGATAAGGAATCCGAGCAGGAGCTCGAACGAGTGCAAGTGCTCAATGGAGACCAAGTTGCTGCCACCGCTGCGCATCGCGCTTTCGCCCGGGGTGGAATGAAGGCCGTTCTCGAGTGGCAACTGAGCGAACTCAAGAAGCAGTCCAGGAAGAACTATGTGTCACCCTACGATGTGGCTTGTCTGTACGCGCGCCTCCGTCGAAAGGACGAGACGTTGCGCTATCTGGAGGAGGCCTATCAGCAGCGCACTCCCTGGTTAGTGATGCTGCAGGACGAGCCCGATTTTGATTTTCTGCACTCGGAGCCGCGGTATCGGGCAATCGTAACCAGCATGGGCTTGCCGCCTGCATTCTGACGCGGGCTGTGGCGACGGAGCGAACCGATGATTAACAAAGCCTTTGTTTCAAGCAAGCCCCAAGTGCTTCCATGCAGCGGAGTCCTGTCTTGATAACTGCCGGGCGAATCCAATTCGACGATTTCGAGCTGAATTGCGACCGTTACGAACTGCTGCGAGCGGGACGGAGCCTCAGGCTCGAAAAAATTCCCATGGAACTGCTGATCCTGCTGGTGGCCAAGAATGGCCACCTGGTGACGCGGCAGGAGATTGTGAAGCGGCTGTGGGGGAGTGGCGTGTTCGTTGATACCGAGCACGGCATCAATACGGCGATTCGCAAGGTCCGTCAGGCGCTCCGTGACGATCCCGAAGCACCGCGTTTTGTGCAAACCGTCACCGGGAAGGGCTACCGGTTCATCGCGGCTA
>Ga0335070_10003977_pt1 | contig 17204 bp, 16 predicted proteins | sample Lox_Sample_13_FD_206722 | JGI IMG/M metagenome (GOLD analysis project Ga0335070, IMG submission 206722) | Soil microbial communities from Loxahatchee National Wildlife Refuge, Florida, United States - Lox_Sample_1.3 | ecosystem: Environmental > Terrestrial > Soil > Wetlands | place: USA...
TCCAGACAAGTAGTTGTCGGCATCTTAACACATTGAACGATGATGGCAATAAAATATCGAGTTTTTCAGCAAACTGTTAGAGCTAAAAAAGGATTTACGGGCAGATGACGTTTACTTTGGACGTTCATCTTTTAGCCTGTCGCGATCTGAAGTTTGCATCAAATTCGTACTTGATTTTATCATAATTAAGTTCTAATATGAAATACGAATGGTCGTAGCAGCTTTTCAAGGAGGAATCTATGCCCATCATAAAATCCATTTCAAGCCTGCGCAACCGAACGAGAGACATAGCCTCCCTGTGTCACAAACAAGACGAGCCTGTTTATTTGACAAAGAATGGGGAAGGCGATCTTGTTGTGATGAGCATTCAGCATTATGAAAGACTCAAGGCGAGGGTGGAGCTTTTTGAAAAGCTCGCTGTTGCTCAAGCCCAAGCTGCGGCAGGGGAAAAAGGGTTTACGCACACGCAAGTGATGAAAAAGCTCAGGAAGCGCTTGGATGGCAAATAAGTATACGCTTCGTTACCTCCCTGTTGCCGTTGACGACCTTGTTTCATTATTCGACTGGATCGCAAATAACAGTCCGGGAAATGCCGCAGCGTTTCTTGAAAAGATCGATCAGCGTATCCGCAACCTCGAAGCACACCCCCTCCTCGGCCACATACCACGTGAAGAAAAACTCAGGCATTCAGGTTACCGAATCCTTGTCATTGAATCCTACCTCGCATTCTACATCATTCGTGCCAAAACAGTTGAGATTCATCGCGTCATCCACGGCTCCCGGAATTTGGACGATATCATATGAAACTTCTGTTTATCCGCTCCACGGCACATTTCAGATCACGTTAAGACCAAAAGAATTCACGCCGCCAAACAGAAGGGCGATTACAATACCCATTACAAAATTCAGGGGACCAAGTTTTTGACGGCCTTTCAGTTGTGTCCTTACCGATGCATCAGAAACAGAAGGGAGTGGAGCATCCGGCTGAGGTCTTGAGAGAGATAAAGCAAACGTCCCCATCAAAGCATAGAGTCTCTCCAGCTCCCCTATCTCTTGGATCGCACCTTTCCGCTCCAGATAGAGCCCATCCTCTCGAACTTCAATCGGGTCCAATTCCTTCAGATATCTTTTCAGTGCAGAACATCTTTCCGCCGTGAGATAAAGCCTCACCTCCTCAGGATCAGCCCCTTTGATCATTGCTCTTTCATCAAGCTCCTGATCGCCCGTTTTTATATCCTGAGCCCCCAGGGTCTTGCTCACCTTGCGGAGTAATGTCTCCTCGCAGATACGCAGACCCTTCGGCAGATCGAATAGCTGCATTTTCATCTGCGTGTAGGTATGGTAAGTGTCTCCACGTCTGAAAGTAATGTCTTGTCCAAAGAATCTCACCCTGCCGACGGGTTTTCCTTCGGTCATCACCCGTTTTAGAGTGAAAGGAAATCCCTGGTTCTTCCCGTAAAAGAGTTGATCGGAGGCATCTTCAGGTTTTGCTTGCTGAAGCCCTTTCATCTCGGCAAAGGTATGCCATGCCGTTTTACTGGCTTTATCCTGCTCCGTTCTATTCTTGAGATAGATCCACAGGATAACTCCAGCGGCGACAAAAATCAGAAGATATAATAATCCCTCAGTATCCATCCCCAGCTCTCAAAACTCGAACCAGAACTTATCATCCGCAAACAAAATACTTCCGATCCTACGAAGCTCGATTACATCTTTTTTTTTCATCTAACTTGACCTGCTTACAATGAGCGGATAACGTCTTGGATTGGCGAGTTTCGACTGAGTCGGGACTTCCCGAAGGGTGTAAACGCCAATCTTGCGTTATGTGCTGTTGCGGGGAGGGATCATTTCAGAAGGTTTATAAATTTTTCTACCGTCAAATCAGCATCCCTTAGAATGCTTGCTAAGACTTTTGCCTGAATGATAAGGAACGGTCGCCCTTTTCCCTTCTCTGTTTTTGTATATTTTGTGACTACCACTTTGCCGCGAGAATGAAAAACCTGCTCGCTCCAATACCTTGATAGCCTCTGCGGCGGTTACTCTTGGCAATTTCTCGCTCATACTGCCACTTCCATTAAGGTGAGACTTACTGAATCAGCTTGTGGGATATCTTCGCCACTTTCGAGCCTGTCTTCTACATGAAGATGAATAGCGTCTTTAATGTTATCCAGAACCTCTTCATAAGTATCACCCTGTGTGTAGCAACCCTGAAGCTCAGGACAGAGCGCAAAATACCCGGCCGCGTCCCTTTCAATTATTACTGAAAACTTATATACACTCATTTTAGAACCTCCTCCTTAATCGAATTATAGCAAAAATAAAGGCGAGAGGACATAAATCAAAAAAACTCAACCTTAAGCACTCTGTAATCTGCCGTCCTGGACAAAATATTCTTTTCAACCATCAGTTCAATTTGTCCCGTGTCAAGGGCTGACCCCTTAGTTTTTCCTTTTAGATGTGTATTTTTAATGCAAAATATCATAACCATTAAATATGTCAAGCGTTCTTTATTTTGAGTTCGGAGTTTTAGAAAAGGAAACGCTGAAAGGAATTTCTTAGCAGATAGCTAATGGTGGATGGTCATTTCTCCTTGACGGGTTTATTTTCTATATTTTTCCTTTCGTTTCCCAAGAGCGGACAATGTTTAAGGGTTTGCGAAACGGGGAGCGCAAAATAAGGTGTTAGCCGAAGTACCTAAAAGTCCCTTAATGGACAGCAACATATTCTGCAAAAGAATTAGAATCAGGAACAGGCAAATTATCATCCAATAAGCCCTTTACATGCAACTCTATGGCTTCGTGCATGTTGCACTCCGCCTCCTCGCGAGTAGCACCCGTGGCGACACAGCCCGGCAAATCGGGTGAATAAGCAGAATAGTTGCCATTTGCCCTTTCAATGACAACAAGAAATCGATACATCTATTTCACCTCCTTCAGTCTTGCCTGTTTTAAGATACTGTTCAGAGTACCCGGCGCTAAATCGTCGTTTGGATGGCCAGCGATAGTCACTCTACCCAGCTTTGTAGCATGCTTGTATTGCTGATGACTGCCTTTTGTATCGACCCGGTACCAGCCCTCCTTCTTTGATACGAAGGGAAAAGGAATTATATATATTACTCAAGGGAAATTATCACAATCGTTAAATATGTCAAGGGGGTTTCTTTTGAGGTCGGAGTTCAGTAGGGAACGGTTTGAAACCGTTCCGTACAGGAGTTCGGGGTTTTAGAAAAGGAGAGGCTTAGAAGGATTTATTGGCAGGTCCGAATAACCAAAGATTGGGGAGTCCATAAAAATGAACTCATATGCTTCAGAAAATCTCCCCTCACCCCTCTTTGCCAAAGAGGGGTAATTCCTCCCTTTTGTAAAGGGAGGGAAGGCGGGATTTAGTCTTCGGTGTCCATGTTATTGTGGCCTGATTAATGGCCGTACACCATGAGTTCTGTTTTTATCCTTTGCGGTTGTTTCCGTTCTTAAGAAGTTTTTTCCTTTTTTTCGGGGCTAGCAGGAACTTCGTTCTTGTTGTTATTATTGATATCTTCGGGTTTCAGCTTTTTCTGGACGCCGGAGGCATAAACGACAATGGCAGCCTCGCCATCGACGGGGCATTTGTTTTCGCAGATGCCGCAGCCCGTGCATTTTTCTTCTTTGACGATGGGGCGCTTCTTATCGTCCCCCACGACGGCATGATAGGAGCACTGCTCGTTGCAAACGAGGCAGATTTTGTCCGTATCCCAGGCAATGCACCGGGTCTTGTCGACGTGGGCAACTCCCATCTGGAGAAGGCGCTTTTCTTCGAAGGGGAGATACTGAATCGCTTCGGTAGGGCAAATCTTTCCACAAAAATTACAGAATTCTTCGCAGTAACCAATACGGGGAACGAGCCTCGGCGTGTAAAGACCGGCCAGTCCTGCCTCCAGAAGCGTGGATTGAAGAGCATTATTGGGACAGACCTTCAAACATTCCCCGCAGCCGGTGCACACGGAAACAAATCTCTCTTCCGGAAGAGACCCCGGAGGTCGAATCAATCGGTTATTTCTTAACCCGCTCTCTGACTGAAGAGGATTGGCCTTGATCATCAAGGCTGACACGGCACCAAAAGCCAGAGACCCCAGGACATACCTCCTCGAAAGGTTGACGCCATTCACCGTTGTTCTCCAACGAGGTAAAGCGAAGCGGAAAGAGACGGATTCGGGGGAACATTCAAGGCATTTGAAACAGGAGATGCAGTCCTGCTGCCGGTATTCCTGGGGATTCGTTTCGGCAATTGCCCCCACCGGGCACTCCTTCACACACCTCAGGCACTGGGGGCAGTCCTCCGTGACAAAACGCCTCAAGATTCGGAAACGCGACACGATGGAGAAAAGAGCCCCCAGGGGACAGAGGTAGCGGCACCAGAATCTTTTTTTTACGACTCCCAAGCCAAGGATCACGACGAAAAAGAGAAAGATCAGAAGGTTGACCTTAAACATAGGCATGGGAATCGTCGACAGGAAAGAAGAGCTCCTGGGGAGAAAGCTTTGAACTTCCGGAACGAGCGCATTGAAGACAAAGATGGCAGGAGGGTAAAAAGCAATCACGAGCGTTCGGGTGAGGAGGCTGATCGGATCGAGGAGGTACATCACCTGGAAGGCCATTAAACCCGCCACAAGAGAAAAAATAAAAATTCCGTAGCGAAGCCTTCGGAGGGATTGGTCCTTCAAGCTTTTGGACCACTTCTTCTCTCGGAAGAGAATTCGGTCAAAAAAATCGATGGTGGCGCCCATGGGGCAGAACCATCCGCAGAAGAAATTGCCAAAAACAAAAACGGCGAGGAGCACTCCGAAGGCAGGAAGCATTCTCAGAATGACCTCTTTCTTCGTAAGGATCGTGATGATCCCGATGAAGGGATCAAGACGAAGGTAGAGGTCCACCGGAATCTTAAGCTCAAGGGGAAAAGCGGCTTTGATAATGAGATAGAGAAGGAAGAAAAATGAAAGGGTTTGGATCGTCCTCCTCAGGATGGGGATCGCCTTTTTCATGCGGCCGTAACCTTCTTCATCCGGACTTTTGAGAGGTTGATCTGGCCCAGGCCTAGATCATACGCATTCTTAACAAACTGGATCTCTTCCGGCTTGAAGGGTTTTCCGGTCTTGGGATGCTTGAAGAAGGAGGCTGCGTAAGCATCCAACGCGACAATATCGGCCGAAGCGATGACCTCCCCGATGTCTTCCGTCTTTCCTGGTCCCTTGGGACCGTTCGTCGTGAGAATCCGGATGGCATCCATCACCACCAGATCCGGTTTTCGGATGGTATTGACATCCGCGATGCACTGATGCAGTCCGATCTTGTGCAATTGCTCCATATCCCACGTGATCCCGATCAGGTTTTTCATACCCAGGGTCAGCTCCGTGGCAAAGTGCTGTTTGGGAATGGGAAAATTGATAAAGACATCCGATTCGAGGACATCCCTGAGGATTTCAACCGTTTTAAGCTTCTTGCCTTTCTGAACTTCGACTTGCTTATAGGAGTTTCGGCCATGGCCGGAAAAGATGTCCGCCCCCGCCTTCTGAGCCGTTTCTTTTAACCCCGACCTGGAAAAACAGAACTGGTAATTATCGCAGGTGTGATCCCAGACGGCGACCCGCTTCGCACCCGTGTCATAACACATCTTGATCAAAGCCGAGAGAAGGTCAGGGTTATTCGTGCAGGCCTGGTCGGGCGTCCTCGCCCAAGCGATGTTCGCCTTGATCACGACCCGCTGCCCTTTCTTGACAAATCGGCCCATTCCGCCCAAGGGAGTCATGGCCGCCTGAAGAAGCTGGGAAGCACTTCCGGTTTTGGCGATGACCAGATCCGATTCTTCAGCGGCATGGGCAAGGGAACCATAAAATGGAAGCTTATTCGAGAGAAGAGGAAGTGCTGCCACGGCAACCGTTCCCTTAATAAACTGTCTGCGAGTCAGTCTTTTCTTTGAGTCATCATCCATGAAACCAATGCCTCCTTTGTCTTAAATTCGAAGCACGAAATAAATCATGTCAAATCCTAAACTCGAAATCCTAAACTCTAAACAAACTCAAATGTCCAAAACCTAAAACTTAGAACCGTGTCACTTAGAAAGTGCTCAGATCAATTGTTGAGAAGTCAAAATTGCCTTTTGAGTTTAATGTTTTGGATTTGTTTAGAATTTAGAGCTTAGGGTTTAGAGTTTAAATCAAAACCCTCCTAACATTTCTGCAATATCGGCTTACGGCGATATTACCAGCCGCGAGACTCCTTTATCCGTCCCAAACCAGATACTGTTTTTATCCTCGACCGCACAAAATACCGTATTGCTCAACAATCCATCGGAGACCGTCAAAGACTCCCACTGCTTCGTCGGAAGGTCGTAAAGACTTACCCCATTATCCCGGCAGATAAAAACCTTTTCTTTTCCCACCGCAATGGAATGGATTCCTCCACTCTTCAATGAATCCGTGGGCTCGATCTTCTTCCAAAGGTCTGAAGCTCCATCATACTCAAAAAGAGTCCCTCCGAGTCCGCCCGCCCAGATTTTCTGTCCAACCGTCGCCAAAGACTTGATCTCGACCTCGGTCAGCCCTTCTTTTTGGGAATAGGTCTTCCATGCTTTCTTGACTTTGTCAAAACGACTGATTCCTCCGTTCGTGCCCGCCCAGATAAAGTTGGATTGGGTAAGAAGGGAATTAACAAAATTTCCGGAGAGGCCGTCTTCCGCGGAGTAAAATCTCTTCCATCCTTCCGTCTTTTTGTCGAAAAGGGAAAGGCCCTTTTCAGACCCTACCCAAACCGAATCTCCGTCGAAAGCCATGGAATTAACTTTTTTAGCCCGGCCATCATTGGTCGTGAATTTTTTCCACGGAGGATTTTTTCCCGGATGGTAGTAGGATATTCCTCCGCCTCCGAAACCGTAGAAATAGGTGCCAAACCAGACGCGATCCACATCGGCCAGGATGACAGAGACATGATTATAGGGGAGGAGATTTTGCCAATTGATGCTGACTCCCTTGTCGACTTTATCCATGGGCTCTCCCTTGGTCGTATACGCCCTGCAAGTCTTCTTGGACGGATCGTAAAGGGTCGCCCCTCCGCTATAGGTTCCAAACCACAATTCCTCGCCTTGAATGGCAATCGCAAAAACCATTTCGCTGGAAAGACCCTCCTTGGGGGTAACGTGTTGGAAGGAAAAGGGCCGCTTAAGCACACCGGCATCGGAAGAAAAGGAGACAAGCAAAATAAAAATAACAGGGAAAGACAGTTTTATCAAAGACTTAAAAACTCTTTTCATCACTCCTCCTTAAAAGGTTTCATAATTATGTCGAATCCAATGAAGTTTTTCAATAGTTCTTGCCATTTTGTTCCGCGGAGGAAGTGGAGCTGGGTGCCTCAACCCCGTCCCGCACGCCGAAGTCCGCGAGGCAGGCGTTTCGACACGAGCGGGACGACATCCCTCGTCCGAGCCCGGCACAGGCCGTCCGAAGGTTGGCGCATTCACCGCCGGCCCAAGGACCTGGCTCTCTTCTGCCGGGATGAGGGAAACAAAAAAATTTCATCGACTTGCCTTGACAATCGACTGTTGGATGATTATCTAAATGGCAGCGCTGAAGGGCTGTCTTTTATCTGTTAACCAACCCAACATACGGAAGACCCCTAACTAACTAATTTTAAATAGGTTTAATTGCTAAGGAGGTGATGGTATCTATTCATTCATGTTGTAATTCCGTTTCAAAATTTATCGATTCGAAAACCACCGACTAAGAAAGGAGAAGTCAACGATGAAGATCAGACCGTTACAGGACAGAGTGATTGTTAAGCGACTCGAGGAGGAAGAAAAGACAAAGGGTGGGATCATCATTCCTGACACTGCAAAGGAGAAACCTCAGGAAGGGAAAGTCATCGCAGTGGGGAAGGGAAAAATGACGGAGGAGGGTAAGCTGATCCCTCTCGACGTGAAGGTTGGGGACAGAATTCTTTTTGGCAAGTATTCCGGGACGGAAATCAAGATTGAAGGAGAAGAGCATCTCATCATGAGAGAAGAAGATATCTTAGGAGTGATTGAAGGAAAATAACAAATTTCAAAGAAATGGAGGTAAGTCAAAATGGCAAAGGAACTGAAGTTTGATCAGGATGCCCGTAATGCAATTTTGCGGGGAGTCAATATCTTAGCCGATGTGGTCAAGGTCACCCTGGGTCCAAAAGGGAGGAACGTGATTTTGGAAAAATCCTTTGGATCACCGACCGTCACCAAAGACGGCGTGACTGTGGCCAAAGAAGTCGAATTGGAAGATAAGTTTGAGAACATGGGCGCGCAAATGGTCAAGGAAGTGGCGAGCAAAACCTCCGACACCGCCGGAGATGGAACCACGACGGCCACGGTATTGGCACAGGCGCTTTATCGTGAAGGATCGAAGGTCGTTGCAGCCGGCGCCAACCCCATGGATGTCAAACGTGGGATGGATTTGGCTGTCGAGGAAGTGTCGAAAGAGTTAAAGAAGCTGAGCAAACCGACGAAGGATCAGAAAGAGATTTCTCAGGTCGGGAAGATCTCTGCCAACAATGATGAGACCATCGGGAACATCATCGCCGAGGCCATGAATAAGGTCGGCAAGGAAGGCGTGATCACCGTAGAGGAAGCGAAGGGAATGGAGACGACCCTCGACGTGGTCGAGGGGATGCAGTTCGACCGGGGATACCTCTCTCCTTACTTTGTCACCGATCCTGAGAAGATGGTAACCGTGCTCGAAGACGTCTATATCCTTCTGAACGAGAAGAAGATCTCCAACATGAAAGATATGCTTCCCATCCTGGAACAGATCGCCAAGATGGGAAAACCCCTTCTCATCCTTTCCGAGGATGTGGAAGGAGAAGCCCTCGCCACGTTGGTGGTCAATAAACTTCGTGGAACCCTCAAATGCTGCGCGGTGAAGGCTCCCGGTTTTGGAGATCGCAGGAAGGCGATGTTGGAAGATATCGCGATCCTCACCGGAGGGCGGGTGATTTCCGAAGACTTGGGCATCAAGCTGGAAAATATCAAACTGAATGATCTGGGCAGGGCAAAACGGATCACGATCGACAAAGACAATACGACCATTGTCGACGGCGCAGGAGACAAAGACGACATCGAAGCAAGAGTGAAACAGATCCGCGCTCAGATCGACGAAACCACCTCCGACTATGACCGGGAGAAGCTTCAGGAACGCCTGGCTAAGATCATCGGCGGAGTGGCTGTGATCAACGTCGGCGCAGCGACAGAAACAGAGATGAAGGAGAAGAAGGCCCGCGTCGAAGATGCTCTGAACGCAACCCGAGCGGCGGTAGAGGAAGGAATCGTTCCAGGAGGGGGTGTGGCCTACCTCCGCTGCCTTCCCGCACTCGCTAAAATGCAACTAGAAGGGGATAAGAAGATCGGGGTCGATATTGTGAAGAGGGCCCTGGAAGAACCGATCCGCCAGATCGCCAATAACGCCGGTCAGGAAGGTTCTGTGGTCACGGAGAAAGTGAAGAATGAAAAGGGAGCTTTTGGATTCGATGCTTCTCAGGACGAGTATACGGATATGATCAAGGCGGGCATCATTGATCCTACCAAAGTGGTCAGGCTCGCCCTTCAAAATGCGGCTTCCGTCGCGTCGTTGATGATCACCACAGAAGCGATTGTGGCCGACAAGCCGGAAAAGAAAGCCCCTTATCCCCCAATGCCTCCGGGCGGCGGTGGAATGGGTGGAATGGGTGATATGTACTAAGATTGAGTTCACCTTGAATTTAAGAAGAGGACTCGGGAGCTTGGATTTCCCGAGCCCTCTTTTTTTTAACTGTTTCAGAAGGGCCTCCCCCCTTCGGTATCGTCTTTGAACCCTGACCCGGGATCTATCATCCCACTGTAACTATTGAATTCTATTTTTGAAAACTCAATTTTCTCTTGCAATCCAAAAGAAAGGGGTTTAATATTTTTCCGTAGTGGAACGAAAAGCGTTGCAAATTGAATTTCGACATTTGGAAACTTTCTGCCGTGTCGCTGATCTAAAAAGCTTCTCCAAGGCAGCTGACGATCTTTTCCTCACCCAGCCCACGGTCAGCGGCCACATCCTCTCTTTGGAACAATCCCTATCTCTGCGCCTTTTCGACCGGGCCGGCCGGGAGGTCCGGCTCACAAGATCCGGCGAGGTCTTCCGGGAATATGCTTCAAAAATTCTATCTCTCCGTAAGGATCTGCTGAATGCCTTGACTGAATTCTCCCAGGGGATTAGAGGCCAACTCTCTCTGGGCGCCAGCACGATTCCCGGAGAATACCTCCTCCCCCGGCTCATCGGTGACTTTAGAAAGGAACACCCCTCTTTTATTATCTCCCTCAAGATCGCTGATACAAAGGAAGTGATCGAATATGTTCTTCAAGATCAAGTGGAGATCGGAATCATCGGCGCCAAACTCAATCATCCTTCGCTGCATTATGAAAAGGTTGCAGAAGATGAAATCATCGTCGTGGTTCCCTCCGGCCACCCTCTCGCCCGAAAGAAGAAGGCGACCCTGGCGGAGCTTTCAAGAGAACGCTGGATCCTTCGGGAGGAAGGTTCCGGAACCCGGATCGCGGTGGAAAAGGCGTTACAGAGGAAAGGCAAAAGCCTGAGACAATTGAACTGGGTCATGGAGATGGGGAGCACCTCTTCAGTCAAGGAGGGGGTGAAGGCTCAATTAGGTCTCGCGTTTATTTCTGAAAGAGCCGCCGAGGGAGAAGTCCGTCAGGGCTCCTTCTCCCGAATCGATGTTGAGGACTTCGAGCCCATTTTTCGACAGATTTATATCGTTTCCCATCGCCGGAGAACGCTTTCTCCTATGGGAGCAGAATTCCTTCGATTCCTTAAAAGGAACAAGGAGAAGCATCAAAGTGGCGACTTGATTTGATACGGTGCCGCTCGACTCAAGTGACCGGAAGCGATTTTAGGTTGCTGAAAAAGTGACTATCTCTCAGGCTGCTCAAAAACGCCTAGACGCAAGGCTCCCGAAATCCTGAGAGTGGCGTCGCGACGAATAAGGAGCGACATGTTGCCACGCCGACGAGTTGGTAAGTCGGCCAGAGGCGTAATCGGACGTACGCTGCAATGACGAAGGATGAGGGAAACGCAACAGATGGGCTTTTTTCAGCAGCCTGTTAAAAAACCGGGAGCCATTCCCAAGGACTTCCTTGAAGAAAAAGTTGACTTAGAAACGATTATTATCTTAAATAATAATGCGGTATGGAAAAATCCAGCGACCCCGGAATGAATTAAGATGAAAAGAGTTCTTACGTTTTTTTTCCTTTTAGGTTTCCTCGTTCCTTCCCCGGCTGAGGCGAGGATCTACTTTGACATCAATGCTCCGACCTTTGTCCAGATCCCTATCGTCCTTCCAAGATGGAAGGCGGTGGACAAAACTCCTTCTTCCTTTCCGGAAAAGGTGTATGAGATTCTGGCCAACGATCTCACGCTCTCCGGCTTTTTCAAGGTGATCGACGTCAACCGTCTTCCCCCTCCCCTTCAAGAGAGGGATGGAATTCCCAGCGCATCCGCCTTGCAGGAATGGACCCCTGCGGGCGGAGAGATCCTGCTGGCGGGTGAAACCCTCTTAGAACCCAACGGCCTCACGTTCAACATGAAATTTCACCTGTTTGATTTGGTCGAGCAGAAGCACATTGTCGGGAAACAGTATGAAGGCCACTTACAAACCCTTCGATCCGCAGTCCACCGGATGGCGGATGAAATCGTTCTTCAAATCACAGGAGAGAAGGGAGTTCACAATACCCGGATCGCCTATGTGCTTCTTCAGGGACCGGGCAAAGAAATTTGTATTGCTGATTTCGACGGCGCCAACGTCAAGCAGATCACTCAGAATAAGTCCATCAACCTTTCGCCGGCCTGGGCTCCCGAGGGGAAGCGAATCGCCTTCACCTCCTACCTTAGACGAAATCCGGATCTCTACCTGATCGACGTCGATGGGAAGAACGTTCAACTCTTCTCCCGATATCCAGGGTTGAATGTCTCTCCCTCCTGGTCACCCGACGGGAAAAAGATCGCTCTCATGATGGGAATGGAGGGAAAGTCAGATATCTATCTGATCGATCCCGACGGGGGGAGCCCCAAGAAGCTGACGAAAGGACACGGCAATGAAGCTTCGCCCACCTGGTCCCCGGATGGTGAGTCGATCGCCTTCGTCTCCGACCGATCCGGGGCTCCGCAAATCTATGTAATGGCGCGGGATGGGTCTAACGTCCGCCGCCTGACGTTTGAGGGCAGTTACAATACCAATCCTTCCTGGTCCCCCAAAGGGGACCGGATCGCTTTTTGTTCGAGGACAGAGGGACGTTTCGAGATTTTTTCGATTGGAACCGACGGATCAGGACTCCGGAGGCTGACGGCTAATTCCGGAAATAACGAAAATCCCAGTTGGTCCCCGGATGGCCGCTACATCGCTTTCAGTTCCACCCGTACAGGAGCCTCAAAGATTTTCATCATGAACGCCAACGGCTTCAATCAGAGAGCATTAACCCCATCGAAGGGAGGTGAATCGAGCCCAGCCTGGTCAAGGCGGTTTGAGTAAGCCCCACTGGAAAGACCTGCCTTTTTCGGCAAGGAAGGGAGACGCGAGGTGGATGATTCCACAGCGAGGGGAATTCTAACGGGTGAAGATGAGTTTCCAAACCATTCATGAAGGGAGGCTACTATGTGTAAGAAAAGTCTTATGATCACCGTTCTTATCCTCTGCTTCGGACTGGCCCTGACGGGTTGCCCGAAAAAAACGGTCGTGAAAGAAGAACCCTCCGTCAAGAAAGAAGAAGCAGTCAAGCCGGAAGCAGAGCGTGCCGCAAAAGAAAAAGAAGCGACGACGACGAAAGAACAATTCGAAAAAAGTCTTGTCGCAGAGAAGACCCCGGGTATCGAAGGACAGGTTTTTGAAAGCTCTCTGCTCAAGGATATTCACTTCAACTTCGACAAATATGACATCCGTCCCGGAGATGCAGCCATTCTGAAAGAAAACGCAGCCCTTTTGAAGAAATTTTCTAATGTTAAGATTCAAATCGAAGGCCACTGTGATGAACGAGGAACCGGTGAATATAACCTCGCTCTCGGTGAGAGGCGGGCCAACAAGACAAAGGATTACCTCGTCTCATTAGGCATCTCCACAGCCCGTATTTCCACGATTAGTTACGGAAAGGAAAAACCGTTAGATCCTGGCCACGATGAAGAAGCCTGGGCCAGAAATCGAAGGGCCCATACCATAATCACCGGAAAATAACGAGCTTCGGGTCTCTTCGGGGAGTTCTGAGGCTGACGGGGGGCTTGTTTACCCGAAAACACTTTTGAAAAGGTGATGGTATGAAACGATGGATCGTCTTTTTTATAGGGTTGTTGATTTTTGGGTGTGCGAGCACCAACGATGTACGCGTGCTCGACAAAGAGATGGATAAACTCTATTCTCAGGTCAATGCGCTCCGAAAAGAAAACGATTTGACCAAGAACGATTTATCCGACCTGAGGGTTGAGAACCAGAGGTTGAAGACGGACCTTTCGCTCCGGCTCGAGAATATTCAATCGGAGATGCGATCCCTGACGACGGATATCGACGAATATAAGGAGTTGCTGAAACGACCTTCGCAGGATATGGATCGCATCAAAGACGATTTGGAAGTTCGACTGAAAAGTCTGGAAGAAAGGAGAAAAAATCAGGAGGAAAAAATCAGAGAGTTAGAGGAACGCCTCAAGCCATCCGAGCCAAAAACGCCCGGCCCGGGGCCGAAGCCGTTGGAATCGGAGAAGTTGGCCACGACCAAAGAGCCCCCGGTCGAGTCCAAAGGAAGCTCCGCCGGGATAGGAGACCTCTATAAAGATGCTTATGAGACATTCCATAGGGGAGACCTCGAAGGGGCCCGAAGAAAATTCGAAATCTTTCTCAAGCAATATCCCAACACCGAACTTTCTGACAACGCCCAGTTTTGGATCGGGGAGACTTACTACCTGACGAAGGACTATGAAAAGGCGATTTTAGAGTATGAGAAGGCGATCGTCAAATATCCGGAAGGGGACAAGATACCCGCGGCCATGTTCAAACAGGCCCTTGCCTTCTGGGAACTCAAGGATAAGACGAACGCCAGAATTTTATTCAGGCGGGTGATCGACAAATATCCCCGCTCCGACCAGGCCGAAATGGCCAAAAAAAGGTTGGAAACGATCAAATAAAGATTGGAACGTACCCGTTAAAAAAGGGCCCATCCTCTTGAAGAGGATGGGCCTTCTCATTTCTCGGCCGTCGTTCCTCGACTTTTCTCCTGACCGAAAGCGACACCTCGCTAGATCGCGTAAATGTCCTGCTTGTCATCGACCTTAAGTTTGATCGGAGTTAAATTGCCCATCTTGTCAAAGAGTGAGCTGTATTTATACACGGACCCATCTTCCGCATTGAAAATAGAAAGATGGCATTCACACAGTAATTTATGAATATCTTCGTCCCATACAATGGTCCCTCCTTCATGGGGGCACACCCTGCTGTAGGCAACCAGCTTGTCCTGTTTGGTCTTTACCAAGATAGCCTCTTTCCCATTATAACGAAAATTGATACTTGCTCCACGCTTCAAGTTCTTCGCATTTCCGATCTTTTCCATATCCCGTCTCCTCGATCACTATTTTTTACGTGAATTCTATTCGTACAATATTTTTAAGGATGTTTTGACTAATTTGAATATAGGAAAAAAGGAGTTGATTGTCAAGATAACCCCCCAGGACTGTTTCTTACTCGTTCCAAAAGGAACCCATCGGAAAGAAATAGACCACTATCAACCCTCTTATTGTACCACCTTCCCAACCCTGCGATCGTATCTTCCCGGCTGTCTAGGAGATAATCTTATTTAATTACATACCATTACACCGCTCCATATCCTGAGCTTCCACTGTGGCACGGAGTTTGCTCGCAACACCCTATAAGAAATGTTGATCGCACGGCGATTTCAGTAAGACTGCTCAAATCATCGACGCTTATTTTTTCCTTGTGGATGGAATTGTCCGCTTCTCCTTTTTGAGGAAGTTCCACATTTTATCCGAGAGGTCCGATTTTAATCACCGTGGAAGGGTGGGTTCCAAAACAAGACACAAATTGAGTGATAGAAAAAACAGGAGGTATACTTAGCCAGTGGAAGGATCATTAAGCAAGAGAGAAAAAAGAAGATATCCCCGGGTTTTTGTTGATTTGCCCCTTGAATATCGGATGAGGCGTGACTCCTGTTTACGAGGAGCAATGGTCGTCAATGCAGGCGAGGGAGGTTTTCTCATCGAAACGGTCCGAAACATCCCGGTTGGCACGGAATTAAGCATGGCTGTCCTCTTCCCAAAACGGTTTGAATTGACGAACCTTAAAGTGTTAGCGAAGATTGTACGCAAGGGGCCTTATCGGAAAGAAGATTGGAAAGGATTTCAGTATTGGGAGGGATACCGGTATGGATTAGAGATCACTCAGATTTTAGAGGAGGATCGTCGGAAACTGAACCTGCTTCTCGGTGGGCGATTCGAAATTTAGGAAATTTTCCAACGTCTACCCTGAGTCTGTGTTGTCAACCTAAACAAAAGAAGGCCCATTCCGTGAACCTGCGGAATGGGCCTTCTTTATCCGACGCTAAACTCGGTTCATTTTATGCAGCCGCTTCGGCCCCTGCCTCTCCTTCGCCTTCCGTTGGAATCTCTTCTCCCGTATATCCTTCCACCCAAATCTCAAGAGGTCTGTACTTGGAAAGACCGGTCCCGGCAGGGATCAGGCGTCCCATGATCACATTTTCCTTCAATCCTTTCAGGTTGTCCACCTTGCCCGCTACCGCCGCCTGCGTCAGCACCTTGGTCGTCTCCTGGAAGGAGGCGGCAGAGATGAAGCTGTCCGTAATCAGAGAAGCCTTCGTGATTCCCAGGAAGAGAGGCTCGCCCTCAGCGGGTTTTCCCCCCTCCGCCATGATCCGGGCATTCTCTTCTTCAAAAACAAATTTTTCCACTTGGTCGTCCACCAGAAAGTGAGTATCCCCTACTTCTCGGATCTTCACCCTCTTGAGCATCTGTCGAACGATGACTTCGATGTGTTTGTCGTTGATCTTGACCCCCTGAAGTTTATAAACCTCTTGGATTTCATCGACCAAATACCGGGCCAGCGCTTTGTCCCCCAACACGCGTAGAATATCATGCGGATTGGAAGGGCCGTCCATCAAGGCCTCGCCTGCCCTGACGAAATCACCTTCATGGACGCTGACATGTTTCCCCCTGGAAATCATGTATTCCTTGCTTTCACCCACCTCGGGTCGAATGACCACCTTCCTTTTCCCTTTGAGGTCCTTTCCGAATTCAACCATTCCATCAATATCGCTGATCAAAGCATATTCTTTGGGCTTCCTGGCCTCAAAGAGTTCCGCCACCCGAGGCAGACCTCCCGTGATATCTTTCGTCTTCGTCGTCTCCCGCGGGATCTTCACGATGACATCTCCCGCTTCCACCATATCGCCTTCGGAGATAAAGATGTTGGCTCCGACCGGAAGGAGATACCGGGCCTGGGACGCAGAACCAGGAAGATTCAACGTCCTGCCTTTTTCATCCTTGATCGAGATCCTGGGCCGAAGCTCCGCGTCTTTTGACTCCGTGATCACCTTTCTCGAAAGGCCGGTAAATTCGTCCACCTGCTCCTGCATCGTTGCCCCTTCGATAATGTCCCCGAATTTCACCCGCCCTGAAACTTCCGTCAACACAGGGATCGAGTAAGGGTCCCACTCTGCCAGGATCTCTCCTTCTTTGACCTTCTGTCCATCCTTGACCCTCAGTTTTGCTCCATAAATCACCGAATATCGTCTTCGTTCCCTTCCGTTTTCATCTAAGACAGCAATCTCTCCGTTGCGGTTCATGACGATCAGGTTTCCTTCGCGGTTCTTGACGCTCTTGAGATTGATAAATTTTACCCTCCCGTCAATCCGACATTCCAGCGTGGTCTGTTCCGCTCGCCGGCTGGCGGTCCCACCGATGTGGAACGTTCTCATCGTCAACTGGGTTCCCGGCTCGCCAATCGACTGAGCCGCGATAATCCCGATGGCCTCGCCTACGTTGACCAGCCTCCCGCGGGCCAAATCCCTTCCGTAGCACAGGGCACAAACCCCCTGCCTCGATTTGCAAGTCAGCACCGATCGAATCTTGACCTTATCGATGCCGATATCCTCGATGCGATCGG
>Ga0335070_10003978_pt1 | contig 17203 bp, 18 predicted proteins | sample Lox_Sample_13_FD_206722 | JGI IMG/M metagenome (GOLD analysis project Ga0335070, IMG submission 206722) | Soil microbial communities from Loxahatchee National Wildlife Refuge, Florida, United States - Lox_Sample_1.3 | ecosystem: Environmental > Terrestrial > Soil > Wetlands | place: USA...
CAAAGGGCAGCGTTCGCGCAGCGGTTCGCGCATGATCCGCGGCTTTGAAGGCGGCCAGATGCCGCTGCACCGCCGCATGCCGAAGCGCGGCTTTACCAACATCTTCCGCAAGGAATACGCAATCGTCAGCCTCGATCGCCTGGTCGAACTGGGCGAGACGACGATCACCCCGGATGTGTTGCGCAAGGCTGGCGTCGTGAAGGCCAAACTGCCGGTCAAGATTCTTGGCGATGGCGAACTCAAGACGGCCCTCACGGTGAGCGCGCACAAATTTTCCAAGTCGGCGCAAGAGAAGATCACCAAGGCAGGCGGCAAGTTTGAGGTCATAACACTGAAGGCGGGGCAGTAATGTTCGACAAGTTGGCTAATATTTTCCGCATTCCCGATCTGCGCAAGCGGATCCTGTTCACGTTGGCGCTTCTGTTCGTGTACCGGTTGGGCGGGCACATTCCAACGCCTGGCGTGAATGCGGACAAGTTGGCGCAGTTTTTCGAGCAGAACCGGGGTTCTTTCCTCGGGTTCGTCGATCTGTTCTCCGGCGGACAGTTGCGCCGCCTGACCATTTTCGCCCTTGGCATCATGCCGTACATTACGGCATCGATCATTCTGCAATTGTTGACGGTGGTCTATGAGCCGCTGGCCAAGCTGCAGAAAGAAGGCGAACTCGGGCGCAAGAAGATCACGCAGTGGACGCGATACATCACGGTCATCCTGAGTGCGGTGCAATCGTTTGGTATCGCCGTTGGTCTTGAGAAGACGGGCGACTTCGTCATCAACCCCGGTTGGGGATTCCGCCTGATGACGATGCTGACCCTGACCACGGGCAGCGCCTTCATCATGTGGCTGGGCGAACAGATCACCGAGCGTGGCGTGGGCAACGGCATGTCGCTGCTGATCTTCGCCGGCATCGTGGTCGGCCTGCCGCGCGGTGTAGTCGACCTGATTGACAAGGCGAAGAACGGCGCATGGGGCGCATTAACTCCGGTACTGATGATCGGCCTGGTCGTCTTCATGATCGCCGTGGTCGCCTTCATCGTGTATGTGGAACGAAGCGAACGGCGAATACCGGTGCAATACGCCAAACGTGTCGTGGGACGCAAGGTGATGGGCGGGCAGTCCACCCACCTCCCGCTGCGTGTGAACGCCGGTGGCGTGATGCCGGTGATTTTTGCGTCATCGATTCTTACCTTGCCGCAGACCATCGGGTACCCGCTGCACAACAACCGGTACTTTGGATGGTTCTTCGATACCATCAAGTGGGGCGAGCCCCTCTACGAAGTGCTCTATGCCGTGGGCATTATTTTCTTCGCATACTTCTACGTTTCGATCGTGTTCAATCCGAGCGAAGTCGCGGACAACATGCGAAAGTACGGCGGGTTTATCCCGGGCATTCGTCCCGGCAAGCGGACTGCGGATTTCATCAACGAAGTGTTGACGCGCATCACGCTGGTCGGCGCCCTCTATCTGATCATTATCTCGTTCATTCCGGAGTGGATGATCACTGGTATTCACCTCAATCACCTGTGGGGGCCATTTGGAAGGTTCTTCGAAAACCTGCCCAACTGGGTTACCAACGGCTTGGGAGTGAACTTCTACTTTGGGGGTACGTCGCTGCTGATTGTTGTGGGTGTGGCGATGGATACCGTAACGCAAATTGAGGCGCAGTTGATTATGCGCCACTATGACGGGTTTACGCCGCGTAGCGGCCGAATTCGAGGCCGGCGCTGGTAGCTTGAACCAGGGCAAGAAAGTCGTAGGGGTTGCTGCACCTCGGCGGAAACAAGTCAAGCCGGGGAGTTCAAGGTCGGAGGCTTTGGCCAAACCGATGGGGCAGGAAACCTTGCGTGCAGTGGGTCCCGTAGTTCTGCTCGGACCGCCGGGGGCCGGCAAAGGCACTCAGGCAAAGCGAGCGATGGAACGCTACGGAATCCCCCAGGTGTCTACGGGCGACCTGCTTCGGGATAACGTAGTCCGGGGCACGGAACTAGGCAGAGCCGCCAAGGCAGTGATGGCCAGGGGCGAACTGGTTTCCGATGATCTGGTCTGCAACATGGTTCGTGAACGGCTCCTGCAGCCGGATTGCAAGCGGGGCTACATTCTCGACGGGTTTCCGCGAACTGCGGCCCAGGCGGGATGGCTGGATGCCCTGCTGGAACACGAGCTCTTTGACAATTCGTGTCCGACGAAAGCGTGGCCAATTGTGGTGCGCTTCGACGTCGACTATAATCAATTATTGCTCCGGATCACTGGACGCCGTTCTTGTCCCACCTGCGGGCGGATCTATAACGTCCACTTTCAGCCGCCCCGCGTAGATGAGATCTGTGACGAACCTCACGCGACCAAGCTGGTGACCCGCAATGATGATCGGATGGAAGTCATCCAGCCGCGAATTACTGCGTATCAGGAGCAAACGCGTCCCGTTGCGGATTATTACGAGCACACGGGAAGATTGCTTTCGGTGAATGGCGACCAGCCGATGGACGAAGTTACAAAAGAGATCTACCAGATACTGGACGACCATCACGCGTAGGAAACTGTAAGAAGATGGCGATCGTTTGTAAGTCGGCGAGTGAAATCGAGAAGATGAAGCGCAGCGGCCATATCGTGCGCCAGGTACTCGATCACGTGAAAGCGATCGTGGCGCCGGGCGTTACGACGATGGACCTGGAGCGCGCGGCCGACAGCATGATTAAGGAACTTGGCGCCAAGCCCGCATTCAAGGGTTATTACGATTATCCCTGCGTGCTGTGCACATCGGTGAACGAAGAGATCGTTCACGGCATCCCTTCGGAAAAGCGGGTGCTGAAAGCGGGCGACATCGTTTCGATCGACTGCGGTGCGGTGCTTGACGGATATTACGGCGATGCGGCGATCACGGTTCCGGTGGGTGACGGGTTGAAGCCAGAACTCAGAAAGCTGCTGGACGTCACCGAGGCGTCACTGTATCGCGGAATCGAAGCAGCGCGAATCGGGAATTCGATTGGCGACGTTGGTGCGGCGGTGCAGGAGCACGTGGAAGCCGCGGGATTCAGCGTAGTGCGCGAGTTCGTGGGACACGGCATCGGAACGCGGTTACACGAAGAGCCGCAGGTTCCGAACTTTGGCAATCGCGGACACGGAGCAAGGCTGCGCGAGGGAATGGTTATCGCGATCGAGCCGATGGTGAATTTCGGCAAACCCGAGACGCGAGTGCTGGGCGATAAATGGACTGCGGTTACGGCAGACGGCAGTTTCAGCGCGCATTTTGAACATTGCGTGGCCGTGACGAAAGATGGGCCGGTGATTTTGACGCAATAAAGCTGCGAGTTACGAGCTGCGAGCGATGAGCAAAAGTACTTCGCTCGAGGCTCATAGCTCAAAGCTAAAAGGGGTGCATGAGCAAAGAAGACGCGATTGAAGTCATGGCGGTGGTGCTGGAGCCGCTGCCCAATGCGATGTTCCGGGTCGAACTGGAAAACAAGCATCAGGTGCTGGCGCATGTGTCGGGCAAGATGCGTAAGAACTTCATCCGCATTCTGCCCGGCGACAAGGTTGCGGTTGAACTTTCGCCGTACGACCTGAATCGCGGACGAATTGTGTACCGGTACAAATAAGATTTCGCTGAAAGCTGAGAGCTGACGGCTGAAGGCTGGGTTATGAAGGTTAGAGCATCGGTAAAGAAGATTTGCGACAAGTGCAAGATCATCCACCGCAAAGGTGTGGTGCGGGTGATCTGCGTAAACTCGAAACACAAGCAGCGCCAGGGATAAACAAGCTGCGAGCCGCGAGCTACGAGCTTTGAGCAAAAAAGAACCCAGTTTTGCTCGAAGCTCATAGCTCGAATCTCAAGGCTAAATGGCCGTAAGCTTTTCGGAGGCTTAAGCAACATGGCACGTATTGCAGGCGTGGATCTTCCCCGCCAGAAGCACATCAACATCGCGCTGACCTACATTTACGGGATCGGCAACCCGCGCGCCGGACGCATCCTTGACGAAGCCAAGGTTGACCCCACGAAGAAGGTCCAAGACCTCAGCGAAGAAGAGGTCAACCGGATTCGTACGGTCATTGAGGCCGAGGGATTGGTCGAAGGCGATCTGCGCAAGGAAGTTTCGATGAACATCAAGCGGCTCATCGAAATTGGTTCCTATCGCGGATTCCGGCATCGCCGCAACCTGCCGGTGCGCGGCCAGCGTACGCATACTAACGCCCGCACGCGGAAGGGTCCGCGTAAGGGAACGGTCGCGCAGAAGAAAAAGGCGACGGCAAAAACTTAAAGCAGTTGTCAGTTCTCAGTTCTCGGTTCTCAGTTAGAACCGGGTTACTGAGAACTGGAAGCTGAGAACTGAGAACTGATTCATGGCGAAACCAGCAGCAGCGGGCGGCGCAGCAGCCGCACCGGAGAAAAAAGGCAAGAAGAAAACCTTCAAGAAGAAGGAACGCAAGCACGTCCCGCATGGGATCGCGTTCGTGCAGGCGTCGTTCAACAACACGATCGTGACCATTTCCGACATGAACGGCAACGTTCTGTCGTGGAAGAGTTCGGGATCGCTCGGCTTCCGCGGATCGCGTAAGGGTACGCCCTTCGCGGCGCAGCAGGCTGCCATGAACGCCGCCAACATGGCGCGCGATCATGGTGTCCGCAGTGTCGACGTTCGCGTCAGCGGTCCGGGTTCGGGCCGTGAATCCGCCGTGCGCGCTCTGGCCGCCGCCGGAATCGAAGTGCGCTCCATCCGCGACACGACGCCGATTCCGCACAACGGCTGCCGTCCGCCGAAAAGACGCCGCGTATAAAGAGGAAGTTCTCAGTACCCAGTACTCAGTTTTCAGACCCTGAAGCTGAGTCAAATTACTGGTTTAACTGAGAACCGGGAACTGACAACTGAGAACTGCACCGGGACGAAGGGTGAAGCCAAACCTGTAAACCGGTCATCTAAAGGAGAAGGAACTTGGCACGTTATACCGATGCAGTCTGCCGTCTATGCCGCCGCGAGGGCATGAAGCTGTTCCTCAAAGGCGCAAAGTGTTTCAGCGATAAGTGCCCCATCGAGAAGCGCAACTTCGCTCCCGGACAACATGGGAAAGACCGCAAGGCCAAGATTGTCGGCTATGGCCTGCAGCTGCGCGAGAAGCAGAAAGCGAAGCGCATCTACTTCACGCAGGAAGGCCAGTTCCGCAACTACTTTGAGAATGCGGCCCGGTCGAAGGGCGTCACTGGCGAGAAGTTGCTGCAGCAGCTCGAACGCCGCCTCGACAACGTTGTCTTCCGCCTTGGATTCGCGCAGTCCCGCCGTCAGGCGCGCCAGTTGGTGCGTCACGGTCACGTGGCTGTCGACAATCGCAAGGTGAATATCCCTTCGTATGAAGTGAGCCAGGGCGAAGAAATCGCAATCCGGGAAAACAGCAAGAAGCTCACGGTGCTCGAACTGGCGAAGGAGTTTGCCAGCCACGGCACCATGCCAAGCTGGCTGGAAGTCGATCGCGATAACTACAAGGGCAAAGTGCTGAACCTGCCCAAGCGCGAAGACATCCAGTTGCCGGTCAATGAACAGTTGATCGTCGAACTTTATAGTAAGTGACGCCGTTTCGCGAGGCGTCTGAGCCTCGCGGGCGTCATCCTGAGCGAAGCGAAGGATCTCCTGAAACTCGCTCTTAAACTTTGTTCGGTCTATTTTTCGTGCCAGATCAGCCTCTGCTGACATTTGACCTGAATCCGGACCGATTCAGGGAGTCAGCACTGAGCCAAACGGCCGAAGGAGAAACACACATGCTTTGGAAGGGTTTTCAAAAACCGAAACGTCTCGCAACCGATACCTCCACTTCCACCGACAAGTACGGGATGTTCTGGGCGCAGCCATTTGAGCGCGGCTTCGGAACCACCGTGGGTAACGCTCTTCGTCGTGTTCTGCTGAGCTCGATTGAAGGCGCCGCCGTCACCGCTGTGAAGATGGAGGGCGTTCTGCACGAATTCCAATCGATCCCCGGTGTTGTCGAAGATGCGACCGACATCATCCTGAATCTGAAGCAGATTCCATTCAAGCTTGCAGGCGATGCGCCCAAAGCCATCTACCTGCGCGCCGATCAGCCCGGAGTGGTCACAAGCGGCATGATCGAAGCCGATGGCGATGTTGAAGTTCTCGACAAAGACGTCTACATCGCAACGGTTAGCGAGGGCGGCAAGCTCGACATGGAGATGCGCTTAAAGCGCGGCCGCGGCTACGTCTCCGCTGACAAGAACTTCGACGAGGATCTCGGTATCGGATTCATTCCGATCGATTCCGTGCACTCGCCCGTACGCAAGTGCAACTACACCGTGGAAGCGGCGCGTCTCGGACAGATCACCGACTACGACAAGCTTACACTCGAAGTTTGGACCAACGGCTCCATCACGCCGGCCGACTCGATCGGCTTGGCCGCGAAGCTGCTGAAGGACCACATGAACATCTTCATCAACTTCGAGGAAGAAATCGAAACCGGCAGCTCGACCAGCGACGATCGCAAGCCCGAAATTCATAACGAGAACCTCAACCGTTCCGTCGAAGAGCTCGAGCTCTCCGTGCGCAGCTACAACTGCCTGAAGAACGCGAATATCCAGACGATCGGCGAACTCGTGCAGAAGACTGAAGCCGAAATGCTCAAGACCAAGAACTTCGGCCGCAAGTCGCTGAACGAGATCAAGGAGATATTGTCGTCGATGGGCCTGAGCCTCGGCATGAAGATCGACGAGCATGGCAATGCCGTGCCCGGACCAACGTCGAACGTACCGTTGCCCGCGTCCGCCTACGGACCGGACGACCAGCTGTAGAAATCAGAGGTCAGGGGCTGGGGACCAGGGGCTCGTAGAGACTGATCCCGGCTCAGCCCTCGGGTTTAAGAGGTTTAATGCGACAGGAAAGGGCACGGCTTTAGCCGTGCCGCCCAAGTTGGAAACGGATTTGCGGCCTTAGCCGCTGAGGTTTGATTCTTAGCTAGAAGCTAAAAGCTAATAGCTAGAAGCTGAGGGTTTCCCATGCGTCACAAAGTAGCAGGACATAAACTCGGACGAAATACTTCGCACCGGCGCTCGCTGCTGCGCAACCTGGTCACTTCCGTGATCGTGGAAGAGCGCATCGAGACGACCGTGCCCAAAGCCAAGGCCGCCCGCCCCATCGTTGAGAAGATGATCACTCTCGGCAAGCGGGGCGACCTCGCCGCCCGGCGTCTGGCTGCCGCGTACCTGATGACCGACGAAGCCGTCGTGAAGCTTTTCGACACCGTCGGACCACGCTTCGGCGATCGCAACGGCGGATACACCCGCATCATCCGCACCGGATGGAATAAGGGTGACGGAGCCGACAAGGCCTTCCTGGAACTGCTCGGCAGCGAGAAGGTTCTCGACGAGAAGAAGGAAAAGCGCGCCGAAGCCCGCGCCAAGAAGGCCGCCGAAGCCAAGAAAGCTATGGAAGAGGCCGAGGCTCAGGCCGCACACGATGGCGGCGTCGAGCCAGTCAAGGAAGACGACAAGAAAGAGTAATTCCTCCAAGTGCTTACAGGGCACGGCGAAAGCCGTGCCTTTTCTCATTGCGCGTCGTCCGTTTGAAAATTCCTTTCGGAGAGCCGTACCACTCCCGTCCACCGCTGTTTCCGCATGGCTACTTGTATGGACGAGCAAGAGGCGGTAGGGTGAGTCGAAATGCGGCGCACCTCGAGTTGGAAGGAACTACCAAAATATCCTGTCATTGCTGGCGTCTCGATTCTTGCCATCGCGACTACGATCGCATGGTGGTCTAAGGTCGACATCTCTCCCGTGTTTGAGACAGCAATGATTCGCCGCGGGCAGCTTTGGCGCTTAGTCACCAGTATTCTCCCTCACTCCGATATTCTGCATCTCGCGTTCAACCTCTATTGGTTTTGGGTCTTTGGGACCCTTGTCGAGGAAGTTTACGGGCACCTAAGGACTGCGGGCCTGATCGTGCTCTTTGCGTTCGGTTCTGGTGCAATGGAATTTGCCCTCGCAGACGGCGGCGTCGGGCTTTCGGGCGTCGGCTATGGATTGTTCGGCCTGCTCTGGTTTTTGTCATCGCGAGATGATCGTTTCCGCGACGCCGTAGACCAGAGAACCGTTCAACTTTTCGTCGGGTGGTTCATTTTTTGCGTCGTCACGACGGTGATGAAGATATTTGCCGTGGCGAACATCGCTCACGCGGTGGGAGCTGTTCTTGGAGTGCTGACAGGGGCCGCTATCCTTTCTCCGCGTCGCCGGCTACCTGTGACTGCAGCGATCGCCGCAATACTTCTGTTCGGGTTATGGGGATCCACGCTAGGTCGACCCAGGATCAATCTGTCGACGAGGGCGGGCTACGAAGAAGGGAAGTGGGGTTACGATGCCCTAACGGCGGGCAGGGACAAGGAGGCCATTCGTTGGCTCGGAGACGCTGTCGCCTACCAACCGAGACTAGCAGTCTACTGGTTTGATTTGGGTATTGCGTACCAGAGGTCCGGAGACCTGAAAGCCGCGTTAGCTGCCTACCAGCGAGCGCACCAACTGGAACCGGAGAAAGCGGAGTATTCGCAAGCGGTGAATTCCTTCAAATGATCACCTACCTGCGCGCACCCGTACATGTCCCTCCGCGCCCCCAGGGGTAATCTTTCCCTCACGTTCTTCTCTTCTTAAACTTGTGGGAATGGCCTTCACCAAGACCCAGATTGGCATCGCTGTCGGCGCAGGGGCGCTGTTGGTCTTCGTGTTTGTGGGCTATTTATGGTGGCTGAGTAATCAGGGACCAGTCCTCGCGCGCTCCGAAGACAAGGATCCTCTGACCGGGCTTCCCGTCAGCATCAAGATGAATCCCTTGCGCGATCGCTCGACCGAAAAGGCTGCCAACAAATTCCTGCGTGAACTGCGCGATGGACATTGCGACGATCTGCTGGCGAAGTGGGAGCACGATTACCACAAAAAATATGCGAAATACATCTGCAAGTCCGAAGCGGAGCATCCTCTGCTCTCGTGGGAACTTGTCGATTGGGAAGATGCGTCGCCGTTCATCATCCTGCATTACCGTGGCAAGCGCCTCAGCAACGCGGGTCCCGCCCAACCCGGTGTCGATCAAGATCTGTTTAGTCTGACGATGGACCACAAGGGTCTCGAGTGGAGTGTGAGCAAGTACGACGCGATGTACTGAAAAGCAGTTCTCGGTTGTCAGTACCCAGTTCTCAGTTCCTTATCCACAGATGATTCCACTCGTCCGCGGGTTTGGTCGTTCTCCGCGCTTTCTCCGTGACTCCGTGCCTCCGTGGTAAAACGTTGTATGGTTTCATCGGCTGACCGCCAGCCCTCTGCCGCGCGCAACATCTACTCCTTCGGAATCACTTCGTTCTTCAACGACACTGCCAGCGAGATGGCGTACTGGGTTCTGCCCGCATTCCTGATTTCACTCGGCGCGGGCCCGGCACAGTTGGGATTGATCGAAGGCGTCGCCGAGAGCGTTGCCTCGTTTGCCAAGCTTTTCTCTGGATATCTTACCGACCGGCTGGAGCGCCGGAAGCCTCTCGTCGTCGCAGGATATTTTGTCGCGAATGCGGTGAAACCCGCGCTCGCCCTAACCACCGCCTGGTGGCAGATTCTTCTTATTCGATTTACCGACCGTCTCGCCAAAGGGATGCGGGGCGCTCCGCGCGACGTGATGGTCGCCGAATCAGTAGGCAAAGAGAAATTAGGTTCGGCCTACGGTCTGATCCAATCGCTCGATTCTGCCGGAGCCATTGCCGGGCCGCTAGCCGCACTCGTACTGCTGGCGCATTATGGCATTCGAGGAGTTCTCTGGGCTGCCGCAGTACCCGGTGCGCTTTCGGTGCTGGTGGCCATTTTCGGGATTCGCGAAACCCAGCGCCACCGATCTGACACGGCAGTGTCGTCTGAAGAGCAAAAAGTACAAGCACCCGATGCCGCGCTGCAGGCATCCCCTGCGAACGGCCTTCCAGGTTCCTTCTATTTCATTCTGCTGGCGGTGACCCTGTTTTCGCTGGGGAATTCGAGCGATATGTTCCTGGTCATGCGAGCGCAAAATGTCGGCATTCCTGTGTCTCTCGCTCCGTTGCTGGGCCTGGTATTCAACATCACGTATACACTTGGCTCCTGGCCTGCAGGATGGTTCAGCGACCACTTCTCCCGCCGATGGATCGCCGCAACCGGCTACTTCATCTTTGCCGGAGTGTATTTCGTCTTCGGCCGCGCTCCCTCCGTGCTGGCGATCTGGATCACCATGGCCGTCTACGGAATCTATTACGCTCTGACACAGCCCGTGTTAAAAGCGCTGGTCGTCGACTCTGTGTCTCAGCGAATTCGCGGTCGCGCTCTCGGGATATATTTCTTCGTGACCAGCGTGGCCACCTTGGCGGCCAGCCTGATTACCGGTGAGTTGTGGAAGCACTACGGCGCGGCCGTCCCATTCTATGCATCGGCCAGCGTAGCGTTGCTTTCCGCATTGCTGCTGTTGGTTGCGCCGGGCAAGCGCAGAGTTTAGTAGCAGAGGCGGAATCTTTGCCCACAAGAAAAATGCGGCGTCCCGGGAGACGCCGCATGCGAAACAAACTTGTCTACAGCATTCCATCGTGATCCGATCCGGCTTCAGGCTGGGCCTTGCCATTCTTGAGAGCCTCGTCGAGCAACTTCTTCATCTGCTTGGTTGCCTTTTCCGCCATTTCTCCTTGCTGGCGGCCAAGTTCGCCTTGCTGTTCTCCGAGCTTGCCCTGCTGTTCTCCAAGTTTTCCCTGTTCCTCACCGTACTTGGATTGCTGCTCGCCGGCCTCTGACTGGAATTCCCCCATTTTGCTCTGCAATTCTCCGATTTGAGACTGCAGCTCGCCAATTTGGTCCATCGTGGCAGTGGGTCCGAGCTTCTGCAATTTGGCCTTCAGAGCATCAATCTCTGCTGTCATATCCGGGACTTTGACGCGAACCTCCTCCATCTTTTTGCTAAGAGCCTCCTGCTGGCGGCCCAATTCTTCCTGCTGTTTACCCAGCGCTTCCTGTTTTCTTCCCAGTTCTTCTTGCGGCTGCCACAGTGTGCGAGCGCGATCGATGGTCGCCTGATCACGAATGATGTAGGACTTCTCATCGCGCTGGAACCAGATGAAGTCGCCGGGAATTGTTTTCTTCAGCTTCTCGACATGCCTTCCATCCATGGCGGAACCGGACATCGTGAAGCGATCAGTCTTTCCGGAAGCGATGACGAAGCGATACTCGTCATCGAAGCCGTACGTATACCCATTTCCGTTGCCGGAGGAGGAGACACCGCGCTGGCTGTAGGAATCGGATGCATAAGCTGCTTCAGCCTCCGGCGCGGCTTGACCTTCCGGCGTGGGGCTCGCTATCGCGGCAGGGGCCTCTGGTGCCGCAGTGGTTACCGGTGAAGCCGTCGCAGACGCTCGCGGAGCCGGCGCTGTGACCGGCGCGGAGCTTTGTGGCGCGGCCGGGGCAGCCCCTGCCACGGCGGGTTGCGGAGCGGGACTCTGTCCCGCTGGACGAACCGAGGCCGCGAGATACAGGACGGGAATACCCAGAACTACGATAGCGACGGCAATCGACTTTTTCACACTCATGGTTACAGCTCCTTTCCACGCTAGAATTCGTTCGAGTCTCTGCTGGGCTTGACCGGCTTTGGCCATGGAAACGCCCTGCCAGCGCACGCGTCCCGGCATCAGTTGCAGCGCCTCGAAAAAGTCGAGCAGCGTTCGGGCATACGCGTTGCGATCGGCGCCGCACGCCAATGCCGCTTCGTCGCTGGCTTGTTCGGCAAGATCCGATAGATGCCGGTTCAGCCACCACGCGAGAGGACTGAACCAGAAAAGTGCGCGATGCAGCAAAGAAAGAAAATGCGTAAGAATATCGCGGCGGGCGACGTGCGACATCTCATGGGCGATGACCACATCGAGCTTGGCATCGTCCCAGGCTCGCCATCCGGCGGGAAGCAGGATGGTCGAATGAATTGTTCCCACCGTGACGGGCACGGCGATGCACGTCGACTCCAACACTTGAGGCATCGCATCGAGTTGATGGGCTCGTACTCTTGACGAAACGCGAGCGTCGATTCTGGGATCACTGATCGTGCGAGATCTGGTGACGAGGCGGCGAGCCAGAATCGTGCCGGTCGCCAAGCGGATCAACAAGGCGAAAGCCACCAGCAAATAGAGGATGGCGGCGAAGTCAGCCCATCGCAGCAACGACCACGTCGAGTCACTTCCGGATGTGCCCCTGGGCACTTGAGAGGCAAGAGCCCGCGTATTTGAACTGGGCAGAACAGCCGCCGGCGCCTGTGAGTGCCCAGGCCGAGCCGTTGACGTCCGCCCCTCACTCATAGTTTGTGCCGTTGCCACTTTCGGGGCGAACATCTCTGACGACTGCGCTGCAAGCCTGAATGAAGCAGGCGTGCGGATCGTCACCACTGGCACGATCAAGGTGAGCACCGGCATCGCCAATGCCCCGTATAGAACGGATTTCCACGCGAGCAGCCGCAGCGAGGTTTGTTTCACGCGCAGCAATGCGAGCAACGCCCCAATGCCTCCGGCCAATAGGATCGAACGAAACGCAATACTCGCGACCTGAGTTACCAGGCTCGTGGTCTCCGACCCGATCATGACTGATTCTCCTTCTTGCGCATACGCTTGCCAGGCACGGCAGGTTCTGCCTGCCGTTCGCTTTCGGCAATCTTGCGCGCCAGGTGTTCCAATTGTTTGCGATCCAAAACCTCGTTGTCGACCATGCCCAGCATGAGCTGTTCGACCGAGCCCCCGCAGAAGCGGTCGATGATGCTTTTGACGGCGCGCACCGCCACACTCTGCCGCTCATCGGCTGCGCGATAAACGAAGGTTCTCCCATCCACCTCATGCGTCAGGAACCCCTTCTCCTCCAGCCGGCGCAACACGGTGCGGATCGTCGAATCTTTCATAGGTCGGGTCGAGGCCAGAGCTTCACGGCACGCTTCAGCAGTGGTCATGCCATGCGCCCAGATGTAATCCATCACGGCCTGCTCTACCTCTCCCAAGTTCTTTAGACGGCCTTGCCTTGTGTTAGTCATTGTAGCGTTACAAGATGTAACATTAAGAACTTAGACGTGTCAACCGAAATAAGCGTGGGCTTTAAATCGATCCTACCGGGATGTTTTGCGGGAGCGCCGGAACCAGAGGAAGACGAGCAACTGCGCAGCGATCCCGGCACAAGTGTCGAGAACGACGTCGTGAAACGCGCCCGTGCGCGAAGGCAAGTAACTCTGGTGCCATTCATCGAGGCTGGCCACGAAAGCGGTTCCTAGTACGGCGATATTCGCCCAGCGTATCGTCCATTTCGGATCGCCCGGGGTCGACAGAGTCTCGCGCCAGGCGCGGAATAACAGGATACTCAGCAACCCGTAGCCAAAGACGTGGCCACCCTTTCGGATGAAGAAATGCAGGTGCTCGAAGCGCGCGTGAGTAATGCCGAAAAGATAGTACAGCAGCGGGTAAAGAAATCGGCTGGTGTTATGCGCGGAGAGCCATGTCGTCGATTCAATCGCGATGACGATCAGCCACAGAATCGCGGCAATCCACGCTTTCAGGACTTGGTGGCGGTCTTGGGTCAAAGTTGCGTCGGGGCGGGTTGGGATGCGGGGGTGCGTCGCCCCCGCGATAACTGGCAGGTTGCCGGCGCTACGTGAACATTACTCAATGGCATAGTTCGGGGCTTCGCGCGTGATCATGACGTCGTGAACGTGACTCTCGCGCAAGCCGGCGCCGCTGATACGCACGAAACGCGTCTTCTGCAATAGTTCGGGAATCGTCGCGCAACCGCAATAGCCCATGCCCGATTTCAGGCCTCCGACCATCTGATAAATAATCATCGAGACCGATCCGCGATAGGGAACCCGGCCTTCGATCCCCTCTGGGACAAGCTTTGCCAGACGGTTCGATTCACCATCGGCCGCCGAGACCGCCGCGGCAGAGTCGCCTTCTGTACTCTGGAAATAGCGCTCGCTCGATCCTTGCGCCATCGCGCCCAGCGATCCCATGCCGCGATAGGACTTGAAGGAGCGGCCTTGATACAGGATCAACTCGCCCGGACTCTCGTCGGTGCCGGCGAACAGCGATCCGATCATGACCGCGCTCGCGCCAGCCGCCAACGCCTTTGTCACATCTCCGGAATACTTGATGCCGCCATCGGCGATGATGGGAACGCTCGCATCTTTCGTAGCACGGAACGCTTCCGCGATCGCCGTTATCTGCGGCACGCCAGCGCCAGTGACGACGCGCGTAGTGCAGATTGACCCGGGGCCAATTCCAACCTTTATGCCGTCCGCCCCGGCCCGCGCCAGTTCGCATGCGCCGTCGAAAGTCGCTACGTTGCCCGCCAAGAGATCGACGTGCGGCAACTTGGATTTGACGATCTTTACCGCTTCCAGAACCTTGGAAGAATGCCCGTGCGCGCTGTCAATGGCGAGAATATCCACCTTCGCCTCTGCCAGTTCCTGCGCACGTTCCAGAAAATCTCCCGTCGCGCCAATCGCCGCGCCCACCCGCAGGCGGCCATGCGAATCCTTCGCCGCATTCGGATACTTCAACTTCTTCTGGATGTCTTTAACCGTGATCAGGCCCTTCAGGTTGTACTTGTCGTCGACCACCAGAAGTTTTTCCACCCGATGCTCATGAAGAATCTTTTCCGCTTCCTCAAGGGTTGTCCCAACCGGAACGGTGATCAGATTCTTCTTCGTCATCACCTTGTCGATGGGAATGTCGAAGCGCGTTTCGAAGCGCAGGTCGCGGTTGGTAAGAATCCCGACCAGCCTTCCATGGTCCGTAATCGGCACGCCCGAGATTTTGTACTTGCGCATCACTTCCAGCGCGTCGCTGACCTTGTCGGTCGCAGTCATCGTGACCGGATCGACGATCATGCCGCTCTCCGAGCGCTTTACCTTGTCGACTTCGTTGGCCTGCTGCTCGATGGTCAGGTTGCGGTGGATGATCCCTACACCGCCCTGTTGCGCCAGCGCAATCGCCATGTGCGATTCGGTTACCGTATCCATGGCCGCGCTCACGATCGGAATATTAACCGTGATGTTGCGTGTGATTTGGGTCTGAGTGCTGGCGTTCGCCGGAACTACATCGGAACGCGCCGGCAGAAGAAGGACGTCATCGAAAGTAAGAGCTTCAGGTACCGGAAAGTGAATCATCGATCGTCTCGGGAACCCAGTCGTTTGGGTAATTCTTCATTGTAGAGACGGCCGGGAATTGAGGCAAATCGTGATGGATCCTCAATTCACCGTCAACGGCGCCGTCACGCTGCCGACTTTGCCGGTGAAGTTGTCCCGCACGACAAATCGAACTGTGTATTTTCCGGGAGTGACTTCCAGCGCATTTTTGAAGACGACTCCATTGGAGCGAATGGAGGCAACTTGCGAGTCAGCGAGTTCCTTCGAAAAGTTCGACGCGGACCGAGCCACCTCTCTCGAATCTTTCTCTCGGATCGCTACCGCCGCGAAATCGAAGTCGATCTTGTTCCGCGCCAATGCGTCGATCACCAGGGCGTTTGGAGGCATATGGGCGACGAAATGAGCCTTCTTCTTCTCGCCCTCGCTCGCGATTCCAGCCCATTCCACCATCACGGGAACGCCAGTGCCCTCAAGGTCGGCAGTCAGAGCATAGTTCATATCCGAACTCTTGTTGGAAGCGGCACGGGTCATATCATCGGTGACGAAGAAGCCTTTGCGAGCGCGGATTTCGATATTGTCCTTGTCAACTTTCACCTTGAGCTGCCGCCATCCAGCAGGACGATTGTGGGTGTCCACGTAATACCCCAGCAGGTAGTAAGAGGACTCATCGTCGGATGCGCGCCTGAAGCTCTCGGTGAGGTCGTTGGTATTGTAGAAAGCCTTGCCGCCCGTCATGTCAGCGACTTCATTGAGCGAGTCGATGGTTGATCCTTCCAGCCAGGCACGATCATTGATTCGTCGCGCATTTGGCATCCGCGAACTGGACGCTTCGCTGACACTAGACGAGTCCAACAAGCCGCGCACGTCGATGGGATATACGGCAACTTGCGCCTCCTCCAATGCGTGCATCGTTCGTTCGTACAAAGTCGAGAGGTCTGTGTTGGGCGCTTGATTGGAAGAATACATCGTGAAGGGAAATCCGCCGGTGGCCCACACTACAGACTTGCGCCCCGGAACGCCCGAAAGTGCCCAGGCTACTCCCAGGAAACCGTTCATCGTCGTTTCGATAGCGTTTCGCTGTTGAAATTGCGCGTCCAAGGCATCTACGCGCTCAATAAAGGCTTCTATTGCAAGGCTGGGATCGGCGCCTGGCGGCGGAATCCGCGGTATATCTCCCGTTGCTGCGGCGGCTTGAGTATCCGTATTGATTCCTTGAAGGTAGGGAATCTCGCTACTCGCCTTCTTCAACGCCTGGATTAGCTTCGTGGAATCCCCGTCGAGACCCTGGATTACCTTTACTCCGTGACTGGTTATGACCATCAACGCCAGGATCTGACTCGTGTCGAGATGATCCGCAAGATATTTCACCAATTCTCGACGTCCATAGGTCTGGTTCAGATACGGAGTGTTCACGGTGTCGAGGACAATCACAGTGACGGGGCGAGGCTTTTCCTCCGACAGCGTGAGATTTCCATATTGACCGGGCTTCAATGGGACAGATGGAAAGGCATCTTTTGTCGCAATCAGTTCTTCGAATGAGGACAGCGTTTGCACTTTGCCATTCTCGAAAACCCTAAAGTCATTCTTCGTCAAGCCGTGAACGTGGTCGCCGTGTTTGTCGGTTACGATCACCGGAACCTGGATCAGCACGGTTTGCGTACGAAATGTGACTTTCCCATCATTGGCGCTAGCGGGTATGGAGGAAGATGTTGAACTCGTCAAGATCGGAGGCGAAGCCAAGGCCGCGCTACCAGGTGTCCCACTAGGATTCATGGTCTGCGCTGAACTGAAGGGGCCTGCTAAAGCGAACAGGCTAACGAATAAAGGAAGCAAGCAATCGCTCGACATGCGGCCTCCACGCAAAATCGGAAGCAAATTGTAACTTGAGAAAAGTGAAAAGGTCATGGGAATCGTCCACACAAGCTTGGGTTTCTGTTAAGTCGTCCTCAATTCACCGTCAACGGCGCCGTCACGCTGCCAATCTTCCCGGTCACGTTGTCGCGTACTACAAAGCGCACCGTATAGTTCCCAGGGGCAAGTTCAATGGCGTTGCGGAAAGCGACCCCGTT
>Ga0335070_10003980_pt1 | contig 17201 bp, 3 predicted proteins | sample Lox_Sample_13_FD_206722 | JGI IMG/M metagenome (GOLD analysis project Ga0335070, IMG submission 206722) | Soil microbial communities from Loxahatchee National Wildlife Refuge, Florida, United States - Lox_Sample_1.3 | ecosystem: Environmental > Terrestrial > Soil > Wetlands | place: USA: Florida...
CGCGCAGGCCAAGGCGAAGGCGATCAACAGGATCTCGTGTATCCCGGCATGAAACGCCGCCGGCACCTCGCCCAGCAGCATCCGGCTGGTCTCCGCATCGAGCTGCGCCAACAGTTTCCCGGCGCTCACGTACGTGTCCACCGCAGGTTGCACCGCCGGCAGCCCCGCAGGCACGGCCCCGATCTGCCGCCAGGCCCGCGCCAGCTCCACGACCTCGGGGCGGTGCGCGTGCTCAGCCAGCAGGGACGCCCATCGGGCAAACGACGTCCCCGGCGCTGGTAACACCACCTGCTGCCCACCCCGATGCTGGGCCCATGCGAGGTTGAGGTCTTCCAACAAGACCCGCCACGACACCCCGTCAACCGCCAGATGGTGAACGATCGCCACCAACCGACGCGTAGGGACCACCCACACTGCACTGAGCATCACCCCGGCCGCCGGATCCAACCGCGACCGCGCCTCGATCACGACCGCATCGGACAACACGTCCACCGCCTGCAGGCAGTCGCGGGCATCCACCGATCCGGGCTCGGGCACCGTCAACGACCACCCCGCCGCCCCGTCGTCCTCGACGCGTAGGCGCAACATCGGATGCCGATCCAGCAAGGCCTGCAACACCACCACCACGTCCGCCTCGGTCACACCGACCGGGGCCTGGACCAGCGCCGTCTGGTTGAACTGATCGACCGGGCCCCCCACGCTGTGCAGCCAGCAGATGATCGGGCTCGCGAGGACGGTACCCACGCCTTCGTCGATCAAGTCAGCGTCGTCGGCGACCCCGGCGACCCGGGCCAGGCGGGCCACGGTCTGCTCGACGAAGATGTCGCGCGGCCGGCACAGCACCCCGGCGGCACGCGCCCGCGCCACCACCTGCATCGACAAGATGCTGTCGCCACCCAGCTCAAAGAACGACTCCTCCACACCGACCCGCTCCAGCCCCAGCACCTGGGCATAGATGCCGGCCAGGATCTCTTCGACGGCGTTGGCCGGGGCGCGGTACCGATCAACATCCTGATACTCCGGCGCCGGCAGGGCGCGTGTGTCGAGTTTGCCGTTCACCGTCAGCGGCAGCGCATCCAGCGCCACCACGGCGGCCGGCACCATGTACTCGGGCAGCCGCTCGCACAGCGCAGCGCGCGCGGCACCCGGATTCGCCGTGCCGACGACATAACCCACCAGTCGCTTGTCGCCGGCGCGATCTTCCCGGGCGATCACCACCGCCTGCTGCACCCCGTCCAGCCCGGCCAGCGCCGCCTGGATCTCGCCGAGCTCGATGCGATAACCGCGAATCTTGACCTGCTCGTCGGCACGCCCCACATACCGCAACTGCCCGTCGGCGCCCCAGCACACCAGATCCCCGGTCCGATACATTCTCTGTCCCGGCGCTCCCGCGCCGGCGAATGGGCACGCCACGAACCGCGACCCGGTCAATCCCGGCCGGCCCACATACCCATACGCCACGCCGGCACCGGCCACGTACAACTCGCCGACCACACCGACCGGCACGGGCCGCAACCAGCCGTCCAGCACGAAAAACCCGAGATGGGCCAACGACACCCCGATGGGGCTGACCGTGCCGTCCACATCGCCGGCGACGATCTCCCGGAACGACGCGTGCACGGTCGTCTCGGTGATGCCATACATGTTGATCAACCGCGGCAAACCCGTGTGCCTGTCCAGCCACGCACGCAGGCGGTGCGGTTCCAGCGCCTCGCCGCCGAACACCACGGCCTGCAGCGTCAGCCGATCTCCCAGCTGCGGTTGTGCCGCGTCGGCGGCCTGCAGCGCATAGAACGCCGACGGGGTCTGACTCAAAATGCTGACCCGCTCATCGACCAGCACGGCGAGCAGATCCTCCGGCGAACGCACCACCGCATCGGGAACCACCACCACGCGCCCGCCGTACAGCAGCGCCCCGAAGATCTCCCACACCGAGAAGTCGAACGCCAGCGAATGGCACTGCGTCCACACCTGGCCTGCGAGCTCCATGTGGCCGCTCAGTGTCTCCAACAGCCGGGTCACATTGCGGTGCGGGACCGCCACCCCTTTGGGGACACCGGTCGTGCCGGAGGTGTAGATGAGGTAGGCGATGTCACCTGCGTCTGGCCCCGGGAGTGGTGTAAGCGGCGGGGCGTCGACAGCCGGCTCTTCGAGATGCTCGAGGTCGATCACCTGCAGACCACAACCGTCGATGCGCTCGCGCAACTCGGTGGTCGTGACGGCGGCGACCGGCGCGGCATCGTCGAGCACGAACTGCATGCGCGCGGCGGGCACCGCCGGATCGATCGGCACGTAGGCCGCCCCCGTTTTCAGCACCGCCCAGATCGCCACGATCGCCTCGGCCGAGCGGGGAAGCAGCAGCGCCACCCGCTGTCCCGGGCCCACGCCGCGACCTGCCAACAGGTGCGCCAACCGGTTAGCCGTCTCATCGAGTTCGCGATAGGTCCAACGACGCTCCCCGCAGCTGATCGCCACCGCCTCCGGGGAGAACGCCACCTGCGCCGCGAACGCCGCCGGAATCGACGCCGGCGCCTCCGACGACTGTGTCAACACTGCGCGGTTACCCAGCCCATCCAGCCGGGCGCGCTCACCGTCATCGAGCACGTCGATTGAGGACAACCGCCGCCCCGGATCGGTGGTCATCTCCACCAACACCCGCCCCAACCGTTTCGCTATATCGGAGACGTCGAAATTCGAGAATGGCCCCTCGGTGCCCGCCGTGCTGAGAAAAAGCTGTTCACCGGCGCCATTGAACATCAACCCAAAGCCGCCCATGGGGCCCGGATTGGTATATGACCAAGACGCCGCGACACCGGCAAAGTCCAGAGTGACTTTAGACGGCATGAAATTAACGCTCACCCGACCTGCTAGCTGCCCTGAGCCTCGAGGATGGGCTTTGCGTTCAAGGGCGCGCACTGGAAACCGCTGATGTTGCAGCGCTTCACGTACTCGCGTATCAACATGCTCACAAAAGCCGGCGACCGTAGATGCCGGCGAAACCCTCAACACCAGCGGCACCACCCCGGAAACCATCCCGGGAAGCGTCTTTGACTCCGCACGCACCCGCCTGCTGACGGGGAAGTCGAGCACGACCTCTGAGCCCTCGGCGCACCACCCACGCACCAAAAGTGCGCACGCCGCGGTGATGAACGATGCTCGAGGCACGTTCCACACGTCGGATAACTCTTGAACTCGTCGAATGACCGAAGGCTCCAATCGAACCGGCGCAGAAGGCAAATACGAATCACCTGCGGCTACGGCTTGGGGCAACTCATAATGCGGTCCGTTCTCCCGTGGAAGGTTCCCAGTCCAATAGGCCTGATCTTCCAGATAATCGGTAGATCCTTCGTATTCCGACTCGCAGCGAACCAAATCCTGCAGCGAGCCGAAGAAGGCAGGAGGAATGGGTGCGCCAGAAACAATTGCAGCGTAGACAGTTGCAATCCGATGGGCAAGGAGCGTAATTCCAGATCCGTCTATGATTATGTGGTGGAAGCATCCGAACAAGTAGAATTCATCGACCCAGGTCTGAAATAGTGCAAATTTGAACAGAGGGCCGGCCGACGGCATTGGCGTGCCTTGGATCGACGATGCTATCCGACGGGCTTCCTGCACCGGATGGCGCGAGTCGCTCAGGTCATAGAAATCCACCTTGACATCCGGGTAATCGATCGCCCGTTGGAAAACCTCGCCATCCACCTCGAAGATGGCAGCCCTGGCTGGTTCGGCCTCCTGCACCACTTGACGGATCGCCTGCTCAAGCAAATCAGGCTCTACCGTGCCGTCGTATCGCACAAGCACGCCCAACTGCCACTCCGTACCAGAGTGACCCGTTTCTTGGGCTAGCCAAATGTCGAGCTGTCCCCGCGTAAGCGGGAGTGCCCGGTCATCAAGTTCCATGCCGGTTTACCTGTCAAACGCCTGTCCCGCTGCCAACCTTTCGCGCAGGCTCTTCGGCCGTATATCGGTCCAGTTCTGTTCGATGTACTCGAGACACGCCGCGCGGTCCGCTTCGCCGTACACCACCCGCCAGCCGGCTGGAACTTCGGCGAACGCCGGCCACAGGCTGTGCTGCTCCTCGTCGTTCACCAAGACGAAGAAACTGCCATCGTCGTCGTCGAACGGATTGATGCTCACCGCGTCTCCAGACCGTCTACTCGACATAGGTGTAACAAGTTCTAAACCATACTGGAGCCCAACAGAAGTTGTCTAAGCCTTTGCGGAATTTGAGGTGGCGGACGGATCTGCCTACATCACCGCATCGGCGCACGAGCAACACGAACAATAGGTACGGATTTTATCGCGGGCTCCTACCTGTGGTTTGCTGGCGGCAGCCGTCGAGGTTCGAAGACACCCGGCAATGCGCCCACCGTTACAGGCGGGCTACTCGGGCGGCGCTGGTTGGAGGTCACTCTCGGGATCGCCGTTCTCAGCGCTACGGCGGGCCCGGGCGTACGGAATCTGAAACATGGCTTTGCCATCGACGCCTACATCCGGGCACCGTGTCGGTATGGGGTGGGAGCTTGCCGCCCCGCGCCCCAGGTGCCTCACGCCAGTCGCCGGAGCAAGCAGTTGTCGCCGCGTCTCCGCCGCGACGGCACTGTGCAATACCTGGCCGAGAATCGACGGGGCGAAGGCCACGGGCCCCTTCGGGGCGCGCTGCCGATCCTCGCGGTGACTTCCCAGGTGCAGGCGCGGCAACGGGGAACGATGACCTTGTACGGACGTCGAACAACAGCGCTATTGTGGAGACCGCACAATTCAGTATGGCGACGCGTAAGCGGCCCGGGCTACTGATGCGAAAGCTCGACAAGGATCTAAGAAGTAGTGGCTGGCCACAGTCGAAAGCTATCCGAGCTGATGGCGATGAATTGGAGGGATCTGGAATACTGATACCTTCGGGGCCGGGCTCGGCGTTAAGCCGCTACCCGACGCAGGTCGCTCGCGTAGCGGGAATATTATTGGTTTGCACGTCGCGGGGCATATCCCCGATATCATATATCCACTGAAAATGCACCATGTTACCTATGGAGCAGAGCAAATCTGGTTGGGGCGACATAAATGGAATACGATAGCGAACCTGCGGTACACGTTGAATCGAAGAATGATTCAGATGTTCCGATGTCGGAGCACCTGGCCGACGACTTACTGTCCACGACCGCGGTTGGGTGGCGAAGCTTTTATGATCTGCTCAGCCGGCGCTTAGAAGCTGCAGGGGTGGCCGACTCGTCGTTTTTCCTGAATTATGGGTACATTCCGACGGACTCCGACAACGATTCTGTGTTCGCCATTCGTCCGGGCACTTTCAACGCCACCTCGGTCCGTCTGGTGTTTGAGGTTATCGCCTCGGTTGACCTGAATGACTGCGCAGTCGTCGAAATTGGCTGTGGCCGCGGAGGCAACAGCGCACTTGTCGCGGAGAAATTCAGCGCTCAAGTAACTGGTATTGACATGTCCCCCGAGGCGATCGACTTCTGCCGCAGAACGCACCATAACGGCTCTCTAGACTTCCAGGTCGGCAACGCATTGGATATCCCCTTGGCCGACGGGTCTTGCGATGCCGTCCTCAACGTGGAGTCGTCACATTCGTATGGCAATCTTCCAAAATTCCTGAGTGAAGTTCGCAGGATCTGCCGCCCCGGAGCATGGTTTTTGCATACCGATTTCCTGAGTATCGAGGACTGGGACTATGCAAGGATGCGCTTGAAGGCGCTGGGCTTTGTCACCGAAGCCGACCGCGATATCACCGCCAACGTATTGGCGTCGCGCGATCAAGCGAGTGATAACTGGGCGCAGGTTTATGGCGACGGAAATGCTCGGGTGGCTAACTTTCTTGCCCTACCCGGGTCTTCGATCTACGAGCAGCTACGGGCGGGCTTGTTGGAATACAGAATAATGAGGTCGCAATTGCGTACCGAGACGCCGGCGGGTCCCCCCGGCTAGGCGGCCCCTGTGTAGCCATTCACTTAACCCAAACAAGCTGTTTCGGCAATTACAACCCCCGCAGGGCGGGGTATCGGCGCAGCCGAACCCGATCCCTCCGGGCGTGCTCGAGCGACACCACGTTCCTACGGCGCGTGGGTTTTGCGGCCCCCGGTCACACCGACGGTGGCGCGCACACCTGCGTTGCTTCGATCAGGCAGGCTCGGGCGCACCGACAGATTCCGCCCCGTTCGTCTGTGAGGCCAAGTCCGGCACCTGACCGGCCAGGTACTCGGCGAGCGACCCGATCGTCGGATAATCGAATACCGCGGTGGCGCTGATCGTGAACGCGCCACCGAATTGGGGAAGCAATCGGTTGCTGAATTCGACCGCCATCAGCGAATCCGTGCCCAGCTCCAGGAACCGGCTGGTTGCGGCCGGCGGTTGCGCGAGCCTCAGGAAATTCTGCACCTCGTACCGTAGGTATTCGGTGAGGAAACTGCCGCGCTCCTCCTCCGGGACCTCGTGCAGTTGCCGGAGCAACTCGCTGTCGCCGCGCGTCGTCGTGACGGCGCTCGGCAGCACATGGTCGAGCATCGCCGGGCGAGACGTACCGAGCCCCTTGGCGGCACGCTGCCAATTGGCCTTGATGACGGTTGCCTGTCCGGTTCCGTGGGCGATGATTTCACCGAGCGCGTTGAGGGCGGCCGCCGGTTCCAGCGGAATCAGGCCTTGCGCACTGAGATTGGCGCGCGCGGCATGCGACGTGGCCATGCCGCTGTGTGCCCAGGGACCCCAGTTGACGCTGGTCGCCGGCAGGCCTTGCGCCCGGCGCCCCGCAACGAGCCCGTCGAGCATTGCGTTGGCGGTCGCGTAGTTGGCCTGGCCGGGCGAACCGATCACGCTGGCGGCCGACGAGTAGACGACGAAGAAATCAAGATCGTCGTTCGTCGTGAGCCGATGCAGGTGGTAGGCGCCGAAGGCCTTGGGCGCCAATGCCGTCCGGAATCTCTCCGGGCTCTGCTGTGGTAGCAGCGCGTCGTCGAGCACACCCGCCAGGTGTGCCACTCCTGCCAGCGGCGGCAACTCCGCGCGGATGCGCTCCAGCAGCTTTTCAACTTCGGATTCGTCGCCGACGTCGGCCGCGAAGGTATGGATGCGGCACCGATAGCGCTCGGTGATGTCGTCGATTGCCCGCTGCGCGTCCGCGTCGGGCGCGCGCCGACTGGTCAACACGATGTCTCCGGCCCCGAGTTGGGCAAGATGGGCCGCCGTGTGCAGGCCGAGTGCACCAAGGCCGCCGGTGATCAGGTAGCTCCGATCGCCGCGGGGCTGTAGCGGTTTGGGCATCTGCAGCACGATCTTGCCGATGTGTCGCGCCTGTTGCATCCGGCGGAACGCTGTCTTCGCCTCCGTCAGCGGGTAGACCTCGACTGGCAGCGGCGCCAGCTCGCCGTCGGCCATGCTGTCGGCCAGCTCGGCCAGCAACTTCCCCACCCGCTCGGGCTCGTGCTCGATAGTCGCATCCAGCGCGATGATCTCGTAGTCGATGTCGGGACGGACCGCCGCCATCTGTTCAGGAGTCCAGATGTCTCGCTTGGCGATTTCGGCGAACCGGCCGCCCTGTGCGGTCGCCCGCACGGTCGCAGCGATGAACCCCTCGTTCGTCAGGCTGTTGAGCACCACGTCGACGCCGGCGCCCCCGGTGTCGGCCAGGATCTGATCCGCGAAGTCCGTACCGCGCGAGTCGTAGACGTGTTCCACGCCCATCTTGCGCAGCGTCGCGCGTTTGTAGGTGCTGGCGGTGGCGAAGACAGTCGCACCGCGCTGCTGGGCAATCTGGATCGCGGCCAGACCGACGCCGCCACTGGCGGCGTGGATGAGCACCCGATCGCCGGGCCCCACCTTCGCCCAGTCGAACGCGAGCCGGGTCGTGAGCGCCCCGGCGGGTATGGTTGCCGCTCCTACGGCGCTCACCCCGTTCGGTACCGGCGACAGGAACTGGGCGGGCACATTGACCCGGGTGGCGAACGACCCCGGCATAAAGCCGAAGACGCGCTGGCCAACCTCGAACCCGGTAACGCCGGCACCCAACTCCGTGACAACGCCGGAGAGGTCACCACCGCCGATTTGACCCGGATCGCCCGGGTAGAGTCCGAGCACGTTGAGCACGTCCCGGAAGTTGAGACCAGCGGCCTCTACCCGGATCTGCACCTGTCCCGCCGCCGGCGGCGACACTTTCGTCTCGGTCAGCCGAAGGTTGTCGATAGCGCCGCGTTCGGTCGGCGCCAGAACGTAGTCGGCTGCGCGCGGTACCTCGAGATGGCCGCTGCGCGCCCACGGCAGTAGCCGCGGCACGAAGTACTTTCCTTGCCGCAGTGCGAGTTCGGGTTCCGAGACAGGCGTGTCGGGTGCGCCGAGCAGCCCGGCCAGCGAGGGCACGGCATCGTCGGCTCCGTCGCAGTCGACCAGCCTGCAACGCAGGCTCGGCTGCTCGGTGATCATGGTGCGCCCGAATCCCCACAGCGCCGACTGCACCGGGTCAACCGGCTCGCCCGGTTCGGTCGCCACGGCCCGTTCGGTGATGATCCACAGTCCGCCGGTGAGTGGCACGTCCTGCTGCGCCAGCAGCGTCCGCACGAGAGTCAGCAGCTGATCGACCTCGCTCTCCAGTCGCGCGGCGAATTCGGCGCTCGACTCTTCCGCGCCGGGTCGCCCCGTGCTGCGCCAGACGACGCCGGAAACCGGGACACCGCGCTCCTGGGCCTCTGCGAACAGCCGCTCCCAAGGCTCCGGATCCGCTGAAATTGAGGAACGATCCAGCGAGACGCAACCTGGCACGTCCGCCGCCAGTGCGTCGAATCCGGCAATCACCCAGGTGCCGTCGCCCTTCTGGGCGGCTTTGCCCGACGCCGGCGGCGGCACCTCCTCCCAGCCGAGGGTGTAAAGGTTGCGGGTGGCGTCGCCGCCGAGTCCGCGCAACAGCGCCTCCCGGGGCGCGCGTTTCACCGTGAACTCGCGAATTCCGCCCAGCTCGCGACCGTCCCGATCCACGAAATCGAGATCGAAGACCTGCGTTTCGCTGTCGGAACCGCCACTCTGCCACCGCGCGCGGCAATAAAACCGGCGTGGCAACCGCTCACGCAGCACCACCCGCCCATACCGCAGCGGCAAGAACAGATCGGACAGCCCGTCTTCGCCGCCCGTGAGAACCGTCGGGAAGGCCGGGAAGGCCACTCCTGTGCACAGGTCCAGCAGTACCGGATGGATCGGCTCGCTACCGAGCTGTTCGGCGAGCTCGTCGCCGATGGCGATATCGCCAACCGCCTCACCGTCACCGGACCACAGCGATTTGAGGGAAGTGGACCAGGTGGGACCCCAATCCAGCTCAAGGTCGGCGAAGGAATCGAACAACTGCTGCGGACGCATGCGGCTCAATCGCTCGCACGCGGCATCGATGGACTCTGCGGGATCGGATGTCGGCTCGGCCTCCACATCACTGACACCGGTGACGATCCGGCCGTCGGCGTTCAAGGACCACTCAGCATCGCGCTCACCGTACGGGCGGCTGTGCACCTGGAAGGTCCAGCCGCCGTCCTCGACCGGATGCACCGTCAGCTGCACCTCCCGGGAATGCTTGTCGCCCAGGATGATCGGTTCATAGAAGAAGACATTCCGCACCTGCGCCGGCGCCCCAATCGCGGCAAGCGCCATCGCCGCGTACGTCGCGCCTGGAACGACGACGGTGCCATAGATGACGTGATGCGACAGCCACGGCTGCGATTTCGTGGACCACCGGCTGGTGTAGACGGTGTCGCCAGAGGCGAGGTCCTTGACGCTACCCAGGATCCCGGATCCGGCAGCGCCCTGACCATCGATGCCGCGGATGTCGGCATTCTTGGGCCAGAAGCGCCGGCGTTGGAACGGATAGGTGGGCAGTTCGAGTCCGTGGCGTGGCCGATGGTGCAGCGCGGCGAACTCGGGCCGATGTCCGGCGACATAGGCCGCGGCCAGCGCTTCTGCCATCTGACGGCGGGCATCGACGCCCTTGCGCAGGGAAACGATCGGATGCGCAGCGGCCGAGGATTCCGGCCAGGCCTGCACCGCCGCGCCGGTCAGAACCGGTTGCGGACCGATCTCCATCAACACCGAGCATCCCAGCCGCGCCACGGTTTTCACGCTTTCGGCGAACTGCACCGGCTGGCGGGAATGCCGCCGCCAATACTGGGCGTCCAGCGGGGTTTCCGCGGTGAGGACCGCGCCGGTGCGGTTGCAAACGAGGGGCAGGGTCGGAACGGCGAATTCGAACCGTTTTGCGTACGACTCGAATTCGTCGAGCGCCGGCTCCAACAGCTCCGAATGGAACGCATGACTGGTGTCCAGCCACGTGCAGCGGATGCTGTCACCGGTGAACCTGGCGACGGCCTGTTCCAGGTCCGCGGACGGACCCGACAGCACCGTGTTAGGGCCGTTGTAGGCGGCGACCGAAAGCCGCGGAAATTCGTCGGCGACCCGCTCCACTTGCTGGGCGTCGGCGAACACCGCCACCATCCGGCCGCCCTCAGGCAGATTGCCGAACAGCCGGCCGCGTCCGGCCATCAGTCGTGCGCCATCCTCGAGGCTGAACACTCCGGCCACACACGCCGCCGCGTACTGGCCCACGCTGTGCCCCAGCACCACGTCCGGCTCGATGCCCCATGACTGCCACAACCGGGCCAGGCCCATCTCGACGGCGAACAGCGCGGGCTGCGCAAACGAGGTGTGCCGCAGGGTTTCTCCCTCGTCGCTTTCAGTGTCGAACAGCACCTCCAGCAACGGACGCGGCAGCACCCCATCGATCGCTTCTGCACATCGCTTCACGGTGTCGGCGAACACCGGCTCGGTGTCGAACAACTCGCGCGCCATCCCCGGGTATTGACTGCCCTGCCCGGTGAACAACCACGCCGTCTTCGGCGGGTCCGTGCACTCGCCACGCACCGCACCAGGGCCCAGCCGGTTCTCGGCCAATCCGGCCAGCAGCTCGCGAGCACCCTGAACCGAATCCACCACCAGCGCGGCCCGGTGTTCGAAATGCGAACGCCCCACCCCGGCGGTGAAGCACACATCGGTGATATCGACCTCTGGGTGCGCCTCCAACCAGGTTTCATATCGCTGCGCCAACGCCACCAGCGCCTCCGGCGACCGCGCCGACAGCGGGACCACGCTGACGGATTCGTCTCCGGTGGCTGGCTCCGGCGCCTCCTCCACTGCCGATTGTGGTGGCGCCTCCTCGATCAGCACATGTGCGTTCGTGCCGGAGAACCCGAAGGAACTTGTTCCGGCGCGGCGCGGCCTGCCGCCGGCCCGCCACGGAATCGCCTTGTCCACCACCCGCACCGGCAGCGAGTCCCACGGAATGTGCGGCGACGGATTCTCGAAGTGCAGGTTCTGCGGCAGAACTTCGTGCTGCAAACACAACACGACCTTGATCAGACCGGCGATCCCCGCTGCGGATTCGAGGTGCCCGACGTTGGTTTTCACCGATCCAATCAGCAACGGCCGGTTCGGGTCACGGCCGGCGCCGTAGACGGCCGCAGCGGCCTGGACCTCGATCGGGTCTCCCAGCGAGGTGCCCGTGCCGTGCGCCTCAAGGTAATCGACATCCCGACCCTCAACACCGGCACGGGCCAGCGTTGCGGCGATGAGCCGTTGCTGTGCGCCCCCGTTCGGCACCGTCAAACCACTGGAAGCGCCGTCCTGATTGACGGCGCTGCCGCGGATGACCGCGCAGATCTGATCGCCGTCGCGCTCCGCATCGCTCAGCCTCTTGAGCACCAGAATCCCGCAGCCTTCACTGCGCGCGTAGCCGTTCGCCGCGGCATCGAAAGTCTTGCATCGGCCGTCGGCGGCAAGCATTCTGGCGCGCGAGGTGGCAACGATGGATGCCGGGCTCACCAACACGTTCACCCCACCGGCCAGCGCCATGTCGCAGTCGCCGGAATGCAAGGCCTGGCAGGCCTGATGGACGGCCACCAGCGACGCGCTGCACGCGGTGTCCACCGCCATCGCCGGACCTTCCAGCCCAAGCGCGAACGCTACCCGGCCCGCGATGACATTGAGCGCGTTGCCGGTAATGAAGTGGGCCTCGATGGTCTCGACCGAGTTGGCGTTCAGCAGCTGTGAATACTCGTTGGCGGCCACGCCCACGAACACGCCGGTTCGACTGCCGCGCAACCCGGCAGGCGAATACCCGGCACGTTCCAGGCCCTCCCACGCGATTTCCAGCATCAACCGCTGTTGCGGATCCATCCACACGGCCTCGCGCGGGGAAATCCCGAAGAACTCCGGGTCGAATCCGTCGATGCTGTCGAGGTATCCGCCGTAGCGGGTGTAGATCTTGCCCGGTGCCTCGGGATCCGGGTCGTAATACTCGTCGACGTCGAAGCGGTCGTCCGGGATCTCCCGGATCGCATCGACAGCGCTGGACAGCAACCCCCAGTACGCCTCGGGATCGGGCGCGCCCGGAAAGCGGCAGGCGACCGCGACGATCGCGATCGGCTCATCCGTGTGCATCGGTACTACCGCAGCCGGCTGGGCCGGCGCCGGTGCGCTGGGCGCCGATGCGCCGATGCTGAGGACGTCGCCGAGCAAGTAGTCCGCAACGTCGACCAGGCGTGGATAGTCCATCGCAAGGGTCGACGGCAACTCCTTGCCCACGGCCTGCTCCAGCCGGCGCCGCAGTTCCACCGCCATCAGCGAATCCATGCCGACATCGAAGAATCCGGCCTCGTCGCGGATCTCCGCCGCATCGATCCGGGTCACTTCCGCCACGACGTCACGCAGGTAGTCCACGACAAGTTTCTTGCGCTGCTGCACCGGAGCGAGGGTGAGCTGGTCGACCAACTGGGTGGTCCCAGCCGCGGACGGTGCCGACGCCGACTCAGGCACCTCACGCTGCAACTGCGCGAAGAAGGATCGCTTCCCCGCCACCTGGTAGAGCGGCAGGAAGCTGGCCCAGTCGATCCGGGCCACAACTCCATGCGAGGCGCCCTTGCCCGAAGACGCCATGAGTTCGGTCATCCCCGCCAACGCGTCGGCAGGTGACAGTGGCCGGACCCCACGCTTTTCCAGTTCCGCACGGGCGGCCTCGTCGGCCATGCCCGCTCCTAACCACGGACCGAAGTTGACGCTGATCCCCGGAACACCCTGCTCACGCAGCCGCCAAGCCAACCCGTCGAGGAAGGCGTTGGCCGCGCTGTACGCGGTCTGGCCGCCGGCACCCCATACCCCGGCAATCGAGGAGGTGCTGAGGAAGAAGTCCAGCTTCATTCCGGCGGTAGCTTCGCTCAAATTCCAAGCACCCCAAACCTTCCCGGCGAACACTCGATCCACTTCGGCGTCGTCCAAGGTTTGCAGCGGCGTGGTGCTGATCTCGCCTGCGGCGTGCACGATGCCGGCCAGCGGCGGTAGTTCGGCGCGCACAGTCGCCAAGACGCGAGCCACGTCGTGCGGGTTGGCAACATCGGCCGCGATGGCCCGGACTTCGCAGCCGCTGTGTTCGCGTATCGCATCAATGCGCTGTTGCGCGGCATCGCTGGGAGAGCGTCGGCTCGTCAGTACTAGATGCCGGGCGCCGTGCGCGGCCAGATATCCGGCGACTTCCAGTCCGATCGCACCCAGCCCACCGGTCACCAGATATGTTGCGTCATCACGTAGTGCCACGGGTGTTGCGCTCGGCTGCCCCGCGCGTCGAGTCAGCCGGGGAACGTAGACCGCTTGGTCCCGAAGCGCGATTTGGTCTTCACCGGCCGGCCCTCCCACCAGCTGGTCGATCAGCCGGGACCACACCCCGTCGTCCAAGGCACCGCCTTGCGACAAATCTGCCAGTCCGCCCCACAGTCTTGGATGTTCCAGCGAGGCGGCGCGACCGAACCCCCACAGGCAGGACTGCGCCGGTGACACCGCGTCCGCGCCGGTGACCCGTTGTGCGCCCCGGGTTATCAGCCAGATGGGTGCGCGGAGTTCAGCGGCGGCCGCGGCGCGGAAGAGTCGCCGCGTTCCGCTCAGGACTTGGTGTTGCATTCGCAACAGCGATTGCGTCGACGGCGCGGTGTCCGAATCGAGGGCTGCGAGATGGAGGATGCGGGTCGTTGGTTCGTCCGCCACCGCGGCGCGCAACGCGGCCGCGAGCCGCTCTTCGTCCGCGTCGGACACCGGCAACCCGAGGATCCGGTGCCGGTGACCGCGTGCGGTCAGAGCGTCGACCAATGGCTGAACTGCGTCGGCATCATCGCTGATAAGGAGCCAGGCAGATCCTTCGCCCGCTTGCGTACCTGAGGCCCCAGCAGCCGATTTCTCCCAGCGAACCTCGTAGCGGGAGTCCGTGATGGACTGGGCTTTGCGCTGTTGGTTGTGTTGTGCGGCAAGCTGTTTCAGCATATCGACGGCCTGTTGATTGCCGCCGCCACCGTCGAGCAGCGCGGCCAGTTCCTCGATCCGACCGTCCTCGAGAAGCCGGATGGTTTCGGTGCGCGCGGCTTGGGTCTCGTCCAAGGCCTGGGTGGGCCGGACCCGCTGCTCACGGAACCAGTACTGGCGATGCTGGAACGGATAGGTGGGCAGGTCGAGCTTGCGCGCCGGTCCTACGAGAGCACCGAAGTCAGGCCGGTGGCCAACGATGTAAGCGTTAGCAAGGGCTTCGGTGATCTGGCGGTGGTCGGCGATGTTTTTACGCAACGACGCGATCGCCCGTGGTGCGGTCGCCGGGTCAGGCCATGCCCGCATCGCAGCGGCGGTGAGCACCGGTTGCGGGCCGATCTCCAGCAGCATCGTGCACCTGAGATCGGCAAGGGTGCGCACACTTTTGGCGAACTCGACCGGCTGCCGCGCATGGCGGCGCCAGTAGGCGCCGTCCAGTTTCGCGCTTCTGCCGAGGGCCGCGCCGGTGCGGTTGCACACCAATGTCTTTCGTGGCGGACCGAACTCGAACCGGTTCGCATACGACTCGAACTCGTCGAGGACCGGATCCAGCAGCGCCGAATGGAAGGCGTGGCTGGTATCCAGCCAATCACAGCGCACACCGTCGGCCTCCAGCCCGGCCACCGCCTGCTCCAGATCCTGCCCGGGTCCCGACAGCACAGTATTGGCGCCGTTGTACGCAGCCACCGACAGACTCGGAAACTCGTCGGTCAGGCTTTCCACCCGCTCGGCGGCGGCGAAGACCGCGACCATCCGACCGCCGGCGGGCAAACTGCCGAACAGTCGGCCGCGCTCGGCCATCAGCAGCATTCCGTCTTCAAGGCTGAACACGCCCGCGACGCAGGCCGCCGTGTATTGGCCGACGCTGTGGCCGATCACCACGTCGGGGTCGAAGCCCCATGACTGCCAGAGCCGGGCCAGGCCCATCTCCACCGCGAACAAGGCGGGCTGGGCATAGCTGGTTTGCCGCAACGTGTCGTGGGCATCCGGGCCATCCACATCGAAAATTACATCCAGCAAAGGCTTTTCGAGAACGTCAGCGACCACTGCCGCGCAGCGGGTCATGGTCTCGGCGAACACCGGCTCGGTCTCGAACAGCTCTCGGGCCATGCCGGCGTACTGGCTGCCTTGGCCGGTGAACAACCACGCTGTCCTTGGCTTATCAGCGCATTCACCCCGCAGCAAACCCGGTGCCGGGCGATCTTCGGCCAGCGCACGGAGTGCCTCACGGGCGGACTCCGTCGAATTCACCACCAATGCGGCGCGGTGGTCGAAGTGCGATCGCCCGGCCCCGGCGGTAAAGCACACATCGGCCAATGATGCCTCTGGGTGGGCGGCCAGCCAGCTGCCGTATCCCTCGGCAAGCTGGACCAAGGCAGCCGGGCTGCGTGCGGACAGCGGCAACACGGTGAAGCGCCTGTCGTCGGCCGGCGCCTCCGGTGCCGCGGCGACCTGGCTTACCTGATCGGGTGCTTCCTCGAGGATGACGTGCGCGTTGGTCCCGGAGAACCCGAACGAACTGACCCCGGCGATACGGGGCCGTTGGTCGCGTGCCCACGGGAGGGCCTCGTCCACGACCCGCACCGCAAGCCGGTCCCAGGGAATGTGCGGCGACGGATTCCGGAAATTCAAGTGCTTCGGCAATACCTCGTGCTCGAGCGACAGGACGACCTTGATCAGACCCGCGATGCCCGCCGCCGCCTCCAAATGCCCGATATTCGTTTTCACCGATCCGATCAGCAGCGGCCGGTCGGCGTCGCGCCCATCGCCGAGCACCGCGCCGGCGGCCTGGACTTCGATCGGATCACCCAGCGATGTCCCGGTCCCGTGCGCCTCCAGGTATCCGACGTCACCGGGCGCAACACCCGCGCACGCCAGCGCCTCGGTGATCACGCGTTGCTGCGCGACGCCGTTCGGCACCGTCAAACCACCCGATGCGCCATCCTGATTGACAGCGCTGCCCCGGATCACGGCCCGAATCCGGTCACCGTCGCGGATAGCGTCCTCAAGCCGCTTCACGACGATGACACCGCAGCCCTCGCCGCGCACGTAGCCATCCGCGGCCGCGTCGAAGGTCTTGCACTTGCCGTCCGGAGCCAGCATCTTCGCCCGGGAAAAGGTCATCACGCTCTTCGGGCTGAGCAAGACGTTCACGCCGCCGGCCAGCGCGGCGTCGCACTCCCCGAAGCGCAGCGCCTGGCACGCCTGGTGGACTGCTACCAAGGACGAGCTGCACGCCGTGTCGACCGTGACCGCCGGGCCCTGCAGCCCCATGCCATAACTGATCCGGCCCGCCCCTGCGGCAGCCGATGAGCCAATTGCCTGATACGAGTCGATCTCGGCGTAAGGAACCTCTTCCGATATCAATTGCAGGTAGTCATGGGTCCCCAGACCGATGAACACGCCGGTCTTGGTGTTCGCCAAGGCAGAAGGGGCGGTCCCCGAATGCTCCACCGCCCGCCACGCCGTCTCCAGCAGCAGCCGATGCTGCGGGTCGATCAACATGGTCTCCCGCTTCGACAGCCCGAAAAACGGCGCATCGAATCCCGTCACGTCGTCGATGAAGCCTGCCCGGCGGCTCGCAATCTTGCCGGGCGCGTCGGGATCCGGGTCGTAGAATTCGTCGACATCCCACCGGTCCGGAGGCACCTCTGATACCGCATCCCGCCCTTGGGACAGCACGTCCCAGAATTCGTCCGCATCGGCGGCACCGGGGACGCGGAGCGCGTAGCCGACTATCGCAAAACCCTCACCCATCCCCTGTGATTCATGCGACGCCATGGGTGTCTCGATGGCCGGCTGAACCCGCTTCTGGAGATCGG
>Ga0335070_10003981_pt1 | contig 17200 bp, 21 predicted proteins | sample Lox_Sample_13_FD_206722 | JGI IMG/M metagenome (GOLD analysis project Ga0335070, IMG submission 206722) | Soil microbial communities from Loxahatchee National Wildlife Refuge, Florida, United States - Lox_Sample_1.3 | ecosystem: Environmental > Terrestrial > Soil > Wetlands | place: USA...
GCGCGAACAGCTCCCGCGACAGCGGCAGACCCATCGCCTTGAGCCCACGCTCGAACGCGGTCTCCCTGTCGAATCCGATGATCGCGTGCTGGGCGACCTCTTCGAGCGTCTTCGGCGCGCCGTAGCGTTCGAGATAGTCACGCCGCGCATAAAGTCCGAGCGTCGTGGTGCCGATCTTCTTGGCGACCAGCGCCTCCTGCTTGGGCTGCACCATGCGTACCGCGATGTCGGCGTCGCGCCGCAACAGGTCCTGCGTCAGGTCGGAGAGTATGAGTTCGATGGCGATGGCCGGATGCTGCGCGCGGAAGCGCGTCAGGATGTCGGGCAAGACCTCGCCGCCCACGAACACGCTCGCGGTGAGCCGGACGGCGCCTTTCTCCTCGCTCTCGGTGCCCGACGCGGCGCGGATCAGCGCGTCGGCGGCGCTCGCCATCGCCTGCGCATGCGGCAGCAGATCGCGCGCGGCCTGCGTCGCGATCAGTCCCGCCTGCGAACGGGTGAACAGGGACTGGCCCAGCGCTTCTTCGAGCTCGTCGATGTGGCGTCCGAGCGTCGGCTGGGTCAGTCCGAGCTGGCGGGCGGCGGCCGAGAGGCTGCCTTCGGTCATCACCGCGAGGAAGGAGCGGTAGGTTTCCCATTTGGGGTCGCTGCGGGCCATACAAAATTCTATAGCATCCCGCCGCCATTCGCCAATTGGTGACACGCCGCCATCCGCTTACCTCCATTGCCGGCAGAGGAGAACGGACATGGCGGACAAATCGGCACTGGTGATCGGCGCGACGGGCGGAATCGGCGGCGCGGTGGCGCGCGTCCTGCGGGACCGCGGCTGGGAGGTGCGCGGACTCAATCGCGACGCCGCGTCGGCGGCGCGGCGAAGGCCCGATCTCGACATCGCCTGGCTGTCCGGCGACGCCTTGAACGCCGCCGACGTGACGCGCGCCGCCCGCGGCGTGTCGCTGATCGTCCACGGCGCCAACCCGCCCGGCTACCGCAACTGGGCCGGCACGGTGCGGCAGATGCTCGACAGTTCCATCGCCGCCGCCAAGGCGTCGGGCGCGCGTATTCTCTTTCCCGGCACCGTCTATAATTACGGCGCCGACGCGTTTCCGGTGCTGCGCGAATCCGCGCCGCAGCATCCGTTCACGCGCAAGGGCCAGCTGCGCGTGGCGATGGAGCGGCGACTGCAGGCGGCGGCAGAGGAGGGCGTGCGCAGCGTCGTCGTGCGCTTCGGCGACTTCTTCGGTCCCGGCGCGGGAAATAGCTGGTTCGCGCAGGGTCTCGTCGCGCCCGGCCGCAAGCTCACGCATGTGACCTATCCCGGCCGGCCTGAAATCGGCCACGCCTGGGCCTATCTCCCCGACGCGGCGGAGACCATGGTGCGCGTGACCGAGCGCGGCGATGCGCTCGCGCCGTTCGATTCCTTCCATATGGAAGGACACTGGTTCGAGCAGGGCGGCGCGCTCGTCGAGTCGATCCGCCGCGTCGCCGGCCGCGCCGTGCCGGCACGCAGGTTGCCCTGGTGGGCGATCCGCCTCGCATCTCCCTTCGTCCCGCTGTTCCGGGAGATGGCCGAGATGCGTTATCTCTGGAAGATCCCGCTGCGCCTCGATAACGCCAAACTCTTCGCCCTGATCGGTCCGGAGCCGCACACCGCGGTCGACTCGGCGGTGCACGCGACGCTTGAAGACCTGCGCTGTCTCTAGCTGCCGGTGCTCGTATAGTGGCGGATGCCGATGCGCCAGGCGCCGAAAGCCAACGCCAGAAAGGCGAAGCCGGCGAGCGGCGTCAGCGCACCCGCCCAGGCCGGGATGCCCGCGGTCGCGCTTCGCCCGAGCACCGTCGCGACCGGAAAATAGACGACGCAGCCGAGCGGGATCACGTAGATCAGAAATTTGCGGAACCAGCCGGCATAGATGTCGAGCGGATATTGCGCCGCCTCGACCCCGCCATACGTGATCGTGTTGACGATTTCGAGACTCTCGACCGTCCAGAACGCCAGCGTCGCCTGCAGCACGAGAATGCCGCCGAACAGCGCCGTGCCGCCGGCGATCGCCCACAGCATCAGGGCGACCTTGTCCGCGCTCCAGCCGATGCCGAGCAGCGCGACGGCGATCGCCAGCGCGACGAGTCCTTGCGCCAGGCGGCCTAGCGAGGTGAAACCGAAATCGAAGCCCATAAGCTGCGTCGTCGCGGCGCGCGGACGCAGCAGGACACGGTCGAATGCGCCGGTCTTGACGAATTGCGGACCGAACATGTCGAAGCCGCGCGTCGACATGTCGACGAGCGAGAAGGAAACGCTGACCGCGCCGTAGAACAGCGCGACCTCGGGGAAGGTCCAGCCGCGCACATGGCCGAAGCGCGCGAACAGCGCCCACAGGCCACCGAACTCGACGATCGTCACCGTGAACTGAGTCACCAGCCGCAGCAGGAACGCGGTCGGATAGAGCATCTGCGCCCTGAGGCCGTTCCTGATGAAGCGCAGAAGGAGTGCGAACTCGCCCATGGTCAGCTTCCCTGCATGTCGACGCGCGCCCAGACTTCGGCGAGCCAATAACGGCCTGCGAGGATGAAGATCGTGACCCATAGGAGTTGCGCGGTGATACCCGCGGCCGCCGCGCCGCCGGCCAGATTGCCGAAATAGATCCGATAGGGAATGTCGACGAGTCCGGCGAAGGGCTGCCAGAACAGGAAGCCCTGCAGCCATCCCGGCATCAGCGCCAGCGGCACGATCATCCCGGACAGCGGATTGACGAGCGTACCGGCAACGTTCGCGGCGCGCCGGGTCTTGAGCGCGACGACCGCGATGTTGAGCAGCACCACCGAAGCCGAGGCCAGGAACAGGGCGAGGGTGATCGATATTGCGAAGAGAGCGGCGGCCTCCGCCGTCTGCGGCAGCTTCCATGCCCAATCGCCCAGCCCGACTGCCGGAAAGAGCAGCGCCGCGATGACGAACATCGGCACGACGCGCAGCGCGGTACCGCCGGCCTTCTGCGCGACGGCGCGCGCCAGCCACAGCGCATGGGTATCGACCGGCCGCAGCCGCTCATAGGCGACGTTGCCGCTCTCGACCGCTTCGGAGATGTCGGTGTCGGCATTCCAGGGCAAAAGGCCGAGCAGCCCCTGGCCGAGCCATGTGTACGTGATCGCCTGCGCCAGCGTGATGGGCTGGTGCGGATGGCCGGCGTAGAACGCCGCCATGACCATGATCTTGATCACGCCCCACCAGCATTGAGTGACGAAGCCGGCAAAGGCGGCGGCGCGGTATTGCAGCATGAGCTGGAAGCGCACGCGCAGGATCGCGAGGTAGGGCAGGGCGAGCGCGCTCATGCGGCCACCGCGCCGTGCAGCGCGTAGAAGCGCGCGATGACTTCCTCGATCTTGGGATCCTCGACGCGGATGTCGGCGACGTCGTGCGCCGCGGCGATGCGCGCGATCAGCGTGTGCGCCGCAATGCGCGCCGGATCGAAGGCGTATTCCACCGTGCGGCCGTCGCGGCCCACGATCCGGGCGCCCTCGAGCGGCCCGGGCTCGCCGTCGTCGGCGAAATCCACGAACAGCCTGCGTTCGCGCAAAACCTCCGCGCGCATCGACTCGAAGGACGAGTCGCGCAACAGCTTGCCGTTTCCGATGATGATCACGCGCCTGGCGAGCGCCTCGATGTCGTGCATGTCGTGCGTCGTCAGGAGCACGGTGACGCCTTCGTCGCGGTTGAGCGTCTTGACGAAATCGCGCAGCGCCAGCTTGGACACCGCGTCCAGTCCGATCGTGGGCTCGTCGAGGAACAGGATGGCGGGAGAATGAATCAGCGCGGCGGCGATCTCGCAACGCATGCGCTGGCCGAGCGAGAGCTGGCGCAAAGGCGTGTCGAGCACCGGCGCGATCTTCAACAGTCCGACAAGCTGCTCCAGCGTGCGGGCGAATTGCGCCTGTTCGACCCGATAGATGTCACGCAGCAATTCGAGGCTTTCGACCACGGGCAGGTCCCACCACAATTGCGAGCGCTGTCCGAACACCACGCCGATGCGCGCCACATGTGCGATCCGTTGCTCCCAGGGCACCAGCCCGCCGACGGTGCAGCGGCCCGCGCTTGGCCGAAGAATGCCCGACAGGATCTTGATGGTGGTCGACTTCCCCGCGCCGTTCGGACCGATCAGTCCGAGGAGTTCGCCGGGCTCGAGCGAGAAGCTGACATCGTCGAGAGCGGCGACGTCGCGGTGCCGCCGGCGGAAGAGCCCGCGCGCGGCGCCGGCGAGTCCGGGATCGCGCACGGCGACACGGTAGGTCTTGCTCAGATTTTCGACGCGAATTTGTGCCATCCGTGCGCTCCGCCCCAAACGCCATCGCGGCGGACGGGATTTCCCGCCACCGTTCGACCTTCCAGAAATGGGCGCGGAAGCTATGAGGCGGCCTCTGCGGCGTCAACGGGCTTGACGCGGCTTTGCGCACGACGCGCCGATGCGATGCGGCGGCGACACACAGATGTGAACGGCGACGGCGCCGCGGGGCGCTGCGAACGCGCTTGAATTCCGGGCATTTAGCGGACCGCCGCGGCGATCGGCGCTACAAGATGAAGTGACTGGAGCGCGCCGCACCGGCGTCCTATGGTCTGGCCATGACCGTGAGATTGCGCCCCTTCGCCTTTGCCGCACTCGTCCTGTTCACCGGTACCGCAGCGCAGGCGGGGGCCGCGCGACCCGTCGTGGTCGAACTCTACACCAGCCAGGGCTGCAGTTCCTGCCCGCCGGCCGACTCCCTGCTCGGCAAGCTTGCACAGCGTGCCGATGTGATCGCGATGAGCCTGCCGATCACCTATTGGGACATGCTCGGCTGGAAGGACACGCTCGCCAGCGACGCGAACACGCGCCGGCAAAAGGCCTACGCCATGGCGCTTGGACATGGCGGCGTCTACACGCCGCAGATAATCGTCGATGGCGTGCAGGACGTCGTCGGCAGCCGCGTCGCCGGCGTCGAGGCGGCGATCGAGGCGCGCGCCCAACTGATCGACGCCAGCATGGTCGTCGGCAATACGACGCCTGCGGGACAGACCGATCCCGTCGTTCCCGTCGCGCTCAACGAAGACGGGCAGGAGATGCACATCGACATCGGCGCGCTGGCCGGCGGACACAATGCCACCGTGTGGATGTTCCACCTGCGCTCGGCGGTGAACGTGGCGATCAAGGCGGGCGAGAACGAAGGCCGCACGATCACCTATCACAATGTCGTCGGCGATCTGCGCGCCGTCGGCGTGTGGAAGGGCAGCTCGCTGAACCTGACGTTGCCGCGCGCCGCGATGTCCGGGTTGCCGCATGACGGCGTCGCCATCGTCGTGCAGCAGGGCGGCTCCGGCCACATCATCGGCGCCGCCTATCTCGCGCGGCCCGATTTCTATCCGACCTACTAGCGTTTTCCTGCCGCACGAAGACGCGTAAAATCGACCTTCGATGGCCCTGTTCTTTGATTCGGCTTGGTTCGACGCGCGGCTGGAAGCTTCCGGACTGCGCCGTTCCGATATCGCCGCGGCGCTGGGGCTCAGCGAGATGCAGATCGCGGAATTGTGGAAGGACCAGCGCGAACTGAGCGCGGCGAACGTCCGCACGCTGTCGGCGCTGCTCGGCGTTCCGGCGGCGGAGATCGCGGATCGCGCCGGAATCTCGACGCCGGTGCCCAGGGAGTCGGCGTCCGACGCGCTGTCGCAGCTGGACGAGAGACTCGCGCGCATCGAGCGCACGCTGGCCGAGCTCAAGGCGCTGGTGCTGGATCTGCGGAGCCGGCCGCAATGACGCTCGCGGCGGCCTTGCTGCTCGGCGCCGTGTCGGTCTGCGTCTGGTTTCTTGCCGAAGGCGCGCGTCCGGCCGCGCGCGTGCATCTGAGGTTCGCCAGTGTTCTGTTCGCGGCCCTCGCTACTGCGCGACTGGCAGGGGCTCCGCTTGGCGACGAAGTCGGGCTTCTGGTTATCGCGATCGCGCTGCCGGTTCTGGCGCTAGCCGTCCGCGCCGGATTTGAATCGCCGACGCCGCCGCTATGGGCGACCGTGCTGCTCGCCGCGGCGTCCATCTGCGGACTCGCCGGCGCGGCGACCGGCATGATCGCGTTCGCGCTTGCGCCGGTCCTGTTCTCGGCGGCGGCGATCATCGCGGTCTGTGTGCGCCGGTTCGGCGGCGCGCGCCTGCCGGCATTTCAGGGAATCCTCTCGGCGCTGGCGTTCCTCGCGGCGATGTCGTCTTTCGCACGCAACGGCGCCGCGGCGCCCTGTCTGCTGTTTTCGGCGACGGCCTTGCTCGGCCTCACGATCGCCGTTTCGCGCGCGTCAAATCTTGCGGTCGAGGAGAAGCGCCGCCGGAATGTCCGTCGCAACGCGATCATAGGCGGCGTGCGCTGAACGCGCGGCGCGTCGCCGGTCATACATCGTCACCTGTCCGATCACTTGTGCGACGAAGACCGGACGCAGGCGCGGGCCGTTCCAGAGCGGTGCGCCGCTTGTCTCAATCCGGGACGATGCAGGCGCGTGCGCGGCGGCAGGCCGGTCGAAGCGGCGACGCTCGAGCGCCGGGCCGTCGTCCCCCACATCGTTGAAACGATTGCCGTTTTCAGGCGGGCACACCGGTGCGACGGCGCTGCGGGACGGCGCCTTCGCGAAAAGTATGGATGCGACCGGGTCGTTCATAACCCTCTCTTAAGGCAATCCCCGTACCGCGCCGGCGCTTGCCCCATGAGTTACGAGTTTTTTAAGGCGGGGCCACCAAAATCCCGAGACAAGGCCGTCAAACGGTCCGGGATGGTGGGTGCGGTGAGTCAGCTGCTTCAGAGGAAGCCTGCAGACGGTCTGGACGCTCTAAGTGCGTCGGAGCGGGCCGAGAGACTGCGCTACTCCATGCTCGGCGCCGGCGTCGCCTCTTTCGACTGGACGATTTCGGACGACCGCGTCGGCTGGGACGGCGCCATCGACATTCTTCCCTATCATCACGACGAGTTGCGGCTGGCGCGCGGCGCGTCGTTCCTCGCCTGGCTCAATCCGGATTCGCGCGCCCGTCTGACGACGATGATCGAGACGCGCGCCGCGCAGCAGTCCAACTTCGAACTTTCGCTCGAAGCCTCTTCGGCCATGGGATCGCTGTGGCTCACGATGGTGGGCATGCGCCAGGCGCGCGCCGACGGACGCACCGAACGCCTTTCGGGCCTGGTGCGCGTCACGACGGAGAAGCAGCGCGACCTGCAGCGCCTGACCTATCTCGCCACGCGCGACGAGCTCACCGGCCATCTCAACCGCAACTCGCTGCGCGCCGAACTCGCCCAGACCATCGAGAAGGCGGGCGCCGAAGACCGCACCTGCGCATTCCTCGTGGCCTCGATCGACCGGCTGGCGATGATCAACGACGGCTACGGCTTCGACGCCGGCGACGAAGTGATCGTTGCCATCGGAGAAAGGCTGTCGCGTTCGCTGCGCGCCAGCGACATCATCGGCCGCACCGCCGGCAACAAGTTCGGCGTCATCCTGCGCAACTGCAAGGAACGCGAGATCGCGATCGTCGCCGAAAGGCTGCGCGCCGCGGTGCGAGGCAATGTCGTCGACACGCGCTGCGGCCAGGTCGCGGCGACCTGTTCGGTCGGCGCCGTGTGGCTGCCTTCGGGCGCCGCGAGCAGCCAGGAAGCGATGCTGCGCGCCGAAGAGGCGCTCGAACGCGCCCGCAGCCGCGGCCGCGACGGTTTCAACGTCTACGAAAAGTCGCCGCAGCGCGAAGGCGCGCGGGTGCGCATGATGGCCATCGCCGACGAGGTGATGTCGGCATTGAACGACAACCGGCTCCTGCTCGCCTATCAGCCCATCATCGGCGCCGCCGACCGCAAGATCGTCAAATACGAGGCGCTGCTGCGCCTGCGCCGCAAGGACGGTTCGCTCGCGACCGCGGGATATTTCGTACCCGCCGCCGAACAGCTCGGCATCGTCGGACTGATCGACCGGCGCGCGGTCGAGATGGCCGTCGCCACGCTGCGCGCCAACCAAGGCGTCCGGATCGGCGTCAACGTGTCGGGCACGGCGGCGGGCAATCCGGCCTGGCTCAACAGCTTCGTCGAGTTCGTGCGCGCCAACAAGGACGTCGCCGCGCGCCTCAACGTGGAGCTGACTGAAACTGCCGCCCTCAACCATTTCGAGGAGAACGCGCAGTTCGTCTCGCAGCTGCGCGAGATGGGCTCGACCGTTTCGATCGACGATTTCGGCGCGGGCTACACCTCGTTCCGCAACCTGCAGATGCTGCACGTCGACATGGTCAAGATTGACGGCGCCTTCGTGAAGGGGCTGTCGGCCTCGCCGGAAAACCAGGTGTTCGTGCGTACGCTCGTCGGCCTGGCGAAGAATTTCAATCTTCAGACGGTTGCGGAATGGGTCGAGTCCGAGGCGGACGCGCAACTGCTGCACAGCATGGGCGTCGATTATTTCCAGGGCTTCTTCTTCGGCGAACCGCAGCTGGAACCGGACTGGTCCCGCTGAGCCGACGCGCTATTTGCGCTGGCTGAGCTCGGCGAGCTGTCGGCGCATCGCCTCGATCTCGTTCTTGAGCTCGCTGATCTCTTCGGAAGGCTTGGCGCGGTCCTGCGCGCCGTTCATCTTCGCCTCGTCCTCGCCGGCTTTCGCGCCGCGCGTCGCGCCGAAGGGCGAGAACATCTGCATGGCGCGCTCGAACATCGCCATGTTCTGGCGGGTCAGGTTCTCGATCACCTGCGAACTGCCGCCGAACGCCTCGGCCAGGCGATTGCGCATCGCTTCCTGGTTCTTGGTGAATCCGTCCATGCTCATGTCGAGATAGCCGGGTACGAAACTCTGCAGGCTGTCGCCGTAGAAGCGGATGAGCTGGCGCAGGAACTTGATCGGCAGAAGGCTTTGCCCCTTGGCCTCTTCCTCGAAGATGATCTGGGTCAGCACCGAGCGCGTGATGTCCTCTCCGGTGCGGGCGTCTCGAACTTCGAACTCGGTGCCTTCCTTCACCATCTGCGCGAGATGGTCGAGGGTCACATAGGTCGAGGTCTGGGTGTTGTAGAGACGCCTGTTTGCGTACTTTTTGATGACGACAGGCGCTTCCGTCTTGGGGCTATCTTCAGACACGCGTTTTTACCGTTGATGCGAGGGCGTTCCGCGCTTCTAAGGGCGCTTGCTCTCGATTAGCTCAACATCACTGTTTCCCGCCTGTCCAGTGCCATTTGAGCAGGCGCAATATTGCCTTGCATAAATTGTGGGCACTAAACCACTGATTTTCAAGCGCGATTTGCCACAGTTTACCAGTGCTCGCATTCGCGGCATTTTGGTCGAAAGCTGTCACAACGGGAACGGTTTGGGAGGTTCTGGTGGAAGAAGTCGTCATCGTCTCGGGTGTGCGTACGCCCGTCGGCGCGTTCAACGGATCGTTTGCATCGCTGCCGGCCCATGAGCTGGGCAAGGTCGCCATCAAGGCCGCGCTCGAGCGCGCCCATGTGAAGCCCGAGGAAGTTTCCGAAGTCATTCTCGGACAGGTGCTGACCGCGGCGCAGGGACAGAACCCGGCGCGGCAGGCGTCCATCGGCGCCGGCGTTCCGATCGACTCGCCCGCCTGGGCCGTGAACATGGTGTGCGGATCGGGTCTGCGCGCCGTCGCGCTCGGCGCGCAGGCGATCAAGAACGGCGACTCGGCGATCGTTGTCGCCGGCGGCCAGGAATCGATGAGCCAGTCGACGCATGCCGCTTATCTGCGTGCCGGACAGAAGATGGGCAATCTCGATCTCGTCGACACGATGATCAAGGACGGCCTGTGGGACGCGTTCAACGGCTACCATATGGGCGTGACGGCGGAGAACGTCGCGCGCGAATGGCAGATCACCCGCGAACAGCAGGACCAGTTCGCCGTCGCCTCGCAGAACAAGGCAGAAGCCGCGAAGAAGGCTGGCAAGTTCAAGGACGAGATCGTTCCGGTCACCGTCAAGGAACGCAAGGGCGAGAAGATCATCGACACCGACGAATATATCCGCGACGGCGCCACGCTCGAAGCGATGGCGGCGCTGCGTCCCGCCTTCCAGAAGGACGGCACCGTGACGGCGGCGAACGCATCCGGCATCAACGACGGCGCGGCGGCGCTCGTGCTGATGAGCGGCAGCGAAGCCAGGAAACGCGGGCTCAAGCCGCTCGCCACGATCAAGTCCTGGGCGCAGTCCGGCGTCGACCCGAAGGTCATGGGCTCCGGCCCGATCCCGGCTTCGCGCAAGGCGCTCGAAAAAGCCGGCTGGAAGGCCTCTGATCTCGATCTCGTCGAAGCCAACGAAGCCTTCGCGGCGCAGGCCTGCGCCGTGAACAAGGACATGGGCTGGGATACGTCGAAGGTGAACGTCAACGGCGGCGCGATCGCCATCGGACATCCGATCGGTGCGTCGGGCGCGCGCGTTCTCGTCACGCTGCTGCACGAAATGCAGCGCCGCGACGCCAAGAAGGGTCTCGCCACGCTCTGCATCGGCGGCGGCATGGGCATCGCCATGTGCGTGGAGCGCTGAGCGCAAAACGGAAAGGACGGCGGCGTGGTCCGCCGCTCTTCTAGCGGGTTTGCTAGGGCCCGGGCGCCAGAATATGGTTAGAAAGTATCAAGTCGATCTGTCGCGGCGGAAGTTTATTGCGTCCCTCGAAGCCGGCGGGCTATGTGAGCGGACCAAACAGAAAAAAACGGGTTTTGACGGGAGTTGGACATGGCTCGGGTTGCATTGGTCACGGGCGGAACGCGCGGAATCGGCGCCGCCATCGCCATCGAATTGAAGAAAGCCGGCTACAGCGTGGCCGCGAACTACGGCGGCAACGATGAGGCTGCGCAGAAGTTCAAGGCCGAGACCGGCATTCCCGTCTTCAAGTGGGACGTCGGCAACGCCGCCGCCTGCGCCGCGGGCATCAAGGACGTCGAAGGCGCCCTCGGCCCGATCGATATCCTCGTCAACAATGCCGGCGTCACCAAGGATGCGATGCTGCACAAGATGACGCCGGAGCAGTGGGACGACGTCATCCGTATCGATCTCGGATCGATGTTCTATATGTGCCGTCCGCTGATCGACGGCATGCGCGAGCGCAATTTCGGCCGCATCATCAACATCAGCTCGATCAACGGCCAGAAGGGCCAGATGGGCCAGACGAATTACTCCGCCGCCAAGGCCGGCATCATCGGCTTCACCAAGGCGCTGGCGCAGGAGACGGCCAAGAAGGGAATCACGGTCAACGTGATCTGCCCGGGCTATATCGACACCGAGATGGTGATGGCCGTCCCGCCCAAGGTGCTCGAAGGCATCATCGCGACGATCCCCCTGGGGCGGCTCGGCAAGTCGGGCGAAATCGCCAAAATGGCCGCGTTCCTCGCCTCGGACGACGCCGCCTTCATCACCGGCGCCACCATGACCGTGAACGGCGCTCAATATATTGCGGGCTAGCGCAACTCCCCTCATGGTTCGTCACGCTCGCCATGAGGGATTCTAGCCTGTCCTCATCCTGAGCCCGTCGAAGGATGAGGACACGTTGAACGCCGTCGCCTCCCTCACTGTCGCCAACCTCACCTGCGTCCGCGGGGAGCGCGTGCTGTTTCGCGACCTGAGTTTCGTCGCCCAGGCGGGACGCGCCGTCGCCATCGAAGGTCCCAACGGCGTCGGCAAGACGTCGCTCCTGCGCACCATCGCCGGCTTTCTGGTTCCCGCTGCGGGCAGCATCGTCCTGGCCGGGAGCCGTGATATTTCCGAAGCCGAGGATCGCGGCAAGCAGATCGGCTGGCTCGGCCATCATGACGGCGCCAAGCCGCAACTCACGCCCGCCGAAGTTCTTTCGTTCTTTGCCAGGCTCTACGGCGTCGGCGCCGATATCGCGGCCGCGCTCGCGGGCGCCGGTCTCGCGCGCTGCGCCGACCTGCCGTGCCAATATCTTTCTGCGGGGCAGAAGAAGCGGCTCGCGCTCGCGCGGCTGAAGCTTTCGGGACGCGCGCTCTGGCTGCTCGACGAACCGCTCGCCGCACTCGATACCGACGGCAAGAAATTTGCCGGGGACATGATTGCGGCGCACTGCGCCGGCGGCGGAATCGCGCTCGCCGCGACGCATGAGCCGCTGGGCATCGCCTGCGAGCGTCTCCTATTGGGTGGCGCATGATCGGCGCGCTCCTGTGGCGTGACATGCGCCTGGCGACGCGCGCCGGCGGCAGCGCCGCGCTGGCGCTCGCCTTCTTCGCCGCGGTCGCGACGCTCGTTCCCCTGGGCGTCGGCGCGGATCTGAGGCTCCTCGCGCGCGTCGCGGCCGGCGTTTTGTGGGTCGCTGCCGTTCTCGCGGCGCTGCTTTCGCTCGATCGTCTGTTCCAGGCGGACTTCGACGACGGCAGCCTCGACGTTCTCGTGCTCTCGCCGCTGTCGCTGGAGACGGTCAGCGCGACCAAGATCGCCGCGCACTGGCTGACGACGGGACTGCCGCTCACGCTGCTCTCGCCGCTGCTCGGCGGGATGTTCGGCCTGCCGATGCGCGCGACGCTGGTCCTGGCGCTGTCGCTGTTGATCGGGACCCCTTCGGTCAGCGCCCTCGGCGCGATCGGGGCGGGGCTTACGCTGTCGATCCGTCGCGGGGGGCTGATCCTACCGCTTCTGGTGCTGCCGCTGCTGGCGCCGGCCGTGATTTTCGGCGCCGGGGCCGTGCAATCGACGCTGGACGGGTTGTCGGACGGCGCGCTCTTATTCCTTTCGGCTTTTTCCGTGGCTGCTACCGTGTTGTCGCCGTTTGCCGCGGCGGCCGCCGTGCGGCTCAATCTCGCAGGTTGATCCAGATGCTTGTGGCCCCAGGAGAGACCGCCTAGATGCCGGACATGTTCGCACTCGCCAATCCGAAGCGCTTCATGGACGCGAGCACGCTGTTCCTTCCCTGGCTCGCGGCGGCGGCGGCGCTGGCGCTGGCGGCAGGCCTCGTTCTCGGTTTCCTCGCGCCGCCCGACTACCAGCAGGGTACGACCGTCAAGATCATGTTCCTGCACGTGCCGGCCGCCTGGACCGCGATGATGGCGTATGGACTGATGGCGCTGACCTCGCTCTTCAGCCTGATCTGGCGCCACCCGCTCGCCGACGTCGCGGCCAAGGCGGCGGCGCCGCTGGGCGCGATCTTCACCGTGCTCGGTCTCGTCACCGGTTCGCTGTGGGGCCGGCCGATGTGGGGAACCTACTGGGTGTGGGATGCCCGTCTGACCTCTTTCCTCCTGCTGCTCTTCCTCTATCTCGGCTACATCGCGCTGTGGAACGCGATCGAGGACGAAGTCCGCGCCGCCCGCGCGGCATCGATCCTGGCGCTCGTCGGCGCCGTCAATCTTCCGATCATCGAATTCTCCGTGAACTGGCACACGCTGCACCAGGGCGAGAGCATCGTGCGCGCCGACGGGCCGCAGATCTCGGCGGTGTTCCTGTGGCCGCTCGGCCTGACCGCCCTCGGCTATACGCTGCTGTTTTTCGCGCTCTGGACTGTACGTATACGGACTGAAATCCTGGAACGCCGCGCAAGGTCACTGATGCTGTCGGGGCAGGGATGAGCGATTTACTCAATATGGGGGGATACGCCGCCTTCGTATGGCCCGCCTATGGCGTCAGCGCGCTGGGTCTCGGCGCCGCGATCGTCCTGACGTTGCGCGGCTATGCCCGTGCCCGCACCCGCCTGGCCGCGCTGGAGAAGCCGTGAAGCGGCTCGTCTATCTCCTGCCGGTCGTCGCGTTCGTCGCGCTCGCGATCTTTCTCTTCCAGAGTCTGCGCGCGCCGCCGCCTGGCGAACTGCCGTCCGTTCTGATCGACAAGCCGGCGCCTGCGCTCGCCGTGCCCGCGCTTGACGCAACGACACTTGGCTTCGACCGCACCCAACTCGCGGGCGGGCGCGTCACCGTGGTTAACGTCTTCGCCTCCTGGTGCGTGCCGTGCCGCGCCGAAGCGCCGCAGCTCGCGCAACTCGGCCGGGCGCGCGGCGTGCAGCTCTTCGGTCTCGTGTGGAAGGATACGCCGGAAAAGGCGCGCGCCTTCCTCAGGGACGTCGGCAATCCCTATGTGCGCATCGGTTTCGACGGCGACGGCCATGCGGGCATCGAGTGGGGCGTGTACGGCGTGCCGGAGACCTTCATCATCGACGGACACGGCATCGTGCGCGAACGCTTCGTCGGACCGATCACGCCCGACAGTCTCGTGCTCGACATATTGCCGGCGATCGCCGTCGCGGCGCGCGGCTAAGCGCCGTTCAGATTCCGTAAACCATGTTTTGGCAAGCTGCGACGATGCAGCTCAGCGCCGCAAATCTTCTCGTCGCCTCGCAGCAGATCGCTCGCGCCGCACAGCCGCCCGCGCCCGATGCACAGGCGAAGTTCGCCGCGCTGCTCGCCAAGGAAAAACCCGCGGCCGCCGCCGCAACGTTCGAGCCGCTGGAATTTGCTCCCGCGGCGCCGCCCGCCACGCGGCAGGCGCCGCCCGCAAACGAGGCGCCGGCAGGCGGTTCCGGCGCGCGCGGCCCGCTCGGCGCCAACGTCGATATTCGTGTTTGATTAGAAGGAATTAGGACCGCTTGCGGCGGCTCCTGCCGCGCGGGGCGGCATGCCCGTTGGCGGCGAATTCTTCGCCGGCGACGGCGATCTGCGCGAGCAGGCGCACGAAGCGCGGACGCTCCGCCAGAGGCAGCGCCTCGAGCAACGCTTTTTCCGCACGCTCCGATGCGGTGCGCGCGGAGCGCAGCGCCTTGCGGCCGGCGGGAGAAATCGCGACCGCGTTGGCGCGCTGATCTTCTTCGGTGCGTTCGCGCGACAGCAATCCCTTGTCGAGCATGCGCCGCACCATCTCCGCCAAGGTGGAACGATCGATGCCGGTGATCTCCACGAGCGCGGTCTGGCTGACGCCTTCATTGTGCTCGAGCGCGGCGAGCACGGTGAACTGTTGCTTCGTCAGATCGCTTGAGCCGGCTTCGTGCGCGTAGAGGTCGCCGAAATATTGCGCGCAACGCTTGATGAGGTGTGAGGGCGACTCCGCAAGATCGAAGCCTCCATTCACCCTGCGCTGCGCCTTCGTCATTCGCTTCCCCTGCTCGACAACCGGCCGACTTTTGTCGCTTCCGAGTTGTCAGCCACCCCAACCGGGTTCGCTCACCGAAAAAAGATTAGACGGCCCCGTTCCCCGTCACAACTGTCTCTATCGCGTTTGATCGGGCCAATGCAACGCAAAGATTCGCATTGACGCTTCCGTTTCGTTCTTGCGTTGGGCAGAATTGTCGCCATGACGGGACATCGCACCGCACCACCGCCGCCCAATGCGCGCTTCGTTCGTCGCATACCGGACGGCGATACCGCGGAACGATACGTGTGCGACGATTGCGGCCACGTGCACTACACAAATCCAAAAATCGTTGTGGGATCGGTTGTTACCTATCGGAACAGAATATTGCTCTGTCGCCGCGCTATCGAACCGCGCAAAGGCTTCTGGACACTACCGGCAGGATATCTGGAGGAGAATGAGACGCCCGAAGACGGCGCGCGCCGCGAAGCCAGAGAGGAAGCGCAGTGCGACATAGTACTCGAGGGGCTGCTCGCGGTTTACTCCATCCCGCGCATCAGCCAGGTGCAACTAATGTACAGAGCCCGTCTTGACACGGAGCAGTTTGGCGCGGGTGCGGAAAGCCTGGAGGTAAAACTGTTCGATTGGGACGATATTCCGTGGACGGAGATTGCTTTCCCGAGCGCGCAATGGGCCCTGGAGCATCACCATCAGATCCGCGAACAGAAGGTCTTCGCGCCGTTCTCGAACCCCGCGGGACAGAACGGAAACTTTCCGCCTGCGCGCTGACGCGCGTTATTCCGCCGGCGGCTCGCGCGCTATCTGATGCTTGAGCAATAGTGGTGCCTGCAGCGCGCCGAACACAAGAACTAGTGGGAGGATGATCCAGACCTTGAAGACGACCCACTGCGCCGTGGAGAAATTGCGCCACACCAGCTCGTTCAGCGCGGCGAGCGCCGCGAAGAAGGCGGCCCAACGCCATGTCAACGTACGCCAGGCGCTCTCGGGCAGATCGAACTCGAAAGCCAACGCATATTTTATGAACAGGCGGTTGAACATCATGCCGCCGACCAGCACCGCGCAGAACGTCGCATAGATGATTGTAGGTTTTATTTTCAAAAACGTGTCGTTGCGCAGATAGAGCGTCAGTCCGCCGAAGACGACGACGATGGCGGCGGTGAAAAGGCCGACCGGCGAGACCTTGCGGTCCATCGCATAGCCGGCGGCGAGCGCGGCGATGATGACGACCATGAAAACGGCGGTCGCGACGAAGATGCCGAAGAACTGGAAGGCCGCGAAGAACACGATCAGGGGCCCGAGATCCAGCACCAGACGGCGCATTTGCGTATTCATGTCGACCCCGTGAGCGCCTTGGCGAAATTCTCCGCGTTGAACGGCTGAAGGTCGTCCTCGCCTTCGCCGACACCGATGTAATGCACCGGAATTGCGAACTTCTGGGCCAGCGCCGCGAGGATGCCGCCCTTCGCCGTTCCGTCCAGCTTGGTCATGATGAGACCGGTGAGCGGCACGACGCCCTTGAACGCTTCCACCTGGCCGATGGCGTTCTGGCCGGTCGTCGCATCGAGCACGAGCAGCGTGGCATGCGGCGCGCTCGCATCGAGTTTGCGGACCACGCGGACGATCTTTTCCAGTTCCGCCATCAGCCCGGCCTTGTTCTGGAGCCGCCCCGCCGTATCGATGATCAATATGTCGGCGCCGTGCGCACGCGCGGTCTCGAGAGCCTCGAAGGCGAGACCGGCGGCGTCGGCGCCCGCGGCACGGGCCACGACTTCGGCACCTGCGCGCCGTCCCCAGACCGTCAGCTGTTCGATCGCCGCCGCGCGGAACGTGTCGCCTGCGGCCAGCACCACCTTCGCGCCGTTTCCCGTCAGCCTCTTGGCGAGCTTGCCGATGGTGGTGGTCTTGCCGCCGCCATTGACGCCCGCGACCAGGATGACGAAGGGCTTCTTTGCGGCGTCGACCGAGAACGGCTTTTCGATCGGCTTGAGCACGCTCGCGATTTCGCGGCGCAGGATCTGGCGTACGTCGTAGTCGCTGATCTCCGCGCCGTAGCGTCCTTCGCCGACGGCGCGCGAGAGCTGGGCGGCGAGCGCGATGCCCATGTCCGCCTTGATCAGGGCCTCCTCGAGCTGCGCCACGCTCTCCGCGT
>Ga0335070_10003982_pt1 | contig 17200 bp, 16 predicted proteins | sample Lox_Sample_13_FD_206722 | JGI IMG/M metagenome (GOLD analysis project Ga0335070, IMG submission 206722) | Soil microbial communities from Loxahatchee National Wildlife Refuge, Florida, United States - Lox_Sample_1.3 | ecosystem: Environmental > Terrestrial > Soil > Wetlands | place: USA...
TGGAGCTGGGGCTGCGGCCCGAGTAGAGCTTGATCTCGAAGGATTTGGCGGGCGAGAACGAATACACGCGGTGGGATCGCGGTTCGGGAAAGGTGGCCACGGTGCCGGTTTTCAGGGCCGTAAGGTTCGGGATGAACTCACGGTCGCTGGCTGCGACCGGCTTCGGTGAAAGAGACACGATTCTAGCCGCGGAGTGATCGATGCGCTTGATGCGTGCCCTGCCGGCAATCCGGGCCCTCGCGGGCGAGGCCGCCGGGCTCGCCGACGCGAGCATCCGCAGGACGTGGCTCGCCGTCACGTACGTATACTGAAGGGATGCCGCTTTCCGCTTCCGACGTCGACGAGCTGCGCCGCGCCAAGGCGGTCCTCGAGAACCCCGGCATCGCCGCCAAGCTCTCCTCCCTGATCGGCTCGCCCGTCGAGCGCGGCATGAAGATGCTGCCCGCGCGCGTGCGGCATGGCGTACATGCGGCGGCGGAAAAGGCGCTGAACACGGCGTTGCAGGTCGCGGTGCGCTCGCTCGGCGAAAAGCGGCGCGCGGGGTCGTCGGACCGATGGCACAAGATGGCGGCGGCGACCTCCGGGGCGATCGGCGGCGCGTTCGGGCTCGCGGCGCTGAGCTTCGAGCTGCCGGTGTCCACCACGCTCATCCTGCGCTCCATCGCCGACATCGCCGCCGCGCACGGCGAGGACCCGCGCGAGATCGATACGCGGCTCAACTGCCTCACCGTGTTCGCGCTCGGCAGCCCGCGGGACCGCCGCGACGACGCCAGCGAATCGGCGTACTTCGCCGCGCGCTCCGCCCTCGCGGCCGCCGTGACCGAAGCTTCCAAGCACCTCGCGCAGAAAGGGCTCGCCAAGGGCGGCGGCCCGGCCATCGTGCGGCTGATCGGGCTGGTGGCGGCGCGCTTCGGCATCGTGGTATCGGAAAAGACCGCGGCGCAGCTCGTGCCCGTGATCGGCGCGGCGGGCGGCGCGCTCGTGAACACGATCTTCATCGCCCACTACCAGGACATGGCGCGCGGCCACTTCGCGGTGCGGCGCCTCGAACGAATCCACGGCATCGAGCCGGTCCGCCGCGCCTACGAGGCGCTCTAGTGCCATGACCCGCATGAAGCTCAACGTGAACGGAAAATCCGCCGAGGTCGAGGCCGGCCCGCAGGCGCTGCTGGTGGACGTGCTTCGCGAGGCGCTCGGGCTCACCGGTACGCACGTCGGCTGCGACACGAGCCAATGCGGCGCGTGCACCGTGCTGGTCGACGGCGAAGCCGTGAAGAGCTGCACGATGCTCGCCGTCCAGGCGCGGGGCCGCGCGGTGACGACCGTCGAGGGCCTCGCGAAGGACGGCCGCATGCACGCGGTGCAGCAGGCGTTCATGGACTGCCACGGCCTGCAGTGCGGCTTCTGCACGCCGGGCATGATCATGTCCGCGGTGTCGCTCCTCGGCCGCAACCCGCGGCCGAGCGAGGCCGAGATCGCCGCGGCGCTCGAGGGAAACCTCTGCCGCTGCACGGGCTACGTGAACATCGTGGCGGCCGTGAAGCGCGCCGCCGGGCTGGCCGGGCAACGATGAGCGCCCCCTTCGAAGCGGGCCGCTTCGGCAGCGGCCAGGCGGTGCAGCGCATCGACGACCCGGGGCTCGTGAGCGGCAAGGGCCGCTATTCCGACGACGTCGTGCCCGAAGGACAAAGCTACCTCGTCTTCGTGCGCTCGCCCCACGCCCACGCGCGCCTTGGCGCCATCGACACCGCCGCCGCGCGCGCGATGCCCGGCGTGCTGGGCGTCTTCACCGGCGCCGACCTCGTGCAGGCGGGCGTGAAGCCGATTCCCGTCGAAGGCTTCAAGCGGCCCGACGGCAGCCCGCTCGCCACCGCCCCGCGCCGGGCGCTCGCCCACGAGCTCGTGCGCTTCGTCGGCGAGGCCGTGGTGGCCGTGGTGGCGCAGACCCGCGAAGGCGCGCGCGCGGCGGCCGAGGCGGTGATGGTGGACTACGAGGAGCTGCCTTCGGTCACCGATCCCCTCGAGGCGATGAAGCCCGGCGCCCCCGCGCTGTCCGCCGCGCCCGACAACATCTCGGCGTTCATGGCGCACGGCAACGCGGCGGCCGCCGGGCAGGCGTTCGCGCGCGCCGCGCACACCGTTTCGCTCGACATCGTGAACCAGCGCGTCGCGGCCTGCCCGATGGAGCCGCGCAGCACGGTCGCGTACATCGATACCGACGGCCGCCTCACGATGCGCCTGTCGAGCCAGATGCCCACGGGCGTGCGCACGGGGCTGTCGACATCGCTCGGCATCGCGCCCGAACAGCTGCGCGTGCTGGTGGGCGACGTGGGCGGCGGCTTCGGCATGAAGACCGGCATCTATCCCGAGGACATCGCGGTGGGCCATGCCGCGCGCGCGTTGAAGCGCCCGGTGCGCTGGCAGGCCGAGCGCAGCGAGGAGTTCCTCTCGACCGTGCACGGGCGCGACGTGGTGAGCCGCGCGGAGCTTGCGCTCGACGCGCAGGGCAAGGTGCTCGCGCTGCGCGTGCGCTCGGTGGCCAACATCGGCGCCTACGCGACCGGCGCGGGCATCGCGATCCAGGTGATGATCGGGCCCTGGGTCTCCACGAGCATCTACGACATCGCGGCCGTGGACCTGCAGTTCACCGCGGTGCTCACGAACCGCGCGCCCACCGGGCCTTACCGCGGCGCCGGGCGCCCGGAGGCGATCTACCTCATCGAGCGGCTGATGGACGCGGCGGCGCGCGAGATGAAGCTCGATCCCGCGGAGCTGCGCCGGCGCAACATGATCGCGCCCTCGCAGATGCCGTACAAGAACGCCGTCGGGCAGACCTACGATAGCGGCCACTTCGAGAAGATCCTCGACCAGGGCCTGGCGCTCGCCGACTGGAACGGCTTCGAGAAGCGGCGCGCCGAATCGCGCAAGCGCGGGCGGCTGCGCGGGCGCGGCATCGCGACGTTCCTCGAGTGGACGAGCGGCAACGCCTTCGACGAGCGCGTCGTGGTGGACGTCACCGCCGACGGCTTCATCGAGATCGTCTCGGCCACCCAGGCCATGGGCCAGGGCATCCAGACGAGCTATGCGCAGCTCGCCGTGGACGTGTTCGGCGTGCCCATCGACCGCATCCGCATCCTGCAGGGCGACACCGACCGCGCCAACGGGTTCGGCAGCGCGGGCTCGCGCTCGCTCTTCACGGGCGGCACCGCGGTGCATGCGGCCTCGGAACGCACCATCGACCAGGCGAAGGCGCTCGCCGCGGAATCGCTCGAGGCCCCGGCGCGCGACATCGAGTACCGCGCCGGGCGCTTCGTGGTCGCCGGCACCGACCTCGCCGTGGGCCTCTTCGAGCTCGCCGCGGGACAGCCGGAAAAGCGCATCCGCGCCGAGGCGAAGACGACGGTCTCCGGCCCCAGCTGGCCCAACGCCTGCCACGTATGCGAGGTCGAGGTCGATCCCGACACCGGCGAAGTGGAGATCGCGGCCTACGCCTCGGTGAGCGACATCGGCCGCATCGTGAGCCCCACCATCGTGCGCGGGCAGGTCGACGGCGGCGCGGTGCAGGGCATCGGCCAGGCGCTCCTGGAGCAGGTGATCTACGACGGCGACAGCGGCCAGCTCCTCACCGCGAGCTTCCTCGACTACGCGCTGCCGCACGCGGATGGGTTTCGCGCCTTCAAGACGGAGTTCGACACGTCGATCCCGTGCAAGACCAATCCCCTGGGCGCCAAGGGCGTGGGCGAGCTGGGCACCATCGGGGCCACGCCCACGGTGATCAACGCGATCGTGGACGCCATCGCCTCGAGCGGCCAGGGCCGCGCGGCCGAGAAGATCCAGATGCCGGCGACCTCCGAGCGCGTGTGGCGGGCGCTCAAGGGCGACTTCGGCCGGCCGGTGTTCGGCTAGCCGCTACGCCTTGCGGATGTCGTCGTACTCCCTGCCGCGGATCACGGCGCGAACGTAGGAGCACACGGGCACGATCTTGCGGTGGCCCTCGCGGGCCCACGCAACGAGGGCCTCCACCATGCGCTTCGCGTCGCCGCCGCCGCGCATCGCCGGATCGACCCACGTATGGTCCACGATCGCGTCCCGGCCCGACTCGCTGTAGGTGAGCGTGGCGATGCGGCGACCCTCGTGCTCGACGAAGAAGGCGCCAGGCTCGTGGCGGACTTGCCGGGCTTCGGCGCTCATGGATAATCCCCGCTGGCCATATTCCGTTGGATCGCGAAAGGAGCGAAAAGATGCGCGGCTACGTGATCGCCGAGGTCGAGATCGTCAATCCCGAAGGGTACAAGGCTTACACGACCCTGGTGCCCGCCACCATCGAGAAGTACGGCGGGCGCTTCCTCGCGCGCGGCGGCGCCGCCCACGTCTTCGAGGGCGACTGGCCCCAGCGCCGGCGCGTGATCATCGAGTTCCCCACCGTGGAGGCGGCGCGCAAGTGGTACGACTCGCCGGAGTACGAGAAGCCCAAGGCCATGCGGCAAGCCAACAGCAACGGCCGCCTCATCTTGCTCGAGGGCGTGCCTTCCTGACCTTGCGTTCCGGGCGATCCTGCTCCTCGCCTCCCGAGTCCTCGATGTGGAAGCGATGCAGCGCGCGGTGGATGGCGGGCGCGAAGATGACGGCCGCGATGACGAGCACGGCGAACCCCGAGTAGAGGGCATAGAGGCCGGCGAAGAGCTTGCCGCCCGCGGTGTGCGGCGTGTTCACCGGGCCCATCCCGGAGAGGATCATCGCCGCGTTCACGAAAGCGTCGAGGAGGTCGAGGTCCTCGAAGTATTCGTAGCCCAGCATGCCCGCCAGCAGCGACACCGCCACGAGCACGAGCCCGACCGTGCCCGAGCGGATGAGGCGGCTGCGGAAGACCTCCGGGGGCGCGAGCTGCTGGTGGCGGTTCTCGAAGCGCATCATCGGCTCGCGGCCCAATCGCGCGGCACGAGGAATTTCGCGAGCTTCGCCTCGGCGCTGCCCGCCTTCGGCTTCCAGCCGTAGCGCCAGGTCACGACGGGCGGCAGCGACATGAGGATCGATTCCGCGCGCCCGCCCGACTGCAGCCCGAAGTGCGTGCCGCGGTCCCAGACCAGGTTGAACTCGACGTAGCGCCCGCGCCGGTAGGCCTGAAAGTCGCGTTCGCGCTCGCCGAATTTCCTGCCGCGGCGGCGCTCGACGATGGGAACATAGGCGGGCAGGAACGCGTCGCCCACGGCGCGCATCACGCCGAAGGCATTCTCGAACCCGCCCTCGTTGAAATCATCGAAGAACGTGCCGCCGATGCCGCGCGGCTCGTCGCGGTGCTTGAGGAAGAAGTATTCGTCGCACGCCTTCTTGAAGCGCGCGTGCAGGCCCGGGTATGGCGCCAACGCATCGCGGTTCGTGCGGTGGAAATGCACGCAGTCCTCCTCGAAGGGATAGTACGGCGTGAGGTCCATGCCGCCGCCGAACCACCACACGTCCTTGCCGCCGCCCTTCGCCTCGGCCGTGATGAAACGGACGTTCATGTGGACCGTCGGCACGTAGGGATTTCGCGGGTGGAGCACGAGCGAGACGCCCATCGCCCCCCACCCGCGGCCCGCGACCTGCGGGTGGCGTGCGCTCGCCGAAGGCGGGAGGCTCTTCCCGCCGACATGCGAGAAGCCCACGCCCGCGCGCTCGAAGAGCTCGCCGCCTTCCAGCAGGCGGCTCGTGCCGCCGCCGCCTTCGGGGCGCTTCCATTCGTCGCGGATGAACTTGCCCCCGTCGAGCGACTCGAGGCGCGCGACGATGGATTCCTGCAAGCCCCGCAAATAATCGCGAACCGGTGTGATCTTCATCGCCGTCCGAAGGCGCGGTGCCCGATGTCCGTGCGGAAATGCATGCCGTCGAAGCGGATCTTCTCGACGACCTCGTAGGCGCGCCCGGCCGCGATCTTCACCTTGTCGCCCAGGGCCGTCACGCAGAGCACGCGCCCGCCGTTGGTGACGACGCGCCCGTTCTTCATCGCCGTGCCCGCGTGGAAGACGTGGAAGTCCTCCTCGTCCTTCGGCAGCCCCGTGATCTCGTCGCCCTTGCGCGGCGATTCCGGGTATCCGGCGGCCGCCATCACGACGCCGAGGGCCGCGCGCCGGTCCCACTCGGCCTCGACGCGGTCGAGGGTGCCGTCGACGGCGTGCTCGACGATCTCGAAGAGGTCGCTCTTCAACCGCATGAGGATGGGCTGCGTCTCCGGGTCGCCCAGGCGGCAGTTGAATTCCACCACGCGGGGAGCGCCCTTCTCGTCGATCATCAGGCCCGCGTAGAGGAAGCCCGTGAACGCGATGCCGTCGGCGGCCATGCCCTTCACCACGGGCCCCACGATCTCGCGCATCGCGCGCGCGTGCACTTCGGGCGTGACGACGGGTGCCGGCGAATAGGCGCCCATGCCGCCCGTGTTCGGGCCCTGGTCGCCGTCGAAGGCTCGCTTGTGGTCCTGGCTCGAGGCGAGCGGCAGGATGTTCTTGCCGTCCACCATGACGATGAAGCTCGCCTCCTCGCCGGCCATGAACTCCTCGACCACCACGCGATGGCCCGCATCGCCCAGCTTGTTGCCGGCGAGCATCATGTCGATGGCGTCGTGGGCCTCCTTCACCGACATCGCGACGACCACCCCCTTGCCCGCCGCGAGCCCGTCGGCCTTGATGACGATCGGCGCGCCGTGCCGGTCGATGTGCGCATGCGCCGCGCTTGCCTCGGTGAACGTCTCGTGGCGAGCGGTCGGGATGCCGTGGCGCTTCATGAATCGCTTGGCGAAGTCCTTCGAGGATTCGAGCTGCGCCGCGGCCTTCGTGGGGCCGAAGATGCGCAGGCCCGCCTCGCGGAATGCATCGACGACTCCGGCGGCGAGCGGCCCTTCGGGCCCCACCACCGTGGCGTGGATCTCCTCGATCTTCGCGAACGCCACGAGCTTCGCGATCTCGCCGATCTCCACGTTGAAAAGCCCGTCCTCGCGAGCGGTGCCGGCGTTGCCAGGCGCCACGTACACGCGCGAGACCCTCGGCGATTGGGCGAGCCGCCACGCGATGGCGTGTTCACGGCCTCCGGAGCCGATGACGAGGAGCTTCAATGCCGGAAGTGACGCATCCCCGTGAACACCATCGCGATGCCGTGCTCGTCGGCCGCGGCGATCACTTCCTTGTCGCGCACGCTGCCGCCGGGCTGGATCACGGCCTTCGCGCCCGCCTGCGCGACCACATCGAGGCCATCGCGGAACGGGAAGAAAGCGTCGGAGGCGACCGCCGATCCCCGCAGGGACAACCCCGCGTTCTTCGCCTTGATGGAGGCGATGCGCGTGGAATCGACGCGGCTCATCTGCCCCGCGCCCACGCCGAGCGTCATGCCGCCCTTGCAGAAGACGATGGCGTTGGACTTCACGAACTTGGCCACGCGGAAGGCGAACACCAGGTCGTTCATCTCCTCCTTGGTGGGATCGCGCCTGGTGACGATGCGAAGCTCCGCGACGTCGTACGCATCGGAGGTCTGCACGAGCAGGCCCCCGCCCACGCGCTTCATGTCGAGGCGGTTCAGGTCCTTGGCCGTCTCGAGGGTGAGCAGGCGCACGTTCTGCTTCGCCTTGAAGGCCTCGAGCGCGCCGGCCTCGTACGAGGGCGCGATCAGCACCTCGACGAACTGCTTGTTCACCTCCGCGATCTCCTTCGCGGTGGCGGCGTCCACCGGCCGGTTGAAGGCGAGGATGCCGCCGAACGCCGAAGTGGGGTCCGTCAGGAACGCCTTGCGATAGGCTTCGAGCGTCGAACCCGCGATCGCGACGCCACACGGATTGGCGTGCTTGATGATCACGCAGGCGGGCACGTCGAAGGTACGGCAGCATTCCCACGCCGCGTCCGCATCCGCGATGTTGTTGTAGCTGAGCTCCTTGCCCTGCAGCTGCCTGAAGCGCGCGAGCGTGCCGCGCGGGGGATCGCGCTCCACGTAGAACGCGGCCGACTGGTGCGGGTTCTCGCCGTAGCGAAGCGGCTGGGCGAGGCGCACCTGGAGGTTGAAGCGGTCGGGAAACTCGCGTGCGTTGCCCTCCGCGTCGCGGGCAGTGAGCCAGTTGGAGATCATCCCGTCGTATTCGGCGGTGTGGCTGAACGCCTTGGCGGCGAGCCGGTAGCGCTCCGCGTCGTCGAGCGAGCCCTTCGAGGCCTTCATCTTCGCGAGGATGCCCTCGTAGTCGGCCGGGTCCGTGACCACCGCCACGAACGCGTGGTTCTTCGCCGCCGCGCGCACCATGGCCGGGCCGCCGATGTCGATGTTCTCGATGGCGTCGTCCATCGTGCAGCCGGGCCTGGCGACGGTCTGCGCGAAGGGATAGAGGTTCACCACCACCATGTCGATGGGCGGGATGCCGTGCTCCTGCATCGAGCGCACGTGGTCGGGCTTGTCGCGCCGCGCGAGGATGCCGCCGTGCACCTTGGGGTGGAGGGTCTTCACGCGGCCCTCCATCATCTCGGGAAAGCCGGTGAGCTCCGCGACTTCCTTCACGACGACGCCATTCAGCTTGAGCAGCTGCGCGGTGCCGCCGGTGGAGACGATCTCGATGCCGTGGGTGAGGAGCGCCTTGGCGAATTCGACGATCCCGGCCTTGTCGGAGACCGAGATGAGGGCGCGGGAAATCTTCACCTAGTCCAAGCCGTGCTGCTGGAGCTTCTTCCTGAGCGTATTTCGGTTGAGGCCGAGCAGCTGCGCGGCGCGCGTCTGGTTGCCCTGGGCCTGGAACATCACCACCTCCAGCATGGGCTTCTCCACGGCCGACACCACCATGTCGTAGATCCCCGAGGCCTTCTCCCCGTCGAGGTCCTTGAAGTACTGGCGCATCACCTTGCGCACGGTCGACGACAGCTCGTTCTCGCGCACGTCCGATCTCCCCTCGTATTTCTTCCTATGCTGCAAGCGCCACCTCGGCGTCGTATTCGAGCCGCGCCGAGCGCGCGTTGAGCTCCCCGAAGAAGCGCGCCACGGCCTCGAGCTGGAGCTCGGCGCTCTCGAGCGTGTTCATGCGCGCGCGGAACACGGCGGAGTTCTTGAGCCCCTTCGTGTACCAGCTGATGTGCTTGCGCGCCACCCGCGTTCCGCGCTGCCTGCCGTAGAAGGCGTAGAGGTCGTGCAGGTGGGCGACCAGGACCTCGCGGATCTCCGCCACGTCCGGCGCGGGAAGGTGCTCCCCGGTGGCGAGGAAGTGCGCGATCTCGCGGAAGATCCAGGGGCGCCCCTGCGCGGCGCGCCCGATCATCACGGCGTCGGCGCCCGTGTACTCGAGCACGTACTTCGCCTTCTCGGGCGTGTCGATGTCGCCGTTGGCCACCACCGGGATGGAAACGGACTGTTTCACCGCGCGGATCGTGTCGTACTCGGCATCGCCCGTGTACATGCAGGCGCGCGTGCGGCCGTGCATCGCGAGCGACTGGATGCCGTGGTCCTGGGCGATGCGCGCCACCTTGAGGGCATTCCTGTTTTCGCGGTCCCAGCCGGTGCGGATCTTGAGGGTCACGGGCACGTCCACCGCCTTCACGACCGCATCCACGATGCGCGCGACCAGCGGTTCGTCCCTCAACAGCGCCGAGCCGGCGTAAACGTTGCAGATCTTCTTGGCCGGGCAGCCCATGTTGATGTCGATGATGTCCGCGCCCTTGTCCACGTTGTACTTCGCGGCCTCGGCCATCATTTCCGGGTCCGCGCCGGCGATCTGGATCACCCTGGGCTCGACTTCGCCCTCGTGGTTGCCGCGCCGGATCGTCTTCTCCGAGCCCCACAGCAGCGAGTTGGACGCCACCATCTCGGAGACCGCCATGCCGGCGCCCATCTTCTTGCAGAGCGAGCGGAACGGGCGGTCGGTCACGCCCGCCATGGGGGCGACGACGAGGTTGTTGCGGAGCTGGATGTTGCCGATTTTCAAGTTAGGCCTGGGCGGCGCCTGGTCGGCCGCGAGCGCGGCGCGGATTGCGCGGAAAAGAGGCAGATTTTATACGCGCGCAAATGCCCGAGGAAGTGAAATTTCGCACAGGGCCTCGCGAGCGCTTCCGTTTCGGGTGAAATGTCAAGCCTCGCCGGCGAAGAAAGAAGCATGCCACGGGCACGCCTCAGCCGAAGCCCCCGCCGCCGGGCGTTTCGATGACGAATACGTCGCCCACGCCCATCTGCGTCTCGTCGGCGTAGGAAAGATCCGACCGCGAGCCGTCGGCGCGCTCGACCCAGTTGCGTCCCAGGCCGCCGGGCTTTCCGCCGGCCATGCCGTAGGGCGGAATCCGGCGATGCAGGGAGAGGATCGCCGCCGTCATGGGCTCCAGGAAGCGCACGCGCCGCGTGGCGCCGTTGCCGCCGTGCCACTTGCCGGCCCCGCCGCTGCCGCGGCGGATCTCGTGGCTCACGATCCTCACGGGGAAGCGCCACTCGAGGACCTCGGGGTCCGTGAGGCGCGAGTTGGTCATGTGCGCCTGCACGGTGTCGGTGCCGTCGAAGCCGGGCCCGGCGCCCGTGCCGCCCGACACCGTCTCGTAGTACTGGTAGCGCTGGTTGCCGAACGTGAAGTTGTTCATGGTCCCGTAGGAGGCCGCCATGACGCCCAGCGCGCCGTAGATGGCGTCGGTGAGGCATTGGGACGTTTCCACGTTGCCGGCCACGGTGGCCGCGGGCGGCTTCGGGCTCAGCATCGAGCCCTCGGGGATGATCACCTTCAGGGGCTTGAGACACCCGGCGTTGAGCGGGATGTCGTCGTCCACCAGCGTGCGGAAGACGTAGAGCACCGCCGCATGGACTACCGCCGAGGGCGCGTTGAAGTTGCTCTCCAGCTGGGCGCTCGTGCCGGTGAAGTCGATGGTGGCGCTGCGCCGGTCCGCGCCGATGGAGATCTTCACGCGGATCACGGCGCCGTTGTCCATCTCGTAGGCGAACTCGCCGTCCTTCAGCACGCCGATCACGCGGCGCACGCATTCCTCGGCGTTGTCCTGGACGTGGCGCATGTACGCCTGCACCACCTCGAGGCCGAAGTGCGCGACCATGCGCCGCAGCTCCTGCACGCCCTTCTCGTTGGCCGCCACCTGCGCGCGCAGGTCGGCGATGTTCTGGTCGGGATTGCGCGCCGGGTACTTCGCCGCGGCGAGCAGGCGGCGCATCTCGGCTTCGAGCATGCGGCCGTCTTCCACCAGCTTCACGTTGTCGAGCAGGACGCCTTCTTCCTCGACGTTCTTCGAGAACGGAGGCATCGACCCGGGCGTGATCCCGCCGATGTCCGCGTGGTGGCCGCGGGATCCGACGTAGAACAATGGAGTGGGGACAGATCCATGGTCTCCGGGAGGAGAATGGGCTCTGTCCCCATTGCGTTCGGGGTAAACCGGCGTGATCACCGTCACGTCCGGCAGGTGCGTTCCCCCGTTGTACGGATCGTTCAGCACGTAGGAATCGCCCGGCTTCATCTTTCCGGCGTTGCGGCGGATCACGGTCTTGATGCTCTCGCCCATGGAGCCCAGGTGCACCGGCATGTGCGGCGCGTTGGCGATGAGGTTGCCCTCGGCGTCGAAGAGCGCGCACGAGAAGTCCAGGCGCTCCTTGATGTTCACCGAGTAGGCGGTCTGCGCGAGGCGCACGCCCATCTGCTCGGCGATGGACATGAAGAGGTTGTTGAAGACCTCGAGCATCACCGGGTCCGCGGTGGTGCCGAGCGCATAGCGCGCGCGCCGCTCCACCACGCGCTCGAGGACCAGGTGGTCGAGCTCCGTGACGCGCGCCTCCCACTCCGGCTCCACGACCGTCGTGGCGTTGCGCTCCGCGATGATGGCGGGGCCCGCGATGCGCGTGCCGGGCGCGAGGCGATCGCGCGCGTACACCGGCGTGTCGTGGCGCGCGCCTGCGCTCGTCATCGCCACGCGCGCAAGGGCCTCGGGCCGGGCCGAGGTCACGCCGCCGGCGGGAAGGATGCCTCGGCCGGCTTCGGGGCGGCCTACGGCCTCCACCGCCACCGCCTCGGCCACCAGCGCGCGATCGGGCATGAGGAACGAGAAGCGGCTGCGGTAGAGGCGCTCGAACTCCTCGCGCATCGCCTTCGCGGAAGCGAGCGGCACCGCGAGCGAGGTATCCGTGCCGTCGTACTTGAGGTGCACGCGCTTGTCGAGGCGCTCGAACGCCGAGCCTTGCTCGGCGAGCTCGTGCACGCATTGCTCGCCCAGCTTCACGCATTTCTCCTCGATGTCGGTGAGCGCGCCATCGTCCAGGCGCCGTTCCACCGCCTCCTCGCGCAGCGCCCGCACCTGCGCAAGGCCCATCCCGTATGCCGAGAGGACGCCCGCCAGCGGGTGGATGTACACGCGGCGCATGCCCAGCTCGTCGGCCACGAGGCATGCATGCTGCCCCGCGGCGCCGCCGAAGCAGGCGAGCGTGTATTCGGTCACGTCGTGGCCGCGTTGCACCGAGATGAACTTGATGGCGTTGGCCATGTTGGACACCGCGATGCGCACGAAGCCTTCCGCGACCGCCTCGGGCGACTGCGCCTGGCCGGTCTCCTTCGAGATGCGCGCGGCGAGCTCGGCGAATTTCCCGCGCACCACCGCATCGTCGAGCGCCTCGTCGCCGCCCGGGCCGAACACCTTCGGGAAGTACGCCGGCTGGATCTTGCCCAGCATCACGTTGCAGTCGGTCACCGTGAGCGGGCCGCCGCGCCGGTAGCTCGCCGGCCCCGGGTTGGCGCCGGCCGAATCGGGGCCCACGCGCTGGCGCTGGCCGTCGAAATGCAGGATCGAGCCGCCGCCCGCGGCGATGGTGTGGATCGACATCATCGGCGCGCGCATGCGCACGCCCGCCACCAGCGTCTCGAACTCGCGCTCGAGCTCGCCCGCGTAGTGCGAGACGTCGGTCGAGGTGCCGCCCATGTCGAAGCCGATCACCTTCTTGAAGCCGGCCGCCTCCGAGGTGCGCACCATGCCGACGATGCCGCCCGCGGGGCCGGAGAGGATGGAGTCCTTGCCCTGGAAGCGATGCGCGTCCGTGAGGCCGCCGTTGGACTGCATGAACATGAGGCGCGGCGGGGACCGGTCCCTCCCCGCCGAAGGACGTGCCCTGTCCCCCTCCAGCTCGCAGGCCACCTGGTCCACGTAGCGGCGCAGGATCGGCGAGAGATAGGCGTCCACGACCGTGGTGTCCCCGCGCGAGACGATCTTCATGAGGGGCGAGACCGCGTGGGAGACGGACACCTGCTCGAACCCCGCCTGCCTCGCGAGCTCGGCCACGCGGTGCTCGTGCGCGGGGTAGCGGTAGCCGTGCATGAAGACGATGGCGATGGAGCGCAGGCCCTCGGCGTGCGCCGCGGCGAGGTCGCGCTTCACCTGGGCCTCGTCGAGCGGCGCCACCACCTCGCCCTTCGCGCCCATGCGCTCGTCCACCTCGACCACCTTGCGGTAGAGCAGCTCCGGCAGCCGGATGTGGCGGTCGAAGATGCGCGGGCGGTTCTGGTAGGCGATGCGCAGCTGGTCGCGGAAGCCGCGCGTGATGAAGAGCACCGTCGCCTCGCCCTTCCTCTCGAGGAGCGCGTTGGTGGCCACCGTGGTGCCCATCTTCACCGCCTCGATCTTCTCCACGGGAATCGGGTCGCCCGCCGCGACCCCGAGCAGCTCGCGGATGGCGGCGAGCGCCGCGTCGCGGTAGCGGCCGGGGTTCTCCGAAAGGAGCTTCAGGGTCGCGATCGCGCCGTCGGGCTTGAGGGCCACGACGTCGGTGAAGGTGCCGCCGCGATCGATCCAGAACTGCCAGCGCGCCGCCATGGGGGAATTTCGGGTTGGAATCGGGGGCCGTCATTTTGACACGCAAGCGCGCCCCTGCTACGTTGCGGCGACATCCCCGGAGAACACCATGAAACGCCAGCAGGCCATCGCCGCCGCATTCGCGCTCCTCGTCGCCACCTGCGCGGGCGCCCAGGTGAAGTGGGACATGCCCACGCCCTACCCCGCGACCAACTTCCACACCGAGAACATCGCGCAGTTCATCGACGACGTGGACAAGGGCACCGGCGGCAAGGTGAAGATCACGCTGCACGCCAACGCCTCGCTCTTCAAGGCGCCCGAGATCAAGCGCGCGGTGCAGGGCAACCAGGCGCAGATCGGCGAGATCCTCATCTCCGGCTATTCCAACGAGGACCCGGTCTACGGCGTCGATTCCGTCCCCTTCCTCGCCACGAGCTACGCCGAGGCGGCCAAGCTCTGGAAGGCCTCCCGCAAGGCGATCGAGGAACGCTTCGCCAAGCAGGGCCTGATGGTGCTCTACGCCGTGCCGTGGCCGCCGCAGGGCATCTATTCGAGCAAGCCGCTCGCCTCGGTGGCCGACATGAAGGGCCTCAAGATGCGCACGTACAACCCGTACACCTCGCGCATCGCGGAGCTCGCCGGCGCACAGCCGGTGACGATCCAGGTGGCCGAGCTCGCGCAGGCCTTCGCCACCGGCGCCGTGAACGCCAACATCACCTCGGGCGCCACCGGCTACGACACCAAGGCCTGGGAAGTGGTGAAGAACTACTACGACACGCAGGCGTGGCTGCCGAAGAACATCGTGTTCGTGAACAAGTCCGCGTTCGACGCCCTCGACAAGGCCTCGCAGGCGGCGGTGCTGAAGGCGGCGGCGGATGCGGAAACGCGCGGCTGGAAGACCTCGCAGGAGAAGAACCAGTGGTACCTGGAGCAGCTCGCGAAGAACGGCATGAACGTGACCGCGCCCAGCGCGCAGTTGAAGGGCGACTTCCAGAAGATCGGCGAGACCATGACGGCCGAGTGGCTGAAGACCGCCGGCGCCGACGGGCAGGCGATCGTGGAGGCGTACCGGAAATAGGCGCGTGGCATGAGGCGCGAGGCGTGAGAAAGTCACTCGACCTGCTCTACGACGCCGCGGGGTACCTCGCGGCGTTTTTCATGGTGGGCATCCTGCTGATGGTGCTCGCGAGCGTCCTGGGGCGCCTGGCGGGCTTCAACCTGCGCGGCTCCGACGCGTATGCGGGCTACTGCATGGCGGCGAGCGGCTTCCTCGCCGCGGCGCACACGTTGAAGCGCGGCGAGCACATCCGCGTCTCGCTCCTTCTGGAGCGCTTCGGCGGGCGCCTGCGCCGCCCCCTCGACCTCTGGTCGCACGCCGCGGGCACCTTCTTCTGCGCGGTGCTTGCCTGGTTCAGCATCCGGCTCGCCTGGCAGTCGCACGCGTTCAACGACATCTCGCAGGGCAACGACGCCACGCCGCTGTGGATCCCGCAGCTTTCCATGGCCCTGGGCGCGGTCGTGCTGCTCATCGCCGTCGCCGACGACTTCGTGCGGCTGCTGCGCCGCGAGCAGCTCGCCGCCGCGCCGGTGGACGAGATCAAGGCCATCGAGTAGATGGACCTCCTCGTCACGCTCCTGCTCATCGCGTTCCTGTTCGCGCTGCTCGCGAGCGGGCTGTGGATCGGGCTCTCGCTCCTGGGCGTGGCGTGGATCGGCATGGAGCTGTTCACCAGCCGCCCGGTGGGCGACGCCATGGCGGTCACCGTGTGGGGGTCGCTTTCGTCGTGGACGCTCACCGCGCTGCCGCTTTTCGTGTGGATGGGCGAGATCCTCTTCCGCACGCGGCTCTCGGAGGACATGTTCAAGGGCCTGGCGCCCTGGCTCTCGCGCCTGCCGGGGCGCCTGCTGCACACCAACATCATCGGCTGCACGATCTTCGCCGCGGTCTCGGGCTCGAGCGCGGCGACCTGCGCCACCATCGGCAAGATGACGCTGCCCGAGCTCAAGCGCCGCGGCTATCCCGAGGACATGACGGTGGGCACGCTCGCCGGCGCGGGAACGCTGGGCCTGCTCATCCCGCCCTCGATCATCATGATCGTCTACGGCGTGAGCGCCGAGGTCTCCATCACGCGGCTCTTCATCGCGGGCGTGATCCCCGGCCTGCTCCTCGCGGGCCTCTTCATGGGCTACACGATCGCGTGGTCCCTCATCCACCCGGATCGCATCCCGCCGCCCGACGCGACGCTCACGTTCCGGGAGAAGCTGCACGCCTCGCGCCACCTGATCCCGGTGGTGGCGCTGATCGCGCTCGTGCTGGGTTCCATCTACGTGGGCATCGCCACTGCCACGGAGGCCGCGGCGCTCGGCGTGGTGGGCGCGCTGGCGCTGTCGCTGATCCAGGGGTCGATGAGCTGGAAGGTGTTCGTGACGAGCCTCATGGGCGCCACGCGCCTGTACTGCATGATCGCCCTCATCCTCGCCGGCGCCTCGTTCCTCACGCTCTCCATGGGCTACATCGGGCTGCCGCGGCGCCTCGCCGAGTTCATCGCGAGCCTGGGCCTCACGCAGCTGTGGCTGCTCTTCTGGCTGATGGTCTTCTACATCATCCTGGGCTGCTTCCTCGACGGGATCTCCATGGTGGTGCTCACGATGGGCGTGATCCTGCCCACCATCGTGAAGGCGGGCATCGACCTCGTCTGGTTCGGCATCTTCATCGTGCTGGTGGTGGAGATGGCGCAGGTCACCCCGCCCGTGGGCTTCAACCTCTTCGTGCTGCAGGGCATGACCCAGCGCGACATCACCTGGATCGGGCGGGTGGCCTTCCCGCTCTTCCTGCTGATGGTGGCCGCGGTGGCGCTGATCTACTTCTTCCCCGGCCTCGTCACCTGGCTGCCCGCGCACATGAGGTAGCCGCCGGCCGTGTCAGAATAGCCGTTCCAACCGCCCTGGGAGGCCCGCATGGACGACAAGACCGTCAGGGACGCTTTCCTCGACACCGTGGTGAACCAGCTCGAGACGGGCGACCCGCCGGAGACCAAGGCGACCTACGACCGCCTCATCGCCGACGGGCACCCGCGCAACCACGCGCTGCAGCTCATCGCGGCGGCGCTGCGCATCGAGATGAACCGGATGATGTCCGAGTCCACGCCGTTCGATAACGAGCGCTACGCGGCGCTGCTCGCCAAGATCAAGACCGAAGGGTAGGGCCCGCGCCCCATGTGCCTCATCGCGCTCGCGTGGCAGGCGCGAGCGGGCCTGCCGCTCGCCGTGGCGGCCAACCGGGACGAGTGGCGCGACCGCCCTGCCGAGCCCGCCCACTGGTGGCCGGACCATCCGGGGCTCCTCGCCGGGCGCGACCTGCAGGCGGGCGGCACGTGGATGGGCATCACGCGCGGCGCACGCATCGCCGCCGTCACCAACTTCCGCGATCCTTCCGAGCGCCGCACGACGGCGCG